>Ga0210406_10000794_pt1 | contig 41167 bp, 36 predicted proteins | sample IncBWC30MmetaG_FD_155454 | JGI IMG/M metagenome (GOLD analysis project Ga0210406, IMG submission 155454) | Forest soil microbial communities from Barre Woods Harvard Forest LTER site, Petersham, Massachusetts, United States - Inc-BW-C-30-M | ecosystem: Environmental > Terrestrial > Soil >... | reverse complement strand
AGGCCGGTCCGCTCGTCCCGCCGCGGGAGAACACGAACACGTGGCCTTTCGAATTGACCGCGACCCCCGCCGCTTCACCGAGATAGAGGTCGGGTGGAAGCTTGAGAAAGTCCGGAACCGAGTCGAACGGAATGGTCGGCGCTGTCTGCGGGGACGGTTCCTGCGCCAAGGCAGCGCTAGCGGTCAGGATCATTGCGAACAGGATTTGACGCAAGAACTGTCCCTCCCTTCGGCGCCCGCAGATTTCGATTGCTGATCGCGGGTTCGTCCAGTTCTAAGGTAGTATGCAGGTCATGAAAAGGTTTGAGATCCCGGCTCACAACGAGACGCCGGGTTGCCTCGTGCGAGGGCGCGGCCGGCGCTGGGCGTATAGGTTGATCGAACTTGCCAGCCCAAGCCGGTCGCGATAGCGGTCGGGGGATCAACCCGGCCAAGCGACGCGCGCCAATGTCCTCCACTGCCATGCTCCTTACCTCCTATTCGGCCGCGCCGGGACGCGAATGCGGCGCGTGCACGCTCTGCTGCAAGGTCTACGCGCTGCCGGAATTCGCCAAACCACCCGGTGTCTGGTGCAAGCACTGTGCGCCCGGAAAGGGCTGCGCGATCCACGAGGCTCCGCCCGATCAGTGCCGGCGCTTCTTCTGCCTGTGGATGACTGATGGGACGATGCCAGCCGAGTGGAAGCCCGACCGGGCGCGGTTCGTGCTCTCCATCTATCCTACGAACGGATTTGTTTACGGCCAGGTGGATCCCGGCGCGCCGGCTGCGTGGCGGAAAGCGCCCTACTTTGATGGCCTGCGCGCGATGGCGAAAAAGCTGCTCGAGGAGAAGCGCCACGTCATCATGTTCGTTGGCGATCAAGCGACCCTCGTCATGCCCGACGAGACCTTGTCTCTTGGCGCAATGACCGCCAATGACAATTTTCGCATCGAACCGGCCTTCGGCCCGAACGGGCCGACATGGCGTGCGACAAAGATATGAGGACAATTGTGCGTCTCTATTTTGGACTTGGCCTTTCCATCGCCCTGATCGCGCCGGCAAGTGCGGAACTGGCTATGACCGGGCCCCCAGTCACGATGCGCGCCGGACCGACCAGCAAGGCCAGCGTCGTGCAGCGCATCCCCCAAAGGGCGGAAATCGTTCTGGAAAAATGCGTCCGCAACTGGTGTAGCGCGTCGTGGCGGGGTCGACTCGGCTATATCCCGGCGGACGCGGTCGTGTTGGGGCCTCCACCCGCGACCTTGCCAGGCGACGAGATGCCGCCGCCGGTTGTCTACGCTTCGCCTACGTATATCACGCCGCCGGCGTGGCGATGGACCGGGGCCTACGTTGGCCTCAACGGGGGTTTTGGGTCCGGCTCTTGGTAGCGCCACTACTCTGCGAGCGTCAGGGGCCGGCCTACCCATAAGCGCCGCCCGAACTTATATGGCAACGTGATCCCTTTCGAACCGAGGAGATGAGCACGTGACCACGAGCCACGAGCCGGAGAAAATTCCCGTCACCGTCCTTACCGGCTATCTGGGCGCCGGCAAGACGACCCTGCTCAACCGCATTTTGAGCGAACCGCATGGCAAGCGCTACGCGGTCGTCGTCAACGAGTTCGGCGAGATCGGCATCGACAACGAACTCGTCATCGGCGCTGACGAAGAAGTGTTCGAGATGAACAACGGCTGCATCTGCTGCACCGTGCGCGGCGACCTCATCCGTATCATCGAGGGGCTGATGAAGCGCAAGGGCCGGTTCGACGCGATCATCGTCGAGACGACTGGGCTCGCCGATCCTGCGCCAGTGGCGCAGACCTTCTTCGTTGACGAGGATGTGCGGGAGGCGGCGCGACTCGACGCAGTGGTGACGGTTGCCGACGCCAAATGGCTTGCCCAGCGCTTGCGCGATGCGCCCGAAGCAAAGAACCAGATCGCCTTCGCGGACGTGATTATCCTCAACAAGACTGATCTCGTCAGCCCGGCTGAACTGGGCGAGGTCGAAGCGCGCATCCGCGCCATCAACCCTTACGCGTCGCTGCATCGCGCGAAGAAATGCGACGTCGCGCTTGCCGACGTGCTCGAGCGCCGAGCCTTCGATCTCGACCGCATCCTCGACATCGAACCGGACTTCCTCGTCCGCGACGATGATCATGATCACGACCACCATGACCATGACGGCGGCCATCATCATCATGGCCTCAAGCACTATCACGACGAGGACATGCAGTCTGTGGCGGTGAGACTCGACGGCGACGTCGATCCGGCCAAGTTCATGCCTTGGATCAACCGCCTCACCCAGGAGCAGGGGCCGAATATCCTACGTTGCAAGGGCATCGTGGCGATGAAGGGAGACCCCAAGCGCTTCGTGTTCCAGGGCGTGCACATGATGCTCGATGGCGATTCGCAACGCGACTGGAGGCCCGACGAGAAACGGGAATCGAAGGCCGTATTCATTGGCCGCGACCTCATGGAAGAGGAAATCCGCAGCGGATTCCTGGCCTGCGCCGCTTGACGGCGCTATCACCCTCACCCGGAGCCTGTCGGTCCGATGAGGGAAACTATGACCGAAGCTGACAATGCGGCCTCTTCGCTGGCGCAGCACGCGCAGTTGTTCGACGCAGGCGCGCATGTTGTGGCGGCCGCGTTCGTCGATGGCGCGCCAACGTTGGCCCTGGCCGATGGGGCCGTCCTGATCGGCGATCCCCAGGAGCAAAAGCGCGTCGTCGTCTACCCCGATGCGGCCATGCTGACAGCGATCAGCGACGGCAAGACGCTGCTCACTGGTGGCGACGATGGACGCGTGGTCGCGGTGCGGGCCGACGGGAGCGCTGAGGACATCGCCGACGAGAAGGGCCGGTGGATCGACGCTCTGGCGTTGCGTGGCAAGGCCTGCGCGTGGAGCGCCGGCAAGCAGGTTCGTGCGCGCGATGAAAGCGGGGCCATCATGGGCTGGAGCGCGCCGACGACTGCTCGCGGTCTCGCTTTCCAGCCCAAGGGCTTTCGCCTCGCGGCGACCCATTACAATGGCGCGACGCTCTGGTTTCCGAAGGTCGAAGGCGATCCTCAGACCGTTGAGTGGAAGGGCGCGCATCTCGACGTCACCTTCTCTCCCGACGGGCGTTTTCTCGTGACCTCGATGCAGGAGAACGCGCTGCACGGCTGGCGGCTTCAGGATTCGCGTAACATGCGCATGACCGGATATCCGGCCAAGACGCGCTCCCTTTCCTGGTCGCATGACGGCCAATGGCTCGCGACCTCCGGCGCCGACGCCGCCGTCGTATGGCCGTTCAAGGACAAGGACGGCCCGATGGGCAAGGCCCCGCGCGAATGCGGCGTGCGCCAGGCGCGCGTGACGCAGGTGGCGTTTCATCCGAAGGCGCTTGTCTTGGCCATCGGTTACGCCGACGGCTTGGTTCTGCTCGTCCGCCTCGCTGACGCGGCCGAGATTCTGGTCCGCCTTCCAGGCGACGGCGCGGTCAGCGCGCTCGCTTGGGGCGCGATGGGCTCAAAGCTGCTGTTTGGTCTTGAGTCCGGCGCGGCCGGTCTTCTCAGCCTACCCGCCTGACCATTCGAGGCGTGGAGCCTTCAGGTCCATATTGCACCCCCACGCACAAGTTTACGCGAAATAACGATTTCAACAGCTTAGCTGCGCTTTCGCGCAACTTTTTGTTCGTTCGACCTCTGCCGTGAGGACCTCAGTCTAAGGCGCCAAAAAAGGGGACGCCCCCCATTGCGTTTCGGGCGCCGACGAAACGTAACGCCCGAAAACGCGGAAGGTCCATTTCGCCCAGCGAAACGAAACGTTTCGCGAACCTGCTCCTATACCATTGAAATCATTATGAGTGCTGAATCAGCAATTTCGCCGGTTCGTTTGTTTTCAAGGACTTGATCGCCCTTTCGTTTCGCGTTTTTCACCGCATGTGACCTTCACACGTCCGTTATCCGTCAAGCGCCGCGAGTTTGATCTGTTGAGTAGAAAACTATAACATAGATTTCTGTCTATCGCAAGAGAATGTACAACAATCGCCAATCGTTCCTGAGTCCATGTCGAACTGCGTAAGGCCCTGCCAATCCGTCCCAGTTTCGGAATCGCCAGCTCTCGCGATCCCGGTTCGAGGCAATCCTCAGCACTGCCGCTTGCCAGCGAGGCACGAAACGGAGAATTGTCCTGCCCGATTTCACGCTAGGCTGGAGGACATGCGCGAGGCCTATATCGGAGTGGACGTTGGCACGCTCAGCGCCAGGGCCGGCGTTTTCGATTCGGCCGGGCATCTGATCGGCAGCGCACGACGGCCGATCGTCGTCTGGCGCGAGCCCGGCGATATCGTCGAGCAATCTTCCGACAACATCTGGAGCGCGGTCACATCGGCCGTGCGCGAGGCCGTTGAGGCGTCGGATCTGCCGGCCGAAGCCGTTCGCGGCATGGGATTCGACGCGACCTGCTCCCTGGTCGCGCTCGATCGCAATGCGCGTCCGTTATCGGTGAGCCCGACAGAGGCGCCCGAGCGTGACGTGATTGTATGGATGGATCATCGCGCGGGCGACGACGCCGAGCGGATCAACGCCGGCGGGCATGAAGTCCTGCGCTATGTGGGCGGCAAGATCTCGCCCGAAATGCACGCGCCGAAGCTGGCTTGGCTCGGCCGATGCAAGCCCGAAACGATCAGCGCCGCCGGGCATTTCTTCGACCTCACCGATTTCCTATCGTTCCGCGCCACCGGGTCGCTAACCCGCTCGGCCTGTCCCGCGACCTGCAAATTCGGTTATCTCGCGCACGAGAAGCGCTGGCCGGACGAATTCTTCGACAGCATAGGCCTCGGGTTCCTTAAGGACGAGAATTATGCCCGCATCGGCGCCAAGACGGCGCCGCCGGGCGCGCCGCTCGGGCGGGGATTGACGACCGAGGCCGCCGCGGCAATGGCCTTGCGGCCCGGGACGCCGGTCGGCGCTGGGCTGATCGACGCGCACGCGGGCGCCGCAGGCACGCTGGGGGCGCGAGCGGGCGGCGTGCAAGCCGATCCGCGCCGGCGTCTGGCTTTGATTCTGGGCACGTCGTCGAGCTGCATGGCGCTTGCCGACGGGCCCCGATTCGTGGACGGGATCTGGGGGCCGCATTTCGGCGCGCTCACCCCGAATCAATGGCTCATCGACGGCGGGCAGTCGGCGTTCGGCGGAGCGATCGATCACCTGCTGCGCCTGCATCCAGCCTTTGCAGAATTGTCGGCGCGCGCTGGGCCACACGCGCTCCACGCGCTCGAGAAAGAAATCGTCGCCCGGGCCGGCGATCTGTCGCAAGCGCCCCTGATCGCCGAGGGCCTGCACGTCCTGCCTGACTTCATCGGCAGCCGATCGCTGTCGGCGGATGCGGGCGTGCGTGGCGGCGTGATGGGGATGGATCTGCGCGAAGACGCTGCGAGCTTGCAGGAATTTTACGTGGCTGGCCTCTGCGGCCTCGCCTATGGCTTGGCCGACATTGTGCGCAAGCTCGAAGCGTCTGGCTATGAATTCGATTCGATTGTCGTCAGCGGCGGGGCGGCGCGCAGCCCATTGATCCGTCAAATCATCGCCGATGTGTGCGGCAAGGCGGTGGTGTTGCCGGAGACCCCGGAGCCGGTGCTTCTGGGCTCGGCGATGGTGGGCGCGGTTGCCGCGGGGGCGCAGACCATGGCGTCCGCGATGTCGTCGATGTCCGCGATCGCGCCAGGCGCAGCGGCGCCCGCAGGCGGGGCGATCGCGGCGTTCCACGAACGAAAGCGCCGGGGCTGCGAGATGCTGCGCCGAACTGAGCGGGAGATTCGCGAACTCAATCGCAAGTCTCGCTGGCCTGAATTGGTCATTTTCGATTGCGACGGCGTGCTGGTCGACAGCGAACTGATCGCGCTCGGCGTCATGCGCCGCAGGCTAAGCGAAGCCGGCGTTAGCCTGACCGATCAGGAAACACGCGAACGCTTCCTGGGGCGAAGGCTCGATTCGTCCCTGCATAGAGTCGAAACCGAACTCGGGGGGCCGTTGCCCGAGAATTTTCGTGACGAGTTTTCGCGCGAGATTCTGCTCGCGTTTGGGCGCGAACTGAAAGGGGTCGAAGGCGTGCGGCAGGCGATCGAAGGCTTGCGCGCGCGCGTATGCGTCGCCTCTTCAAGCGGGCATGAGAGATTGCGCCTCTCGCTTCGCGTGGCGGGCTATGAGACGATGTTCGCCCCCAACATTTTTTCCGCCGCCGACGTCGCGGAGGGAAAACCGAGTCCGGATCTTTTCCTGCACGCGGCGCGCGCAATGGGCGCGGCGCCGAAAGACTGTCTGGTGATCGAGGATAGCGTGGCGGGCGTCGCCGCCGCACGGGCGGCCGGAATGATTGTGTTCGGGTTTGTCGGCGCGAGCCATTTCTCCCCTCTCGACAAAGGAGCGCATTTGACCGCGGCCGGCGCCGAACTCCTCTTCGACGACATGACTCGGCTGCCCGACCTCGTCGCCGCGCGGGCGGGCCGAGTAGATGCTGCGGGCGCGGACTGAAGCCAATGGCGCGCAAGTCGGATCACGACGGATTGCGGCTCGACGAGGCCGCTCGCGCCGGATGGCTCTATTACGTCGCCGGCAACACCCAGGACGAGATCGCGCGCAAGCTCGGCATTTCGCGTCAGGCGGCGCAGCGCCTGGTTTCGCTCGCGATCAGCGAGCGGCTCATCAAGGTCAGGCTCGATCATCCGATCGCGCGCTGCATGGAGCTCGCCGCGGCGCTCAAGCTGCGTTACGACCTCAGATTCTGCGAGGTCGCCCCGACCGATCCGGCCTCGATGTCGTCGACGCTTGGGATCGCTCAAGTCGCCGCGGCGGAATTCGAACGTTGGCTGCGCCGCTCGGAGCCAGCGATCATCGGCATCGGCACCGGCCGTACGATGCGCGCCGTCGCCGATCAATTGCCGGCGATGGAATGCCCGCAGCACAAGCTGGTCGCGCTGGTCGGCACCACCAAGACCGATGGTTCGGCATCGTTCTACGACGTCATCATTCGCGTGTCCGACAGCGTGCGCGCGCCGCACTACCCGATGCCGCTGCCGGTCATCGCTCGCTCGGTCGAGGAGCGCGAGCTCCTGACCAGCCTCGCCTCGGTGAAGAGTCTTTTTGATTTGGTCGAACGGACTGACGTCTGTTTCGTCGGCGTCGGCGCGGTCGGCGACTCGGCCGCCCTGGTGCAAGACGGCATCATCACACGACAGGAAGCCGAGGCTTTGCGCCAACTTGGCGCGGTCGGCGAGATCACCGGCTGGGCGTTCGATTCAGCGGGAAAAGTGCTCACGGAAGGCACGAACCAGCGCGTCGCCTCGGCGCCCTTGCGCCGCGCCGACAACCGACTCGTGATCGGCGTCGCGATGGGGCCGTCGCGGCGGGCGCCGGTGCGCGGCGCGCTCGCCGGGCGGCTCATTTCCGGCTTGGTCACCGACGAGTCGACCGCGGAGCATCTGCTGCAGCGATGAATCGGAGCCAAAAAAGGCCCAAAATGCCGGATTCTTGACCGGGATGCGGGTTTTCGCGCAGGTTGGCGAAAATCCGCATTGACTCGCGCCCAAACTTATGGCGAATATTCGCCCGCTAGCTTGGCAAATGCCCATAGAGGGCATGCCGCACGGAGGAAACGCTATGAAGGTTCTCGTGAAGGGGCTGCTCGGCGCCGTTGCGCTCGCAGGCTTCTCGCTTCCCGCTTATGCCGAAACGACGCTGACGATCGCGACCGTGAACAACGGCGACATGATCCGCATGCAGCACCTGACGGACGACTTCACCAAGGCCAATCCCGACATCAAGCTCAACTGGGTCACGCTCGAAGAAAACGTGTTGCGTCAGAAAGTGACGACCGACATCGCTACCAAAGGCGGCCAATTCGACGTTCTGACCATCGGTACCTATGAGACGCCGATCTGGGCGAAGAAGAAATGGCTGGTGCCGCTTGACAAGCTCGGCGCCGACTACGACGTCGACGACCTCCTTCCCGCCATCCGCTCCGGCCTCTCGCTCGACGGCAAGCTCTACGCCGCGCCGTTCTACGGCGAAAGCTCCTTCGTTATGTACCGCAAGGACTTGATGGAGAAGGCCGGCTTGACGATGCCGGAGAAGCCGACCTGGGAGTTCATCAAGCAGGCGGCCGACAAGATGACCGACAAGGCGGCGGGCGTCTATGGCATCTGCCTGCGCGGCAAGCCCGGCTGGGGCGAGAACATGGCGTTCCTGACGGCGACCGCCAATTCCTTCGGCGCGCGCTGGTTCGACGAGAAGTGGGAGCCACAGTTCAACTCGCCGGAGTGGAAGGCGACGCTCGACTATTACGTGCCGCTCATGAAGGCGGACGGCCCTCCCGGCGCATCGTCGAACGGCTTCAACGAGAACCTGGCGCTGTTCAACGACGGCAAGTGCGGCATGTGGATCGACGCCACGGTCGCGGCGTCGATGGTGACCGGGAAGGACTCGAAGGTTGCGGACAAGGTCGGCTTCGCGCTCGCGCCCGACAACGGCCTCGGCAAGCGCGGCAACTGGCTTTGGGCGTGGTCGCTTGGCATTCCAGCCGGGTCGAAGAATGCGGACGCGGCGCAGAAGTTCATCTCTTGGGCGACAAGCAAGCACTACACGGACCTCGTCGCCCAGAAGGAAGGCTGGCCGAGCGTTCCGCCTGGCACGCGCACATCGCTCTACAAGAATGCCGACTACACGAAGGCTGCGCCGTTTGCCGATCTGACGCTGCAATCTATCGACTCGGCTGACCCGCTGCATCCAACGGTGAAGCCCGTCCCGTACACAGGCGTGCAGTTCGTCGCGATCCCCGAGTTCCAGGGCATTGCGACTGACACCGGTCAGTCCTTCTCGGCCGCTCTCGCTGGAACGATGACCGTCGACCAGGCCCTCGCGAAGGCGCAAGCCACCGCGACGACCGCGATGAAGAAGGCCGGTTACCTCAAGTAAGCTAAATCGTTCCCCGCCGCTTTGCGTCGCGTATTTTGCGCAAGGCGGCAGGATGGAGTGTCCTCCCATCCCGCCCCCTTCTCGTTCGCGAGAAGGGGGAAGGGCAGGAGCTTAGGAACAAATAAGAACGCGCCGGCGGCCACAACGGGCGACTAGCGCGCAAAACGGGAGGAAAGGGCCACAACGATGGCGACGCAACAAACGGCGACAGCGGGTCGCGCTCTCGTTTCACCATCGGTCATCCTGCTCTTCATCTGGATGATCGTACCGCTGGTGATGACGCTCTACTTTTCGACGCTACGCTACAGTCTGCTCGATCCCGAGAGCAGCGGCTTCGTCGGCCTGCAAAACTATGCGTCATTCCTCACCGACCCGGACTTCCTGACTGCGCTTTTCAACACGTTGATCCTCGTCGTGTCAGTTCTGGTCATCAGCGTTGGCGGGGGCATGCTGGTCGCTTTGTTGATGGACCAGCCGGTGTTCGGGCTGAATATACTCCGGCTCATGGTCATCGCGCCGTTCTTCGTCATGCCGACGGTCAGCGCGCTCGTGTGGAAGAACCTGCTGATGAACCCGGATTCCGGGCTGTTCGCCTGGATCGCCCGATCGTTGGGGTTCGAACCCATCGTCTGGTTCACCAACTGGCCCATGCTGTCGGTCATCATCGTCGTCTCGTGGGAATGGCTGCCCTTCGCGAGCCTCATCCTTCTGACCGCCCTGCAATCGCTTGATGAGGAGCAGAAGGAGGCGGCCTCGCTTGACGGCGCGGGCGCGTTCTCCTATTTCGGGTATATCGTCCTGCCGCATATCGCGCGAGCGATCACCGTCGTCATCCTGATCGAGACGATTTTCCTTCTCAGCGTATTCGCGGAAATCTACGTCACGACCTCCGGCGGCCCCGGCGTCGCCACGACGAACATCCCCTTCCTCGTCTACAAGCAGGCCCTCCTCAACTTCGATGTCGGCAGTGCTTCCGCAGGCGGCATCGTCGCGGTGATTCTCGCCAACATCGTCGCGATCTTTCTGATGCGCATTATCGGCAAGAACCTGGAGGGCTGAACGATGGCCATCAAGAAATCCGCGGGCCAGCGCATCGGGGTTACGATTCTCGCCTGGGTCGTCGCCTTCCTGATCTTCTTCCCGATTCTTTGGACGATCCTGACCAGCTTTAAGAGCGAGCTGGACGCCATCGCCATGCCGCCGAAATTCCTGTTCTTCAACTGGACGCTGGAAAACTACGCTGAGGTGCAGCAGCGCTCGAACTATCTGAAGTTCGCCTTCAATTCGGTGGTGCTCTCGATCGGCGCGAACCTGGTTGGTCTCCTGATCGCCGTTCCGGCCGCTTGGTCGATGGCGTTCGCGCCGGGCAAGCGCACCAAAGATCTCTTGATGTGGATGCTGTCGACCAAGATGATGCCAGCAGTCGGCGTCCTGGTGCCGATCTACCTCCTGTTTAAGAATTTGGGCCTGCTTGATAGCCTGTTTGGGATTGGGCTCGTGCTGATGCTGCTCAATCTGCCGCTCTTGATCTGGATGCTCTATACCTATTTCAAAGAGATCCCGAACGACATCCTCGAGGCGGCGCGCATGGACGGGGCTTCGCTCCTGAACGAGATCGTGTATGTGCTGACGCCGATGGCGGTGCCGGGCATCGCCTCGACCATGCTGCTCGCGATCATCCTGTCGTGGAACGAGGCGTTCTGGACCCTCAATCTCACGACATCGAACGCCGCGCCGCTGACCGCCTTCATCGCTTCTTACTCCGCGCCGGAAGGCTTTTTCTGGGCCAAGCTTTCGGCCGCCTCGACGCTCGCCATCGCGCCGATCCTCATCCTCGGCTGGTTCTCGCAGAAACAGCTGGTCCGAGGCTTGACCTTCGGCGCGGTCAAATGATCCGGCAATAAGGAATTGCTGCCATGGGAAGCATTCAACTGAAGGACGTGCGCAAGGCGTTTGGCGCAGTCAGCATCATCAACGGCGTCAATCTCAATATCGAGAATGGCGAATTCGCGGTGTTCGTGGGCCCGTCCGGCTGCGGCAAGTCGACGCTTCTGCGCCTCATCGCCGGTCTCGAGGACGTTACTTCCGGACAGGTGCTGATCGACGCCAAGGACATGACCAATGTCGGTCCCGCGCAGCGCGGGCTCGCCATGGTGTTCCAGTCCTACGCGCTCTATCCGCACATGAGCGTGCGCGGCAACATCGCCTTCGCGCTCAAGATGGCCGGACAGAAAGCCGACGTCATCGAGCAGAAGGTGCGCAAGGCCGCCACGACCCTGAACCTGACCGATTATCTCGACCGCAAGCCGCGCCAGCTTTCCGGCGGCCAGCGCCAGCGCGTCGCCATCGGGCGCGCGATCGTGCGCGAACCGAAGGCGTTCCTGTTCGACGAGCCGCTGTCCAATCTCGACGCGGCGCTCCGCGTGCAGATGCGAGTTGAGATCGGCGAGCTTCACGAGGCGCTGAAGACAACGATGATCTATGTCACTCACGATCAGGTCGAGGCGATGACCATGGCCGACAAGATCGTGGTCCTTGACCGCGGCTCGGTCGCGCAGGTCGGCTCGCCGCTCGATCTCTATAACAGGCCCAATGGGCTGTTCGTGGCCGGCTTCATCGGCTCGCCCACCATGAATCTGATCAAGGGCACGCCCGCCGCCAAGCGCGGCGCGGAGACGATCGGCATTCGGCCCGAACATGCCGACATATCGACGACCGCCGGCGAGTGGCCGGCGAAGGTGCGCCTCGCCGAGCACCTTGGCTCCGACACGTTCGTCCATGCCGAGGCCGACGGGATGGGCCCTCTCACACTGCGTCTCGAAGGCGAGGCGCCGTTAACCCCCGGCCAGAGCATTTTCGTTACGCCGCGAGAAGCTCACCTGCATCGTTTCGATAAGGACGGCAGGAGGATGAACTGACGGCGGGCGAGTGACGAACGCGTCAGTTCTAGGTTTGATTTGATGAGTGGATTCGAATCATGAGCGTCAAACTTTCGGCGGCGGCGCTTGCGCGCTTGCCCGCGGACGTTGCGGCTCCGAAATACCAACGCTCTGACCTTCGCGCTGGCATTGTTCATATTGGCGTCGGCAATTTTCACCGCGCGCATCAGGCTGTCTATCTCGACGATCTGTTCAACGCCGGGCGCGATCATCACTGGGCGATTGTCGGAGCCGGAGTGCGCGATCCGGACGTGACGATCCGCGAAAAGCTCAAGGAGCAGGACTGGCTGACGACGGTCGTTGAGCAAGAGGCGGATACGACCAATATCCGCGTCACCGGTTCGATGATCGATTTCGTTCGGCCTTATGATATCCCGGCGTTTCTTGATGCGATCTCTGAGCCCAGCATTCGCATCGTCTCGCTGACCGTCACGGAGGGCGGATACTACATCTCGCCGGCGACGCAGCATTTCGATCCCGCCCATCCCGACGTCGTCTACGACGCCCACCATGCAGACGCGCCGAAGACGGCCTTCGGATTGATCGCCGCTGGACTCAAGCGCCGTCGCGCCGCGGGGACCGCGCCTTTTACCGTGATGTCCTGCGACAACATTCCAGGCAATGGTCACGTCACTGAGAACGCCGTCGCTGGCCTCGCGGAGCTTGCCGATCCGGAACTCGCGCGCTGGATTCGCGCCAACGTCGCCTTTCCCAATTCCATGGTCGACCGTATCACGCCCGCGACGACCGATCGGGAACGCGCCATTCTGCGCGACAAGTGCGGCCTTGAGGACAATTGGCCGGTCTTTTGTGAAGAGTTCCGGCAATGGGTTGTGGAGGACAAGTTCCCAGCCGGGCGGCCGGCGCTGGAGACGGTCGGAGTCACATTCACCTCCGACGTGTCGCCGTACGAATTGATGAAGATCCGTATCCTCAATGGCGGTCATGCCGCGATTGCTTATCCAGCAGGGCTGCTTGACATCCATTTCGTTCACGAAGCGATGGCGGACGAACAGATCCGCGCGTTCCTCGAAAAGCTGACCAAAAGCGAAGTCCAGCCGGTTGTTCCGCCGCCACCCAACACCAGTCTCGACGACTATCGCGAATTGATTGCGCGTCGCTTCGCCAATCCGAAGATCGGCGACACCATTCAGCGCCTCTGCTTCGACGGCTCGAACCGCCAGCCGAAATTCATTCTTCCCGCTGTCGCCGATCGTCTGAAAGCGGGCGCGTCCTTCCGGGGACTGGCGCTCGTGTCGGCTCTCTGGTGCCGCTATTGCTACGGCGAGACCGAGAGCGGCAAGCCGATCGCGCCGAACGACCCAAGCTGGAAACAGTTGCAAGAGGCAGCGAAGCCCGCGCGCAGCGATCCGATGGCGTTCCTCCAATTGCGCCACATCTTCGGCGATCTGTCGGGCAATCCGAACTACGTTCGCGCGTTCTCCGATGCGCTCTCGGCGCTCTGGGCGCGCGGGGTGCGATCGACTCTGTCCGACTATCTGTCGGACAAGTCTTGAGCGGAACACAGGCGACCAGAACGCAGTCCGCGGCCGACGCCAGGGACGACACAACGGTGAAACTCAAGGACAAAGTCGCGCTCGTCACTGGCGGCGCGCGGGGCATCGGCGCGGCGATCGCCGAACGCTATGTCGCGGAAGGAGCGCGAGTCGCGATCGCCGACATTTCCTTAGGTCATGCCGAGGAGACCGCTGCACGCCATGGCCATAAGGCGGCCGCCTTCGCTCTCGACGTCACAAAGACAGCCTCCATCGAGGCTGCGGTTGAGAGCGTGGTTCAGCGATGGGGCGGGGTCGACATTCTCGTCAACAACGCCGCCATATTCGACATGGCGCCGATCGTCGAAGTCACCGAAGCCGGCTACGACAAGGTTTTCGCCGTCAACGTCAAGGGCCTGTTCTTCACCCTCCAGGCGGTCGCCAAATGCATGATTGGGCAGGGCCGCGGCGGAAAGATCATCAACATGGCCTCGCAGGCCGGCCGCCGCGGCGAAGCGCTGGTGTCGATCTACTGCGCCTCCAAGGCCGCCGTCATCAGCCTCACCCAGTCGGCCGGCCTCGACCTCATCAAGCACCGCATCAACGTCAATGGCGTAGCGCCCGGCGTCGTCGACACGCCGATGTGGGCGGAGGTCGACGCCCTGTTCGCCAAATATGAGCATCGTCCGATCGGCGAGAAGAAACGCCTGGTCGGCGAGGCGGTCCCATTCGGCCGGATGGGGTTGCCGAACGACCACGTCGGCGCCGCTGTGTTCCTTGCCTCCTCGGACAGCGATTTCGTCGTCGCGCAGACGCTCAACGTCGACGGCGGCAATTGGATGAGCTGACAACATTGCCGCGGAGGCATTGTGCCTATGTATCTGGATCGCTTCAAACTCAAAGGCCGAGTCGCGCTCGTCACCGGCGGGGCGCAGGGGATTGGCCTCGCCTGCGTGGAAGCGCTGTCGGAGGCGGGAGCTTATGTCTATATCGCCGACCGCAATCTGAAGATCGCGCAGGAAGCGCAAGCGGCGATGAAAGCCAAGGGCTATGCCGGCGACGTTATCGAGATGGAGGTGACAGACTCGAAGCAGGTCGACGCGGCTGCGGCTCGGGTGATGGCGGAAAAAGGCCGCGTGGACATCCTGGTCTGCAACGCCGGCATCGCAAGATCCCAAACGCCGGCGGAAGACGTGACCGACGAGCACTGGCTGAACGTCATCGACGTCAATCTAAACGGCCTCTTCTGGTGCTGCCGCGCGTTCGGCAAGATCATGCTGGCGGCCGGACGCGGCTCGATCATCAACATTGGCTCGATGTCCGGATTCATCGTCAACAAGCCGCAGCAGCAGGCCTATTACAACGCTTCAAAAGCGGCTGTGCACCATCTCACCAAATCGCTTGCGGCCGAATGGGGAGCGCGCGGCGTGCGGGTCAACGCCGTCGCGCCGACTTATGTCAACACACCGCTGACCGCTCACGCGAAGACGAATGAGGCGATGATGGGCGCCTGGATCGACGGCACGCCGATGGCGCGCATGGGCGAGCCGGATGAGATCGCCGCCGTCGTCCTTTTTCTCGCCTCCGACGCCTCGAGCCTGATGACCGGGTCGATCGTGATGGCTGACGGCGGCTATACGTGCTGGTAAAGCCTAGGTGGCGTCAGCAAGCGAGAGAGGGGCGGGATGGATCTCGGGCTCAAGGGGAAGGTCGCGGTCATCACAGGCGGCAGCGTCGGTATTGGTCTTGCGATCGCCGAGGGCCTGGCAACCGAAGGCGTCGACATCGTCATAGCGGCGCGCGGCGTGGAGCGGGTGCGCAGCGAGGCGAGTCGCATCGCCAAATCCTTTGGCGTCCGGGCCGAAGGGCTGGCCTGCGACGTCGCCAAGCGCGAGGGGACGGACGACCTGATCGCTGACGTCAAGCGGTTATTCGGGGGTGCCGACATTCTCATCAACAACGCGGGCACCGGCAGCAACGAGACGGTGATGCAGGCGCCCGACGAGAAATGGCAGGCCTACTGGGATCTGCATGTGATGGCGGCGGTGAGGCTGGCGCGCGGCCTCGCGCCGCTGATGAAGGAGCGCGGCGGCGGCGTCATTCTGCACAACGCCTCGATCTGCGCCGCCCAGCCCCTTTGGTACGAGCCGATATACAATGTGACCAAGGCGGCGCTGATGATGTTCTCGAAGACGCTTTCGACCGAACTTATCGGCGACAATATCCGCGTCGATTGCGTCAATCCCGGCCTCATCCTGACACCGGATTGGATCAAGACCGCAAAGCAGCTCACCGCTGACAAGGGCGGCAACTGGCAGGCCTATCTCGACAACGTCGCGCGTGAACACGCGCCGATCAAACGGTTCGCGACGCCGCAGGAATTGGCGAACTTCTTCGTCTTCCTCTGCTCGGAACGTGCGAACTATTCCGTCGGTTCAACGTATTACGTCGACGGGGGAATGTTGAAGTCGGTCTGAGCCGCCATCGTCGCGCCGCGCCGCCGGCGACCGCGGATCAGTGATGCCTTTGCGCCAATTCTTCGGGTTGTGGCTTGGCCGGTTGCGTGTCCATCAGGCGGATACGGTTGGTGACGCCGACCACGCCCGGGACGCTTTTCGCGTCGGACTCGGCGCAGCTCCTTTGGTAGGGCAGGTCCACCAGTCCTGAAACCGTCACCCAGCCGTTCTCAACGTCGACGTTTAGCCGGTCCCGAGGGACCGCCAAATCCCAATGGAGCGCGTTCAAAACGCGCATGCGCACGTCTTCGCTCTGCAACCGCATCTCGACCTCCCCGCGTCAAGTATTTTGAAGCTTCTAGCCTCGAGACTGTCGACGACTCGTTTACGAATCGTCCGCTCGATCCTTGGCGCTAGCGGAAACAATAGCGAATCAGTAGAGCGAAATTTTGACGGGGCCGCTGACAGAAGGGCCCTAATGCGCCTGGTCAGATCTGTGGCCGCGGTTCGGACTCGGCCTGCAGGAACACCCCGTCGTCGACATCCATGGCGTTGCCGCGCCAGACGACATTGCGGCCGGACCAGCCGCACGCCCACAGGAGCGGTAGCAAGACGTCGCGCGCGAGCCAGGCTGCGGGACTGCGCCAAGACAGTGGCCAGCCTGCAGCGAAGGCCAGGATCGCCTCGGCGCCGTAACAAAACGCAGCCGCCAGCACGCCGCCGACGATCGGGTTGATCCCGAACTCCGGAGCGGCGACCGCGGCGGCGATGAAGGTAAGAAGGCTGGTCGTCAGGATTTCAGGAGCGAAAAAGAACGGAAAGGTCGCGCGCCTGAGCCGCGCCCAGCGAAGCTGCCTCGACCAGACATCGCGCAGACGTCGCTGGCCCAGCGGCTGTTGGAACGGTCGGTCGACCAGATGAGCGTTGAACCCTTGCGCCCGGATAAGCTTCGTCGCCGCCGCGTCTTCCGCGATCTCCGCTCCCAAAGCTTCAATGCTTCCGCCCGCTTCCAGAATCTCCCGACGCCACAGCATGGTCTTGCCCTGGGCGAACCCGTAGCCGCAGGATTCGCCGGCATACTGCCAGCGCGCCTGATAGGTGTTGAGAAAAGCGCACTCGATCTCGGCGCCGAAGGACTCGGGTCGAGAGCCGATAGGAGGAGCGCAGACGATGCCGGTGTTGGAGCGCCAGCGCGTGAGCAAGCGCTGAATGTAGTCGACCGGCATCAACACATTGGAATCGGCCATGATCACCCAATCGTGCCGCGCCGCCTTCCATCCCTTGACCACATTGTTGAGTTTGGGATTGGCGCTGATCCGGTCATCGCCGACCAACAGGCGCGCTGGGCGCCCGGGATTGGCCGCGATCGCGTTTCGCACCAGGGGTGTGATCGGATCATCGCCGCTGGCGAGGCAGAAGATGATCTCATAGCTTGGGTAGTCGAGCGCGAAAATGGACCGCAGCGTTTCGCGCGAAAACGTCTCGACGCCACACAAAGGCTGCACGATTGTGACGCTCGGAGCATCCTTGGGCGGCGGCAGCGACCCGCCCGGCCGTCGCCTGCACCGCATTGTGGCGAGCACGACGCTCAGCCCGTGCATCCCCGCGCTGGTAGCGCAAATCCCCGCCGCCAGGGCGCCTATAGTCATGGGGCCAGACTACCCGAATCACAAGGCCTTGTCACACCATATTGCCGCGCCCGCGCGACGCTTCTATGAAGGCGAATGGCCTCTCTTCCGGTGGTCCGGTTCGCGCCTTCGCCGACCGGCCGCATCCATATCGGCAACGCCCGCACCGCTCTGCTGAACTGGCTCTTCGTCCGCCGCCACGGCGGGACGTTCATCCTGCGCTTCGACGACACGGATCTCGAGCGTTCGAGGACGGAATACGCCGACGCGATCGAGGCGGATCTGGAATGGCTTGGGATACGGCCGGACCTGGGGCGCCGCCAGTCGGAGCGGATGGCGGCCTACGACGAGGCCGCAGCGAGGCTCAGGGATCTCGGCCGGCTGTACACGGCGTATGAGACCGCCGAGGAGCTCGACCGGCGCCGCAAGCGGCAGCAAGCGCGAGGGCTGCCGCCGATCTATGATCGGGCCGCTTTGCGCCTGTCGGCGGACGAGCGGGCCGCGCTCGAAGCCTCAGGCCGCAAGCCGCATTGGCGTTTTCGCCTCGAACCAACAACTGTGCGCTGGGACGACATTGTGCGCGGCGAAAGCCACATCGATTGCGCCTCGCTCTCCGATCCGGTCCTCCGCCGCGAGGATGGAACCTATCTCTACACGTTGCCCTCGGTGGTCGACGACATCGATTTCGGCGTGACGCATGTTATTCGCGGAGAGGATCACGTCACCAATACCGCCGTGCAGATTCAGATTTTCGAGGCTCTCGCGGGCGCAGCGCCGAGCTTCGGCCACCACAACCTCCTGACCGACGCCGGCGGCGGGGGACTGTCCAAGCGCTCTGGCGCGCTGTCGATCGGCGCGTTGCGCACGAAAGGCATCGAGTCGCTCGCCGTCGCGGCGCTCGCGGTGCTGGTTGGTTCGGCCGAGGCGGTGCGTCCGATCGCCTCGCTCGACGAACTGGCGAACCTCATCGACCTTTCGCAGCTCTCACGCACCGCAGCCCGGTTTGACGAAGCCGAGCTCGAGGCGCTTTCCGCGCGCACGCTGCATCAATTGCCGTATGCGGCGGTCGCCAACCGGCTGGCCGAGCTTGGCGTCGCCGGGCCCGACGCGGAGGCCCTGTGGCTGGCGGTGCGGGGCAACCTTTCGCGTCTCGACGACGCCGCGATCTGGCGCCAGGTAACGGAGGGCGACGTCGCGCCGATCGTCGAAGATGCCGACTATCTGAACCTGGCCGCCTCATGCGCGCCTGACGACCCGTGGGACCAGTCGACGTGGGGCGCCTGGACGACGCGGCTTAAAGAAGCCACCGGTCGCAAGGGCCGCGCGCTGTTTCACCCCTTGCGTCTGGCCTTGACCGGCCAGGAGGCCGGCCCGGAGCTCGCTGTTCTCCTGCCGCTGATTGGCCGCGCTAAAGCGATGGCCCGACTATCCGCACCGAGTGCTTGACTCCGTCGGCTCCGGTCACTTCCACCATGCGGCCCTGCTTCACATTGAAGCTTTTGGCGCTCTGAAGGTCGTCGCCGGCAATTCCGGATCCCTCGCGGCTGACCGTGGCTGCCGCGGCGCTGAGCTTGGTGTCGGCGCCGTTGGCGTCAAGGACCGGCGCGGTCGCCGTGTCGAGGGAAGGCGGCCCTGGGTTCGCGCCTGGCCCAAGAACAGGCGGGACGCCTGGCCCAAGAACTGGCGGGACGCCTGGCCCAAGAACTGGCGGGGCGCCGGGCCCAGCGAGCAGAGACGCATTCGGCACGATTGGCTTGCCCTTCGAATCTATGGCCAGCTTGGCCTTAGGGTCGATGATCGGCCGGGCCATCTCCGCCGACTTTTCTGGCGTCACCAGAATGTCGTGTTTCTCGTGGCCATACCGCGCTTCCGCGTCGGCGAGCGCTTCAGCCCACGTTTGCCCCTTGCGCCGGCAAGAGCAGCTCGGATCGTAAGCCTTCTCGAATTTGGCGGCGTTGGGCAAATTTGCGTAAGGCTCGCCCGTTGGCGAAGCCGCCTCGTCAACCGTACCGCCGAACGGGAACGAATAGAGGGCCATATCGGCATTGGGGCACAAGGCCCTGCAGACGTCCTCGAGGCTATCCGCCCGGCTTCCGGCGCCAGAATAGGAAACGGGGAAGAAGCTGCCGTCGCAGGTCCGCACGCATACCGCATACGAGCCGGAGTGCGCCTGGACGCCCCCTTTCTCGCCCGAAGGGGCCGACTGGCGCGGCTGATCGCCGCGGTCTTCGAATCGGGCGTCCGTCTGCGGCGGCTCCTGGTCCTGGGGAGCCGCGAGCCTCGCTATGCCGCCGAACAGAGCCTCGAAGACATTGCCGGGCCCTGACGGCTGCGCGTGGCCGCATTCGGCATTATAGCGGGCGACCAGATCGCCTGCCCCGCCGCCCGCGCGCGCCCGCAGGTCGGCGAGATTGGCTTCCATGCGCGAGATTTGGGCGCTGACTTCGCCGCATTGCGGCGGCGGCTCCGAGCCGAAAAACAGGAACTTGCGGTTGCCGCAGCCGAGCGAACCGGCGTAGGCCCTGGTGCGCCCAAGCTCGGCGCGCTGGCGTTCAACCGCCGCCTGCGAGCCGCTCGAGCCGCGGCGAGCGGCGATCGCTTGCTGCAAACGGGCGCACTCGGCGTTCTGCGCCAGCGCAACGTCGGCGCTGAAAGCGACGATCGAAGCCGCGAGCGCGGCCAAGGCGCCGACCGACGCCAGAAATCCGCCCTGTCCGAAAGCGCTTCGCATGCGTGTCTTCGCCGCCGTCATCTCGTCAATCGTCCTCGCCCATCGAGCGCCTGGAATCCACCCCGCCGTCGATATCGAGCGAGCGCGGTTAGAGACCGGCATCGCGGCGTGAACAAGGCATACGCTCGCAAAGTTGTACCGGGCGCTTCTACGTGGTTTCGACGCATGATGCCAGAGGCTGAAAGCCCTCCTCGCCGCGTGTGGCTTCAGCAGGGCGGATCGGGCATAATGAGGCGATGGCAGACGCGGACGTGCGCCCCACCAACGCACCCGAAATCACCGTCAGCGAACTGGCGAACGCGCTCAAGCGCGCCATCGAAGACCGGTTCGGCTATGTGCGCGTCAGGGGCGAGATTTCCGGCTACCGCGGCCGCCAGTCGTCGGGCCACGCCTATTTTTGCCTGAAGGACGCCAACGCGCGGCTCGACGCCGTGATTTGGCGCACCACGCTGCAACGCATGCGGCTCAAGCCCGAGGAGGGGCTCGAAGTCGTCGCGACCGGGCGATTGACCACCTTCCCCGGCAAGTCGACGTACCAGATCGTGATCGATACGCTCGAGCTGGCCGGAGTCGGCGCGCTGATGGCGCTGCTCGAGGCGCGGCGCCGGAAGCTCGCCGAGGAGGGGCTGTTCGACGCCGCGCGCAAGCGCAAGGCGCCGTTCCTGCCGAGAATTGTCGGTGTGGTGACCTCACCGACCGGCGCCGTCATTCGCGACATTCTGCATCGCCTCGCCGACCGCTTCCCCGTTCGCGTGATCGTCTGGCCGGTGCGCGTTCAGGGCGAGACCTCCGCGGCCGAGGTCGCCGCGGCGATTGACGGCTTCAACGCCATGCCCCTCGACGGGAGAGCGCCGCGGCCTGACGTGCTCATCGTCGCACGCGGCGGCGGCTCGCTCGAAGACCTCATGAGTTTTAACGACGAGGCCGTGGTGCGCGCGGTCGCCCGCAGTGTGATTCCGCTCATCGCCGCTGTCGGCCACGAGACCGACTGGACGCTCATCGATCACGCAGCGGACGTGCGCGCGCCGACGCCAACCGCTGCGGCCGAATTCGCGACGCCTGTCCGCACCGAGCTTCTCGCTACGATCGCCGAACTGGAGGCGCGCCGCCGCGGCGCGATCCTGCGCTTCTCCCACCGTCTCCGTTCCGATCTGCGCGCGCTCGCTCGCGCCCTGCCCGGAGGCGAGGCGATCGTCGCCGGGCCGCGCCAACGCCTCGATCGCGCGTCGGAGACGCTTGCTCAGCGCATGCGCGGGGCGATCGACCAGCGCGCGCTCAGGACAGCGGGTCTGGCCCGGAGTCTCGCGCGTCATTCGCCGCGTGCCCATCTCGCCGGCCTGCGCGAGCGGTTGAAAGGGCTTAGCGGGCGTTTGTCGAGAACGCGGCCGCTCCTCATCGAACGGCCGCGCCGGTCGGCGGAGGCTGTGAGCCGGACGTTCGTTCGCGAGGCGGCGCTCCTGGCCAGGCGGCGCGGCGAGCAGTCGGTGGCGCTTACGCGCCTCGCCGCCCGCATGGCGCGCGCCTATGACGAACGCCTGCAGGCTCGGCGCGCCCAGCTCTTCTCCGCCGGGCAATTGCTCGGCGCGATGAGTTATCGCGGCGTGCTGTCGCGCGGCTTCGCGCTCGTGCGGGACGAGACGCAAAAGCCGCTGTGGCGCGCGGACGACGTCAGGCAGGCGCAGCGGCTCGAGATCGAATTCGCCGACGGAAAGATCGGCGCCATCGCCGGGGGCCGCGTCGGGCCGCCGCTTACGCCGCCCGCGCTGCTGCCCCGCAGACGCGCAAGATCGGACAAGGACTCGGAGGGGCAGGGGTCGTTGTTCTAAGCGGTGTCCAATTATACATATAAAGAGCGATATTTGCCCACAATAAGCGCTAGCAAAACCAAATAAATCCAAGGAAAAAAGCTTGGATTTCCTTGGATTCCATTGGCCGAATTGGGGCTTTTCAATGGGTTACGGCGAATCCAAATAAAAAAATTCTTTCCCTCTTTCAGCCCCGGCACCGAATGTCTCAAGCCGTCTTCTGGTGAGGCGCGGCTGTGTTCCTGTCCGCAGGAATAGATATAGCATATATTCTGGATAACTAAAAGAAATTGCACGAAAAATTATAGGGGGCCGAGCGCTCCTCATGGGAGGGTACTCCGCCGTCGCACTTCGCCTGTCTCGCAGCCCGCGACGCTGTGTCTCACGCCCCGCGGTAACGCCCCACGGCGGTTCACAACGACAACTTCGGATCGCAAGCACCGGCAAAGAATAGGCGCTGGCGCCCGGAACAAAGGCCAGAAACATAGCGTAGCGCGGCATGATCCAACCAACCAAAGGAGTTTTGCCGCACTGTCGGCTACGACACTATCTGCGCTCGCAGCGGCAACGCCTGTGCCGCTCAAGCAACGGCGCCGGGGTCGCCGAGAGGCACAGCGCCGGTGACGATTGAGGGCTACGGCCCTTGGTCGGCCATCGTCTGCGATCAGGCCGGCACGACCTGCTGGCATTCGGTGGAGCGGTATGACTATCCGCCAAATGCGAATGTGGTGGTTCATCCCTATGACTGGCAGTGGACAACGGCGCCAACTACGCCTGGAGGGAGCACCCCGGCCGCGGATATTGGCAGGGCGACCAGTGGCAACCGTTCTGACTGGCCAAGCGCAGATGATAAGACAGTTGTATTAATCGCCTTATCATAGCCAAAACTGCTCAAGAAAAGCCGGATTCGGCGCCGCGCGCGGGAACCGGCGCGTAGCGAATGCTGCGACACGATCGCAGCCGCTATCCCGAACATCGAGATCGTAAGGAGTCGTGATCATGGGTCTTTTTTGCAAAGACATCGCATCGATGGATGATCTGTTCGTCCACCAGTTGCAGGAGCGGGTCTTCCAAATGCATGGGGCGCAGCCCAAGCAAGTCGATTGCCCCGCCATCGACGGCATCCTCGAAGAGGCTGACGAAGTCGGTGGCGAGATTGAGGACAAGAAGGTTCTGGACGCTGCGCTCATCGCCTCGGCGCAAGCGGTCGAGCATTACGAAATGACTCGATACGGCACATTGATCGCGTGGGCGAAAACCCCGGGCCGCGCGGATTGCGCCAAAGTCCTGCAGCAGAATCTCGCTGAAGAGAAAGCCGCGGACGGGAAGCTGACCACGCTTGCCGAAAACGAAGTCAATCGAGCGGCGGCCTGACTAAATCGGACGAGATACTGATTCAAGTCGAACGCCGGCGATGATCAACCCGTCGCCAGCGAGCAACGGCAACTTCGCGCCGCCGCCTGGTGCTGAAAGTCGCGCCAAGCGCGGCGTATCGAGAGCCTGCATTAGGGGCGCGCCGCGCGGCCGGCGCAGCAAAACTCCGCTCCCACCTTCATCGTCGAAAAGCGCCGGGCGCGCCGCGACGCGGTGTGAGTGCTATACGGCGATGAGACGTCATCGCCTTAACGCATGCGGAAAGCACGAGCGCGAACTTGTGCGCTTCATGGCGAATAAATAGCGGCGCCGCAGTGTTCAGGGAAAAGCGCTTGACCCTCAAGTTCGCCTGAGGAATGGTCGCGTCCGGGAGCTAGTCACCCCAGTCGATCTAACACGCGCATGCGCGCTGACTTGGCGCGCCTACGCCGAATGATTCCGTCGCGTCTCGCGCGCTGCGGAAGGCTGCGTCCGTTTCGGCAACGACAAGTGTTTGTTCCAATGAGGAACCACAACAAGGATTAAAGCGCCATGAAGCTTTTGAGCACGCTCGCTTGCGGGGCATTGCTATCGTTTCCAGCGGTTGCAATGGCGACCGATCTCGCTCCGCTCGACGTTCCAGCAAAGGCGTTGCCCGCGCCGACGGCTGATATCAGCCCCGGGATGCAGGCGTTTGTCGACGCGCCTCTCAATCCCAGCTGGAACAAGCTGTGGAAGACAGGCGAAGAAGCGCGCGCCTTCGCTGACAACCAAGCGGCGGACACCGTCAAAACCATTCCCGCGTTGCTTGCGCGCCAGCACGTCAAATCCGAAGCATCGACCATCGACGGCGTTCGCGTTCATATCCTCACGCCCGACGACATTCCGCAGGAGAACAAGGACAAGGTTCTCATTCACGTTCATGGCGGCTGTTATGTGCTGTTCCCTGGGGAATCAGGCACGCCTGAAGGCATCATCATGGCGGGAGACGGACACTATAAAGTGATCTCCGTCGATTATCGCATGCCGCCGGAAGCTTATTTTCCCGCCGCTGTCGATGACGCCGTCACTGTCTATAAGGCGGTGCTGAAGGATACGCCGGCAAAAAACATCGGCGTCTTCGGCACGTCGGCTGGCGGCGCTTTGACGCTCGAACTTGTGTTGCGAGCGCGGGAGCAGGGCTTGCCCGCGCCGGGCGCTCTCGGTTCAGGAACGCCAATGTCGGACGCTACCAAGACCGGCGATAGCTTCTATACGAACGAGAAAGTCGACAATATTCTTGTATCGCGCGACGGCTTTTGCGACGCGGCCACCGTCATTTATGCACACGGGCACGACCTCAAGGATCCGCTCATCTCGCCGGTGTACGGCGACATGCACGGATTTCCTCCCACCATATTGACCACCGGCACCCGTGACCTGTTGCTGAGCAATACGGTTCGCGTGCATCGCAAGTTGCGACGAGCAGGCATCGAGGCCACGCTTCAGGTCTACGAAGGTGAATCCCACGCACAGTACGAGTTCGACGACACGCTGCCGGAGAGCAAGGAAGCGTTCGGCGAGATTGCGTCGTTCTTCGGAGCGCATCTCGGAAAGTAGCTGCGCGGACGGAAGTAGGTGGGTGGCAGATACGCGAAGTGAAGAGGCGCGCGGTCCGCGCGCCTCTGGCCGACCTCTCTAATGCAGCCTCGCCCGCTAAACTCAGACACGCACAGCGGCGCGCGGGTCGTGGCGGGCGAGACGCGTGAGGAGATAGTCGATCTCGGCCATCGCGGTCGCGCTAAGACCGGCGCCGGGCTTACGCTGCGCGTCGGAGGCGAGAATGCCGCGCTTCATCATCACATATTTGCGCGTGGCGAGGCCAACGCCCTGCTGCTGCTCATAGCGGACAAGGGGCAAATGGGCGTCAAAAAGGTCGTGCGCTTCCTCGCGCCGCCCCTCGCGAGATAGCCGCACGACGTCGATCAGCATTTCCGGGAAGGCGTAGCCGGTCATTGCGCCATCGACTCCGCGCTCCATTTCGAAGTCAAGGAAGAGGCCGCCGTTGCCGGTCAGAATCGGGACACGACGCAGTGTGCCCTCCTTCTCGAGCCGCCGCAGCGCCGAAATCTTTTCCAGGCCCGGCCAGTCCTCGTGCTTCAGCATGACGCAGGACGGATTGTCGGTGATGATCCTGCGAATGACGTTCGGCGTCATGACGACGCTGAGCGTCAATGGATAGTCTTGAATGACGAAGGGGATTTCCGACCCGATCGCTTCGACGGCTTGCGCGTAATAAGTCACGATCTGGTCGTCGGTGCGCAGCGACGGCGGCGGGGCGATCATCACCCCGGCCGCGCCTTTGGCCATAGCAGCGTGCGACAAGGCGCGCATCGCCGCGAATCCCGGCGCTGAGACGCCGACGATGAACGGCAGTTTGGGCGCGCGCGCAACGCAGCGGGCGACAAAACCGATCGCCTCGTCCTGATCGAGCTTCGGCGCTTCGCCCATAATGCCGAGAATGGTGCAACCGTCGGCGCCCGCAGCGACATAATGGTCGATCATGCGGTCGACGCTGGCTGTGTCGATTGCCCCGTCGGCGAGAAACGGCGTGGGCGCAATAGGAAAGACGCCTTTGGCGTCGACCGTAAGCATGGAATCTGCCTTTGTTTGGAGGGGCGGCGGTTTCGCGATGATCAGGGATTCGCGGCGCTCTTGGCAAGCGCACGGGAATAGCGACAGTTCGACTTGCTTAGGCTACATTGAGGTGGCAACTTCGATCTCGCGAGACAAGCGAGGGAGGAAACTATGACGGAAAGTCCGACCGCGCTGTCGTTCGCGAAGGCCGAAGCCACCTCGCCGCCATTTGATAGCGCCCGCCTTGACGCGCTCCTCGACGAGGCCGGCATGGACGCGGCAGTGATCTCGTCCAAGCACAACATTCAATATCTTTTCGGCGGCTACCGGTTCTTCTTCTTCGATCATTTCGACGCGATCGGCGTCAGCCGCTATTTGCCCATTCTCATTTACGTCAAAGGTCGCCCGGACCAATCGACCTATATCGGGCACGGGATGGAAGCTTACGAGAAGGAGCTCGGCAAATTCTGGACTCCGGCCTTCCGGACGTCGAGCACGAGTTTTGATTCGGCGCGCCTTGCAGCCGATCATCTCGCGAAACTCGCGCCGAATTTGAAGCGAGTCGGCGTCGAGCGCGCTTTCTTACCCGCCGATGCGGCAGAACTTCTGGCTCGCGAGCTCCCCGGGGTCATGTTTGTCGAAGCGCACCTGCCGCTCGAACGCCTGCGGGCGCGCAAGACCCGAGAAGAGCTGGATTTGCTGCGCTTGGCGTCTGAACTCGTGGTCGATTCCATGCTGGCGGTGATCGCGTCGCACGGGCCGGGCGCAACGAAAGCGGAGCTCGTCGAAGCGCTTCGCCGCGAAGAGGTGAACCGGGGCCTGACGTTTGAATATTGCCTCATCACGGCAGGGACGAGCCTCAATCGCGCACCCTCCGACCAAGTGTGGGCGGCGGGCGACATTCTGTCGCTTGATTCCGGCGGCAATTACAAAGGCTACATCGGCGATCTTTGTCGCATGGCAATCCAGGGCGAACCCGACAGCGAACTTGAAGACCTGCTCGGCGAGGTGGACGAAATCCAGATGGCGGCGCGCAAGCCGATCCGGCCCGGCGCCAATGGCGGCGAGATCTACGCCAGCGCCGGTGAAGTGTTGAAGCGATCGTCGCGCGCGAATTCGATCGAGTTTGTGGCGCATGGGATGGGCCTCATCAGCCATGAGGCGCCGCGCCTGACCAGCCATGGGCCCGTTCCCTACCCGGCCTATGACGCCGACCGCCCGCTTGAGTCCGGCATGGTCATCTCGATCGAGACGACGATCGCGGATCCCCGTCGCGGCTTCATCAAGCTGGAGGATACGGTCGCGGTCACCGATCAGGGCTGGCAGGCCTTTGGCGATCGCGGGAGAGGCTGGAATCGAGCCGGCGCGCGCGCGTCCTAACTGCCAGGGGTCGTCAGGCCGGCGACGGAAATCATTGCCTCACTCGACTCACGCCTCGGGTTCCCGCATGCGCGAGGGTATATCGCGCCGGCCGTGGAGCACTCGCCAGACGTCGACGTGATCGTCCCGGTCGATATAAAACACGAGATAGGGAAACCCCTTCGTCGCCACGCTGCGCAGTCCGGGAAGGGTGAGTTCTGAAGCGTAACGAGGCGACCCGAGAGCGGGGTGCGCGGCGATCGCTTGATAAGTCGATTGAAGCGCGTCGATGAAACCGAGCGCAATGTCGGGACCGGCCTCCTGGAGGTAGTGGTCGACGACCGCTCTGACATCCCGCTGCGCAACCTCGCGGAGAACGATCGGTTTTTCCACTCACTTAGATTTCGTTTGTCGCACCCGGTCCCTAAGTCCGTTGAAAAAGGCATCGTCGGCAGCCACCGTCGCGGGCGACTCGGCGCCCTCGAGCAACAGACCACGCAAGCGTTGCCGATCCTGGTCGATGCGGATCAGCTCTCGGACATATTCGCTGCCGGTCGCATATCCTCGTCTGGCAACCTGCTCATCGACGAAGGATTTCAGTGAATCCGGAAGCGAGACGTTCATCGAACCCATGTCCTGAAAATATACTGCATGACAAACTTTGCCAACGCTGACCCGCCCCGCGGCCAGCGCGGGTGGCCGGAACGTAGCCAAGCGCTGTGCAGGACGAGAAGGTGGCCCATTCAGCCGGGAACGCGAATTCGCCTCAGTTCGCCCTGCGCAAGCCGCTGGTGATCGCGCCGGCAAGGGTCAGCGCGGCAGCGCCCCACAGCGCAATCTCCGTCGCGTGCCGAGGCGCCTGTCCGAGGGCGACCGCCACCAGCGCCGTTCCGAACGACTGACCGATCAGCCGCCCGGAGGATTGCAGGCCGGCCGCGCCGCCGCTTCGCTCGCGGGGCGCGCTGCCGATGATGACCCGATTGTTGGGCGACTGGAAAAACCCGAAGCCGAGGCCGCAGATCGCGAGGCGCCAGGCGAGCGAGAGCGGAGTGGAATCGCCGATCCCAAGCGCGACGAGAACCAATCCTCCGCCCATCACCAAAAGACCGATGCTGCCAAGAAGGCCGGGAATGAATCGATCGGCCAGGCGTCCGGCGATTGGTGCGATCAAAGCGGTCGCGAGCGGCCAGGGCGTGAGCAGCAATCCGGAGGTCGACGCCGAATGGCCGAGCCGGTCTTCAAAGTAAAACGGTAATGACACGATGGCCAAGGCTTGCGCCCCGAACGAGGCGATAGACGTCGCCAGCGAAAGCGCAAACACCGGCCGGCGCAGAAGATCGACGGGCAGCAGCGGCGCGGGGAGCTTGAGTTGCCGCCAGACGAGCGCCATGCCGATCACCACGCCGACTGCGATCTGGATTAGCGCGGGCCAGGGGGACCCGCCCTGGCCTATGCGGTTCACGCCGGCGATGACCAGTCCGAACGTGAGCGCATTGAGGAGCACGCTCAAAAGATCGAGGCGGCCGGCGGCGCGCGGCGTCGCTGGCAGCGTCCGCGCCGCCAATATGAGCGCCACCACGCCGATCGGCACGTTGATCAGAAACAGCCAATGCCAGGAGGCGACCGACAGGATCGCCGCCGCGACGCTCGGGCTTCCGGCCGAACAAACGGCGACCACCACCGCGATGTTGCCGACGCCCTGGCCAAGCCGCGCGTGCGGATAGATGAACCGGATGAGCGCAATGTTCACGCTCATGACTCCTGCGGCGCCCAGGCCCTGAACCACCCGCGCGAAGGTGAGCACGGCGAATGTCGGCGCGAGCGCGCAGGCAAGGGAAGCGACAGTGAAGAGCGCAAGCCCCCACCAATAGACACGCCGGTAGCCCAAGATGTCGCCGAGCGCCGCCAGCGGCAGAAGCGAGACGGTGACCGCGAGCTGGAAGGCGTTGACGATCCAGATCGCGTTCTCCGGCGCGACGGCGAATTGGCGCGCCATCGTCGGCAGCGCCACGGTGACAATCGTGCCGTCGAGCACAGCCATGCTGATCGCCATGGCGAGGGTCAAGAAGGCCAGCAGGCGCTGCGGATTGGGGAGTCCGTCCTGCACTTCGACGGCGCGAGGCGCGGTTATTGGCTCTGGGCGGTTCAAGGCGATGCGAGGTCCACGGGGATGTTGTTCGCGGCCGTCAAGCCGCTGTTCCCCATAAATCGTAAGCGTCCGAGCGCTCGATCTTGACCGTGACGATGTCGCCCGCACGTAAGGGCCTGCGCGTCGCGATGTGCACGGCGCCGTCGATCTGAGGCGAGTCGCCTTTAGTGCGGCCCTTGGCCTCGCGTGCGCCGCCCTCGTCGACGATGGCCTCGAGGCGTTTGCCGACCTTGGCGGCGAGTTTCTTTTGGCTGATCGCCTGGGCGCGCTGCATGAAACGCTTGAGGCGGCTGGCTTTGATCTCGTCCGGGACCGGCTCAAGGCCGAGATCGTTCGCCGCCGCACCTTTGACCGGCTCATATTGGAACGCGCCGACGCGGTCGAGCTTGGCTTCGTCCAGCCAGTCGAGCAGGAAACGAAAGTCCTCCTCGGTCTCACCAGGAAAGCCGACGATGAAAGTCGAGCGGATGGTCAGTTCGGGGCAGATCGCGCGCCACGAGCGGATGCGCTCAAGCGTCTTTTCCTGGGTCGCTGGCCGACGCATCGCCTTCAAGACCGCGGGCGAAGCATGCTGGAACGGCACGTCGATATAGGGCAGCACATTGCCGCCGTTCATAAGCGCAATCGCTTCGTCGACATGCGGGTAGGGATAGACATATTGCAGTCTGATCCAGGCGCCGAGCGAACCCAATTCGCGCGTGATGTCGAGAAAGCGCGCGGCGACCTGCCGTTCGCCCCAGGGGCTTTCGGCGAATTTAAGGTCGAGGCCGTAGGCGCTCGTATCCTGCGCGATGACAATGAGCTCCTTGACGCCCGCTTTCACGAGCCGCTCGGCTTCGCGCAGCACGTCGCCGGCGGAGCGTGACGCGAGCCGCCCGCGCAAGCTTGGGATGATGCAGAACGTGCAGCGGTGGTCACAGCCTTCGGAAATTTTGAGATAGGCGTAATGGCGCGGCGTGAGTCGGACGCCTTCGCCGGGGATGAGATCGACGAACGGATCTCGGGGCGCTGGCGCTGCGGCGCGCACCGCCTCCATCACGCTTTCGAACGCCTGCGGGCCTGTGACTGCCGAGACGTTCGGGAAAGCGTCGCGGATCGCGTCAGGCGTGGCCCCCATGCAGCCGGTCACGATCACCTTGCCATTCTCATTCATCGCCTGGCCGATCGCGGCGAGGGATTCGGCCTTGGCGCTGTCGAGAAAGCCGCAGGTGTTGACGATGACCGCGTCGGCGCCGGCGTGGCTGCGCGCAAGCTCGTAGCCTTCGGCGCGCAGCCTCGTCAGAATCCGTTCGCTGTCGACGAGCGCCTTCGGGCAGCCGAGCGAAACGAAGGAAATGCGCGGCGCGGGACGCTGCTCAGTTTGGGCGATGTCGGTCATTGAAGCTCGCCTTGCCACGGGCGGGAGGCGAGGGCAAGGGACCCCTTACCCGGCGCCTTCCGCCGAGCGCTCAACGGCTTTTTCGTCTACGCGGCCGATTCTCGTCATTGCGGTCTCGCCCAATCCTCGACATGCAGCCCAGCGACCCGCGAGAACTCGCGGATGTTGTTCGTGACCAGCACGCAATCGGCCGCGAGGGCGTGTCCGGCGATCATGGCGTCATTGGCGCCGATCGGCGTTCCTTTGGCGTTCAAATCCCTTCTGATACGCATGGCCTCCTCTGCGGCGAGGCGGTCCCAAGGCAGAATGGCGGAGAGGCGCGCGACAAAGGCCTCGATGAGCCTCGCGTGACGCGGCGAAGCATTCCTGCCGATCGCGCCCAGCAGCATCTCGTAGTAAGTGATGACGGAAATAGCGACGCTGTTCTGCAGCTCGACAGCCTGCTGCAAACGGTCGAGCACCGACGGTGGCCGCTCGCGCATGATGAAAGAGCAGATATTGGTGTCGAGCATGTAAATCATGCTCATCAATCCGACGTACCGTCTTCGAACGAGAACCGCCTTTCTTCGATCAGATCGGGGCGCTCGTGGAGAAAGGCCGCGTCAGCGCGGGGTTCGTCCAAGAAAGAGCTCCAGCTCGGCCGGACGGGACGGAGCAGAATGGTGTCGCCCTGTCTTTCAATAGTGAGCTCGGTCACCCCCTCGAACTCGAATTCTTTAGGCAGACGGATTGCCTGGTTCCGATTGTTGCGAAAGATCGATACGGTGCGCATGAGGGTTTCCTGGCGCTCATATAGCATATGCCAGGCATATGCTCAAGCGTTTTGCCTCACAGCGTCATTTCCGGCCCAACCGGAACAATGCCGGTCGGATTGATGCGACGGTGGCTCTCGTAATAATGGTGCTTGATGTGGAAGATGTCGACGGTCTCCGCGACGCCCGGCAGGTGGTAAAGCTCCCTTAAGTAGCGGCTCAGCGCCGGGTAGTTTCTGATCTCGCGAAGATTGCACTTGAAGTGCCCAAAATAAACCGGGTCGAAGCGGATCAATGTGGTGAACAGGCGCCAGTCGGCTTCTGTCAGTCGCTGGCCGATGAGGAAGCGCTGACCCCCGAGCCGCGCCTCGAGCCAGTCCAGCGTCTCGAACAGTTCCCGGTATGCCTCCTCGTACGCCTCCTGCGAGGTGGCGAAACCGGCGCGATAGACGCCATTGTTGACCGTTCGATAGATGCGCTCGTTGATTTCATCGATCTCCGGCTGGAGGCCGCTCGGATAATAGTCGCCTTGGGCGGCGCCGACGCCATCGAAGGCGCTGTTGAACATCCGGATGATTTCTGACGATTCGTTGTTGACGATGGTGTTCGTTTTCTTGTCCCAAAGGACTGGCACCGTGACCCGGCCGCTATAGTCAGGACGCGCCTTGACGTAGAATTCGCGCAGCTCGCTCGCGCCGAAGATCGGATCGGGAATAACGCCGGGGCCGGGATCGAAGGTCCAGCCGCGCTCGCCGAGGAGCCAGTGGACGACCGAGAGCGAGATCATGCTCTCGAGACCTTTAAGCCGTCGGAAGATAAGGGTGCGATGCGCCCACGGGCAGGCAAGCGAAATGATGAGGTGATAGCGGTCGGGCTCCGCCTTGAAGCCGCCGACGCCGCTCGGTCCCGGTTCTCCGCTCGCCGTGATCCAATTGCGGAATGGCGCGTCGGGTCGCACGAAACGCCCGCTCGTGTCGTGCGGGAAGTCGCCCTCTCGCCATTTTCCGTCGACGAACGCGCCCATGTTTGTCCTCGCTTTAGAGATGCGCCTAAGTGGCGCGCGCGATCTGGAACCCTGCGAACGATTGGCTCACGGGCATTAGCTCCACCCGGTTGATGTTGAGGTGCGGCGGCAGTTCGGCCACCCACAACATGGTCGCCGCAATGTCGTCACCTGTCATCGGCTTCGCGCCGCGATAGAGCGTCTCCGACGCCGCCTGATCGCCGCCCGTGCGCACCAACGTGAACTCGGTCTCGACCATGCCGGGCTCGATCGATGTAACGCGCACGCCGGTGCCGTGCAAATCGCTGCGGAGCCCGAGCGAAAACTCTTTCACGAACGCCTTGGTTCCCCCATAGACGTTGCCGCCCGCATACGGATAATTCGCGGCGACCGACGACAGGTTGATGATCGCGCCGCGCCGGGCGATCAGCGCTGGCAGCAATTTGTGCGTGAGCGAAGCGAGCGCGGTCACATTCGTGTCGATCATCATCTTCCATTGGGCTAGATCAGCCGCCTGCGCAGGATTGCGGCCAAGCGCGAGCCCGGCGTTGTTGATGAGGAGGTCGATGCCGCGAAATCCGTTGGGAAGCGCGGCGAGAGCAGCGTCTCGCGCCGCTTCATCGGTGACGTCGAACGCGGCGGGATGCACCTTCTCGGCGCCGATGGCGTCGACCAAAGCCTTAAGCCGTTCGGCCCGGCGACCCGTCGCGACGACGCGCCATCCCGCGGCCGCGAACGCTCGGGCGGCGGCTTCGCCGATCCCCGAGGTTGCTCCAGTGATGAGAGCAGTCTTGCTCATGCCGTCCCCCTCTTAATCGCGGTCCAAGGCGCGGCGCCACGGCCGGCGGTATATCATGAGGCAAGCGCCCAGCTGAACCGGAGGCTAAACGCGGCCCGAGACAGGAATGAGCGCGCCGGTCACCGCCTTCGCTTCGTCCGAGGCCAGAAACAGCATGACCGCGGCGAGGTCGGCGGGCGCAACCCAGCGGCTGAAGTCCGCTTTCGGCATGTCACGCCGGTTCATGGGCGTATCGATGATCGACGGCAGCACGGCGTTGACCGTTACGCCCTTGAGCTTGAGTTCGTCAGCTAGGCTTTCGGTCAGCCGCTGCACAGCGGATTTGCTGGCCGCATAGGGGCCGAATCCGGAAGACGCGTGCAGCGCTGATTGAGCGCCGACATTGACGATCCGGCCAGCGCCGCTTTCCAGCAAATAGGGAAGCGCGGCCTTGCACGCGTTGAGCGCGGTCTTCAAATTCATCGCGTACATCCGGTCCCAGCTGTCGACCTTGCCATCCGCGAACGTATCCCATTGAAAACCGCCGGCGATGTTAAGGAGCGCGTCGAGCCGGCCGAACTTCGCCTTGATTGAGCCCATCGCCGTCTCAGCTGCCGTGAGCGATGTCAGATCGATCCCCCCGACAATGAGCGTGTTGGCTCCGAGCCGCTCGGCGAAGCCCTCGGGGACGGTGGGGGCGTAGTCAAGCAATGCGACCGAGGCGCCGCGCTTTGCCGCCGTCTCAGCGACAGCGCTTCCTAACGCGCCCAAGCCGCCGGTGATGACGATCGTCTTGCCTTGCATCACGGTCTTAGGCCGCCTTCTCAACCGGCGCCTTGCCGGCCTTGAGTTCGTTGAGGGCGCTCGCGCGCTCTTTCGCCGCCTCTGCGGCGCTCGCCTCTTTCACGTGCCCGTATCCACGGATCGTCTCATAGGCGCCGACAACACGAACCGCGATCGGATGGGACGCGGGGGTCAGGCGCTGGGTGAGATCCGCGACGTCCGCTTCGAACTCGGCAACCAGGCGCCGCTCGAGCTTACGCTCCTCGCTGTTGCGGAACGGATCGAGCCAGGTGCCGCGCAGGAATTTCAGTCGCGCCATCGTGCGAAAGGCGGTCATCGCCCACGGGCCGACCTCGCCCTTTTTCATTCGCCCGCTTGCCGGGTCGACGCGTGCAAACGGCCACGCGCCGATATGGAAATGGAGCTGATAGGGGCCTTCGAATTCGCGCGACAGGCTCTCCTGGAACTCAGGCGCCGCAAACAGCCGCGCCACTTCCCACTCGTCCTTGGAGGCCAGCAGCTTGTGATAGGCGCGCGCGACGGTCGTGGTTAGCGCCTCGCCCAGGCCCGCGTTTCTCTCCGCCGCGCGCACGCGCTCAACGAGCTCGCGGTACCGCGCCGCATAGGCTGCGTCGCGATAGTCCGTCAGATGCGCGACGCGACGCTGCATAAGCGCGTCGAGCGAGGGCGGCTCGTCAGCCGCTTCGTCAAGGCCGACCAACGTCTCGACGCTCATCGGATCATGCCCAGCGCGTCGGCCCCATTCGAACGCCTGTTTGTTGGCGTCAATGGCGACGCCGTTGAGTTCAATTGCGCGATCAATCGCCTCCCGGCGGATCGGGACCAGCCCCCTTTGCCAAGCGGCGCCGAGCATGAACATGTTGGAGGCGATCGGGTCGCCCATGAGCGCTGCGGAAAGACGTTGTGCGTCGAGAATGAGCGCCTTGTCGCCAAGCGCGTTTTTCAGGCGTTCGATCAGTTCGTCCGCGTCGACGCTCCAGTTGGGATTGCGAGCGAAATCAGCGGTCGGCGTCAGATCGGCGGAGATGACCGCGCCCGTCTTGCCGCGCTTGAGCTTGGAGATCGATTCGTCGCCCGCGGCCACGATGAGGTCGCAGCCGATCAGCGCGTCGGCTTCGCCGGCAGAGATGACCGCGCCCGTCTTGCCGCGCTTGAGCTTGGAGATCGATTCGTCGCCCGCGGCCACGATGAGGTCGCAGCCGATCAGCGCGTCGGCTTCGCCGGCAGCGATGCGGGTCGCATGCAACGCGCCGGGTTCATGCGCGATGCGCACATGCGCGGTTACCGCGCCGTACTTCTGGCTTAGCCCGGTCAGGTCGAGATTGGAGCTGAAGAGTCCGTCGAGATAAGCGGCGACAGCGACTGTCTGGCTGATGGTGACGACACCCGAGCCGCCAATGCCAGCCACCAGCAGACTAAAGCGTTCGCGTATCTCGGGCAGGATCGGCTCGGGGACCGGCGGCAGATACTGGCCTAAAGGCGCTGTCGCCTCGGGCTTGCGCAAGCGTCCGCCATGCACGGTCACGAAGCTCGGGCAAAATCCCTCGACGCAGGAGAAATCCTTGTTGCAGCTCGATTGGTTGATACGCCGCTTGCGCCCGAATTCCGTTTCCAGCGGCTCGATCGCCATGCAATTGGAGACGCGCCCGCAATCTCCGCAGCCTTCGCAGACTTGCGGATTGATGAAGGTGCGCTTGGCCGGGTCGGCCCATTTGCCGCGCTTGCGCAGGCGCCGCCGCTCGGTCGCGCAAGGCTGGTCGTACAGGATGACCGACACGCCCTTGAATTCGCGAAATTCACGCTGCGTCTCATCCATCGTGTCGCGGTGGCGGAGGCTCACGCCGTGGGGCAGCGGGACGCCGGCGTATCGCTCCGGGTCGTCCGCCACGAGCGTCATTTTCTTTACGCCCTCCGCGGCAAGCTCGTCGAGGATCTGAACCGGCGTCATGCCGCCCTCGATCGGCTGGCCTCCGGTCATCGAGACGAAGCCGTTGAAGAGGATCTTGTAGGTGATCGGAACATTGGCGGCGAGCGCCTGACGGATCGCGAGCGACCCCGAATGCGCGTAGGTGCCATCGCCAATATTCGCGAAAACGTGGTCCTGACGCGTGAACGGCTGCTGGCCGAGCCACATCACGCCTTCGCCGCCCATATGCGAAGCGGTGGTGGTCTGTTGCGGATTGACCAGCGTCGCCATCCAATGGCAGCCGATGCCAGCAAGCGCGCGGCTGCCCTCAGGCACCGGTGTTGAACGGTTGTGCGGGCATCCGGCGCAGAAGCCCGGGCTTCGCGTCGGCGCGGGACGATTGCTGAGCATCGCGCCGGGCGCCTCCGGCGCACTGAGCGCACAGTTCGGATCATGGCGGGAAATCGCCTTGGCCAGGACTCCGGCGATGAGTTCCGGAGTGATCTCGCCGAAATTGGGAATGGCTAGCGCGCCCGGCGAAGGGTCGAACGCCTGTCCGTCGAAATATTTGCCCACGATCCGCGGCGCTTTCGAATCGCCATAGAGAATGGAGCGGATCTGATCCTCGAGCAGTGGGCGCTTCTCCTCGATCACGACAATGAGATCGAGACCTCGAGCGAAATCGCGGACGATTACGGGATCAAGGGGCCACACCATGCCGACTTTGAGCAGACGCAGCCCAAGCGCGGCGCCGTCGTCATCGAGGCCGAGATTGCCGAGCGTCTGTAAAAGATCCTGCCAAGCCTTTCCCGCAGCCACCACGCCGATCCTCGCGCCCGCGCTGTCGCTGATGATGCGATTGAGGCCGTTGGCGCGCGCATAGGCGAGCGCAGCGGGGAGCTTGTGCTGGTAGAGCCGCTCTTCCTGAGCCACTGCCGCGTCGATCGTGCGCGCCCATACGCCATGGGGCGGAGCGCTCGGACGTTGCGGGAAAACGATCTCGGGCAAGTCGGGCCCGACATAAACCGTGCCGCCGCCTTCGGCGACGTCGGTGACCACCTTCATGCCGACCCAACAGCCGGAATACCGCGACATGGCGATGCCGTGCAGGCCAAAATCGAGCAGCTCCTGGGTGTTGGACGGATAGATGACCGGCATGCCGACGGCGATGAACAACGTGTCGGAGAAATTGACCGCGGTCGAAGATTTCGCGCCGTGGTCATCGCCGGCGAGCGCGAGCGCGCCACCCTTGGGCGAGGCCCCAGTGAAATTGGCGTGGCGCAGGGCGTCGGCCGATCGGTCGACGCCAGGTCCCTTGCCGTACCAGATGCCGAACACGCCATCGACTGTCGCGCCGGGAAAATTGTTGACTTGCTGGGCGCCCCAAATCGCCGTCGCGGCGAGATCCTCGTTAAGGCCTGGGCGGAAGACGATGTTGTGTTGCTTGAGCTGCGGCGCCGCGCGCCACAGCTCAATGTCGTAGCGCCCGAGCGGCGAGCCGCGATAACCGGAAATGTAACCGCCGGTGTTGAAACCAGCGGCTGCGTCGCGGAGGCGCTGCTGAATGGGCAGGCGCACCAACGCCTGGGTTCCGGTCATATAGACCCAGCCCTCGGACGCGGTGTAGCGGGAGTCGAGAGTCGCCTCCGGCCGGGCGAGGGCGACGGTCATGACAGCATGCCTCCGTATTTTGGTCGACGGCTATGTACGGCGCCCCGGTTCGCCGCCGAGGCGGACGAGGTAGCGGGGGAACGCTTCGTCGAACTCCGGAAAGTAACGCCGAACGACGCGCATGTCGAACGCGCTCAAGATCGATTCCTTCGGCTCGCGATCGAGGAGGAACCGCATCACGGCCTCGGCGCAACGCGAGGGCTCGGCGCCGAGCTTCGCCCAGCGCTCGGCTTCGTTGGCCTCGATCGTGACCCGGTGCCGGCTTTCGCCGCGTAGGTCACGGACGATCACGTCAAAAGTGAACCCACTACCAGGACATGGGGTAACAGTGACCGAAGGCGCGCTCATCTCCTATTATCCATGGCGGCTTGTCCAGAACCATCGCACAACAGCTGAAAACGAATCCGGACGACAAGCTCTTGGCTGCTCAGACGAAATCCTACAAAAGAAGCAGCGCCTCCGCCACGCCTGTTGCCCCCATGTCCACAAAGATCAGCGGTGGTTGCGCGTTGTCTACGTGTCCAAGTTTGGCAGCCGTGTCGAGGCGATTTCTTGATCTTACTGGGAACCAACTCGGCCGTTGCGCGTTTTAGGCTCCGTGATTCGGGAAAACGATGGCGGCCGGACGCGCCGCCACGCCGTGACCACGTTCTCGCCCCAAAACCTGCTTAGGTCGGGCGAAGGGGCGTCAGGAGCTGTGGGTGGACCAATTGAACGCGCCGAGCGTAGAGGGCGCGACGGCAGGCGATGTCCGGGCGTTAAACGACGCTTCGGTCGCTCTTTTTCTCGACGTCGATGGCACTTTGCTCGATTTGGCGGCGCGTCCCGACGATGTCGTGACGCCCGCAGGACTGGTTACGACGCTTGCGGGCGCCGAACGTAAGCTTGCCGGCGCCTTGGCGCTCATTAGCGGGCGCTCCATCGATGATATCGACCATCTCTTCGCGCCGTTGCGGCTCAGAGTGAGCGGAGTTCATGGCGCGGAGATCCGTTTCGATCCCGATGGGTCCGCAACACCGACGGTCGCGACCGACTTGCCTCAGTCGCTGCTGGCCGCGCTGAGACGCGCGGTTGAGCCCTTTCCCGGCGTGTTCGTTGAAAACAAGCGCTTCAGCTTCACCGTCCACTATCGACTCGCGCCGTCTGCGGAGCGGCAGGTTCGCAATATCGTCAAACAGCTCGTGGATTCGATTCCGATTAATGTCGACATTATGGACGCGCATTACGCGATTGAGATCAAGAGCCCCTGTTTCGACAAAGGTGGCGCGATCGCGACGTTTCTCGCCACCTCAACGTTTCGCGGGCGTAAGCCGATCTTCGTCGGCGACGATACGACCGATGAAAGCGGTTTCGCCCTTGTCAGTGCGCGCGGTGGGTCTGCCTATTCAGTCGGCCGTCGGCGCCCCGGCGCGATTGGCTCATTCTCGACGCCGCAAGCAGTGCGCGGCTGGCTCGCTGAATTCGCTCGAGGAAGCGGCGAATGACCGAGGGCACGCAAACAAAAAACCAGAACCTCGACCTTGCCCTGATCGGAAACAGTTGCGCCGCGGCCTTTGTCGATCAGAACGCCCGGATCGTGTGGTGGTGCTATCCCCACTTCGATTCCGATCCGGTCTTCTCGCGGCTGCTGGCCGGCGACGAGGAAAAAGGGTTCTGCGACGTCACGCTTGCGAACCTGGTCCAAACTGAGTCGCAGTACGTGCGCAACACTGCGATCGTCGAGACGATTCTGACCGACGCGAATGGCGGAAAGGTGCGTATCGCCGATTTTGCTCCGAATTTCGAGCGCTTCGAGCGCGTATACCGGCCGCCGCAGATCATCCGGCGTATCGAACCGATCGCCGGCCTGCCTCGGGTCACAATCCGGGTGCGCCCAACCCACGGTTATGGTCGATCGACAACCAATTTTGTCGTCGGCTCCAATCACATCCGCTACCTGGACGGGGAACAAGTTTTGCGCCTCACGTCCGACGCGCCGCTTTCCTACATTGTCAACGAAGTTTCGTTTCCTCTGAACCGGCCAGTGAACCTCATATTTGGCCAGGACGACCCTTTCCTCAGCGCCATCGACACGACGTCGCGCGAGTTCCTCGATCGCACGCGCGACTACTGGCAAGGTTGGGTGCGCTATCTCGCGCTCGCTTACGAGTGGCAAGTCGAGGTGGTGCGCGCTGCGATCACGCTCAAGCTTTGCAGCTTCGCTGAGACGGGAGCGATTGTGGCGGCGCATACGACCTCAATCCCAGAGGCGCCCTCGTCGTCGCGAACCTGGGACTATCGCTACTGCTGGTTACGCGACGCTTATTTCGTCGTCGATGCGCTGAACCGGCTCGGCGCGACGCAGATTATGGAATCCTACATCAACTACATCACCACCATCGCCAGCGGCGATGAAGAGATACAGCCCTTGCACGGCATTGTGCCCTTTGCGCCGCTTGAGGAACGGATTGCGCCTGACCTCAAGGGCTTCCTCGGCATGGGCCCGGTTCGGGTCGGCAACCAGGCGGCGAGCCAGCGACAGAACGACGTTTACGGCAGTGTCGTCCTCGCCGCGACGCAGATGTTCGTGGACGAGCGACTTCCTAAGATGGGCGACGAGTCGCTGTTCCGGCTGCTCGAGGGTCTTGGCGAGCGCGCCATCGTGCATGCTTTCGAGCCCGATGCAGGCCTGTGGGAATATCGCACCCGCGCGCTGCCACACACCTATTCGGCGACGCTGTGCTGGGCCGCCTGCGACAGGCTCGCGGGCATTGCGCGCAAACTCAAAATCACCGACCGCGCCAAATACTGGGCGGCCAACGCGCGCTCTTTGCGGAAGCGAATTCTAGAAGAAGGCTGGAGTGAAGCGCGAGGCGCCCTGACTGGCGCCTTCGGGTCGCCGGATCTCGACGCCAGCGTCCTCTTGGTCGCCGAGCTTGGACTCTTGTCCTCGAACGATCCCCGCTTCATCAAGACCTGCGACGCCATTGGGCGCGAGCTGACGCGCAATGGCCGGATCATGCGCTACACCGCGCCGGACGATTTCGGCGCGCCGGAGACCGCCTTTCTGGCTTGCAACTTCTGGTACATCGACGCTCTCTGCCAGATCGGCCGGAGGGACGAGGCGCGCGAATTGTTCGAATCGATTCTCGCGCGCCGCAACGCCTATGGACTTCTGTCCGAGGACATCCATCCGGACGCGGGTGAGCTATGGGGGAATATTCCTCAGACATACTCCATGGCGGGAATCATCAACAGCGCAACGCGGCTGTCGTCGAGTTGGGAGGAAGCATGGGCGCGCGACTGATCATCGTCTCCAACCGCGTGGCGGTGCCTGAATCGCCCCGGACCCCGCTCGCAGGGGGAATGGCGGTTGCGGTAAAGGCTGCGCTCAAAAATCGGAACGGAATGTGGTTCGGGTGGAGCGGCAA
>Ga0210406_10000793_pt1 | contig 41198 bp, 28 predicted proteins | sample IncBWC30MmetaG_FD_155454 | JGI IMG/M metagenome (GOLD analysis project Ga0210406, IMG submission 155454) | Forest soil microbial communities from Barre Woods Harvard Forest LTER site, Petersham, Massachusetts, United States - Inc-BW-C-30-M | ecosystem: Environmental > Terrestrial > Soil >... | reverse complement strand
AACTCTCGTTTGAAGCCTGTCGCTTGGGATAAAAAAAAGCCCTCCGAAAATTCCGGAGAGCCAGCCGACCCAAGCAAATTATTGTCGCTCGATTTACTCAAACCATCTGCGCTCGAAAAGGGCAGACGGTACGAACGGATTCTGGCACATCGTATCGATTGTCAAAGAGCGATAAGCCCCCCTGTCCAGCAGAAAGGCAACTAAACAGCTAACGGAGTATACGGGGAGGGGGATGGGATGTCAACCGCGGTTTTACGATTTCCACAGTTGTCCCCAGGTGACCCTGGCACCCCGCGGTGGTCACACAAGATGGATTAGAAGGAACAGCCGACCCTTCTTACTTGGGTCGAATCCATTTGGAGGCTCCCGATAACCGGTCAATCGCAGCTTCCACGTCGGAGACACCGGGTGGCATCCCCGCCTCTCGGCCCACATAATCCAAGACGGATTTGGACCGTCCATCAAAGGAGATAGATGACACGTACGTCGGATTATCGGTCACCCCGGACACGTACCTATCGGCGAGAGAGAAATAGTCCGCTTTACGGAACGCATCCACCAGCTGCACCAACGCCGCGTGCGAGATCTGCGCCTTTTTCTTCCCCTTGGTCCGGACGTAAGCTCGCCCGTCATATAAGACTGTTCCGTCACCATGGATTGCGATCTCATAGATAGGACACGTGCCGTAGCAGGCGCCGCGGCTAAGCGTGATTCGCAACGAATTCCAATCATGAATTTCAGGAAAAGGGACGTGTTCCTCAGGACGCTCGCGGATCGGTAGAATGGCGACGGATTCTCGTACTTTGGCTGCTACCGGCTGGCCGTTTCGCTCAAATGGCTTGTACTGCCATGTTTCGCACAGAACTGTCAGATCGCCCATGAATCCGGTCGACATTTGTGCGCTTACTACCTTCCCGTCATTCCCGACGACGACTTCACAGGCAGCGGTGAAATGTTGGTCACCGAGGTTCGTATAGAGCGGACCGCGGTCGCCAATACGGTGTTCAGCGGCCTCCGCTTCGAGAATCTCGACGGTAGGCTTGGAATCTTGGGCAAATCCAAGGAGCGGCCCAAGAAAAAAACCAAACAAAACCCAGTGCAAAGGTCCGTTCATATGGTCGCCAATTCTAGTCTCGCCATTTAAAACAAACAACCGCGACTCGTTGCGCTGATTGTTGCACTACTGCGGTGTCATTCTGCTTTGCCGCTGTTACCATGTGCGGTCATGGGGCAGGGACTGCTCAATACGGTTCGTGGCGCAATCCACAAGCAGGGGTTGCTGCGCGCGGGGGAACGTGTGGGGGTGGCGGTTTCTGGGGGCGCTGATTCGGTGGCGTTGCTGCTGCTGCTTGCGGAGTTGCGGAAGCGGCTTGGGATTGTGCTGAGCGTTGTGCATTTCAATCACAAATTGCGTGGCAAAGATTCGGAAGCGGACGAAAAATTCGCGGCTAAGCTGGCTGAGAAATATGGATTCGTTTTTCATGCGGGCCGCTCGGATATTGCGGCTAAGGCTAAAAGCAGGAAAGCCAATCTGGAGGATACGGCGCGGCGGGCGCGTTACGATTTTTTTGCGCGCCTCGTCGAGGACGGACGTATCGACAAGGTGGCTGTGGCGCATACGGCGGATGACCAGGCGGAGACGGTGCTTGCGCACATTTTGCGGGGGACTGGACTGGCCGGGTTGGGCGGGATTCATCCCACAGTTGGGCACGTCGTGCGGCCGTTGCTGGGGGTGCGAAGGGCGGAGTTGCGGGCTTATCTGCAAGCGAAGAAACAAACTTGGCGGGAGGATGCTACTAATCGCGATACCACGAGGATGCGGGCGCGGATTCGCAAGAAGCTGCTGCCAATTTTGGAGAAGCAGTTTCAGGCGACGGTGGTGCAACACTTAACGACTTTGGCGGAACTGGCGCGGGAGGACGAGGCGTTTTTGGACGCGGTGGCAAGCGAGCGGATGCAAACATGTGTTGAGAAAGGTCCGGGAGAGGCGAGGATTTCCATTGGTGATTTACTCGCGAAGAAAAAGAAGGATTTCAACACAGAGGACACTGAGAACACAGAGGGCACAGAGAAGAATCTTGCTATCAGCGGACGGATGGTACGGAGAATCGTTGGGGAACTGAAACCTCGCGAGGGGCAGCTCAATGCCGAACACGTGCGAGCGATATTGGAGTTGGCGGTGCGCGGCGAGAATGGCAAATGCCTGGCGCTGCCTGGCGGCGTGGAGGTCTGCCGGGAGCAGGATAGGCTGATTTTCTGTGGCGGCGACTCGATCGCCGAGAGAAATCGTCGCGAGCCAGTGGAATTCGAGCGGGCGATTAACTTCCATGGTACGGAAGTGAACGTTAACGTGCCGGAACTGGGTTGCGTCTTCCGCTTCAGGGTGATTGACTGGCCCGCGAAGAGAGGGGACACTATCGAGAGGGAGTTTGTGCTGGACCGCGACGCACTGCAATCCCCGCTGGTGCTGCGGAACTGGCGCGCGGGCGACAAACTGCGGCCTTGCGGCCACCGAAGCGCGCACAAGCTGAAACGATTGTTGAACCAAAAGCGTGTGAGCCGGTGGGAGCGCGACGGATGGCCGGTATTGACGAGTGGCGGCGCTTTGGCGTGGGCGCGCGGCTTTCCCGCGGCGGCGGAATTCGCGGCGAGTGAGAAGACGCGGTCCGGCGTCGTGATCACAGAGGAAGCGATTTCGTGAGGAGAAGTCGAGGAGGCCAGGGCAACGGCAAGGGCGGCACGACATTTTCACCCGCGCGAATCGCTACCAGGGTTGCGGAGCTGGGCCGGCATATCTCGAGAGCGTGCGGCGGGAAGCGATTGGACGTGGTGATTACGCTGGACCGGGGCTTTGTATTCGCGGCGGACCTGATACGCCACATCGATGCGCCGGCGGTTTGCCACTTTGTACGCGCAGAAGTTCGCGACGTGGAGCAGGGAGGTCATGCGCGGCGCGAAGTCACGTTTGGTGGCGGACCGGATGTAAAGGGCCGCGACGTGCTGCTGGTGGACGCGGTGCTGGACAGCGGGGTGACGCAGGAATTTCTGCTGCGCAGGCTGGGCGAAAGCCAGCCAAGGTCGCTGCGCTTGGCGGTGTTGCTGGACAAGCCGGAACAGCGCCGGGTAGGCCTGGAGCCCGATTACTTTGGGTTCCGGACCGCATCTAATGGTATATGGGTCGGCTATGGCCTTGCGGCGTCTAATGGGACAGGCCGCAACGAAAAAGGTTTGTCGGTAAAGCCGCTTGCAGGGAAGCGGCGAGGGAAGAGATAAGCGGTGATCCGGAGCTGCCAGGGGAAAAACTCCTGGGGTTCGGAACAAAGGTGAGGTTGACGTGAACTCCAGTTCTACGGCGAAGACGGTTCTGTTCTGGATATCCATCGTGTTCCTGGGCGTGATGCTCTGGAGATTGGTGTCCCAGAACGGGCAGGCGGCGCGCGAGCTCGAGCCTAGCTATAGCGAGTTCATGGCTAAGGTGGATAGCGGTGACGTGAAAGAAGTCACCATGTACCTCTCGCCGAACAGTTACGAGCTTCAGGGCGAGTTTGTGCGGCCTGCGAATAGCAAGTTTCACGTCACGATCTTCAAGGAAGCCGCCCCGGAAGTTACCAAGGAACTCAAAGACAAAGCCGTACCGGTGAAGGTGAAGGAAGTGCGCAGCGGCGATTGGGTATTGATTTTGCTCAACGCTGCGCCGCTGATTTTGCTTGTGGGATTCTGCCTGTTCCTGATGCGCCAAATGCAGGCCGGCGGCAACAAAGCGCTGAGCTTTGGGAAGTCGCGGGCGCGGCTGCTTTCCGCGCAGCAGAAAAAAGCGACATTTAAGGATGTTGCAGGAACGGATGAAGCCAAGGAAGAGCTGCAGGAAATCATTGAGTTTCTGAAGGATCCGCAGAAATTTCAAAAGCTTGGCGGGCGCATCCCGAAGGGCGTGCTGCTGGTCGGGCCTCCGGGAACGGGAAAGACGTTGCTGGCGCGCGCGATTGCCGGCGAGGCGAACGTGCCGTTCTTTTCGATTTCCGGCTCGGACTTTGTGGAAATGTTTGTGGGCGTTGGCGCGAGCCGCGTGCGCGACCTCTTCGAGCAGGGAAAGAAGAATGCGCCGTGCATCATTTTCATAGATGAAATCGATGCCGTTGGCCGCCATCGCGGCGCCGGACTTGGCGGCGGTCACGACGAGCGCGAACAGACTTTGAACGCGCTGCTCGTGGAGATGGACGGTTTTGAGTCCAACGAAGGCGTGATCTTGATTGCGGCGACGAACCGGCCGGATGTACTCGATCCGGCATTGCTGCGGCCGGGCCGCTTCGACCGCCGCGTGGTGGTCGCCCGACCGGATGTGAAGGGCCGCGAGGAAATTCTTCGTGTGCACACGCGCAAGGTGCCGATTGCGGATGATGTGGATTTGTCCATCATTGCGCGAGGCACGCCGGGATTTTCCGGAGCGGACCTGGCGAACCTGGTGAATGAAGCGGCGCTGTGGGCGGCGCGGCAAAACCGCAAGTTCGTGATGATGTCGGACTTTGAGATGTCCAAGGACAAAGTCCTGATGGGCGTGGAGCGCAAGTCCATGATTTTGTCGGACGAGGAAAAAAGGAACACCGCGTATCACGAGGCCGGGCACGCGCTGGTTGCGGCCATGACTCCCGGCGCCGACCCGGTGCACAAGGTAACGATTATTCCGCGCGGCATGGCGCTGGGCTTGACCATGCAGTTGCCGGAAGACGACAAGCACACCTACACACGGGAATATCTCGAGACGATGCTGGCTGTGCTGATGGGTGGACGCTCGGCGGAAGAGCTTTTCCTCGGACACATCACCACGGGCGCGGGCAATGACATCGAACGCGCCACGGACATCGCTCGCAACATGGTTTGCGAGTGGGGCATGAGCGAATTGGGTCCGCTGGCGTACGGGAAGAAGGACGAGGCCATCTTCCTGGGCCGCGAGATCGCGCAACATCGCGATTATTCCGAAGACACGGCGATCCAGATCGACAAGGAAGTGAAGCGCATCGTCAACGGCGGCTACGACAAAGCCAAGAATCTGTTGTCGAACAATAAAGAGACGCTGGAGCGTATTGCGCAGGCGTTGCTGGACCGCGAAGTGATCGACGCCAACGAAGTGAAGCTGCTGATGGAAGGCAAGCCGCTGCCGGAGAAGCCGCGAACGCCTCCCACCACGCCACAGGCGGCGCCGAGCTCGGATCCGAAGGTGGTGCGGCCGGAGTTGCGGCCGGCACCGGGATTTACGCGCGGAGAGAATCCGGCGAAAGCATAAACGCCAGTGAATGCACCCGGGGAGCTAATGTGCTCCTGCGCAGAATAGTTTCTTTCAAGATACCGCGCGCTAAATAAGCTCGCATTGGAATTTCCCTCTGAGTTACTATCTCGCACTAAACTAATGAGGAGAGGTGGGTGCGCCTAACCTTGGCAATCTCGTGCCTTGTGATTTTCCTTGGGATCACGGGTGAGCGTCCGAGCGTCGCTAGTCAGGAGCGTTCCGTACCCTCGGCAGCTCCAAGTGCGGCTGTCTCCGTGCAGACCCCCGTTGCGGATGCCGATAGTGGCGAGCCTTACGTGGTGGAACTCCTCCAAAACAAGTACCGATTCGAAGCTAACGGAACGGGCTATCACGATTTCGTTGGGCAAATTCGGATCAAATCGGAAAACGCCATTCGCGAGTTTGGAGTTTTGGTCTATCCGTTCGCGGCTAGTTTCGAGTCGCTCGAGGTTCCTTACGTCCGGGTTCGAAAACCGAATGGAACGGTGGGTAGACACGCCGGCATCCGAATTCCAAGAACTCGATTCGGCGGTGAGCCGAGAAGCGCCGATGTACACGGATGAGCGGGAGAAGCACATCGCGGTCAAGGACTTAACGGTCGGGGATGTGCTAGAGATCCATGTGCGTTGGGTGTTTCATGATGCGATCGCTCCTGGGAATTTCTGGTTTGACCATAACTATTTCAAGGTTGGCGCATGTAAGAAGGAGATTCTGGAAGTAGATGTGGCTGCTGATCAGCCGATCAAAATGCGCCATAGCGCGGAGCCTCCAGTTATTCGCGAAGAGGGCGGCAGACGATTCTACCGATTTGAAAAGTTGAACGGAAAACGACTGGAAGCATCGAAAATTCCGGATTGGGAGAAAAACTACCTGGGCTTTCCTCCACCCGACGTGCAATTCACCTCCTTCAAATCGTGGGAGGACGTCGGGCGGTGGTTTGGGGATTTGTTGCAAGCGAAGTTGGAGATAACGCCGGCGATACGGGCAAAGTCCGAAGAGCTGACGAAAGAGAAATCCAGCGAGGAAGAGAAAATACGCGCCATTTATGACTATGTGTCCCAGCATTTCCGGTACATTGGAATTGACTTGGGAGCCGGGCGCTACACTCCCCATGCAGCTTCCGATGTGCTAGCGAACCGATATGGAGACTGTAAAGACAAGCACATATTGCTCGCAGCCCTGCTGGCCGCCGCGGGCATCCCAGCGAACGCGGCGCTGATTAGCTCGAAATTCAGAATCGATCCAGGCTTTCCGTCTCCCAGCCTGTTCGACCACGTTATTACCGCGGTTCCTCGAGGGCCAGACTATCTTTTCCTGGACACGACTCCGGAGCTTGCGCCTTTCGGCCTGCTGGTCGATACCTTGCGGGATAGACAGGCGCTCGTCATTTTGCCCTCTCGAAATAGCCGATTGGTTGGCACCCCCGCCAATCCGCCCTTCCCCAGTTACGAAACGTTTCAGGCTGATTCTTCGATCGACGCCAATGGCGGGCTGCAGGCCAAGATGAGCCTGGAGGATCGTGGTGATGCCGAGGTGGCGCTGAGAACTGCCTACCGGGCTACTCCCCGCGATCGCTGGCAGGAACTCACGCAGGAACTGGTTTCGCGTATGGGATTTGGCGGAACGGTCAGCGATGTGTCCGTGGCGAAGCCGGAGGACACCGCTAATCCGTTCTGGATCAAATTCTCGTATACGCGCCCAAAATTGCCAGACTGGGAAACGCATCGAATCCTGCTGCCAACTCCGATGTTTTTTTTGGTCGAGTTGAATGAGGAGCAACTCCAGTCCAAGGAGCCTTTGCCGGTAGGGACCCCGCAGGATGTGAGGTACGAGGCGACGGTAAAACTTCCACCGGGGGTGGCCCCGATGTTACCGGAGAACGTGGAGCGGAAGACGGAGTTCGCGGAATTTACGGCAAATTACTCGGTGAGCCAGAATACCCTTCGTGGGACGCTGCATTTCAAGACGCTTCAAAATGTGGTTCCGGGAAGCTTGAGGTCGGCCTTCAGTAGTTTCGCGAAGCTGGCGCAGGAGACCGAGCGCCGGTATATTTTCGTGCAGGGCAATTTTGGAGAGGATTTGGCTGCATTCTTTCTGCGCGGCGCTCCACCAGCTGCCGCAATTCCGAGGTTAGAGGAGGCTTTGGCCGCCGATCCAAACAATAATGCGTTTCTCCTTCGGTTGAGTCAGGCGTACCGCGAAAATGGACGACCCACCGATGCGGTGGCCATTTTGGAGAAAGCCATAGCGGCGCACGACGACGCTCCGCCACATTTGTATATGGCTTTGGGCCTCTCCTATATGCGAGTTCCAGAGGTCGATAAGGCCCTAGGGGCATTCCAGAAGGCACTGGGCGATAACGCTGAAGCGCGTGAACTAAACGAGGCTGCGTATGCACTGGGCGACGCCAATGTACACCTCAGCGAAGCGCTTGAGTGCTCCAAGCGAGCCGTCGCTGATGTTTCCTCTGACACCATGGACGTCGAGCCCGAAAAGACCGGGCATACCGACTTTGCACGAATGACCGAGCTTGCAGCGGACTGGGATACGCTGGGGTGGATCAAATTTCGAGTAGGCGACTACTCGGAGGCCGAAAAATACTTGGGGGCGGCATGGGATTTGATGCAAACGTCGGTGGTAGGCGAACACCTTGTGGAAGCGTATGAGAAGCTAGGCCAAAAAGAGAAGGCGGCGGTCATCTGCAACATGGCCAGCGTAATGCTTTTTCCGGAAGGCGATAAGCGATTGGCTGAGAAGCTCGGAGAAGAAATGAATCGCCTGCGGCCGCTGCTGAAAGCGAAGGCCGGGGGACCGGGGAAAGCATTCAGCGTTGATGGTCACGTTGCGCTGACCGATCTGCGCATGTTTGAAATTCCCTTTCACGGAACCCTGACAGGCAAAGCCGCAAGCGCGCAGTTTCTAATTTCCATGAGCAACGAATCAAAGGCCGGCAAGGTAGAAAGAGTGGTTTTTCTCTCGGGGGCGCAAGAGCTTCGCCCGATGAGCCGCTCAATCTCTATGGTCAAGTACACGCAGCGTTTTCCCGACGCGGATGCGGTTCGCATAGTGCGCAAGGCGACACTCAATTGCAATATCTATTCAACGAATTGCACCTTGGTTTTGACACCCAGCGACGAGGCTGCGGTAGCGCTACCCGACTCGCCGCCGCAGTTTTCACCGCAAGCCCAGTGACAGCGTCGCTCGTATGGGTCGGCATTGCGTGGGGTTTCCTGTTCGCAGGAAAGGCGTAGAATAGGGACATGGGGAAGAGCCAAGAACCGTTGCATGTGACGTGCCCTTGCTGCAAGGCGAAATTGTCGGTTGATGCGGCGCTTGGCGTCGTGCTTTCCCACGAGGAGCCGCCGCGCAAAGGGCCTGACGTGGACTTGACCAATGCCGCGGGAATCTTGAGCGAGCAGCAGCGGCAGCGCGAAGATAAGTTCGCAGATTCGTGGTTCCAGGAGACCAACAAGGAAGACATCCTGGCGAAAAAATTTGAAGAAGCGATGAAGAAAGCCAAGGATGCGCCCGTCGGCAAACCCATCCGTGATTTCGACCTGGATTGATTCGGAACAAAACCTAACGCAGAGTCAACAGAGATGCGCAGAGTTCACAGAGAAGAGAACCCTGCTTCGCTTTTCTTGTTCAAGATAGAATTCAGGGTGGATGCTTAAGCGCCGAAAGTACCGGCTGCATTTGCACTCGGGTGTGCTCGAGCTCGGCGAGCGAACCCTGGTGATGGGCGTCCTGAATGTGACGCCGGACAGTTTTTCCGATGGCGGAAAATTCTTGGATCCACGGAGCGCGATCGAACACGCCTTGGAAATGGAGCGGGCCGGCGCCGATCTGCTCGATATCGGCGGGGAATCGACGCGGCCTGGTTCGACGGAGACGGCGGCGGAGACGGAACTCGCGCGCATTCTGCCGGTGCTGGAAGGCCTGCACGGCGCGCTGAAAATCCCCATCGCCGTGGACACGCGCAAATCGCAGGTAGCGGAAGCGGCCATCAGCGCGGGGGCGCAAATTATCAACGACGTCTCTGGCCTGCGCTTCGATCCGCGGCTCGCGGAAGTGGCGCAACGCCGCGGCGTTCCGCTGATTCTCATGCACATGCGGGGCGAACCGGCGACCATGCAGAAGGTGCCGTTCGCGCGCGACGTGATGAAGGATGTTGTGCAGGGATTGCGCGCGTCGACCCGGAAGGCGCGCGCGGCCGGCGTCCGGAAATCACAGATCGTTATCGATCCGGGAATCGGATTTGGCAAAAGCTTCGAGCAAAACTACGAATTGCTGCGGAAACTGCCCGAACTGGCGAAGCTCGGCTACCCGCTGCTGGTCGGCACATCGCGGAAGGGTTTTCTCGGCGCGACGCTGGCACGGAACGGCAAACCGGCGCCGCCCGAGGAGCGGCTGTGGGCCACCGCCGCGACCGTGACGGCCAGCATTCTTGGAGGGGCGCACATCGTGCGCGTCCACGACGTGGCGGAAATGGCGCAAGTCGTGCGAGTTGCCGACTGCCTGCTGGATCCCGTCAGGTGCCGGAGTTTTCGCTAGCCAACGGCAAGCCGCCTACGCTACAATTCCTCGCATCGGATTCCCTAGGAAAAAACGATGTTCACCCCTCGAATTATCTCGTCTGTCGCTGTCGCGTAAATCCGCCATTTAGGCGGACCGTTTCTCTCCCGTTTCAACACATTGTTTTCAGCCGCGCAAGCCGGTTTGCACCGCGCTTTCGCAGAAATGTATGGGATCTTATGGAAACGCAGGAACTTACCACGGCGGCGCCGCCTATCTGGAGTTCCATTCGCGAAGCGTTGCGCGGTTCGCATCAGGATTTCACCACCGGCAGCCTGAATCGCGCGATCCTGCTGCTGGCCATCCCCATGGTGCTGGAGATGGTGCTGGAATCGCTGTTTGCGGTGGTCGACGTGTTCTGGGTCGGCCGGCTGGGCGCGAACGCCGTCGCCACCGTCGGCCTCACGGAGTCGCTGCTGAGCCTGGTGTTTGCGGTGGGGCTGGGGTTGAGCCTCTCGACCACGGCGATGGTCGCGCGGCGCATCGGCGAGAAAGATCCGGCGGGCGCGGCGGTGGCGGGCGTGCAAGCCATCGCCATCGGAATCGCCATCTCGCTGCTAGTCGGAATTCCATGCGTGTTTCTGGCTCCGCGCCTGCTTGGCTTGATGGGCGCTTCGCCTCAGATCATCGCGGTGGGCAGCGGCTACGCGCGCATCGCTTTGGGCGGCAGCGGAGCGATCATGCTGCTGTTTCTAAACAACGCGATTTTTCGCGGAGCCGGTGATGCGGCGATCGCCATGCGCTTGTTGTGGGTCTCCAACATCATCAACTTGATTCTCGATCCGTGCCTCATTTTCGGTTGGGGACCCTTCCCAAAGCTCGGCGTGACGGGCGCGGCGCTGGCAACGTTCACCGGGCGCAGCATCGGCGTGTTGTATCAGTTTTACCGGCTGATGCACGGCTCGGAACGCATCCGCATCTTGCGTCAGCAAGTACGCCTAGAGCTCGGCGTGTTGTGGAGGCTGTTGCGTGTGTCGCTGACGGGCATTCTGCAATTTGCCATTGCGCACACTAGTTGGATTGGCCTTGTGCGCATTGTCAGCCTGTTTGGCTCGGCAGCGCTGGCGGGCTATACCATCGCGATCCGCATCGTTGTCTTCATCATCCTGCCGAGTTGGGGGTTGAGCAACGCGGCCGCCACGCTCGTAGGCCAAAACCTTGGCGCGAAGCAGCCGGAGCGGGCCGAAACTTCCGTGTGGCGCACCGGTTTCTACAACATGTTGTTCCTCGGTATCATCGGCGTGATCTTCATCTTTTTTGCGGAGCCGGCTGTCCGGCTATTCACGAACGATCCGGAAGTCGTGCCACTGGCGGCGTCCTGCCTGCGCATTCTCAGTTACGGCAACGTTGGCTATGCCTACGCCATGGTGATGCTGCAGGCCTTCAATGGCGCAGGCGACACCGTGACGCCGACGATCGTCTACTTTTTCGGTTTCTGGATGCTGGAAATTCCCTTGGCGTATGCGCTGGCGATTCCGTGGCATCTGCGTTCCAAGGGAGTCTTCCTGTCGATCGTGATTGCCGAAGGAGCGATTGCGGCCGCGAGCGTTGTGCTGTTCAAGCAGGGCCGCTGGAAGCGCCAGCGAATCTGAGCGCATCGCGCAGTGACTGCCATCAGTGAAGCAAACGAGCATCCACCGTGGCGAGATTGCGATTTATGCGGGGAGCAATTCGAAAACAGGGTAGTTCGACGCAATGTCGCGGAAGGCTGCGGCGGGCGAACCGGCAGGCACGGGGAAATACCGTTGTACTTCGCTTTTGTAGCTGTCTAAGTACAATTTCAGAATCTCTGGTTTTTCAGCATCCGGGAGGGGCCGCAGCACGTACTTGCGGCGCACGCTCCCCCTTTTGAGCACAATCTCTCCGGTTGCTTCAGCGTTGCGCACCCATTGTGTCCTGCCGCGCGGGGCCACCAGGTAAGGCTTGCCGCCGACCTGAAGCAGGTCTACGGGCGTTGAGTAGACCTGCCCGGTCTTCCGTCCGCGCACCTGCAAGAGATGCATGTAGCCTGGCGCGATTCCGAGCCCAACGAGGAATCCAAGCGCGCGATTGAAGAGTGCTTCCACCGCGCTGGGCTTGCGAAAGGCGGGCAATGGTTCGCTGCTGCTCACAACTACATTGTAAGACCTTTTCTCGTGAGCGTCTCGGGTGCTCCGTCTTCGGCGCCAAGTTTCGCACCTGGCGCGCCCCAAAATTCATGCAACGACTGACGAAGGCGACTCCCGCGTAGTGGCTAGCTCGGCACATACCTTCACTAAAATCATCTCTGCGCGCTCGTAGATGGGCGATTCTCGCTAGAATGTGTGGGGCCTACCTCTAAGGCTCGGCGTGGGAGGGCACATGAGCGAAGTCGACTTGCGTCCGATGACCCTGGGTGAAGTTCTGGATCGCACCTTCAAATTGTACAAGAGCAATTTTTTGCTGTTCGCGGGAATCACCGCCTGGCCATTCCTGGTTTTGCTGGTGATCAATATCGGAATCGCCGGTTCTGGACTGGGAGCAAGGCCTGCCGCCGGCAGCGTGCCTCCCTCGGGAATGCTTCCCAGTATGATCGTCGGAGGCATTACGTTTGGATTGCTTTACCTATTCTTGTTGGGTGCCGCGCAGGCTGCCACCGTCTTCGCCGTTTCCGACCTTTACCTCGGGCGACCCACGGGCCTTCGCGATTGCTACAAGCGGGTCGGCGCAAAAGCCGTTCGGGTGATACTCATTCTTTTGCTGACAGGTCTCATCGTCGCGGTTGGATGTCTCCTGCTAATCATTCCAGGTATCATCCTGCTCTGCCGTACAGCCATTTCCGTACCTGCTTCCATGCTGGAGGATAGCAAATCGATTCGCTCGATCGAACGAAGCATGGAGCTGACAAAAGGCTATGCTGGACAAATGTTTGTCATTTTTCTTATGGTCTGGGTACTGAGCTGGCTGGTGGCAGCAATCTTCCAGGTTCCGTTTGCCTTTTTGGTGCAGGCGCAGCATACCGTTTCGTTCGGCACGCTCGTCTTGCAGCATCTCTCGGGCTTTGTGTCCCAAGTGCTGGTGGGGCCGATTGGAACCATTGCGTTTTCCTTGATGTATTACAACTTGCGCGTCCGCAAGGAGGCGTTTGACATTCAGCATCTCATGGCTTCGCTTGGCCCCGTCGCGTCGCCCAGCGCGCCCTCGGCCGCATAGCAAAGCATGCGGAAAGCCGGCCTGACCATGCTGCGGCGCGTGTTGCTTCTGGGCCTCGCATACGCATTGGCGGCTGGCAATGTTTATGCACGGAACGCGCCGGACGAACGGCGAGACGACCTACAGCTCGGCCTTGCGGCTTATAAAGCAGAGTTAGACCGCTGCGCGGAATCCATACGGCAAGGCGAGAACCTTGCGCAGCTTCGCGAGTCCCTTCCGCGCAACTGGGTGATCCAAACGGAACAATCTCGCGTTGTTGTGTCGACGCACTGGCTAGTCTCCGAGTTGCGTCAGGCCGAGCTCGATCCCGCGAAATCCAAAGCGCGATTGCGTGAAGTGCAGCATCGCCTTGCCGCCATGCGCAATGCGGCTGCGGAACTGGAGGGTGGACCGAACGAGGCGGACGCGCCTTCCGCTCGGTCGCGCCTCGATCAAATCCTGGGACGGCGCGAGTTCGCGGGCGCCAACGGACCCAGCGAGTCTGAACTTCTGATGGCCCGCATCACCCGCTGGATTGAAGAGCGCCTTGTGCGTTTGCTCTCGTTGTTGCACGTCGGCCGTACGACCGGGAATATCGTCACCTGGGCGGTCGTCGCATTGGCCTTCGCAATACTGTGTTATTGGGCTTGGCAAAACATATCGCGCGCGCTGCGCAAGAACGCGCCTCCCCTGCAGCCCGCGGCCGTGACAAACGATTCGCGCCATTGGGCAAAGGAGGCGCTTGCCGCCGCCGACCGCGGCGACTACCGGGAAGGCGTGCACTGCGCGTACTGGGCGACCATCGTGCACCTGGAGGGACTCGGGCTCCTCAAGCGCGACGCCGCGCGCACACCGCGCGAATCGCTCCGCCTGCTGGAGCCGCATGCGAAAGAGCGGCAGTGGCTCGGCGAATTTACCCCGCATTTTGAATTGATATGGTACGGCTACCGTCCGGCATTACCTGAAGACTGGACGAACGCGCGCCTACACTTGGAGAAAATGGGATGCCTCACACCCTCGACGCCGGCGACCGCAAACTCCTGACCGCTGCGGGCCTGCTCCTCGTTGTGCTGGTGATCAGCGCTGCGCTGCTCTCGCCTCGACGAAGCCAAGGGATGTCGGCGTACCCGTCCAGCTACTCAGCGAATTGGGACGGCGCGAAGGCGGCGTACCTGCTGTTGCAGGATTTGGGTTATCGCGTGAGTCGCTGGGAACAATCGCCGACGGAATTGAAGGGCGAGGCCTCCACGCAAGTGCTGATTCTTGCGGAGCCCTTGCAGTCGCCGTCGCCCGAAGAAAAGCAGGCCATTCGCGAATTCCTGGCAAAGGGCGGACGCATCTTGGCGGTGGGAACGCGCGCGGCGCTTTTGCTTCCGCAATCTTCCTGGTTTCAAGAGGGATTTCCACTGAGCGACAAAACCACGTTTCGGCCGCTGCTGCCTTCTCCGTTGATTCGCGACGCCCCGGAAATCAGCATGGTTCCTCCGGATCACTGGCAGCCGGAATCCGGTTCGGAGCTGGTGATCTATGGAAACGACGAGACTGCCGCGATCATCACCTATGCGGTCGGCAAAGGCCGGGTGATTTGGTGGGGCGCTTCCACGCCGATGACTAACGCGGGCATCCGCGAATCCGGAAATTTGGCGCTATTTTTAAACTCCGTTGGGCCTGCGGGTAGTGTTCGGGTCTTGTGGGACGAATATTTTCACGGCGCGCATAGTTCGCTGTGGCCCTATATTGCGCAGACGCCGCTGCCGTGGGGCATCGCGCAATTCGGCCTGCTGTTCCTGGCTATTTTAGCCACGCATTCGCGCCGGCAGGCGCCGATTCATATTCCGCCGGCGCGCTCGCGGCTTTCTCCGCTGGAATTCGTCGAAACGCTCGGCGATCTGTACTCTTCCGCGCACGCCGGCCCCGCCGCCGTGCGCATCGCCTACGAGCACCTGCGTCACGAACTGACGCGCCGGCTTGGCTTGCCCGGCAACATTTCCGACGCCGACCTGGCGAGCACCGCGCATGCTTTGCTGGGATGGAACGAAAGCGAGTTTTCCGGTACGCTCAGCCGCTCCCAGCAAGCCATGAACAGCGGCAAATTGGACGATGGCGCGACGCTACCGATCGTGCAGCAGATTTTCGACTACACCAGCCGGCTCGAGCTTAAGCACGCGGCAAAAGAGGAAAGGCACCAGGGATGAACAATGCGATGGAGTTGGCTGCGCACGTTCGCGGCGAATTGAACAAAGCAGTCGTGGGGCAGCGCGAATCGCTCGACCAGCTTCTGCTGGTGCTGCTGGTCGGCGGCCATGCGCTGGTTGAAGGCGTCCCGGGCCTGGCAAAAACGCTGGCCGTGAAAGCGCTGGCGCATATTTTTGAATTGAAATTTCAGCGCGTGCAATGCACTCCGGACTTGATGCCCGCGGACATTCTGGGCGCCAACGTCTTCAATCTTTCCACCAGCGCATTCACTTTGCATCGCGGGCCCATTTTCACGGACCTGCTTTTGGTCGATGAAATCAATCGCACGCCGCCGCGCACGCAATCCGCCCTGCTGGAAGCCATGGAAGAAAAGCAGGTGACCATCGACGGCACCAGCTACGGCCTCTCCGACTCCTTTGCCGTTTTCGCCACGCAAAATCCCGTGGAGTTCGAAGGCACCTATCCGCTGCCCGAAGCGCAGCTCGATCGTTTCCTGGTGAAAATTCGCATCGGCTACCCGGCCGCGGAACAGGAAGCGCAGGTTTTGCAGAACTATCAGAATGGATTCGACCCGCGCGATCTGCAGCGGCTGGGCTTTGCCACCGTCCCGCTGGAAAAACTGCTTGCCGCGCGCAAGGAAACGTCCGCGGTTCGCGTCGAGCCCGCGCTGTTTCGCTACATCGTCACGCTGGTTTCGCGCACGCGCAATTCCGCCGCGGTGAGTCTCGGCGCCAGTCCGCGCGCGGCGATCAGCCTGATGCTTTTCTCCAAAGCCATCGCCGCCACGGAAGGCCGCGACTACCTGATTCCCGACGACATCAAAGTTGCGGCGCTGCCCATTTTGCGCCATCGCCTTGTCCTCAAGCCGGAAGCAGACCTCGAAGGCACGACCGCCGATCAAATCGTGCGCGAGATTGTCCGCTCCGTTGAAGTCCCCAAATGAGCGAACCCCATCAGCTCGTTCCGGCGTCGGTGAAGTCGCACGCGAAGACGGCCAAGCGCTTCCCGTTTGCATTCGGATCGCGTTTCTTTCTGCTGATGCTAATCGGCCTTGTCTGGATTGGTCCTGCGTGGTCTGACCGGCGCTATCTCTATGCGATGGTTCTCTGGGACGCGGCGGTAATCGCCGTTTGGATCTGGGATCTGCGTCGTCTCCCGCGCCCCGCGCAACTGGAGGTTCATCGGCTGTGGGATGCGCCAGTGCAGCTCGCGCTCGAATCCACCGTGCGCATCGAACTGCACTACTATGGCGCCGTTCCCATCAGTGCGCAGGTCCTGGATGATGTTCCCGCTTCTTTTCGGAACGAGACTCCTGAGTTGAACATCCATGCCTCGCTAAAAGAAAAAGGCTCGGCGGAATATTCCGTGCGCCCGCGCGAACGAGGTGACGCGCGCTTCGGCAACGTTTTTCTGCGCTACCAAAGCGCGCTGCGCATCGCCGAACGCTGGGCCATCGCTCCGCTCGACCAAAGCGTTCGCGTCTATCCCAACCTGGAAGAATCGAAGCGCGACACCATCTACCTGATTCGCAGCCGCCAGGTCGCCATGGAAAAGCGCCTGCAGCAACGTCTGGGACGCGGCCGTGAATTCGAGAGCCTGCGCGAATATCGCGAGTCCGATGAATTGCGCGACGTCTGCTGGACCGCAACGGCGCGCCGCGGCAAGCTGATCAGCCGGTCTTACCGCATCGAGCGCAGCCAGACCGTTTGGCTGGTTCTGGATACCGGGCGGCTGTTGCGCACGCGCGTCCTGGGTCTGAGCAAGCTGGATTATTCCGCGGGCGCTGCGCTTTCCCTTGCGCAAGTCGCGCAGTATTCCGGCGACCGCGTGGCCATGCTCGCGTATGGGCGCCGCGTACAGCAGCGCTTGCCCGCGGGCCACGGCGCGGGTCACGTGCGCGCGCTACTGGAGCGGCTGGCGCAGGTGCGCAGCGAAGAGCTCGAAGCCGATCACCAGCGCGCCGCGGAAATGCTGCTTTCCCTGCAAAAACAACGCAGCCTGGTCGTGTGGCTGACGGATTTGTCGGAAACCGCGGCAACTCCGGAGGTCATCGAGAGCGCCTCGCGCCTGGCGCGCCGTCACCTGGTGCTTTTCACGGTCATCGGCCAGCCGGAATTGCGCGCCGCTTTGACCGAGCGCCCGGCCAGCGCCCGGGAAATGTTCCACTACGTGGCGGCGCAAGAGGTCGTCCATCGTCGAGACGTGCTACTCCGGACGCTGCGGCAACAGGGCGCGCTGACGCTTGAGGTGGATCCCGCAAAACTATCGTCCGCCGTCGTGAACCAGTATCTCATCGCGAAGGAACGCAGCTTGATCTAGTCACACGATGTTGTTGGCGAGGGCTGCGGCGGTTTCCGCGGACGGCTTGCGCAGAAGGTACAGAACCAGTAGCGCCCCGAGCGCGCCTGCAAGCAAGAACTTGAGCTGGTACGGCAGGTCCGTCGGCGAGACAAATCCCTCCACGACGCCGGCAATCACAAGCATCGGGATGGTCCCCAGCACCAGACGAACGCTGCGCCCGCCCGCGCGCACCAGCGATTCGCGCCGCGGCAGCGAGCTGGGAAACAGCAATCCCTTCGCGATGCCCAGCCCCGCGCCGCCGGCGATAAAAATTGCCGGGAGCTCCAGAGCTCCGTGCGCGGCCACAAAACTCCACAACTGCAAGCTCATCCCCTCGCGCCAGCAAGCCACGGCCACGACGCCCATCATCAATCCGTTGAGCAGCATCATCCACACCGTGCCGATCCCCGCGGTGATGCCCAGCGCGAACGTCGAAAACGCCACGGAAATGTTGTTGGTCAGAATGGCGCTCGACGCCATGGGCTTCACCGTGACGATCGAATGCGTCCACATTTCGTGCCGCTCGATGGTATCGATCATCTGCGGTCCCAGAAAATGCCGCGTGAACGACGCATCGGCCATGCCCATCAGGAAGCCCGCAAACGCGGCGGCCAGGAACAATACGAATGCCGCAAGCGTGTCCGGAAACGTCTCGCGAAAAATAGCCGGGTAAATGTCCTTATAGAACGTCCAGATTCCGCGGCGGCTCGCCCGCCGTCCCATGTAGATTAGGTTATGCGCGCGTCCCAGCAGTTGGTTGAGGTAAACGGCCAATTGCTTACTTGTGGGGTCTTCGCGAACACTGGCCAGATCGGACGCCGACTGCCGGTATAATAAAGCCAATTCCTGCAGTTCCGTGGATTTCAGCGACGCGATGCTGCCGCGTCCGCTGAGCGCAACCAATTGTTCCAGGCGCAGCCAGTGTGGGCGCCGTTTTTCAAGCCAGCGGGTGGAGATCACCGATGGAGCCTCTCGACAAGCTTACCATCGACACGCCGGAGCAAACGGCGCTTGAGTTTCCGCTTGCCGGAATCGGCAGCAGGTTCGTCGCGATGGCCGCGGACACGTCCATCCAGATACTCAGCGGCCTCGCGCTGCTGATTTTGGGCGCCATCATGGGGCAGACGCTGTCGCTTTTTGGAACTCCGCAATGGATGTTCGCGATTCTGATCATTCTGTTCTTCCTGCTCTATACCGCTTACTTCGCCATCTTCGAGGCTATCTGGAACGGCCAGACTCCCGGCAAACGCTATGCGCAGCTCCGCGTCATGAAAGATGATGGCCGGCCCATCACCGCCTACGATTCCGTTGCACGTAATTTGTTGCGTATCGTGGACTCGTTGCCGCTATTCTATGGCGTCGCCATCATCAGCGTCTTATTCAGCAAGCAGAACAAACGCCTTGGCGATTTCGTGGCCGGGACCGTGGTGGTGCACGAGAAAGCCGTCGAAGCCGCGCGGCCTTTCCTGGACGCGCAAGTGGACGCCACTGCGCCCGCTTACGATGTCAGCCTCGTCTCCCACGATGAATTGCAATTGATTGAAGCGTTCTTTCAGCGCCGCGACAGCCTCGATCCCGCCCTTCGCGGCTCCATGGCTGCGCAAATCTCCAATCGCATCGCCGGGAAATTGCGTGTCCAGGTCTACGGGTGGCCGCGCAACGAGAAATTTCTGGAGGCGGTTCACGCGCAATGTCGTGCCGGCGGACGCCTTCGCCAGGATTAACGCGATCGCTGGAAAAATTTTAATTTTGTTCGCCTGTGTGAAGATGGCAGAATGTGCGTAATAACTCGTCGGCCAAAGTAGTCGTACGCTTTTTTTGAGTCCTCTTCGCGACTGGCAGTACGAGGCAGTTCCATGGAACAAGCCCTCGATGTGCACCGCCTGCATTTCGCCTTCACCATCACCTTCCACTATATTTTTCCGCAGTTGACCATGGGCCTCGCGCTGCTGCTCGTCTATTTGAAAACGAAAGCCTTGCGCACTAACGACGAACACTACAACCGCGCGGCGCGATTTTGGGGCCGAATCTTCGGGATCAATTTTGCCGTCGGCGTGGTCACCGGCATTCCCATGGAATTTCAGTTCGGCACCAACTGGGCCGCGTTTTCCCGAGCCGCAGGAGGTGTAATCGGGCAGACGCTAGCCCTGGAAGGTGTGTTTTCTTTTTTTCTGGAGTCCAGTTTCTTGGGTCTGTTTCTTTTTGGCGAAAAGAAGCTAGGGCGCATCGGCCACTGGTGGGCGGCATTTCTCGTCTGGCTGGGTTCCTGGCTTTCCGGCTACTTTATCGTCGCGACCAATGCCTGGATGCAGTATCCGACCGGACATCGCGTTGACTCCCACGGCCAAATAGAACTCGCCAGCTTCTGGTCGCTGCTGCTCAATAAATGGGTGCTCTGGCAATACTCGCACACTATGCTCGGTGCCGTGCAAACAGGCTGCTTCGTCATGGCTGCTGTCGGCGCGTTCTATTTACTCACCAAACGCCACGAGTCTTACGGAAGGACCTTTGTGAAGGGAGGCGTGTTGGTTGGCGTAGTGGCCGCGATCCTGCAACTTTTTCCCACCGGCGACGCGCAAGGAAAATTAATCGCGGACAACCAGCCCGTCACACTCGCGGCCATGGAAGGCCTGTTTGAAACGCAAAGGGGCGCACCGCTGGCCATCCTCGGCCAGCCAGACGTTCAGAACCGCAGGCTCGACAATCCGATCGAAATTCCCAGCATGCTGAGTTTCCTGACCTACAAGCAATGGACCGCAAACGTTCGCGGTCTCGATGCCTTCCCGCAAGACCAATGGCCGGATATGATCGCGCTGCTGTACTACAGTTATCACGTCATGGTCGGGCTCGGCACCATCTTCATCGCCGTAATGGTCTTGGCTGCGTTGCTGCTGTGGCGCCGCAAACTCTACGACTCCCGCGCGATGCTCTGGGCGGTCATGCTTTGCGTTCCGCTGCCGTACATCGCCAACACCGCGGGATGGATGACCGCGGAGCTTGGGCGTCAACCCTGGCTTATCTATGGACTTATGCGCACCGCGCACGGGGTCTCGCCACGCGTTGGCGCCGGCAATGCGTGGTTCACGCTGATCGGCTTCATGGGCCTGTACACCGTGCTGGGGATTCTGTGGCTGTTTCTTGTGTATCGCGAGATCGAGGACGGACCCGAGCCCGACGATTCTTCGCATAGCGAACCCGCTCTTGCGAAAGCCGCGGATTGAGGAGCGCGCATGGGAACGATCTGGTTTTGCCTTGTCGCCATCATGATCACCGTGTACGTCTTGCTGGACGGGTTCGATCTCGGCGCCGGTGCCATCCATCTGCTGGTGGCCAAGACCGACCAAGAGCGACGCCAGGTCTTGGCTTCGGTCGGACCTGTCTGGGACGGCAACGAAGTTTGGCTGTTGGCGTCCGGAGGCACGCTTTATTTTGCCTTTCCCGTTCTCTACGCCAGCGGGTTCAGCGGATTCTATTTGCCACTGATGATTGTTCTGTGGCTGCTGATCCTGCGTGGCACCTCCATCGAATTTCGCAATCACATCATCAGCAGGGTGTGGGATCCGCTTTGGGATTTTCTGTTTTGCGTCTCGAGCTTGCTTCTGGCCATCTTCCTTGGCGCCGCGCTGGCCAACGTCGTGCGCGGCGTTCCGCTTGACGCCAGCGGTTATTTCTTCGAGCCGCTGTGGACGGACTTTCGGTTGGGCGAACAAACGGGAATTCTGGACTGGTACACGATCCTGGTCGGCGTGCTGGCGCTGCTCGTGCTCGTGATGCACGGCGCGCTGTGGGTGCAGATGAAAACCACGGGCCCAGTGAACAACCGCTCCGGGAAAATCGCCGCTAACTCCTGGTGGGGTGTCCTGATTCTGACGGCGGCGGTGACCGCGATCACCTTCAGGGTTCAGCCGCAGGTGCAAGAGAATTTCGTTACCTGGCCGTGGGGATTTGTATTCCCGCTGCTGGCCATTGCGGGACTTGCCGGCGTGCGCTTCGAGTTGGTGAGGCGCGACGAGCGCAAGGCCTTCTTCGCCTCTTGCGCGTATTTGACGGGGATGTTGACCAGCGTCGTCTTCGGCCTGTATCCGCTGGTTCTGCCCGCCCGCAATCCCGTTTATTCGCTGACCGTCGCGAACGCCAAAGCCGCGGATTACGGCCTAAAGGTTGGCGCCGCGTGGTGGACCATCGGCATCCTGCTCGCCACCGGGTATTTCACTTACGTCTACCGCTCCTTCGCCGGTAAAGTCGTGGTCGCCAAGGATCAACCTCATCGCTGAGGTGAATGAGGGCGCGAAACCGCTCCGCGCGGATGAATTTGACTCCACGAATTTCCTGGCGTAGCGTGGAGATAGACTTATGAACCTGCTGCGAGACGGCAATTTGCTCCGGCGGACTATCGCGACGTCGACTCTCTTCGCGATGCTGGTCGCGCCGCTTTGTGCCTCGATTTGCCGTTCGCGCGCGTGCGCCAATTTGTCGTCTTCGCAAAGCGAAGATTGCCATAGCTCCTTGGCCGCAGACAATAATGGGCCGCAGACGCGTCTCGCGGCTGTCCGCGGCTGCGGCTTGCAGGAATTGCCCTCGGCCACTCTCAACGAAAAGTCACACTCGCCGGAACGAATGAAGCAGACTTCCGCCGTGCACACATCGTCGAATTTCGTCGCAGCTCAGTCCGTTCACGTTCAGGCGAGCGGCGCGCGCTATTCGCGCGCTGACCGCGAACGCGGTGTCACAAGCACGTCCGTCCAACCAGCCGTCCTGCGAATCTGATCTCATCCATTCGTTTCTCGTCTCGCTGAAAACGCATCTCGCGCAAAACATCGCGGGCGCCTTCGCGCGCACAACCGTTACGCAAGCACCAAGGAGAAGAAATGAGCGGCACACGAAGAAGATTCTTCCAGGACGCTGCGATATTTGGCGCCGGGCTGTTCGGCCTCAGTTCGCAGCTTCGCGCACAGCAAGCGTCCAGCGCGCGCCCGGCGGCGCGCCATACCGGCAATGCAACATCGCCGAATTCTCCAGCAGCCGCATCGCCTCCGATGCTGACGCCCGACGTTCCCGATCTACCTCACGAAATGGACGGCGCGGTAAAGGTCTTCCGCCTCACCGCCGAACCCGTGCAGCGCAAGATCGCGCCCTTCAAGACCATCGACGCCTGGGGCTACAACGGGATCTGCCCCGGCCCGACCATCCAAATCCAACAGGGCGATCGCGTCCGCATAATCTTCGAAAACAAACTTCCAGAATCCACTTCCATCCATTGGCACGGCCTCGAAGTTCCCATCGAGCAGGACGGCATCCCGTACATCAGTCAAAAGCCGGTCGCACCCGGCGAAAAATACGTTTACGAATTCACCGTGCATCAGGAAGGAACCTTTTTCTACCACGCGCACAGCGCCATGCAGGAAATGATCGGCCAGATCGGATTTTTCGTCGCGCATCCCAAAACGCCGCATCACCCGCACGTCGATCACGACTTCGGCATCATCCTCCAGGAATGGGCTGTGCTCCCCGCCAACTCCGTGCCGAACACCGCTGCAATGGAATTCAACTGGCTAACCTTCAACGGCGTTTCCGGTCCGGCAATTACTCCCATGTTGGCGCGCCTCGGCAGCCGCGTGCGTCTGCGCATCGTCAACCTTGGCATGGACCATCATCCCATCCATCTCCACGGCAACCAGTTCGTGGTCACCGGAACCGAAGGCGGCCGCGCCCCGGAATCTACCTGGTGTCCGATGAACACCGTGCTGGTCGGCGTCGCGCAAGCTCGCGTGGTGGAGTTCGACGCCAAGTATCCCGGCGCGTGGATGCTGCACTGCCACCTGCCGCACCACATGATGAACAGCATGATGGACCTGCTGCGCGACCGCCAGATCGAAACCGCGGACCAAACCGACGCCAAGGCGCTCAGCCAAATGCAGGCGCTCGCCAACAAGCTCGGCGTCGAGCACATTCACCATGCGCCCATCGCACCCGACGCCAACAACGTAAAGGGTTTTCCGCAAGACGCTTTCATGGAGATGGGCATGGATGCGGCCGTGGCCAAGCCCGAAACCTACGGCCTGCCCGCAAATTGGAGCGCGGGAATGATGGGCATGATGACCCTGGTTCGCGTGCTCCCCGACCGCGAATACGACGAAATCATGGCCAAAAAAAGAGCGGGGGAGCCCACCACATGAAAATACAAGCGATCCTGGCTATCACGACTCTGCTTTTTGCTTCAGCCACCGGCACGCTTGCACAAGAGATGCCGATGCCGGCGCAACAGGAGCACCCCGAGCATCAGCATCATGGGGAGATCCATCCGCTGCAGGTGGAATTTCCCCGGCTCGGCCGCTTGCAAGAAAAAGCCGCGGGTGCGCTAATGACGCTCGAGCAATTTGAAAAACTTGCGCACGAATCAAATCCCACGATGCGCCAGGCCGAAGCGGAAATCCGCGCCGCCAATGCCCGCAAGCAACAAGCCGGCCTCTATCCCAATCCCACCGTCGGTTACACCGCAGACGAAATTCGCGGTGGCTCGGTGGGCGGTGGCAAGCAAGGCTTTTTCATGGAGCAAACCATTGTTACCGGCGGTAAGCTCCGCTTGAGCCGAAGCGTTTTCGGCAGCGAAGCCAACATCGCCGCCATCGAAGCGGAGGAGCAGCGCATCCGGGTCAGCAGCGCCGTCAAGATGGCCTTTCTCCGCGTTCTCGCCGCGCAGGAATTGCTCGATGCTCGGCGCGAATTGGCAAAAATCGCGCAGGACGCCGCCGAAACGCAAACGCGTCTGCAGAACACCGGTCAAGCCGACGAATCGGAAGTCCTCGAATCCGAAATTGAAGCGCAACGCATGCGCATGGCCGCGCATATGCAGGAAAACACTTTGCGTGAAGAATGGCGGTCTCTAACCGCGGTGATCGGCCGGCCGGACATGCCCATCGCCACCGTGGCCGGTGACCTCGATAAAAATTGGCCGGACCTGAACGAAGAGCAAGCCGTCGAATCCATCGCCGGCCAGAGTCCCGCGGTGCGCATCGCCGAAGCAACCGCCACCCGCGCGCAAGCGCTTCTTGCGCGGGCCACGCGCGAGCCTGTACCCGATCTTCAGCTTCGCGCCGGGATGGAATACAACAACGAACTCCTCGGCGGCGTGCCTTTCGCGAAAGGTTGGGAGGGCATTGCGGAAGTTGGCGTGCAACTCCCCATTTTCAACCGCAACCAGGGTGAAGTTGCCGCCGCCCGCGCCGATATTGAGCGCGCCCAGCAGGAAAAGCGGCGCATCGCCCTCACTTTGCGGGAACGCGCCGCTTCCGCCGTCGATCAGTACGCCAATGCCCGGCTGATGGCCGTCGAATACCGCGACGCCATGCTGCCCCGCGCGAAGAAGGCCTACGCGCTTCGCGTCGAAAAGTATGGCCAGATGCTCGCCTCGTATCCGCGCGTCCTCGAAGCCCAGCGCAGACTCTACGAACTCCAGGTGGAGTACATCGCCGCCCTGGAAAACGTGTGGACCAACGGCATTGCCCTCGAAGGCTACCTGCTGACCGATGGCCTGGAAGCCCCCGCCCGCCCCGGAGAAGTGGATCGCCCGGTGCGCGAAACCAACGTTCCGGCTCCCGAGCGCACCATGTCGCCCCGCGAGCTCATGCCACAACCCTGAGCCCCGCCTACGTAGCGGCAGGCTTCAGGCCGGTAAGTCGCTAAGCCCATTACCGTTGTTTCCCGCTAGCCAGACACGGTGGCGAGTGCGAAACACTAGTACCCCGGTCACGTTGACCTACAGAAAATTTGCTGCGTACTGTGAAATTGGGCGTATCCGTGTGCGTGGGCCGCACCCGTGGGGAACCGCTCCCGCACCGCGGATACAAGAGTTAAAGGAAAGGGCATTTCCCCTTCATGTCTGACGTACCGATGACGACGCTTGCGAAGGCCGGACGTTACGAAATTGTCGGCGAACTCGGCCGCGGCGCTATGGGTGTCGTTTATAAGGCTACCGACCCTGTCATCGGCCGCACCGTCGCGGTCAAAACCATCAAACTCAGCGCCGAAGGCACCGGCCTAACCCGTCCCGAACTGCTCGCACGCTTTCAGACCGAAGCGCGCGCCGCGGGCGTCCTGACCCACCCAAATATCGTCGTGGTTTTCGATGCCGGCGAAGAAGACGGCCTCTATTACATCACCATGGAGCTTGTCGAAGGCCGCAGCTTGCAGGCGCTCATCGATGACGGCCAATCCTTCCCTTTGCCACGCGTTCTGCGCATCATGGAGCAAGCCTGCAGCGCCCTCCAGTTTGCCCACGAGCGTAACGTCGTGCATCGCGACATTAAGCCGGCGAACCTAATGCTCACTGGCGATGACACCGTCAAAGTAAGCGACTTCGGCACCGCCAAAATCCTGCAATTCGGCACCGTGCAGCAGACCGCGCACGTCATGGGCACGCCCAGCTATATGTCGCCCGAGCAGGTCAAGGGTCGCGCCGTCGATGGCCGTAGCGACATCTTTTCCCTCGGCGTCATGCTCTACGAAATGGTCACCGGCGAAAAACCGTTCCCCGGGCAGAACATCACCACCGTAATCTACAAAATCGTGAACGAGGAACCCGTCCCGCCGAAGCAGGTGGACCCGTCAATTCACGCGGGGATCAGTGCCGTGATTATGCGCGCGCTCGCAAAAGATCCCGATACACGCTATCAGAGCTGCCGCGAAATGCTCGAAGACCTGCGCAACTACCGCTCGCTCAGCGCAGCGCCCGGCAATCCGCAGTCCACGATGGCCATGAGCCCCGACGTGAATGCCACCGTGGCGATGCATCCCGCGGGATTGCGTGGAGTGCATGGCGACGATACCTCCGCTGCCGCCCTTTCCTTGTCCGCACGCGCCGCGAATCCCGGTCAGACGCCCATTCTTCGCCGCACCGGAACCTTGTTGCCCGTCGCCGAGCCCAAGCCCAAGAAAAACGTGTTTGGCACCATTCTCGTTGCGCTTTTGTTACTCGGTGTCATCGGCTACTGCGCCAACAAGCTTCGTCCCATCTATGACGACGTTCGCCAGCAGCGTCGTACTGGCGCGGCGCCGGCCAGCGAGGCTGTCTCGCCGCCAACTGCAACCGACCCGGCCAGTACGGAGGGGGATGCCTCAAGTAACGCTGGCACCGAATCGTCCCCGGAGAATTCAGACGCCACCGCGCAAGATGCAAAACCGAAAGATACCGTCGCGCCGGTCACCCCTCCGGTGCTGGACGTCAAATCCGCGCACGCCGAGAAATCCCCGACTAGAAAATCCGAGTCCGTTCTCAGTGCACAAGCAGCGGAATACAAGGGCCGCATCGAAGAAGCCATGTCCGAACAAGGCTTGGGTTCTCGCGCCAAGGTGCAGGGAACCGGCAATACGCTGACGCTTTCCGGCAAGCTGCGTCCGGCGGAGCACGGAGCGCTGCTCAAGTTCTTGCGCGATGCGCCTCCGGGGGTCCACCTGATCGACCACATCGAGTACGATGACGCACCCGTAGTGGCTACTCCTGGCGAAAATGCAAACTCCAGTGCGGGCGGCCACCCGGTTCCCCGTCCGGGATTCGGCGCCATCCACGTTGTAACCGATGTCCTCGGCGCCACGGCTATGCTCCACGGGCCGTCGGGCCGCGTGGTCAGCCAGTGCCTTACGCCGTGCAGCTTCAACGATCTCACTCCCGAGCGCTATAGCCTGGAGGTAAGGAAGGACGGCTACCAGCCCGTGCAGACCGCCTTGCAAGTGAAGCAAGGTGGCGTCGCGGACCAGAAAATCTCCCTCGAATCGCTGGCCAAAGGTCTTTACATCGCCAGTGATCCGCCCGGCGCTGACGTTTTCATCAATGGCGCCAAGCAGTCCGGCCAAACTCCAGTCACTCTGCCTCTCGCCGCCGGACAGTACAATCTCGTGCTGCGCCTGCAAGGCTACGATCCCTACGTCGGCAGCGTGCAGGTGAAGGACAACGTGCAAACCCAGCTCAATACCAAGCTCAACGAGCGCTCCCACAATCACATCGCCTGGGCGCAAGTAACGAGCGACCCTGCGGGCGCCGAGATCTTCGTCGACGGGAACCCGACCGGCAGTGTCACACCGGCTCGCGTGGAACTCCCCGCCGGAACGCATACCGTGACGCTCAGGCTTAGCGGTCATCGGACGGCCAAGCGTATCGTATCCGCCACGGAGGGCGGCACCGTCCCCGTCAACGAAACTCTGAGCAAGTAGATTTTCACCCTCAATCTGCCACGTTTCCCGCTACCTGTTTCGTCACATTTTGTAACACGCCGTGGACTTTGGTCCTAGTACTATTATCCTATCTTCATAGAAACAAAGCTCTTAGTCCTTCTAACGCAAGGTAGGGGGCGTGCTGGTATTTAAGTGGGGAGTACCCTGCCTGCGGGGCGGCAGACTCCTTCGCTCAGCAAGGCGCCCGCGGAAGCCGTAGCCGTAAAGGAGAGCTTTGGTCTTAGTCGCCGCAATTCCGGTGGAACCGCGGAGGCGCACCTCGCGCCCCAACCTCGGTAAGCAACCTCAACTAAGAGTTGCTGAGATTTTGCCGGCCCAGCCGCAAACCGAGCCCCTGCTCCTGGACCTCGTTCGCTCTCTCCGCGCGCTCCATCTGCTGCTGCGTTCCGCGCGTCTCTATGACCGGCAGCACCCGCGCCTTTTGCAGAGCCTTGATGGCGCCTACGAATCCCTGCGCTCCATCGCCGCCAACATGAACGGTCTCGAAATTCGCGTCGAGCGCAGCGGACTTGTCGCGCCGAAACTCAGCGACTCTCCACTCCCCGATGTGCGTGGCGATCTTTTCGCGCTGACCAAAGATCTTCAGTGTGCGGGAATCTCCAACCTCGTTTTCGCTCCCAAATTCCATGTAGGCGAACTGGACACGCTAGCCGAACTTGCTAAGGCGTCATTGCTAAAATCAGGGCAACCTACAAAGCAACAAGCATTGGCCTGGTGGCCGGCAAAGTTGAGGGAGCATCGCGTGGAAGGCATCGCCATAAACACGGAGGCTGAGCGCAAGGTCGATACCGTGCTGGCCAGCCTGATCGCGGCGCTGGTTGCCTACGGCGGGCATTCCGCGCGCGAAGCCCTCGAAGCGCCTATCGAGATTCCGGAAATCGACGACCTGGAAGCCACGCTGCGTCTTTTGGCCCGCCTGACGCCGCCTCTGGAATCGGCCCGCAACATCTCCCCGGAAGAGGCCGCCCACGCCATCCACGGCGCCATAGAAGAGGCCAGCCGCGAAACGGTTCGCTTGCTGCTCAGCGCCGTCACGCAATATCCCCCGCGCGACAGCGAGCGCCCGCAACCCTATCTTCTCCGCTTGTCCGAAAGTTTGATCTTCGAATTTCTGGGGCCGGAATTCTCCGCCGGGACGCTCAAGCCCCCTGGCCTGCGTCCCATGTTCCATCGTCTTGCGGAAGTCCTTGTCACTGCCGGCCGCTACTCCGGCCCGCACGCCTCCGCGCACTTATCGTCCTTTGCCTCCACTTGGGCCGCCGACACGCATCGCGAAAAACTGATCGAGAAATTCTGGCTCGACCTTCCTGCCCGCGAAAAATCGGCGGTGCTGCGCGGCGCGGATGTTTGGTGCGTTCCCATCGTCGCTCTCAAGCAAAACCTCGCCCAGCTTGCAGCCTCCGGGGCCGACGCGCCACGCCGAGAAGCCCGCAACATCCTGCTGAATTATGCGCGGCGCATCGACAGCACGGAAGCTGCCGTTCGACGCGTCGTCACCGCTGGCCTCAACGAGCTGGCCCCCATCATCGAATCACTTTGGCCCAATCAAGTTCCCGAGGATCTGAGCCGCAGCACGCTCAAGGCACTCGAAAAGGAGACCACGCCGGAAACCGCCGCCCTGCTCGCGGCTTTCCTGGAAAATCTCGGGCGCGTGGCCGTCACGCGCGGCGACTACGCTGGCTTCGAGACCATTCTGGATACCCTCGAAAAGGCGCCGCACGATGTTGCCCACGATCATATTTCCGCCCTCGCGCAGCGTCTCGTCGCGCAGGACCGCTGGTTGCTCCTCGTCGACGCTTCGCTCGCCAATCGCGCCCTCGATCCCGTTCTCCCGCGTCTTTTGCACCGCGATCCCGACCGCCTTCTCGATCGCTTGACTCTGCTGCTCACGGAACCCCGCGGCGCGGAGTTTCTCCCGGCCATGGCTCGCCTCGTGCGCACCATCGGAGTGCCGGTTCTGAATTTACTGGAGACTCGCCTCTACGAAGCGCGCCGCCAGCGCGTCAGCGCCGCCATCAAGCTCCTGGCCGCCGCCGACGCCGATCGCCTGCTCCGCGGCTTTGCGCGCGCTCTCGCCAGTTGGGAATGGAACCTTCAGGATCTTGCCGTCAGCGAACTGGCTCGTCCTGCCAATGTCGCATCGGCGCAAAGCGCCGCTTTCGTTTTTTCCGCCGTGCTGGCGGACGCGCATCCCCTGGTTGTGCCCATGATGATCGACCAGATCGGCCTCGCCCAGGAAACCGCCGCCGTGCCGCAGCTCATGGAAATCGCCGCGGGTGAACACGACATTCTTCGCGATCAATTCGTCCGCATCAAAGCCATTGAAGCTCTGGGCCGCATGCGCGCACAGGACGCCGCCGAGTTGCTTCGCGCCTTGGTCAGCCGCCGCGAGGGCCTTGCCTACGCCGAGCCCTCCGGCCTCCGCGCGGCCGCCGCAGATGCTCTCGCTATGCTCGAGGATCGTCCTACTTCCGCTCGCGCCGCATTCGCCGCGGCAGGAAACTCGAATTCCAGTTTCGTCGTTCCGCGCCGCTACACCCGCGTCCCCCTCGAATCACCCCTTCGCGCGCAGATTGACGGAGCGCAAGCGGGACTCGCGCGCGTCAAGACCATCAGTCTCGGTGGCGCGTATCTCGAGTCTCCCAGGAAACTCAACGTCGGTGATTCCATCAAGTTGGAAGTTCGCTCCGGCCTCCGCAAGATTCATTTCACGGCCGTGGTCCGCAATATCGGTGCCGAAGGCAACGGCGTCGAGTTCGTGCACATGAGAGACGAAGACCGCGAAAAACTCCGCAAGCTGGTCCAGCGCCACCTCCACCTCTAGAACCCCGCTATTTCCGTATCCTTGCTGTCGCACAAGCGCGCCGGCTTCCACACCTCTCCGTACCCCCGGCAATTCAGTTGACCCGCGACAACCCGCGACATCCCCCGCGTCCTGGCCCCTTTTCGCACCTTGTCGCTTGCCTCCCGTCCACTTTCCCGTCATCCTGCGCTCGCTTGGCCTGCTCCGCGGGAGGATTACTCACCCGACCTGGCCGCCAAGTTTTCGATTGAAAGCATTTGTTTAATGCAGTAAAAGCCCTATATTCAATTTATTCGTCGAGGAGCGCGGCGGGAAACCGCCACCGCTAGGGGTAGCGGAACGCGCTTCAAAGACTCACCGGGGTCAACGAGGAGGCAACATGCGACGCAGCTTAGGTGTGTGCGCGATTCTTTGTGTGCTGGTTCTGAGCTGTGCCGTCCACGGCGCCGCGCAGGTCAATACCGCGACTCTGTCCGGAACGGTTACCGACCCGCAAGGTCTGGCCGTCCGCGCCGCCAAGGTCATGGTAACCAACTCGGCCACCGGAGCCGAGCGCTCCATCATCGTCGACGACAATAGCCGCTACACCTTCATTGGCCTGACGCCCGGCAGATACAAAATGTCCGTCGACGGCGGACCCAATTTCGGCATTTTTCAGAATGACTCCATCGTCGTAACCGTCGGCGAAGACGCCATCTTCAATCCTCGCCTCGACCTCAAAGGCATGACGCAAACCGTTATGGTCACCACAGAAACAGCCGCCATTGAGACCTCCAAAACCGAAAACTCCCAAACCATCGAGCAGCGCCGCATCGACAACCTCCCCATCAACGGCCGCGGTTACATTAATTTCACGCTCATCAATTCGCAAACCACTCGCGACGTTTCTCCCACCATCGGCCCCGCTCCCAACAGCGGCCTCAACATCAACGGCGCCCGCGCCCGCTCCAACATGGTCAGTGTGGATGGCGCTGACGCGGTCGACAATTCCGTCAACGGCATCCGCGCCACCGTCTCCCAGGAAGCCGTCCAGGAATTCCAGCTCATCCTCAGCAATTACAACGCGGAATACGGCCGCGCCACCGGCGGAGTCATCAACATCGTCACCAAGAGCGGCGCCAACGATATTCATGGCGATCTTTTCGGCTATTTCCGCAACAAAGCCTACCAGGCCCGCAACGCCTTCTCCGGTCAGATCGATCCCACTACCGGCGCTCTCGATCCCGTGAAACAGGCGTACACGCGCACGCAGTCCGGGTTCACTTTCGGCGGCCCGCTCAAGAAAGACAAAACGTTTTATTTCCTCTCCTATGAATACACGCAACGCGAAGAGAGTGGATTCTCCAGCATCGGCCTGGGAAATTATGGCTTGACCGTGGGCAGTGTTCCCTGCATCCCCGTTCCACTCAGCATGACCTCCGGCCCCACCGGCCAGCTCGCCTTCTATCAAGCCGCCCTTGGCCAGCTCACTGGCAACGGCGCCCTCTGCAACAATCCCAACCCTGCGATTCAAGCGCAAATTAGCGGAGTCGAGCAGGCCGCCACGCTCACAGGCGCCGCTTCCAACGTCGCCCTGAACGCCGACTTAAATAAGAATGCCGACGGCACCACTGTTCCCCTCAGCGTCGTGATGGGCATTCCTGCGGCACTCGGCTCGCAGTTTTTCCCGATCCCAGTGGCCTGCCCGCTCGGCCAGCAGGTAAACAGCGTGATCTGTGTGCCGAAGGCGGGGAATCCTCCCGGCATAGGGACCGGACTCGTTCCACTCCCCGCCTCGTACGTGGGAATCAATTCCGTTCGCGGAAACTATCCGATCTCCGAAAAAACGAGTCTCTGGTCCGGCCGCATCGATCAGCGTTGGAACAATCACAATAATTCGTTCCTTCGCTTTGGAGTTTCGCCCTCGCTGATCACCGGCCAGCCTTCTACTTCCCAAAACCAGGTGTTCGGACAAAATGCGGGCTCGCGCACCGGCTTGACCCAATCCCGCGACCTTAACGTGACCTTTCAACACGACACGATCGTCAGTGACCGCGACTTCAACGAATTCCGCTTTCAGTACGCTCGCCGCGGCTTGCATTTCGGATTCTCGCAGCTTCCCGGCGGCAGCAACGTCGGCGTCAACATTCCCGGCTTCGCCTATTTCGGCCGCGAGCCGTACTCCACCGTCGATCGGATCGAGCGCCGCAACGAATTCAGCGACCAGGTCAGCATCATTCGCGGCAAGCACACCTTCAAATTCGGCGGCGACTTTAACCTGATTCAGCTCCGTTCCAACAAAGCGCAAATCTTCGAGCTCGATTTCGGCGGCGATGTAAACTTCGGCCCGCTCTCACCGTTCGGCTCATCGCTTCCCGGAACCTCCGGCTTGCAGTCCTACGGCCTTGGCATCCCCATCACCTACATTCAGGGCATTGGAAATTCCAACCAGCCCTTTGACAACATCCCCATGGGGTTCTTTGCGCAGGATAGCTGGAAAGTCAACCACAAGCTCACATTCAACTATGGTGTGCGCTACGACGTCGAAATCAGCCCGCTGTTCTCTCCCGCCACGGCCATCAACGCCGCTGCCGAGAAATCTCTCGGCGTTGTCGAAGGCATTCCGCGCGACTACAACAATGTCGCTCCACGCTTCGGCCTCGCCTTCGATCCCTCCGGAAACGGCAAGACCGTCATTCGCGCCGGCTTCGGCCTCTTCTACGATCACCCGCTTCTCGCCACCGCGTTTGACTCTGTCACTGCCGACGGCGGCCGCTCCGTGCAGCTCCTCAGCGCCGGAGGTGCCGCGTCTGCTTGCGGACTCCTTCCCGCGGCATCCGCCCCTCCGGGCTACGCCACGTGCGGCGGCGGACTCGATTCGCCCACCAATCTCAACGGTTCCGCGATTTTCCAGGGCGTTCTGAACGCGCTGCCCAACATGTTCTATCTCCCCAGTCAGCAGCGCTTCGATCCCCTCGCTTCCGGTTCACTTTTTGCTAACCAAAATTATTTGACCGCTGGTTTCCCGCTTCCCATTCTCCCGTTCACCCTGCCCATTTCCGCCAAGTTCCAATATGGCTACGCGGAGCAGGGCAATCTCACCGTCGAACATGAAATCGCCGGCTCATGGAAATTCAGCCTTGGCTACCAGTACACCCGCGGCTTGCATTTGCATCGCCCGGTCGACGTCAACTCCACCGATCCCAAGCTTCTCGCCCAGAACGACGCCAGCGCCATCGCCATCGGGCTCGTGTCACCCACCGCGAGTCCCCTGACCATCGCACTGCCCTCCTCATTTAACGGCGCTTGTCCTGGGGGCATACCGGCGTTCAACATAACGTCAGGCGGCAGCGTTGCTTTCGCAACACCCACTGGCCAGCCCCTCGCGCCCGGAGTTCTTGGTTTGGGATACACCGGGCAAAATTGCGGTGGTTCGCCCGTCGGGTTTGTTGCCACCCCCGCTTTCTTCAATTTCTTCCGCCGCTCGGGACCCAATCCGTCTTTCGCAGGACTGCTTGCCCCTGCATTTCCTCCGGCAACCACGTTCAGCGCTTTATACCAGGCACAAGTCGGCTTGGCTCAAGCTGCCGGTTTTCCCGTTGGCTTCGGCGTTCCCGTTCCGTTTAACAGCGTCGACGCTCAGCTTTCCGACGGCAACTCTTGGTACAACGCCTTGACCTTCAATCTCACCAAGCGTTTCTCTCACTCTTTCGAGTTGCTCTCCAGCTACACCTACTCGCACTCGATTGACGATTCCACCGATCTGCAATCTCCGCTCGAGCCGCAGGATTCTCGGTTCCCGTTCCTCGAGCGCTCCAATTCCGTCAACGACCAGCGCCATCGCTGGGTCACCAGCGCCGTCTTCCAGAGCCCGCAAGGCAAGCGCGGCGACAGCTTTGCCAAGCGCTTCCTCGCCGGCTTCACCTTCGCGCCAATCATTGAAGTCGCTTCCGGCCGTCCGTACAACGTCATCACCGGCACCGACACCCGCCTCGACCTCGGCGCCTCGCAAGCGCGCCCCTCCGTCGGCGGCCCCACAACTTCAACGTTCATTCCCGGCGTCGCTTTCGGTGTTGCCAGCACTTGCCTCGCGAACGACGGCTCGAAATTCGCGTTTGCCGGCGTTTCTCCTCCCAACGGCTGCGACGGCAATCTCGGCCGCAATGCGTTCACTTCGCCTGGTTTCTTCCAGATCGATCTGCGCGTTTCGAAAGCCATTCCGCTCGGCGAGCGTCTTCATCTCGACCTCATCGCCGACGGCTTCAATATGTTGAATCGCCTCAACGTCCTCTCCGTCAACCAGCTCTGCGACCCAACAGCAGGGACATGCACCGCCGGCCAACCAACCGCGTCCTACGACGCCCGCCAGTTCCAATTCGCCTTGAAACTAGCTTGGTAATCTCTCGCTGAAGTAGGGGCGCGGCCCGCCCGCGGCAGGCAGGCACTGCTGCGCCCCATCTAGAATCGATCCCCATCTCCGCTCCTCAGTCCTTTTCTCTGTCCCGCCGTGCTCCAATCTCTGTGCCCTCTGTGTTAAGTCTTTTTCTTTTCCCAAGTCCTCGGTGGTGAATTCTTTTCCGTGCGAGTAAAGTAGTAATCCATGAATTCCGTTTTGCTCATCGTCGCCATCCTCTTGGCCGTGCTGATTCTCTGGCTCGCCGTGCAAATCTCCCAATCCCAAAAGAAAAGCTCCGCTCTCGAGTCCCAGCTCACCGAGCTCCGCCGCGACCTCCTCTCCGTCGCGCAAACGCAATCGCAAAGCGCCGGACAAATCCAGTCCATCGGCCAGAGCGTTTCCCAGCGCCTCGAAAGCGTCACCCAAGCCCTGCACGACGGCGTCACCAGCTCCGCGCACATCGCCACGCAAGGTCAGACCGCCATCGCCGCGGAGCTAAAGAACACTCGCGAGCAGATTCTTCAGCTCCAGGAACAAATCGGCGCCGTTCATGAACAAAGCCGCGGCCTTTCCCTCGCCACGCAATCCATCGAGAACATTCTTGGCGGCACCAAGACCCGCGGCCTCCTCGGCGAAGTCACCCTGCAGCGCCTGCTCGAGGATTCTCTTCCTCCCTCGCAATTTTCCCTGCAGTACCGCTTTTCCACCGGAGAAGCCGCCGACGCCGTCATTTTCCTCCGCGACAAAAAACTCATGGCCATCGACTCCAAATTTCCCCTCGACGCTTTCCGCCGCATCGAAACCGACGGCGATGAAGCCCGCCGCGCCTTCGCCACTGCTGTCAAAGGCCACGCAGATTCCATCGCCAAGAAATACATCGTCCCCAACGAAGGGACGCTCGACGTCGCCTTGATGTTTGTTCCCTCCGAAAATGTTTATTGCGAAATGCTCAACACCCTCGACGCCAAGGGCCAGGCCATCGACGCCTATTGCCGCGATAAAAAAATCGTGGCGGTTTCCCCCAACACGCTGTACGCCAATCTTTGCGTCATCGCCATGGGCATGCGCGGCATGCAGATCGAGGAAAACGCCCGCCGCATTCTTGGGAGCCTCGACGGGATGAAAAAGCAGATGGAAACCTTCGTCGACGTCTTCGAAAAACTCGGCAACCACCTCAAAAACGCCCAGCAAAGCTACGCCGAAGCCGACAAGCGCTTCGAGAAAGCCCAGGACACCCTCGGCGGCATGCTCGGCCAAGCCCCCGCCCAGGCCACTCTTCCGCTCCCCGAACCAAAGTAACCGCACAAACCGATCATCCGTACAAGCATCAGCCGCCCACCGAGGCAGGTGCTTTTTCTCCGTGCCCTCTGTGCTCCCACCTCTGTGCCCTCTGTGTTAAATCCTTCTCTCCTCCCAACGAAAACGGGCGCCGTCCGGATTTGCTCCGGCGCAGCGCCCATTTCCTTGCTTCGGTTAGCTGTCTGCTAGTTCTTGTCGCTGTCCCCATCGCGATCGAAGTGGAAAAAGTCAAACAGGTCTCCGACCGCTGGGCTATTCAGCGGAACGTAAGGATTGTCGTCGTCCACCACCGGATTCGGGAAATTATCCCGGCTCCGGCCCGTCAAAGGCTGGAAACCCCAGTTCCTCTCGATGAACTTCAGGATCGACACATGGTCGGTGTACGTATGGTTGATGTGCCCGCCCTTCGTGAACGGCGAAACAATGATCAGCGGGATGCGCGGCCCGTCGCCAAAAAAGTCCAGCGGCTGGATATACCCCGAGTCATAGTAACCGCCACCTTCGTCGAACGTAACGATCAACGCCGTCTCCGCCATCAATGCCGGATTGGCATTCAGGTGGTCGAGCACCTTCTTTATCATGCCTTCGAGTAGGTCCAGCTTCGACGATGCCGGGTGCCCGTCCAGCAAAGCGTCTGGCTTCAGAAACGACACGGAAGGCAGAGTGTTATTATCGACCGCGGCGAAGAAATCCGTCGCGTCCTTGATGTGCGCCGCGCGTTGCGCCGGATCGCCCATGATCTTCGTGGCATAGGATTCGAAGTTGCAAATGTTGCAGTAAGCCGCGCCGACCGGCTGACCCGCCACCGCCGCGGCGTACGCGCCACCGTAGTACGCCCAAGACACTCCCTTTTCATTCAGCGCCTCGCCGACCGTGCGAACATTGCTCGGCGGGATTGATCCACCCTTGACAATGCCCTTGGCGTCTACCGTGCCATCCGGCAAGAATCCCGGCGAGTCATTGTTCACCATGTAAAAGTGTCCCTTTTCGCATCTGGGATCCGGATGGTAAGGCAGCGACGCCAGGTAATCCGTGATCGGCTTGATCCCCGGTTGTGTCGTATCGCCGCACTCCGTGAAGTTGCCGTCGAAGCCAACGTCCACGGTATAAACGTCGTCGGTGCCCGGTAGTGGATCCGGATTGGCGATGTGCGACGGCGGTGTCGTCGCGATAAAGTTGTTGTTGCTCCAGAACAGCACGTCCCCGGTGCCCAGCATCACGTGGTTCGCGCCCGTACCGCCCATCACCGATTGATGGAAATTGTCGCTCATCGAATATTCATCCGCCAGCCTCTTCAGCACCGGCGCGTCTCCCGCCTGCACGTTGTAAAAGGCCATCGAATTCCCGCCGCCATTGTCGTCGATGGCAGGCGGGGTATCAAAGTTATCGAGCTGGTTTGTATAGTTCGTGATGACGAATGGATAGAGATCGCTCAGACAGCCCGAAGGGTTTCGCCGCGTGGCGTTGGCGATGTTGCAATCCGATTGCTGCCACATCTCGAACAGACGGTGCGTGGTGTCCCCTGTGTAGGAATCGTACGGAAGGTTGGCGCCCTTCAGCGGAAATGGCCCGTTCGGCAAGTTGTTGAAATTTTGCACGCGCCTATCGAAGTCGGGAACCGGGGTAAGCACAAACGTATTGTTTTCGCCAGAAGCCCCGGTGGTCAGCAGGCCGAGATCGGCGGTTTCCAAAGACGGCTCGATTGACGCCAAAAAAGCGGTCGGAGTTGCCGGGGGAAAAGGAGGAGGTTCTGTGGCAAAACCGATGATCGAGGCGTCGGGGCTGGGCGAAAAGTTCAGGGTGGGAGCCGGCAGCGTCGTATATGGCGCCTTCTCGTCCTTGTTCAAGCTGATGAAGTATTCCGTTCGGAACGGCATGGTGGCCTGGAATTGTGCCGCCTTCGAGAAATGCGGCCCGGGCGTGCCGTCAGCGTTGATAATGCCCTCTGACAGCAAGTTCTTGACGCTTTCCCCTTTTCTCGGTTTATAGGTGGCAAAAAGATGATCGAAGCTGCGGTTTTCCCCGATCAGCACAATCACGTGCTTAATCGGCGTGGCCGTCCTGCTCTTTTCCTTTGCTTCGGCCGAACCCACCAGCAGCCCTCCGAAGCTGAACTGCACAATCGTGATTCCCACGAAGATGGTCTTGACGCACTGCAGACCCTTCGCGAACACGTCCTTCAGATGCATAGTCGCTCCTTGTTCGAAGTAATCCACGCAGTCAACTTTCATCTGCGCCGGGGACAGGCACACGACAATGGGGCCTCAGAGTTACGACTTCATTGTGCGTTTGTCAATACCGGATGAAACCCCACGCTGGTTGCCGTGACAACCCAAGACAAATTGTCGCCAGAATATTTCCCGGCGTTCACACTTCTCTTACGCCGTTCCATTTACGCCGGCTGAGCGTGTAACCAGGGTTGCTCGGTTTTTACGCCGCGCGCTGAACAAAGATTCTTGCCAGATATTGTTTGTAGCGCACCGCTAGAGTCGACCATAGCACTACCACAACAATTGCCAGAGGAAGGCCCTCGGGAGCCATTAGCGCGTGGAAGAAAAAGATGTTCACGATTACCGGTCCGAGGATCACCAGCGCTAGCGGCACAAACTGGTTCACCAAAAGCAGCACGCCGCCGATGACCTGAATACCGAAAACCACGATCCAGTAATGCGACGCGAAAATCGCCCCACCGAATTGGCCAGCCAGCGCGCCCTTAGGAGGTGGCATGGGAATGAAGTGCAGGAATCCGTTCAAGCCAAAGACAAGAAAGATGAGCCCAAGCAGATAGCGTGCGATGGTCGATGCAATTTTCATTTGCCTCTCCGGTCCGTGGATTTGTGCTGATTACGGGCTGGCCTGTGCGTGCACTTTCTCAAGCGAAGGCTCCAGGAACGTTTGCCCATCAACTTCTCCGGTCATCCATTTTCTGGGTCCCTCTGGCAGCAACAATGCTGACGTCTGTGATGCCCGTGAATCCAAAGATGGTACGCCAATAGAGCGTGCCGCAGAGTATGAAAATGGGGGAAAAGCAGGTCCCTCGCTAGGCTCGGGATCACAGGGGGTGTGGCGAGATGAACCTTGCCTGCGGCAGGCAGGCTCGCCGCTACAAAATGAGTTGCTTCTATTCTGTGCGCAGGGCGCGCATCGGGTCGATTGTGGCGGCGCGCCAGGCTGGCACTATGCAGGCCGCGACGGCTACCAGCAGCAGGAGCAGCGCTGAGGCCAGCAGGGTGAGGGGATCGCGAGGGCTTCCGTTGGCCCACGACACTACCACTTTGTTCAGCGCCACGCTCAGTGCCAGTCCGATCGCCACGCCAAATCCCAGCATCGTGCCCGTCGATGCCAGCACCAGGCGGATGATGCTTGTCCGCGGGGCACCGAGCGCCATGCGAATGCCCACTTCCTGGGTCCGCTGGTTCACCGCGAACGACACCACGCTGTACAAACCAGTGGCCGCGAGCGCCAGCGCCAGCACTGCAAACAGCGAGAATAGCGTGGCGATGAATCGCTCTTGTCCCCAGCCTTGCGTTTCCAGCCACCACAACAGCGTGTGGTCGGATACCACCACCATTTCCGGGTTCAATTGGCGCAGCCGCTCCTTGATCGCGCGCAGGACCACGTCCGTATTTCCGGTGGCGCGCACCAGCAGCGATTCGTCGGGTGGCAGGACGTAACTGTATGGCAAGAAAATCGCTGGCTTTATGGGATGGTCCAAGCCGTCATTGCGCGCGTCGCCCACAACCCCGATTATTTGCAGCCATTCATCCGGTGCTGAGGCTAGCAGCAGCGATGGCTGCTCGATCTTGAGCATCGGGCTGCGCACGCTCTGGCCAATGGGATCGCCATCGCCGATGTATTGTTTGACGAACGACTCGTTCACTACCGCGAAGTGCGCCGCACGCAGCGTTTCCGCTTCGTCGTACACGCGCCCGGCCAGCAAGGGAATGCGCAGGGTCAGAAATTCCTGCGGGCTCACCAGGCAAAACATGGCCTGCGCATCGGTCAGAGACGGTTTGCTCTGCACCTGGACTTTGGCGGTGAAGCCGCCGAACCCGGGGAACCACGTGGTGGAAACGCTCGCGGTGTCCACGCCTGGCGCTTCGGTGATGGTCTTGCGCACCAGTTCGTTGGCGTTCAGCCGCCCTTCCCACGTAGGATTCGCCCCTTTGGGGAACCCGATGTTTATGGAAAGCACGTGATCCGGCTCGAATCCGAGCGGTGTGTGGATGCGCGCCACAAACGACCGCATCGCCGCACCCGCGGCGGCCAGCAGCACCAGCGTCAGGGCCACCTGGCCGACGATCAGCAGCCGGTGCGTATTCCGGTTGTGCGCGCTGCCGGTGTGCTTCGCGCTGTTGGCCTGGATCAAATTTACAAGCTGCGGACGCGAAAGCTGCCAGGCCGGCGAAACACCGAAGAGAATTCCGGTCAGCAGCGCGACCGCAGCGCTGAACGCCAGCACCGCGGCGTTCACGTGAATGGCGGCTTCATGCGGAAAGGAGTAGTAGGGAAGAAACGTGGCCAGCGCCGCGACGCCTTTGTACGCCGCGAGCACGCCCAGCGCCGCCCCCGCGACCGACAGCACCACGGATTCGGTCAGCAACTGGCGAATCAACCGGCCGCGTCCGGCGCCAACGGAAACACGAACCGCCAGCTCGTGCTGCCGCGCCGTTCCGCGAGCCAGCAGCAGGATTGAAACGTTGGCGCACCCGATGACCAGCAGCGCCAGCACCGCGCCGAAGAGCAGCGTCAGCGTCCCGGCGAACTTGCCCAGCACCTGTTCGTTCAGGCTTACGATCTTGACCTTGCGATCTTGCGGGAAATTTTTGTCCTGCTTGGCAAATTCGTCGACCAGGGCCTGGAATTCCGCTTCCGCTTTGGGGAATTTCGTGCCCAGCTTCAGCCGGACGAACGCAAGCCAGTATTCATTGGGATCCGCCGTGGCCAAC
>Ga0210406_10000790_pt1 | contig 41375 bp, 60 predicted proteins | sample IncBWC30MmetaG_FD_155454 | JGI IMG/M metagenome (GOLD analysis project Ga0210406, IMG submission 155454) | Forest soil microbial communities from Barre Woods Harvard Forest LTER site, Petersham, Massachusetts, United States - Inc-BW-C-30-M | ecosystem: Environmental > Terrestrial > Soil >... | reverse complement strand
AGCGGGAGCAGCCGGAGCAGTCGGAGCAGCCGGAGCAGTCGGAGCAGCCGGAGCAGTCGGAGCAGCCGGAGCAGTCGGAGCAGCCGGAGCAGTCGGAGCAGCGGGAGCAGCCGATCAAACTATTTAGGGCTTGTCTTGCTGCTTCTTCCGAATCCCAATACTCCACAGAACATCGGTTATTCTTTGCGTCAGTTATCCAAGTTGCCATTGATTGTTTCTCCTCAGTCCCACACTCCTACCTTGAAGGCGTAGTCCCAACACTTGTCCGCCCAGATCATCAGGCGATTTCTGGCATGGGCCATGGCGTGCGCCGTGCATTCGCAGCCGATGCCCAGAGAGGCACAACACAGGCCAAACAGGAACTGGCCGAAGATGGCGACGGCGTTCACGCGCGGCGAAATCCTTCCTGGCGTCGGCTGATGAAGTCGGCCACGTCTTCCTGGCGAAACCGGATCGAGTGCGGACCCAAGCGGGCGAAGCGTATCTTTCGGGCGCGTCGCAAAAGCTGCAACGTCTTCGGGGCGATTTGCAGCAAGTCGCACACTTCGCGTTGGGTGAGCATGGGGCCGGTCATGCGAGGTCCATTCCTTTTTGCACGGTTAGCGCAGCGGCTTCGGCTTCCGGCGTTTTTTTCACCGAACTTGGCATGTCCAGGTTTAACTGCATCTGGCCAGCAGCTTCTTGGAAGTAACGACCCATCATCGCGGCTTGGTGTTTTAACAGCGCTCGACGGCTTTCCCAAAAAGCCGGATTATCGGTTTCGCGCATCGCGTGTTGGTGACCCATTCGGAATAGTGGGTCGCGGAGCTCTATGGGCAGAGTGGAAAGCGGTGTAATTCCTGTGTGGCTTCCGGCAACTGTTCTGGTAGTTGTAGGGTCCAGTAGAGTGGAAACTTCGGAAAAGCGGCCGCTTTGCTTGGCGAGGTACGCGCAAAACTCATTCGCAGTACGCCGTCCTTTACGGCGATTGCAGGGCCAGCAGGCGGCGACGATGTTCTCGATAAAATTACTGCCGCCGCGTGATATCGGAACGAGATGGTCCTTGGTTCCGCAAAATAAATCCCGGTCGTTGATTAGATCGTGGAAGCAATAGAAACAAAGCGAGTTCTGAAATTGGATGCGGTCGTACCATTCTTTTGCTGTGTGACTGCCGGGGGCTTCGCGTTCGCGCTGTTTGCGTTTCGCAAAACCATCCGTCCTGTATCGGGTTCTGCGGCACTCGCGACACTCGTCCATCTCGGGACGGGAAGGCGTGAACAGCGTTCCGCAGGCGCATTGTTTTTGTTCGGCTTGCATCTCTGCAAATCCTCTTAAGCAACCTGTCAATAAAATTTGACCGACTTTTCCGCGATGCGAATTTTCACAGTTGTGAATCAGTCGAACAAAGCTCCCGCTGCCTGCACCATCCCGGTGCTTGGTGTTTCCACGACTCTCTTAGCGGACATGCGGAGCAGGTACGCGTCTCGGGTGGACCGCTTAAAACCGGTGGCTTCGTCCAGTTCGTCTTTCGGGATGGGCTTGCCGTTGCGATTCTCAACCAAATAGCGCAGAATTTTCGCTTCGCCCTCTGGGAGTTTGTTCTGCCAAAAGTCGTACAGTTCTCGCCCGGTTGGCAATGGTTCGAAATGCCCTAGGGCGTCAATCCCTTCCTGGGTTGGCGTCACGGTTCCGCGTTCGCTGGTGACATATCCCTTCGTCGTTAAGCGGAGGATGTAAGCATCGCGCGTGCTGCGCTTGAATGTCGTCAGGACCGTCAGTTGCTCTTTTTCAATGGTTCCGAATTGCGCGAGAGCGGTCAGAATTTTGCGTTCGCCAATGGGCAGCGCTCCGTTACCATTGGAGTGCGCGGCAGCTTCGCGCTGGTGAGGGTGCGATGGCGCCGGAGCCGGGATCGGTCGAGCGATTACTTCCCGGCTCACGGCGCGCGGCAGCGTCTCCACGGCTGCCGGTTCTGGGGGTAATTCGGCCAACGTCAGGGCATTCAATCCGCCTGCGGCTGCGGCTAAGTCTTTAATGGTGCGCTCGGCGTGACGCTTGAATTCGTGCAGGCGCTTCAATAGTGGGCGTTCGGCTGCCTTTGCGGCGCGCTCTGCGATTTTCTTGTCGCGCTCTGGGTCAACTTTGGTTGACTGTTTCGCGGCGCTGTTGGTTGACTTTTGCGCGGCGGCGAGTTCTTTTTTAAGTTGCGCGATTTGCCGTTGTAGCTCTTTCGGGTCGCTGGCCTTAGCGCGCTCAATTGTCTCCTTCATTCGCGCGGCGTACTTCGCGAGATCTGGCTTGGCCGCGGCTCCGCTCACTTTTTTGGGCCGCTCGCCTGGTTTCGGTGTAGCGCTGGAATCAAATGTTTGGCGTGCGCGAATTTCTACAATGCCCTCAAACTGCAGCCAGCCCGGGGACACTACTAAACATTTGCCGCGGTCCAGGGAGCGCAGCGTCTCAACGTGCTGCCGGATGCGATCTTTGGGGACATGCTCGCCAAGCCAATCAGTGACGGCGGCGATAGAATTCGGACCCACGATGCGGAACGAGAACATGGCGTCCGCAATCTCAGAAACGCTTTTGTTCATTCGTGCGCTGCGCTGCGTCAGGAAGAACACGCCAATACCGACATTGCGGCCTTCTTCGGCCATCGTTTCCCATGCGCCTACGCACTCGGCGAGTTGCGCAGCTCCGTGGGGAATCACTTGCGGAATGTAGCGGGCAGCCTCGTCCAGAATCTGGAGGAAAGGCTCGCGGCGGCGGCCGTTCTCCAAACTTCCTTGCCGCTGGAATAAGCGTTTGGCGTAGTCCGTCAGAAAGCGGACCTTTTCGCCAATACTCCACATCTCACCTGAGGGCTTGCGCGAAAAGTCGATAATGACATTGCCTGGTTCGTCCACCACTAAGTCTGCGACGACCTGGCCGCCGGTGGGTTCAATCGGGATATCGCCGTGTGCGCCCCCAAGAATCACGCACTCAATACCCGGCCCCGTACCCTCGCTGTCGTGGCGCAAGCCCCACCAGACACCGAGCGGATCGGCGGCAATCCAGCGCAAACCGGCGCGGGAAAGTTCTTCGACTAACACGGAGCCGAAGTTTGTCTTTCCCATGCCCTTGCCGCCATAGCCCACCAAGGTGGAAGTGACGACATCGGCCGGGAGCACGAATTGCTTGCCGTCGCTCTGGCCTATGACGATGCGACTCACGCCCGCACCCCCACGATGTTCAGGTAGTTTCCCGACTCGGCAATCCACAACTGCGCGTCATGCCCCTGGGCTTTCTTGATGAGGGGCCAGAGCTGCGGGTCGAAACAGTTGGCCTTGCCCGAACCGGCCGCACGCGGGCTCCCGGCGAAAATCACTTGCAGGTGTTTGCCTTTGTTATCCGGCCTTTCCTGGGCGCTCACCACGGACACGGTTTGCAGCTCGGCTCCCGAGGGCGCTTGCTGCGGGATGTTGCCCTTGCGATCTACGGCGAAGTAGTCATGGGGCGTTACGCCTCGCTGGATTTCTGCATTGGGGCTTGGGGAAGATGACGCGAGCACGGCGCGGGCAGCGTCGGTGCCAGAACTTGCCCAATCTTCTGGATGGCAGATGGGGCACCTTTTCCCCTGCGCGTCTAACCGTCCACACGCTGCGTTCTTTTCGTGCGGCACGTCCTGCCCGTTGGCTGTGCTGAGGCGGTCAATCAATTCGTTGATCGGACGGCGCAACCGGAGGGGCGTGATGTGTTCGGCGAAGCCCAGCGCGGTCAGGACGGCGAGACGGTCAGCGTCGTCCAGGGTGATGGAGAAAGTGCGGGTGGTCATGCGGTGCCTCTTTCGGATACCGCTTCATCTAGATCGTGCAAGAAGTAGTGATTTACCAACGCGATCTTTAACTCGGCTGGAAGTAAGGCGACAAATGCTCTCCAGTCCAGTTCCAGACTGGCGAGAAAGCGGTTGACCTGGCGCTCACTCAATAAAACGTGAAAGCGTCCATTGGCCGCATTCTGCAGGACTGGTTTTGTTTGCGGTGCGGGCTGCGTGGTTTGTGGTGCGCCAGCGAGCACCATGCCTTGGCGAATTTCCGCGCGCTGGCAAGTAGTGCATACGCCACTTTGATTGTGGCTGCGCAATCGCCGTCCGCAATCCCGCTGGCACAATCTCGGCTCGGCAGACGGCTCTGGTTTTTGCTTGCCAGTCTTAACTGCTGGAACGCTTCCCGTTTTTGGCGTGCGCAACCAATTCAACGAATCGCGGAATAAATCAGAAAACGTCAGAGAGGTCTGCGCCCACACGGCGTGGGTTGCATCCGGTCGCTTATAACCTTCGTCAATCAGGGCGGCAATCACATCATCGCGCAACTCCGCAATGGACAGCGCCGCCTGGGGTACGGGAGATGGAGGCACAAGATGAGCGCTCACGCTGTCTCCTGTTCCTTGAGCGCATGGGCGCGGCGCAAAATGTCAGAGATCACCCGCGCCGGCATGTCGCCCAACCGGATGGAATCACCGAAGCCGTGCTCCTGTTTGTAGGCGGCGAAGGCGCGGTCGGTGTAGCGCTCGTCGTAGGCCACGGGGGAGGGGATGGTTTTCACAAACCCCTCCGCAACCAGTCATCCAACCTAGCCCCGAGAACGCCGGCCAGAACGCCCATACCAAAGAGCGCCCATAGCGGCAAATGTGGGATGAAGGCCACGCCAAATGCGGCGAGCACTGCTGCTATCAATCCCCAAGGCACCAGGATGAGCCAATGCGGTGTTTTCACGCTGCCCTCCGGCTTTCAGGACGAACGGAGTGTATTGATTTTTTGGCAGATGGGAATTCGTACGGCGCCGGACTCGAAGTACCGTCCGCGTTGGGCTCTTCGTCAACGAGTCCGGCGCACCCTAGGGCAGTTCTGTCAGTTTTAGGGTTAGGTCGTGTCTCTTCAAATTTGGCGTATTCGTTTCCGAGCAGTGCTTTTCGTCGCGCCACGATTGCGGGCCACACTTTGTCCGGGTGCAGCCCGTACATGCGGTAGCTTGCGGTCACCACGGGCTGCGGATCGCCCTGGCCGGCGAGGGAGACGGCGATAAAAGCTTGCCGGATGTCGTCACGCAACCAAACGTCGGGCTCGTGCGCCTCGGCGCGGACCAGCGCGGCCAGAACGCGGTTTGTCTTGGACTTCTCTTTTTCTGGGTCCAAGATCCACTGGAGGGGGAGGGCCTTGGATTCCAACAGAAGGGGCCTAGCAGTCTCTACGGGGATGGAGGCTTGCTCTTTCGGTGCTTGCGACTGTTGGGATGGAACCCGAGGGAAGGCTAAAAGTTTCAGGCTGGGGTTTGACGCACTACCTGTTATCGGACACGGCATCATTCGTCGCAATGGGAACTGGATTAGGTTGACGGCGATCATTGCGCCTCCATTCGAACCTGAGCCCCGGCTGGAATCACGATGTTTCCAAGGCTCGTAAAGGGCAAGCGGAATGGGAACGGGTAGGCAAAACTGACCGCCACTCCGCAGATGCTTCCGGAGCCGCCTACGGTTCCATGCGGCAGTATGTTTACGTTTTCCTGCACGCAGATATTAGTGGGTGAGGCATCACAGGCTACAGGCTGACTGGTCTGGCAGTTGAGAAGATTTGGTGTGGTGACGGGCGGTTGCGCGGCGGCGATATCCATGTGCGCAGCGGCCAGACTGGTTTGAATTTGATTGTAGGCGTTCTGTCCGGGCGTGATTCCGGCTGCACAGGTTGCGCAACCAGGCAAGGCGGCAGCGTGCGCACCGGCATTCGCCGCACGGGTGATGGTCGAGTAGATAAAAAAGGCTCGTCCAAACCAGAAAATTGCGAAGATGATCATAAACAGCAAAGGCAGCACCATGGCAGTCTCCGCGATCTCGGCGCCATCTTCGGCGATGAATTTCACGCGTGTCATGCAGAGACCGCCTGAGCTTGCCGATAGCGGCGCTGCGCTTCCTTGTTTTTGCAGGTGGGCGAGCAAAAGCGCTGGGTCTTGATGCGCGGAACGAAACGCTCGGCGCAATCACTGGAGTCGCATTTGCGTCGCTTTAGCTTGGGCTTCATTGCGTAAACGTTTATAGGCGTAAACGTTTAGTGTGTCAAGGGGTATTTTGGCACACACACGAACGTGTGTTTATGCGGTTTTGGCTTCGTATTCCACAGCCTTTCCGGTTTCCACAGATTGCACCGGTTTGGGTTTGCGGCGCAGGCGGTCCTCGGCGCGCTCGACGGTGCGGAAGACTCCGGCAAGAATCCGGTCGATGGTTCCGGCGGGAACCGTCAGGCGCGGGATGGTGGGGCGGGGCTTCATGGTGTTCTCAGGTTAGTATGACGCGGCAATGGTGACCATCGGGCGATTACTTGGTTACCACCTGATTACCGAAGTAACCCTTACGGCAAGGCGGCACTCACGAACAGTTCGGCAACTTCCTGACCTACGCAATCAGTGTCAAAGGTTACGGAGTTGCGCAACCGTCTGGCTTGCTGGTGAAGGTCTTCAACGGTGTGCCAGCGAGCGGATTTCCCGATGCGGAAACCGAATCCACAAGTACGACAGATGAATTCAACCCCGCTGGCGATTTGCTTTACGCCTTTGTCTCCGCCCCCGCCTGGCGCTGGTTCCGCTTGCTTGTACCAGTCGCGGTCGAGCGATTCAACTCCGCAGTGCGGACAGAATTTAATGTTGGCGTGAAATTGTAAACGCATGATGCGGCGCATGATATGCTTTCCATGAACCTGCCGGCCTCTGGGAACCTGATCGGCAAACAGCCTCGCTTCACGGCGGGGCTTTTGCTTGCAGTTCGGAAACTCTTCTCGAATTTTCAGGTGCTCTGCAACTTACTCCCATCCTCCTCTCGCGCAAAGGATTGGACCGCACACGCCCCAAGTATAGGGCATCGGTCAACTGGACTTGCGCACCCTGCGCCTGAATGGACGTTTCTTCCGGCGCTCTGCCGCAATCTCGGCGCGGAGCGTGGGCAGATGCCGGTGCACGTCCTCAATGATTCGCAGCCAAGACGTGTCCAGCGTGTTAAGCGGCGGGCGGTTTCTCCCGGTCGCCAGCCTCTTCGCTGGAATCCTTTGCTTGCCAGCGCTCTTGTTCTTCATCGGTTCCCCAACGGTCAATGGTGTAGCTCAAAAAATCGTGCGCGAACATCGGCCAACGCGCATCCTGGGAGCGCTGCTGCAAGGGCGGCAGCCCGGCAACAAATTTCGCGACCTCGGCCTCACTGCCTAGGGTTTTGTCATAGCCCAGGGATTCAATGGCTTGCGCGAAGTTGAACGCAATGGCGGCGGCCGTCTCCATGCCCTGCCGCGGATCGCGGTCAAAACCATCGCAGATCATGGTCACCATGCCGGTGACGACATCTTGAGGTAAGAGTGGACCGGTGCCATTTGTTGCTGGCGGTTGTGTTGTGGTGGATTGCGGCGTGGGTGGGGCTGGTTCATTTAAGAGAGCGGCGGGCGGGGCCTGGCCGGGCTTCATGTCGCGCAAAAACAGCATGCGGCGGAATTCCAGGTCGCGGGTGGCGCGGGATTGGGCCATGATCGCGGGGAAAGCTGAAATTAAAGTCTTTCCGAGTTCCAGTAACGGCGACACCCATTCGGGCGTGGTGGCGGCGGCAACGTTGCGCGCGGCGGGCTTGAGCAGTTCGGCGATCGATTCGGCGCCGGTGAGTTCCTTGACCACGTTGAGCGTTTCGGTGAGTGAAGTGTCGTGCGCGTTTTTGTCTGCTGGTTGGGGATTACGGCGGGCGGCCATGGCGTCCAGCCGGTCCAGGATTTCAATGGCTTCGGTCATTGCGCTTTTGGCGGGCGCGGCTTCTTTGGGCCGCAGAATCTCGACCAGGCGAATGGCGGTTTCGAGTGGGTCTTTCTCTGCCTTACCGTCTAACCCCAACTGTTTGCGCGTGAGATCCGTCTGCAAGTCGAGCACGCTTTGCATGCCGCCCTTCAAGAGTTCGGCGTTGGCGGTTGCGGCCGCTGATGTGGCAGCGACGATTTGAGCGGTTTCTGATGCGACTGCCGGCGGTGCCGCGGGTGTACCGGTGGAAACCGTCTTGCCGTTAATCTCCACCACCTGTCCATCGAGAACTTTTGGCGGGCCGTCGATCGAGAAAGTGTGCTCGCGCACAGTTTCCGTGCTGTCGAGCTTGAGGTAAGCGGTGTACTTGCCCCCGCCCCATTTTTTGGCGACATCCTCCTCTTGGATCGCGTGATGCAGGACGCCCCCGGGCAGGTACTTCCCTTTCTGGGTTGGCGCGTTGCGCACCATGCGGCCCTCGTCGTCTGGGCGGCGGTAGAGGTAGATGCTGAACCGGTCCCAGAAGGCGTCCGGGAATTCCTGCAGCATGGTGAAAAAGTCTTCGCTGGCGATCGCGGCCTTGAGTTCGTCCGGTTTTTGCAGAAGATCCAGCCAGTAGGCGGCGCGCTGGTTCTCGGGGGCTTCGCTCGGTGGAATCAGGACGTCTGGCAGTGAGGCGGGTTCTTTCGGTTGGGCGGCGGCGGCGCTTTTGCGGGGCATCGTGTTCTCCTGAAAAAGTTCTATTTGAATAGAAAAACCCCGGTCCTCTGACTGAGTGAGGAGCCGGGGTCTGGTGTACAGATGAGTCCGGGTTGATTGCTGCGAATTGGAGGGGAGCGCGAACCTTTAGAGTTCTAGCTCCCCTTTGGTTCCGTTCCCATCCCGTGAGAGCGGAAAGTTAGATGTTGCGCCATTAGTTCTGTTTCATTGGTTTTGTCGTGCGGCGCGCTGAGCCAACGGCGGCATTCTTCTACGGCCGCATTCCAGCACGCGGCCAAACTTTCTTTCGCTGCGTTGACGAACTGCGGCGGAATGTCTGCGGGCAGCGTGGGTGCGATGTTGGTGGCGTACCAGGATTCGAAGGCTGTCACTGCGGTTTGCCCTCGGCTGGTTTTTGCAAGAGTGCGATTAAACGCTGCGCCTCTTCTGGTTCAAGCGGCACCATGCCGGGCCCGTTCACGCCGTTGATTGCCATCGCATAGCTGCCATCTGGCAAGAGCACGAAGCAGCCAAGGTGCTCGGGCTGGTCGGATGGATTTACCTGGCGGAAAACTGGAACGAGAGTTGGCGGTGCGGTGGCGGTGAGTACGTCTTTCATTGCGCGCGCTGTTCCAAGCGAGTCTTCGCGGTAGGCTTTCATGCTGGCGTCGTCGGCCTTGCGCATTTCCAGGGATTCGCGGGCGAGCGCATTTTGTTCTGCAAGCTGGGCGGCGATCTCGCGCAAAATGACGAAGCGATGAATGTGCTCGCCATCAGTCGTGTATGCAAGATCGCGGATTGCTTCCGGCGTCACGGCTTCACCTTCTGCACCAACCGCTCCACGGCGACGGTGACTTCTTCTGGAGTTGGGTTCGGCGAGTCGAGCACTCCACGCGCGCCTTTCACGATGCTGGCAATTTTGCCGAAAGCGAGAATCACGCGGACACCCTCGGGCGTGGTGGCCTGTTGGCCCATGGCGGTGATCAATCCGGCCAGCACCTGGCGCGCGGCTTTTTTCTGCCCGCGAATCCAGATGGGCAGGAAGGTCTGGTTCTGCTCCCACCATGCGTCAAACCAATCGGGCGAATTTTCGAGAGCGCTTCCCATTCAGCACGCGATAATCTTTGTCTTCGACTGCTCGACTGCAACCAAGATCGCTTTGGCGAATTGCTCCGCGGTGGGAGCGGCGAGAATCAGGCGCGACGTTAGTCCCTTCCGGTCATCCACGGTCATACTGATGGCAAACGACATCCCGGCCTGAATGATATCAATGTCGATGTTGAAATCAGTGGGCTGCGGTTGGGGTTGCGGGACTGTGGCCACGTTATTCCACCTCGATCGCTTTCAGTTTTAGCAACTGGCCGTCTTTGAAATGCCCCTCAATTCCCGTCAAGGCCATGCCTAAACGGAAAAGATTGGCGTTTTCCGCGAAGGCTCGCCGCACAGCGGCTACCCTGGCGTTGGTCACGTGGGGAATTTCCGGGTCCATGGGCCTCTCGATCTGCAAGGCTTTCTCGGTCTCAAAGCGGAATTCTACTTCATGGGCCGCGGTGGGCAGAACCCGGATGTACGCCCGCACCGAGCCGGTAAAGCCCGGGATCGCCCGCTGGCAGAATGCCTCGGCGATCTTCTCAGTATCGATCTCGACCTGGTTGGCGACCGGGTGCATGGCCTGATCATGCCCTGAAACCGATGCAAAAGCAAAGTATTTGGTGAGTTTCGACCCACGCGCACACTTTCCACGCCCCAAACTGCCCTTTATTCAAACTTTATGGCACCTACTGCTAGGCTAGACTAACTTACTCTACGCCGCATTTTGTTCTCGACTGAATTTCGACATTTCGCGCACAATCGGCAACGTTGAATGGCTCTTCGGAGCCGTTTTCCGGGCGGATTCCAGTAGAAAATCGCGCAAATTGCAGTGATCTGTTGAGTCCGCCCTTAAATTTGGCCTCCCCGCGATTGATTTTGTGTTTTCTGTCCGAAAAGCCTGGGGAGGCGTTCCGGTGGAAGCCCAAACGGTTGCGGGGAGTCCAAATTTGAGGCTCAGAAGGCGCATCTTCGCAGATTACCCATGCGGCATGGACTCCAATCCGGATGCGCCACACCATGGATCGCCCCCTACACGGCCGTCATTCCTGACGGAGACGCCGGGGTTGCTGAAACCATCCGCCACATGAAAGCGCTGGTGAACGGGCCCAAAGGCGTGCGCTCGTGGGTGGTGATGTCGGCGGCGAAAGAGGCGGTACGCGGGGTGGAGCGCGGCCAGCAGGAAATCGATTCGATTTTCGAATATGTGCGGGACCACATCGAATTTCGCGGCGAGCACGGGGAAACCCTGCAAAGCCCGGAAGCGACACTTCGACTTGGCGCTGGAGACTGCGACGATCAAAGCATGTTGCTCGCGACCTTGCTGCAATTGAATGGGCACGATACGCGGTTCCGCACTGTTGCCCTGCATTCTTCCCCTGACGAATTCTCCCACGTCTACGTGGAAGTGCGCGACCGGCAAACCGGGCAATGGCTGCCGGTCGATACCACCATCCAAACGGCTTATCCCGGCTGGCAGCCGGACGATGTAGCCCGCTCGCAGACCTACGGGACGATGCGTCCGCCGAATACCGGTGGACTGCTGGGCGCGCTGCTCGAGATGTTCCGGCGCTGAAAGTTTCTATGTATGTACGAGTTCGAAAACGCGCGGGACTGGGTCGAGTGGCCGGAGCGAACCGTCTTTCGGGTTTGGGACGAGGACGAGGGCTGCGGGATTGGAGCGACGTCACAGATCTCATCTCGACCGGCATCACGACGGCGGGACAGGTTGCGCAAGTCGCACTGAAACCCCCGACGTATTCCTCAATCACCACGCCTTACGGGACTTCGATTTCTTCCTATGGGCCGGTTGGGTCGCCGATTGGCGCAGCAAGTTCAACGAGTCAGTGGGGGATGCTGTTCCAGTCTCCGCTGTTTTTGATTGGCATTGGTCTGCTGGTGGTTGTAGCTGTGAAGCGATGAGGGCGCATGTATGTCACGGTCGCTAATCCGCACAGAATGCGACGGTATAGACGGGGGCTTGGCGCTCCGGTCAACACTGGCGGGATTATTGCTTCTGGCGCGGGCACGGCTACCACTGCGATTGTTTCATCGGTGGGCGCTGATACTGCGCTCGGCTCATGGGCTGGGCCAATTGGCGCGGGCGTTGGGGCGGTTGTCGGAATTCTCGCTGGGCTCTGGTCGGCGCACAACGCGCGAGTCAAGGGAGCGAAAGCAGAAAATCAGGTTGTCGGTTCTGCGCTGCAAACCTGGGACGCGGCGATTCAGGCCATTTTTCAGGGCGCGAATTCTGGCGCGCTCACGGGAGCCCAGGCAGCGCAGTTGGTTCAACAGCAATTACAGACCTACTGGGCAGCCGTGGCACAGGTTCGCGGCATGCCGGGCGTGGCGGACAATTCGAGCGGCGGCGCGAGGTGTGGAAGCTACACGTCTGGAGTCACGCCCCCGTGTAGTCCCGGACATCCTTGCACCAAAGCTTGCACGGCCGGTTGCTGCGTGGGCTGCAATGATTTGTGGACCTCGACGCTGGATGCAGTCCGCGTACTCAACAGTCCGACTGGCGGAACTTTCAATGTTTGCACCGTTTACAGTTCCGGTTATGGGTTGGCGCAGCGGCCACAGTATTCCGTGACCTACACCCCGCCGGCAGGATCCACGGGAACGGTCGCGAGCGCGTTGGGGTTGTCGGGCAGCACGGTGCTGGGAATTCCGACATGGCTGCTGGCGGCGGGCGGAATCGGAGCGGCGATTTGGTTCGGCACGCGATAGACAGGTTCTTATGATTGTGTCGATGAATCATCGGGGCGGGTTGCGGGGGCGCGGACTTCGCGGGCGCGGGCGTGGGCTCGGTACCGTCTCGGTGCCGGTGGCCGGTTCCTTGGTGGACGGCTCAAGCGCGGTCCAGCCCAGCAATAATTTGCGTGCCCCCCTCTGGGGCAGCGGTCTTCCCATGCGGCGCTGGCCTGGTCCGTATCCGTACCCAACGCCTCCCGCGTGGCGTTATCCAACCGGGCCCAGTGGCATCCTGACGCCCGCGCCGGGTTCGCAACTGATCGACGGTTTGAACCTGGCGCAGATTCAGCAGTTAGCGCAGACGAATCCTGGCGCGCTCACGCAAGCGCAGATTCAGGCGCTACAAGCGGCCGGCACTCTTCCCGGAACATTGCCCGCAAGTTCGGCGTCGCTGATCACCAGCTCGGCAGGGGCGGGGGCGATTGATCCAGTCACAGGAATTCCGTACGCGACGGAGATTGCACAAGCGCAAGCGGGCGTGACGCCTGCCGCGTCGACCGACATCGGGACGACGTTGCAAACTCCCTATGCCGGGTTGCCGCTCTACCTGTGGTTGCTCATCGGCGGGGGTGGACTGTACCTGATGAGCGGAAAGCGGGGGCGCTAAGCGGTGTACGTCACCATGCAAAGACGGCGGCGCGGGATGCGCGGGTACGGCGCTGGCTCCATGGCCGTGCCTGTGTACAGTTTCGTTGGCGGGCGTGGATTGTCGGGAGCGTGCGCGTGCCGGAACAAGCTGGGCGATGCGTCGAGCGACTTGAATTTCGGAGTGCCAACAGACTTGGTGGATTTCACCGCGCCACCACCGGTGAACTACCCGGCCTCGCCAGAAAGCGGATTGACCTATGCGCCAACGCCGAATGTTCCAGCGGGCTACGGCTACGGACCTTCGCCCGATGGTGGGGTAGCGATTTACCCGGCAGGAGCGGCAACGCCGGACGTCTTCGTTCCGAAGGGGCTCACCAATCCGCAAGCCTCGCAATTGCCCGGCTCGGGCGTGATTTCAGTTTTCAATAATCCTGCGAGTTCTCCACTCTCGATGCAGGGCCAAAGCTTGCCAACGACGGCGGCGAGCGCGAGCAGTTTTCTGGGCGGCATCAGTTCCACCACGCTCTTGCTGGGCGGCCTCGGCCTGCTGGCCGCGATAATGATCGCAAAGCGGAGATAGGAAAGTTTATGGGCTATATCAGCACAGGAACTGGACGCATGACACTGGCGCCATCTCCCGCGCGGGCCCTGATGTTGCAACAGCGGTCAGGGCTGGGCGACATGTCGACCGACATGCTCTCGACTGACTTACTCAGTTCTCTTTCGTCCTCCGATACGCTTACTGGTTTGCCGATTCTCTGGGAGATTGGCTTGGGGCTGCTGGGCGCGGCGTTGCTCATGTCTTGGGGCAAGAAAACCACCGGTAAGGTTCGGCGTTATAGCCGTCAACGCAAAGCGCGATCGGTTCGCAAGGCGCAACTAAAAGCAGAATTGGCGGCGCTCTAGGCTGCTACTTTCTGGTGGCAGTGGTGGCAGACCGTTGAAGTGGGGCGGATGGGTTCTGTGCAGTGGGGGCACTCGATGAAAACTGACGGTGTTGGCGTGGGCTTCATGTACCAAGCCACAATGGCGCCGATGGTCATTCCCGCAACGAATCCAATGAAGCCATCCATTTCGCCGGACACTTTAGTCCTGAAATAAGTGGCGGTCAAGCGGTATTTTTAGAGACTTTTGACCTAAATGTACGTGACGATGCAACCACGGCGGCGGGGACGGCTTGGCGAGAACATCGCCGTCGATTTCCAGAATACACAAGCGTTAAACGCAATGCAGACCGCTGTGCCACCGCCGATTCAAACCAACACGCCATTTCTGCCCACGGGCGATAATCCGCTGAACTGGCCTGGCGACACACCACTCTCTGCGGACCCGAATGCGCCTGCAATTCTTGCGGCTCAAGCCATCACGAATCCGCCCGGCTCGTGGGCGAGTTCAACCGGGAACGGGTATGGATATGGGACGCCAACACCTCAGCCCCCTCAGCCGTTTAGTCTGTCTGCAATACCGTGGTGGGCTTGGGCGCTGGCTGCGCTGACCGGCGTGTTGATTGCGGTCAAGCGATGAGGCGCACACAAAATCTCTACTTCGACCGCAAGTCTCTGGGCTTCAAGCGCGGCATCCGACCGGCATCGAAGAAAGAATTGCGGGCCTCGAAGACAAGTTTTGAGCGTGGCGTGCGTGCGAAAGTTCGCACACGAAAAGGAGCGGCGCGGAAGCAGGCGAGTTCCCTTTTCCGGCAACTGCAGGGCGAGGCGCAGCGCGAAGCCAAAGGACGCGAGATGGCGAAACAGGACAAGGCGCTCTGGGAAGAACTGTATGGCCGCTCGAATCCGCGGCGCGTCTTCCCCGGCAACCTGACAACTTCGGAACGTTCGGCTCTACGCAAACTGGTGAGGCTAAAAACCATGGCAACGAAAAAACGCAAGCGCAAAAAGAATTCCCAAAAAGGCAAGATGCCCGCCGGTCTGCGGAGGTATTGGGCGAAGAAGCGAGCGGCCAAGGCCAAGCGGCGCAATCCGAAAAAGCGGCGCACAACCAAGCCTCGGCGTAAGCGGGCAACCCCGCGCGTGCGGAATTATCGGCGCACGGCGCGAAAACCAGCGAAGCGGCGCGCACGGCGCAATCCTCCGCGTCCACGAAAACCGAGAATTCTCAAAGCTCCGGCGGGCATGAGCGCGCAACGGTACGCCAAACTGCTGCGGCAAGCTGGGGTGCGAGCGCGGGTGATGCAGAAGTAAAAACCGTTGTAACGATAAATCGTGCCACTGATTCAACAGAGCGGCGAAGTCTACCGGCCTCCGGCGCGCATCCGGCCTGAATTGGTGCGTCCGCTTGGCACCGTGGCGCGTGAAGCGATTGAGAGTGCGCTGATTCTTTGCGGCGGCAACCGGAAGCTCGCGGCGCGGCGGCTGGGAATTTCGCGCGAAACCTTGCAGCGGAAAATCGCAGCGTATCGGTTAGAAGATGCAAGGGGCGAAGGAGTCCTGATTGAAATGCGGAGCGCGATTTAGGAAGCCGGTATCGGAGATTTCCGACCGGGCCAAGAGGTATCGCGCACATTCACCGGGATGCCGTCCACTCGGTCCGAAGGTTTGCTTCAAGTGCGGATCGCGGCGCTTCGTGGTGCCGGATCACGTTGACGGGGACGAGTCGAACGGTAAGCGCAGTAATCTCCGCTGGGCGTGCAAGCGACACAACACGATTCTCGGGAAGGCCATGGCGAAAGCGGGCAAAGGCGTGCGGACGCGGCAGTACAACCCGACTGGCGCAATCAATCTGGCGCAATATGTCCAAGCTGCGGTGGATCACCTTCGCGGCTCCCATGACGCGGCGGGGCAAATTATTCACGCTACCCCCAAAGCGTTGCGGCGGCAGTTCGCGCGAGAAATCTGGTTTCGCCGCGGCTACCGGGGGAAAAATCCCGCGAAACGTTCTCTGGCAAAAAAGATCGACGCGCTTCTTCCACAACCTCCCTCGCCGCATGAATCCGACTTCTTTGCGGACCTGGAAGAGCGGCTTTTCGGCAAACAGCCCCCGATGTACAGGCATCACGCAACACGAAAGCCAAGTTTTCTTGCCAAGAATCCTGAACAACCTGATTCTGAAAAACTCTCTCACGCGGCGGTAAAGTTTGAGTCCCCCTCCCGGCATCCGGGCCAAGCCTGCGCATCCTGCGTTCGCTTCATCGCCGCGTCTCCTCCCCGCTGTGAGAGCGTGAAACCGCCGATTCAACCGGGCGACTGGTGCAAGCGATACCACAAACAAGGCTCTGCGGCTGATGAACTTTACCGCAAGTTCCACGGGCGCGGACCTGACAAAATCCTCACCATGATCGTTAACGGCGTCGACCCTTACGGCGGACACCCGGAGCTGACTTCCTTGGGGCCCTTGGTTCGCTTCGTGGTGGGGGAAGATGTCGAGATGGACGATGAGGGCGGAATCGAAGACGAAGGCGCATTTGCCAACGAGATCTGGTTTGTCCCTCAGCGCGAGTATCGAAGCCGCATCGAACGGCTGGATGTGAAAGATACTCTGGCCGTGCGGCAATTCAAGGCGTGGCTGCAATCGGCGGGCGCTCCCGACGTGGCGGCGGTTCCAAACACGCGGCAGCTTTATCTGATCGGCGGAAACCAGAACATCGACGCGCAACTTCCGGCGCTCGGCGTGGACCCGGAGAAAGACCTGGGCGATCTGGGATTCTGCTACCTGATCGAATACTTCGCACAGAAACGCTTTGACCGCTTCGAGCCCATGACCTACTTTCACGCCTTCGGGGAAAAGACGGGGGTGCAACCGCGGCTAATTTACCGCAAGCCTCAGAAGATGTTAGAACTGGTGGGTGGAGAGTACGTCGTGAAAAGCGTGGGGATTGACAATTGAGCGATCGAGAGAAACTTCGAGACTTGTTACTCCTCAAGGGAGCGCAGCTCGCGCAATCCATTCGCGCACAGGCATCAATCGGCCATCCACCAGATTTTCGTGGTTCCCCAAAGCCATCGTACTTATTCATTCAAGACGAGTATTTCTGGCTGGGCCTATGCATCATTGTGCGCGAATGGCTTTCTGGTGCCGGAACTGAAGTCTTCGTTTCTCACGGCCCACTCAACAGCGGACCCGGCTTCGAATGGTTTTCGGATTACGTTCTTGCGGAATTAGATTTTGTTTTTGACATGGTGCACCTGGTGCACGCTGCTGGACGTTCGGTGTCGGATCATTTAACCAGCGAAGCCAATGGTCGCAGAGGACCTCTCCTGCCAACCTGGCTTCAAACTTCAGCAGGCGCGGAGCAGTATCCACGATGACCACTCTTGCCAAGCCGAAAACTTCCGAGATGAAGCCGGAGGTCCGCGCCATGATCGACGCGCGACACCAGGCCGAACAACGCGGCCATTATGAACCACTCGGCCGCTTGCTGGCGCTGATGACGGAGCATGGCACAATCCAATTTCCAATTCAGGACGGTGAAGGACTCGGGCCGGATGTCGCCGCCTTCCTGCCGTCTGTGGATTCGAGCGCACCCGGTGTGGCTCCGGTGGCGGACCTCAACACACTCATCGTCCTCGGCGCGTGGACCGGGCTTCCGCCGATTCGTTGCGACTCCACCACGCCCTGCCCAAAGTGCAAGACGAAGTGCGACAGTTGCGACGGCTCCGGCACAAAGCAGTGCGAAGGAGTCGGATGCGGCGGAAGCGGAACGGTGCCGGGAAAGTGGATCCTGTGTCCGGCTGAGAATTGCTCCGGGAAGACTGGCAAGATCAACCCTGCTGGCTGTGATACCTGCCACGGGGCGGGACAGATCGCGGAGCAGCTCGAATGCCCCATGTGTAAAGGCTCGAAGCGGATGCAGTGTCCGCGCTGCCACGGCTCCGGGAAAATCTCGACTGGCTACCGCGGCGGGGCGATGCCGGGCTTTGACCAAAGCAAGGGCCGCACCGTGGTCCCGCCCGTCTGCACAACCTGCAAGGGGACGGCCTTCTATGAGGGCTTCGCGGAACAGGACGTAGAAACATTTACCAATGCTTTTTTGAAATACGATCGTGCCGTCTACGCGGTGCTCGGCCCGATTCGCAGTTTTTGTATCTCTGACCATCGCATGCGGCACACGCGCATCTTCGATGTTGGGCCGGATTCTGCTGGCGACCTGGCCGTGCTTTTGGTTCCCAACAGTGGTCCAGTTTTGGCGAAGTCGTACTTGGTCGGCGGCGTGGTCCGCGAGCGGATGACTTCAGCAGGTACGCGAAAGTAACTTGACTTTGGTTTCGGTTCGTTCTAGAAGTTTGGAACAGCAACATCCCGCCTCACTCCCCTACCGGCGCAAAAGGTTTTCTACCATGCTCAATGCGCTGGTTTTCATCGTCGGCTGGTTACTCTTTGTGGCTGGTCAGGCCAAAAACTCCATCTCCTCAAAATCAAACAGTCTGACCGGTTGGGCTGGCTTCCGAGTCTGGCTGGCTGCGCATTCCATCAACCTGTTGACTCGCGCCTTCTTTTCCGGAATGGCGTATGGCTTCATCATTCACACGGTCACCACAAAATTGCAGGTTGTCGGTTTTCCGGTCACCAGCACGATGATTGCAGGTTTTGGCGGATGGTCTGCGAACGGCCTACTTTATCAGTTTCTCGGTTTCTTCCCATGGATGCGCGTGGAGATGTCGGACCTTGCGCCTCCGATCAACGGACAAACTGCGCCACTCCCCAAACCACCGGCTACACCCTAGAGTTTTTGCAAAGGAGCATTACCCCCATGTCGATTTTTTCAAAGTTCGAAGCCATCGCCGAAGGCATCGCGCACAGCGCGCACGGCCTTCTGGTGCAACTGTTCGGCCAGCCCGCGCTGGATGCGGTCGAGGCTGATCTGAAAACCATCTTCTCGGAAGACGTCTTGACCATCTTCCAGGATGCCATCACGGCTGCCGAAAGCCTGAAACAGCCAGAGGGTGGCGTACCGGCCAGCAATGCGGACAAGCGCTCTGCGGCATTCCTGCAGATCGCCCAAGATCTGAAAACCAAGGGCATCGCTCTTGCGGAACACACGATCAACCTGGGCATTGAGTTGGTTGTGGGACTGGTGAAAGCGAAAACGCCCGTGGCCGCGGCTGCTCCGAGCGCTCCGGCTGCAACGACCGCGTAACGATTTCTCTCAGGGGTAGGCCGGTGAAGACCCTCCTCCAATCCGCTGCCGTGCTCGCGCTGCTCACATTCAGCGTGGGCACGGCGGTGGTTGTCTGGGATGAACACGGCATCGCGGCGCGCGCGCAAACTTCCTTGGAGCACGAAGATGGGCTGATGCAGCACGCCAATGGCGTACTCTCCAAGGCAGAGGCAGAATGGCAGGATGAAAAAGCGGACATTCATTCGATTGTCATGGACGCCCGATCCGCCACAAGGGACGCGGCTGGATTCGCGGCAGAGCAGCGCGCACAGCTCAAGAAGACCTCCAGGGACTCGGACGATCAAGTCCGGGCGCTCTCCCTCGTCACGCGAAATGCCGAAACGTTCTTTTATGACCTCGACCAGCAATTGAATGGAAAAGTTCTGCCCGACTTCGACCGCGAACTGGTGGCCACGTCGACGGCGGCGCAATTCAGTCTTGAATCGCTCACTAAGGCCGGGGACGCGCTCACGTTCCAGATCAACGACCCGGCGCTTCCGCAAATGCTCGAGTCTTTCAACCGGGCGGCGCAATCACTCTCGGTGGCCAGCGCGAACGGCGCATCCATCCTGGGCCACGGGGATCACGTCGCAGCCTACTACGACAAGAAACTGACCACGCCTCTCGGGTTCTGGAAGACCGTCGGCAAAACTGCACTCAGTTTGGGTTCCCAGGCAGGGAGCATCTCGGCGGGGTTTGTGAAGTGACTACTCGAAGCACCAGCTTAACGGTTCCGACACGCGGAGATTTTGTCCGTGCTGTGCTTGCCGTCTGGGATGAAACCGCAAAAGCATTCCCAGAATTGGCACAAGAGCGCGACAATGCAGTAGTTTGGCTTACGAAAACGTGGACGCTGGAAGAACTGGAGCAGCCGCTTGGCTAGGTGGAACCTCTCTCCCGGCATGCGGCCTGGCAAGCTTGCTGGGGAATCGGCGGCGTGCGCCAAGGGCAGGCATACGCGCTGCACCAAAGAGAACTGCACCTGTCGTCAGTGCGGACACCCCGAACCGGTCTCAAAACCAAAAGCTCCTCAACGCGAGTATTCGCGGGAACTAAAAACCGATGATCCATCGTACCGTTATCCATCCCCGGTCAATGTAATCCATGATGACCTTACCGGCCTGCCAATCAAGAGCAAGCTGCAAATCCGCCGTCAACGGCGCGGCCTGTGTGTGATTCCGGGCTGCGATGAGCCGCGCGTCAATAAACAGCACTGCGAAAAACACCGTATGCAACATCTGGCCTACCAAGTTCATTCGCAAGCGAAACGCGATTTTGCAGGAACTAATGATTTTGTACTTGACTGAAAAACGAGTTTTCGCCGATTATCGAACTCGAAATTAGGACTCCGACCGGAATGGCTCCCCAAGCGGTTCTTGAACGCTTTGGGGCTTTTGCTTTTCTGGGCTCGCCTCAGCAGTAGTTCTCCCGCACGGCGTTACCGAATTCTCATGCCATTCGTTCGCAAGTTGCGCGTCTCGAACCCGAACCGGCGAAAGCGCAGCAGAAATTCCCGCCGCTCCGCGCGGCGAAATCCAGTAGAGGTGCTCATCGTGCCAAACCCGAAACGCAAACGCTCCCGCAATCGTTCGCACGCCCGTCGTCACAGCAATCCATTTCTCAGCAAGAAGCGGCGCAGCATGGGGTTCCGCCGGCGCGGGCATCGCCGCAGCAATCCGGCGGGCATCGCTGGGTTCAATACCAACGAACTGCTCAAGCTGGCGCTGGGCGCCGGAGCTGGCGTCGTCGGCTCCAAGTACCTGACGCAGATGGCCCTCGGCTCGAACAATGCCGGAGTGACCGGCTACGCAGGTCAAGCCATCGCGACCCTTGCTCTGGGTTGGCTGGCGCACAAGTTCGTCGGCAAAGATGCGGCTACCGGCGTCGTCGCCGGAGGCCTGGGCGCTCTGGCGCTGCGCATCTTCCAGGAAAACGTGTCCATGACCTCGACCTCCATGAGCGGTCTGGGCGATCCGGACATGGCCGCGCTGGGTATGGGCGATTATCGCGCTGGCTCGATGGGTGTCCCCGTCTACGGCTTCGCGCCTCCCGCTCTGCCCGCGGCTGGCAATCCTGGCGGGCAGGCCGTGCAGGCGGTTGCTGGTGGGCCGATCGTTGTGGCGCGCAAGCGCGGGTAAGAGAACGGTTTTGCAGGTTCGTCCGGCATGACCCGGCGAAGGGATGCCGGAAAATTCAACCTTGTTTTGTGGAGTGAAGACAATGAAGCACGCAACCGATGTCAGTTTCAAGTTGTCAGACCAGAATTGGTCCCCGGTCGGCGCGGATGATCGATTCCTGAAACGGGTGGCCTCCCAGGTCCGCGGAGACCGGCGCATGTCGGGGCGCGGCTTCGGCATGCGGCGCTGCCGGAATGAGGCTCCACAAAATCAGTACGCCCATCGGGACTGGGTGTACTACGATGCGGCCAGCTTCGGCGCGGGCGTGGCGTTCGCCAACACGGTTTTCTTCGCCGTGCCGCAAGGCGCGGGCGGCAAGAACCTGAACGTCACCAATCTCCAGGGGCAGGGCGGACAGTTGCCCGCGGGCGAAGTGCTGACCCTCACCAGCATCCGGATTTACATCTCGAATCTCACGGTGCCGGCCGATCTGCAAAACATCATTTCCTTGGTCAGCGTGCAATTCAAGGTGCGGAACTATCCCATCTTCCAGAGCACGCCGGAATTCCTCCCGCCTGGCGTCGGCGGCGTCGCGATCTCGGCAGCGCAGCTCGGTGTCGCTCCCGCCGGTACCGCAACCATCACCTCGACCTCGAACGGCTTCCCGACTCAGGCCTCGGTCTACAACTTCCAGGTGCCGTATGTGCTCGGCTCGCTCGAAAACTTCGCGGTCATCCTGAATCCGGAAACCGCCTTCAACATGGTGGCGGCCGCGGGCGTCAACCCGCTGGGCGTCGGAACCACCATCAAGATCTACCTCGAAGGCGTCATCGACCGGTTGCTCGCGGGTTAAGCACGGTCGGCAAAGTCTGTGTGGTACGGCAGGGCCGGGGGCGTGCAGGGACGCTCCCGGTAATTTCTTCGGGATGGATGCATGACTCAAGCTTGCTCGACATGCCGCGGCGCTGGCTGGCTGAATCTTGGTGCGGGCAATGCTCCACGCTGCCCGATGTGCGAAGGTACGGGCAAGCAATTCGATCCAGGGCGCGAGTACTCCTACGTCATGGGCCCGCTCACACTGAACGGTGTGGGCGCGGCAAGCTCAACCCTCTCCCTCGGACCCGTGTTACAGGCGGTCCCGACTCAGGTGGTCAATTTCCCCTTCCGCTGGCTGTTTGCCATCCACTCGCGGACCTTCCCGTACACGATCCAATTGAAAGATTCCGGCTCGGGCGGGCAACGCCCGTTCTCGAACGCGCAGATTAACGCGGACAATCTCTTCGGCACGGGCCAGCGTCCCTTGCCTCTGCCTACCGCTTTTGTCTTCCCGAAAAATCAGAACATCACGGCAGACTTAACGGATCTCGGGGGCGGGGTGGGCGTTGCCGGAGTCGTCAACGGCAGTCCCAATGTGACCTGGGTATCCGGGGCGCTCTTCAATACCGGCATTAACCCTGGCCCGCCATTTACGGGAATTCCGATGTGGAATGGCGCGACCATCAACCTCGGTGGCGTGAATTACGTGATTTCGAACGCGCTGGGCAGCGGCGTGACTTCCCAAACGACCTTGGTGCTGGCCAGCAACTATCTGGGCGTGACGAACGCGGCCATTGCCTACAGTGTGGCCAACTCCATCACGATCACTTTCAAGGGTGTCGAGCTCAGCTCGTAACTCCATGTATGGGCACTCTCTCATCTTTTCGCGCTCCGGCGGACCCGACAGGTTGTTCCGGGTAAGCGCTCTTCTCTTCCCGCAACGCAAACTGATGAATAAGTATTTTCTGCCGGAGGAGCGCGATGTTCCGCTCGAAGAGCTGGAATTGCGCTTCGAGACTTTTGACTTCGGTTTTTCAAATCCCGGGAATGTCGTCGCGCCTTACGACACGGCTTATTTTGGGATTTCGTTCGGACGCAACTTCCTGGCGGAAATGATCACGGGCACGAGTGTGCCGCAAGCGAGCGCGACGCCTCCAGCCGCCGGTCAACCGGGCGCAGCGGTCACGCCGTCTTTCCTGTTCAACTTTCAGCACGAGAATGCTAAAGGCGTACAGCGGCAATGGTCAAACAAACCCGTGACCGATCTGGAGGGGCTGGGGACGGCAGAGCAGCCCATGTTTTTCAAGTCCCCTGCGCTCATCCTGCAGGGTGACACCCTGACGTGCATGATTCAGAACTTGGCCAACGTGAGCCTGCAAGCGCAGATTGTTTTGATTGGCGGGGAGTTTTCCTAGGAGAAATGAGCCATGAAGGTACTGGAAGTTCGAGCATCACTGCTGGCAAAAGATGACGACGGGCGGCACGTCAAGCATGTTTCGGTGGTCATCAATGACCCGGTTTTGTGCGACGTGATTGCGCGCGCGGTGGGGAGTCGTCTGGACCTGGACAAGGTTCCAGATGCCCACTCGGAAACGATCGAAGCTGAAAAGAAAAAAGAACCGGCTGCCTAGAAAGCGTGGCGGCGCGTGGCCAGCTTCATCGTCTACGTCTGGAATGCCCGGCGCACGCGCTCGGTGCTGGTGGCATCGGTGGACGAACAAGAAACCGTGACCGCGCTCAAGGCCTGGTGCGAGTCCCGTGGCTGGGAAGTGGAAATCAGCGAACCACGAAATGGACCTGAGCACAAATGACGGATGCTCAAAAACAATTTCTGGACAAGGCGAGCGCGGCAGCGCATCAGGCCACGCATCCTTTTCCGCGCATGGCGGCGGCTGAGGCGGCGCTGGAATCAGGCTATGGACTTTCAGGTCTGGCGATCGAAGATAACAACCTCTTCGGGATGAAGCAGCATATTCATCCGCTTTACGGGACGGCATCACTACCAACCAAAGAATTTGAAAACGGGGAATGGGTTTCGGTCGTTGCGGAGTGGGTCAAGTACCCGGACTGGCCAACGTGCTTCTTTGACCGGCTGACCACGCTCACTAGGCTCTCCCATGTTTATCCGCATTATGAGGCGGCGCTGCAAGCAACCGATGCGGAGACTTACGTCCGCGAAGTTTCGCAAACCTGGTCCACGGACCCAGCGCGTGCGGACAAGGTGCTTGCCATCTACCAGCAGTATGTAACTCAAGTTACACCGCAGGGGGCGGACTGATGCGACTCGGCGCACCTGATGGACGGCGCAACCGGCCGGCACAGCCCTTGCCCAATCTTGGCAAGATGCCGTGGACCCAGCACCAGAAGGCGGCGCTGCATGCGCGGGCGCAAACGGTGCTCTCGGCCTCGCCCTATATTCATCCGGCGCTTTCGCTGTGGAATCAGCCGGCGGACGCGGACGCTTTCCGGGCAACTTCACTTCCGGCGGCGATCTATCCCAAGCACGGGCAAAGCGCCGTCATTGTGCTCTCTTACACCGTGCCACGCTCGAAGCTGATGGTCATTCAGCGCTTATCGATCGTCCACAATGGCGGCAATCCGCCTGACTTTACCGGGCAAGTCATCTGGCGCGTGCTGCGCAACCGGGGCGGACTGCGCGGCCTTAACCAGCTTACGGCGCAAGTGGGAACGTTTGCCAATCCACTGCCCGTCACCATCGTTGGCGTGGAAAATGACACCTTCGTCGTGACGGCGGAAGTCCCTGCGGCCTTTCCGGATATGCCAGCGGGACAAACGACCGCGGCAAGTTTCGACGGCTTTACCTATCCACTTTCTGAGGCAACGCTGCCGGAACAGGGGAATTTCTGATGCAGGTTTCGGAAATGTTCTCAACGATTCTTCGGCGCGTCTTGGTGGCCTTTGTTCTCCTGGTGCTCATTGCGGCGCTGCAAACGGATTCGCGCGTGCACTCCCAGAATGCGGGCAACGTCGGCATCTATACCCGAGAAATTCAGGTATTTAATGCGCAGGCGAGCACCTTTTCGAGTGGCGGCATTTGGCAGTGCGGCAGCACGTCTACGCCGATTCAGTGTCCAGTTTTACCGGATAACGGATACGCGGCGAATTTTCTCTCGTACTGCACCACGGGGTTCATCGGCACGATTGACTTCGAGTGGGAACCGCCGGGCACGAGCACCTTCTTGCCGATCACTTCTGCAACCTATGGCTCCGTAGCTCCGGATACTTCTTGCCGGACTGGATCCAATGGCTTACAAGTTGGCGGCTACTACCCTAACTTACGCTCCACGGTGACGGTGGTCTCGGGCAGCCTTAGCGCCTGGTACATGGCATCTGCCGCTCCGATCTCGGCCTTCCCGCCGGCTCTTGGTTCGAATGGGCCATCGGCGCCTATTGCGTGTGATCAGAATTTTGGAGCAGTGGTTGCGAACGGTGCGACCGGCGCTCTGGTTGGCGGCGGTACCGGCACAGCCACCACGGTCATCTGTGGTTTCACGATCACGTACAACGGTGCGACCTCGGCGGGCAGCGATAGCTTAGTGTGGTCCGCGACCACTGGTTGCGCATCGCCCGTGTTTGGATGGACCGGCTACACCACGTCCAGCACGCCTCAGACTTTGATTTTCTCGGGGCTCACAGAGCGTAATCCCAACGGAGCCTTTTCCGCCTCGAACCGGCAAACGCCTTGCTTCGTGAATGCCTCGGGCGCGATCGCCAATGTGTGGACCAGCTATGCGGAGGTTCCCAATCTATGAAACTTCTTCGCGCAACACAACTTTTTCTGTTGTTTACAACTCTTTTTGTTGCATTCGCTCCGGCGCAGACGCCGAACTTCCCGAGCGGCGCGCAGCAAATCAGCCATTCCTTGATGGCCTTCCCGGTCTACACCCTGAACGCGGCTCCGGTACCGGGTGCAAGCTTGCAAGTCGTCGGCGCTTCCGGACAGGCGAGCTACTGCTATTGGGCAGTGGCCAACTACAACATCGGCTCGGTCCTGTCGGGCCTCGGCTGTGTGAACAATTCCGCGAACACGCTCTCGGTCTCGAACTACAACGCGATTACCCCGTGGGTCTATCCGGGCTCCGTCAACTCGGTCGACATTCTGCGAACGACCGGGCCGGTTGCGCTGGCTCCGAGCGGCGCGTGCAATTGCGCGGTGGCCACGGGCGTGACCTCGGGCACGGTCAACGATCAATCCGCATCCTTAAATTCGTACACGGTCACCCTATTCAACCCGCTTTCGTTCGCACTATCGCTGACCAATGAAGTCACAGGCGTAGGTGCATCGCACTTGATTCTGCGGCAGGGGTGGCCTTATCCGGGGACGCAGGTTGCCGACTTATCCAATATCGGAGCGAGCGGCATCACGGGCAGCGGCACAAATGGAACGTTTGCCGGATTCACGGGTACCAGCTCTATCGGCAACACGCCGTGCGTCTTCACCACAACAAGCGTGACGTGCACCGTGGCGCAGACCTCGCCGTCGGGAAATGAAACGTTCTCCTTATTTGGCGGGCCCTTTTCTGGAATCGCCTCTTCGTGGAAGCTCTGCGATCAGCAAACGTTTTGCATTTATGATTATCAACCCGCGGGCTCGGGCACGGGCACCACCACGGGCGTCGATGTCACCATTGGCTCGGCGGGCGCGTTTGTCATCGCTGGCGCGGTGAATCTCTTCTCAGTCAACATCTCTGGACCCTCCGTAAAGCAAACTGTCATCAGTCAGCCGCTACAGGCCAATGGCAACGGTGCGGCAAGCGAGCCCGGGCTGGCTCTTTTCGGCTCCACCTTCACGGGCGGGACAGGCACAACCACGTACCCATTTATTAGCGTGCTCCCGACCGGCGCCACTGCGGTCACCACCTGGAGCACAAACGGAACCGTCTTCGGCGTCAACGAAGTCTCGGGTTTCACAGGAAATCTATTTGACTTTCGCATCAATGGCGGCGCGCAACTTTGGGGCGTGAACAGCGCGGGCCTGACGAACGCGGTCGGCGGTTATCAGCAGAATGGAACATCACTAGGCCTCGGGTGCGGCACAACCACAACCTGCGCAAACACCGCGGAACCGCTCGACCATATCGTGCGCGGGAATGCTCCCCTGGTTTCCGGGACGCCCAGCGTGGCGGCGGTGACTGGCATCTCTCCGGCTTTCACATCCACCTCGACTTACGATTGCACCGTGAGCAACGACACCACGCAAGCCAATCCGGTTAAGGTGACCAAGGTCTCGGGATCGGCGGTGACGTTTACCGGGCCTAACACCGTGACCGACGTGGTGAGCTATATCTGCGTTGGATCATAAGATTTTTCTTATGCGCACTGTTCGCCATTTTGCGGCTTGGCTCCTGTTGAGCGCTGGGCTGTGCTTCGGGCAGGGGCAGACTCCCGCGCCACCGGTCACCACCTCGCAGCTCATTCTCCCCCTGAGCACGCAATTGCAGCCGGTCTCGAGCGCGACGGCCACGGTCGTCGGCAATCCCGGACCTGGCACCTACTTTTACTGGCTGGTGGCGAATTATCCAGTCGGCTCCACCTCGCCGGCGGGCCCATTTGTTCTGACGGGCGCACCGAACACGCTCTCTGGTTCTAACTACAACCAAATCATTCCGACCTATCCCGCAGGCGTGACTTCCTTGGATCTGTTGCGCACGCTGACACCAACTCAGCCGATTGGCGTCTGTAACTGCGCCGTCGCAACGGGCGTCACTTCTGGCACCATCAACGACCAGTCGGCGAGCCTCAGTGGATACACGGTCACGCCTTTCAGTCCGGCCAGCTTCGGCCTCACGCTGGGCAATGAAGTGGTTGGGTCGGGTTCGACGCACCTGATCTTGCGGCAAAACGGCGTCCAGGTCGCAGACCTCTCCAACATTGGGGCGAGTGGAGTTACAGGCAGCGGCACGCTGGGCATGGTGCCACTCTGGTCCGCCTCGACCGCGCTGGGCAATTCTGCTATCAGCCAAGCGGCCGGCACGGTCTCGATCGCAGACAACCTGAGCGTGACGGGCAACCAGGTTGCTTCTGGCAGTTCCACGGCGTCTCAGTTTATCGGGACGGGCGCGGTGCTCATCACCAGCCCGATTCCGGGCAGCAACTTCTCACCGCTCGCGAGCAATTCGCGCCTGGCCGTGCAGTCGGATGCGAACCTTTATTTTTCAGCGAACGGCGGAACCTTCGGCCTGCTTCCGACCGTAAATGGCACGCCCGCAAACCTTCAACTTGGGCAGTGGATCAGCGCAACGCAGTTCCAGGGGAAGAGTTGGGCCGATCTTGACTCTTTGCAGTACGTGGCTGGCGGCGGAACGGCGCAAGCGCAGACTGTCACCCTGGCATCGCCTGCCACATCGCTTATAGCTGGCTTGGAAATTAACTTTCTGCCCATCGCCGCGAACACTGGCGCAACTCCCACGCTGGCAGTGAATGGTCTCACAGCAAAGCCCATCACAAAACTCGGTACGGGCGCTTTGATCGCTGGCGACTTGAGCACAACGGCGATTGCCAGCGTGATTTACGATGGCACAGAATTTCAGTTGCAGAATCCGCAAGCGGCTGGATCCAGCGTATCCACCACGCAAGGGTTTGAGACCGCTGGCAACGCTAGCAATGTCACTGCCTCATATCTCTTTTGTTACAACACGCTGCCAACTGTGAATGCTGATCGCGGTGCGGCTTGGGCAGCAGCTCTCGCGACACCGCAGAATGGTGTGGCTAATTTTTGCGTGGACGCGAGGCCGGAAATTGCGACGAACATCGCCGTTGCCAGCAATCCCCTGACTGGCAGTCCGGGCGGTCAGTTGCTCCTCCCCCCTGGCACCATCAACACGGCGGTTGGCTGGCAATTGCCGAACGGCGCGAATGGAATGCTGGTGCAAGGCGAGGGACCCTCCGGGATCACGCTGTTGCGAGCGTGCGCGGCGGGTGTGGCGGGATGCGCGTCCGACATGACGCTCAATCCGGCTGGCCAAATCACAGCCGTCATCGGAATGGGGCCAACAACTCCAGCCAACGGCGCAGACGTGGTGGGCAGCCGATTCAAAGACCTCACGGTTGAAGCGAATGGCGTGCCGGGAGTCATGGGCGATGCGGTGACCGCTGGGCAGGAGATGAACGAGCAAGATCACGTCAACCTGAAAGACAGCGCGCTTGTGCAGTTCGACATCGGCGAAGGCACCAATTCCGTCCAGAACGGCGGGGCCTTTCATGATTTTTACGCCATCATGAATCCGGCAGGGTCTGTTTATAATCCTTGCCCGACCGCGGTGACCCAAACCATCACAAGCATTTCGAACACTACCGGCAACATTGCGACCGTGGTACTCTCCGGCGCGCCAACTCCCGCCCTGCAAACCTTCATGCAGACCAACATCACCGGGCAGAGCAATGGCGGCACGCACGGGACGGTCTATAACGGGTTGCGGGAAATCGCTTCGGTTATCAGCTCGACCTCGTTTACTTTCAAGCTCAACGCCGGCGGATTGGCCGATTCCGCGACGGGCAACGGCACCGTGCAAACCGGCCCGATTGGGTTTCGCGCCTTTTCCGCACCAAACGGGGGCGGGCGTGATTTTGTGAATGGAACGATCGTGGCGGCGGGCTGCAATGCGTCCTTCACCAATCCGCTGATCGCCATGAGTTTCAGCGGAGGCCCTTGGGAAGCGCACAACATCCACGCCGAAGACGCGCTCTACGGAGCGGCCATTGGAATTGATGGAAACACGCGGGACATTCGCCTCAGCCATTTTTCGCCGGTCACAAACGTGGTCAACGGCGTCCTTATCAGCAATCAATGGGCAACGTCGAACATCGACATCGACATGCTGGTCACGACGCAGGGCGGCGGCACGCCCAACACGACCAGCCTGATCGACCTGATCAACAGCAACACGCTCACGCCCACCAACAATGGGCACCTGGGCCACTACTGGCTGGACTCGGCCGCGTACCCGTGGACCACGGCGAACCCGGTTGGCGGGACAGAGATTGCGAACGGGTTTGTTTTTTACAATGGAACGTTTTCGATCTACAACGCGGGCGCTTTGAAATTCAGCGCGAACAATTCCGGAGCTGCTACGGCAACGTCGCTTGCTCTCGGGGCGGGCGCAGCGATGACCACGGTGGGATGGAACAATACCGCCACAGCACACAATCTCGGACTCTACGAAGGCGCTGCCACGGCGCAGACCTTGGTTCCTCCGAGCGCAACCGCACTTCCCTTGGTCAGCAATGGCGCTGCGGCGGACCCCGCCTTCCAACTTCTCACGGTGGTTGGTGGCGGCACGGGCTTGGCCACGTTGACGGCGCACGCTGTCCAGGTCGGAGAGGGGACTTCGACACCGGCGCAGATTGGACCGAGCGCCACAACGGGACTTCCGCTCTTAAACAATGCGGGTGCCGATCCGGGCTATGGCGTGCTGGGCGTTGTGGGCGGGGGAACCGGCATCAACACGTGCACGCTCAATGACATCATCACGGGCGGCGGCGGAACCTCGAATCTTAATTGCCAGAACGCGATGAAGATAGTTGCGGGCGTCGCCACGGTTTACAACGGCAACGCACTCGTCGACCTCGGCCTTCCCTCAGAACTCGGCCATGCCGATTTAACCGGCCAGACGGCGGCAAAGACGGCTACTACTCTCTGCACTCCGACAGCAACCGGAAGATTCCGAATCTCTGCCTACCTGAAGATCACCACGGCTGGAACCTCCCCCGTGCTCGGCCCGGTCACCATCACGTACACAGATGGTACGGATTCCGTCGCGCAATCAGGCGTTATGGCAATGGAGAGCCAGACCGGAGCGAATGGCACCAGCAATGCCGGGAATACAACGGTCTCGACGCTGGATGGCGTGAAATATGTTTACGCGCTCACGGGTGTGGCAATTCAGTATGCGATCGCTTTGACCGGCACGGTGGGCAGCGGAGCCTATGAAGCCCACCTCACGTGCGAGTCGATGTAATGTGCCGGATCTTACGCAAACTCGCCATACTGCTCACCTTGGTTTCGGCGAGCCTAGCCCAAACCACCACCTTCGGCTCCGGCTCTGGCACGGGTACCTTTACCGTCGGTTCTGGCTCCGGCTCCGGCACGTTTAATCTAGCGGGGAGTACGCCGGGTCCCACGTGCGGGCCTCCCTTCTATCCGTGCGCGAATACCACGGTCAACCTGATTGCGAATGCCACCACGCCGTTTGGCGGACTGTTCGGGGCAAACTCTGTGGTCACGCCCAACGACTTCAACGCTCCCATGACGCGTATCACCGATGCCGGGACATTGAGCGATCATCTGGATTTCTCCTTCTGCACCTATGACAGCGCGGACGTGAACGAGATGAACGCGGACGATTCGTTCCTTGGGCTGCGAAACTGTGAAGGCGGGAACACGCGCGTCCTGCTCTACCACTTCGTTCCGGCCACCATGCAATCCTCACGGCTGTATCCGGCTCAACCCGGCGGCGGAATCATCGTGGCGGGGGCGGGATTTTTCGGCTACACGCTGGCGGACAAGAACCTGTATTTTTTCCAGCCCATCAACTCCACCCAGATCGACTACCAAGATCTGACGAATGCGTGTAACCCGACGTGCGCGAGCCCGAGCAATCCGCCGGCTGCACCAGTGGTGCTGCATGACTTCGGCACAGACTGCGTGAGCGGGTCGGGCACTCCGACCTGGATTGACGACGGCTCCACAGATAAGGCAGGAGATAACTGGTTTCTGGCCGCGTATTCCTTTACCGGCGGGCAGGGCACGGGAAAAGATGTGTGCCTTTACAACCGGAGCGCCAACAATAGCTGCCATCTGGACACCAGCACGGGCGTCGTTTCAGGGGCGGGATGTTCATCCACCGGCACGGTCAACCTGCCAGATCGCTGGACGATTCACAACGTCAAACACAGCCGCGGCGCGAGTCCGGGCTACTCCGTCATCACGCCCACAACCTGTACCTACACGATTCCCTTGAGCCTCGCGGCAACCGACACCATCGTCGGTACCACGGCAACCATGACACTGCAAGCGACCTACACGGGCACCATTGGGGCCTTTGTCACGGTGACCGGAGTGACCGGCGGGGCGGGGGCTTCGGGATTGAATTGTACAAATTGTACAGTCACCGGAGTGGCGGGCGCCGTGGTGACCTACACGCTTAAAACTTCGCCGGGCAATTTCTCGGGGACGGTGACAGGTGGGCAAACCACGGCATGCGGCTACGGTTCTTCTGATGTTTTCTGGCAAGACGGTACCACCACGCTCCTCTATGCGGCGCAGCCCCCGAATGCGGATGGGGGCGGACACTTCTGCAACGGAACCACCAACTACTTCAACAACGCGGGCAATCCGGGCGGGAATTACGATATCCGGCCCTATGCGACTCCAACATCATTCTCGCGCCTGATTCCAGGCGGAGACTTCCCGGCTGGTGGGGCGCAGGCACAGGTCGACCAACATTGTTCCTATAACAACGCGGACAGTTTGGACACCTACCCGATTGTGGCGTCGACCGCGGCCTTCACGGGCGCGGGAATTCTCAAGGCGTGGACCAACGAAATCATTTGCGTTAATCCGAACGGCGTGAGTCCGGTTTGTCGCTTGGGGCACAACTTCATCACCGGGCAGAGCCAATTCTTCGATGCGCAGTACGGTCTCGGCTCGACATCACCGGACGGGAAATTCTTCATCTTCGCTTCGGATTGGATGGGGGGCGTGGGCTCCAGTTCTGGCCATGGAACCTGCACCATTGGCGTGGACTGCCGGGCGGATGTTGGCGTGCTGAAACTGCAATAGAGTGTTTAAGAGTGAGATCGCGCGATGCCTACGACGATCAACCTGCAGAACTTGATTACGGCACAAGCGGCCGCGCAGGGCGTTCCTCCGTCGATCGCGCTGGGTGTAGCTCAGCAAGAAAGCGGTATTGCGCAGTGGAAACGAGATGGCAGTTTGGTCACGGGCGCCGATGGAGAGATCGGCGTCTTCCAGCTTTTACCGTCGTCATTCCCCGGGGTCGATTCGGCGGACCTTACCACCAACATCTCGACCGGCGTGGGATACCTCGCGCAGCTTTTTCGAAAGTACGGGAATTGGCCGGCGGCGCTCTCGGCTTACAATTCCGGGAGTCCAACCGGATCCCCGAGCTACGCGAGCAGCGTGCTCTCGATTGCGGGTGCAATCGATTCCTCGGGAGCGGCCGCAAGTCCTAGCCTTCCCGATTCGGCGGGGGGCACTTCGGGTGGCATCCTGGCGACCGATGGAACGATTTTCGGCGTGGACCCTAACACTCTACTTATCGGCGGGCTGGCGGCGCTGGGTCTGCTGCTTTGGTGGTTGGAGGAGTAGCTTCCGCTTTCGGCTCTGGCCTCGCCGAGAACTCCATCGTTTCCAGGTCCAGTGTGTACTTCGACTGGTCCAGGTTGGCCGCTTTGAATGCTGCGGTCGTTGCGGCCTCGAGTGCGGCTCCCGCCAGTTTGTCCGTTTCCTGCAACTGCTGGTATTGCTGCGTGGCCTGATTTTGCAACTGCTGGAGCCGGAGATTCAGTTCGCTGATTTGCTTCTCGGCCTGGTCGCGCTTGTGGATGGCCGCGTAGAGCGCATCCTTGGCCGGAGAGCTCGGGAGCGCAATCTTCGCGGGTGAATCGGCGGGCTTGACTGGCGCAGGGGCTTGAGCGAAACCTGGTGCGCACAACATATATAACATGCACAACATCTGGGCAGCGGTTTTCATGGTTGACGGGGCCTCCAGAGTGGAATCTACCACAGGCGGGATGAGGAGTCGGATAGCATCGCGGCATCCTCTTTATGTGTGCTTAAAACATCCCTTTCCCGTACAGTGGAAAACGCTGTGCAAAACCCTCTATTCATGCGCCGACTGGGAGCGCATTTTGGCATGGGTTTTCCGTACAGCCTTCTGGGCCGATTTTAGCTTATCGGCCACGGCGCTGGGGGAAAGGCCCACCTTCTTGGCGATTGCGCGTATGGAGAGCTTCTGGGCGCGCAGCGCGACGATTTCGGCGGTGTCGCCAAGGGCGGGCCGCCCCAGCTGCGCACCGTTTTGCTTGGCCCTTTCCAGCCCGGCCAGCACGCGCTCGCTCAGTCTCTGGCGCTCCTGTTTGGCAATCCAGGCGAAAATCGGCAGCAATAGTTCATAGGTGGGGGACTCCGGGTCCAGCCACGGCTCCCGCATGCTCTTCACCCGGACGCCGGCGCGCTCCAACCGATTCACGAGAAGCAGAGTTTTCAAGGGGCCTTCGCGCGAAAGGCGGTCCAGGGCCCAGATAAGAATCACATCCGCCTCGCCGCGGTCGCAGGCTTCCAGCATTTCGTCGAACTGCTCCCGTACTTTTTTCCCGCCCGCGCTGGCGTGGTCAATGTATTCGTGGCGCAATTGCCAGTTGCGAATTTTGACGGAGCGGCGCATCTCTGGCAACTGGTTTTCCGGGTCTTGGCCCTTGTCCTGGGTGGAGACGCGGGCGTAGAGAAAGGCTCTCACGGGGTGCGCACCCATCGCAGCTTGGCGGAAATATCTTTAACCGTTCGAGCGCGTCCTTTGTGAGTTTGAAAACCGTAATCATGCCGCTCTTTGGTTGGTCCGAGTGGGCACCAGCCATCGGCGTCGTAAATCGTCCCTTCATGGCCGACGCTGGGATCGGAATAACTGAGCACCAACCGAATTCCCGGCGTCCACGTTCGGATGTGCTTTCTGGCCATCCCCAGCGCTTGCGATTCTACGCAGCGCTGCGTTTCGTCCACAAAAAACACTCGGTACAACTGCAAAACGTAATCTGGGTTGTACATCACATTCGCCTGAGGCCGTCCCCAGATGTGTGCACCAATTAAGGTCCCGCGCTCGTAGAATTCCAGAATAAAACCGAATCCGGGCGGGGCGCACTGGAGGTAATGATTCGCGGCCACCCATTGCTTTGTGGCTCGTGTTTCACTCGGCTGCGCGCGGCGAAGTTGGAGTTGGGTACTCACGCGGGCATCTCCGCTTCCTCCGTTGGCTCTGTCAGATCAAACAAGCTTGGCACGTCCGCTTGCTTCTCGGCCGCTTCGCAGTAGTAGACGGCATCCCGGAAGTACGGCGCTGAAAGTTCTATCCCGAGGCCGCGGCGCTTGAGTTTCAGGGCGCGTTGCACAACTGTGCCGATGCCAACAAATGGATCCAACACAACATCGCCGGGGTTGGAAAATTGGGCGATGACCCGGTCGGCGATGTCGAACTGCATCGGGCACAGGTGCATCTCGGCTCCGCGCTGGACCTGCGTGGAATTCAGGGACAGCATGCGGGTGATGTCGGACCAGACTTCATCGCTCCAGCTTTGGGGCTGCAAGAGCATGAAGGTTACGGGCAGACGCCCGGCGCCGGTGCACTGGCAGGTTCGCGGTTGCTCAATCCAGCCCTGTCCTAATCCGCCATCAGTCGTCAGGCAATCTGGACAGGGTGCGCCTCCACCTGGTGCTGGCACGGAGCACGAACCTTCGCACGTTGGGCACTTGATGTATTCGGACGGCGTTTTTTGTGCGCAGACGGTCCCTTCTAAGTGGATATGCCTGCACTCCTGACAGGTTTCCAAACTTTCACTCAGCGCAACGTGGTGCTCGAAGTTATAGACGTGCTCCCGCGAGAACTGGCGGAACAATCGGAAGATTCTTTGGTGCGGAACTTCGGCCAAGTCTGCCGGCAGGAGCATCCGGTTTCCGCTGGACCTAGCGAAGCCGTGGGCGTCGATCTGCCAGCGAGAACGGGAGTAATTGGCCTTGGATTTAACGACCGGAACATCGGCGTAGCCTTTCGATCGATCAGTGGGCGGTTTACGGAAAAGCAGCAAGTACTCTGGCATCCCCACACCCATGCGGGAGCCGTCCTTGCACTGCTCGGACCATCCCAGCCTGTACGTTTGGTTGTTTTCCCGCACCACGTCGGTCACGATGGTTTTCCGCCCAAGGTAGGCGAAGCCATGCTTTTTGAAATGGCGCACGGTTTCGTCGGAGAATTCGTATACAGTCTGGAAGCCCAGCCCGGTCAAGCCTCCCGGCACGATTCGGTCTTTGACGTGAATCGCTGCGACTCGGCCGGGCTGGAGCATCCGGTACAACTCCGGGGTAAGAAAATCCATCTGCTCAAAAAAATGGTCGTTGGAATCGGAGTGGCCGAAGTCCCGGTAGTTGGGCGAGTACTCGTATTGGGTGCTGAACGGAATCGACGTGAGAATCAGGCCAACGCTGTTTTCGGGCTGTCGCTTGCACTCCTCCACGCTGTCATTGTTGATCAGGGTGTAGTTTTCGCCCGTCACTTCGACGCGCTCCACTTCCGAGGCTCTTTGCAGGTGCGCGTGCATCGGGTTGGTGGTCAGGCCGTACTTGCGGATGATGGCCGTCATCTGGGCAACCAGTTCTTTGTGGCGTTCCCACTTGTCGAGGAGCACCTGGCGGATTTCGCGCTCGGCTTCGGTGTAGATCAGATCGACGCGCACCTTTTTGGTCTGCCCGAACCGGACCAGGCGGTGCCACGCCTGAATGAAATCATTGAACTTGAAACCGATTCCCAGATAAACGGCCCACTGGCAGTGATATTGGAAATTGCAGCCACTCCCGAGCATCGATGGTTTTCCGCCAAGCGTGGCGATTTTTCCGTCTGAAAAGTCGATGATGGATTTCTCGCGGTCCTCCAGTTTTTGGTTGCCGTATACGGTGACGGCTTCGGGGATGGCTTTCTCGATCGCCGCGCGCTCGGACTCGAGATCGTGCCAGATAATCGAGTGCGCTCCGGGGTTGGCAGCGCGCAATTCCAGCAGCTTTTCGATTCGCGCTGGCCGGCTGTCGCGTTTTTCGCGTGCGGCGTCGGACAGCCCCAGCGCGGCATTGCGCAGCAACCTTCCTTGGCCGCCCGGCTCATGCCCGGCGCTGGCGTGGGAAGTCTCCACTTCGTGCCAGTGGATTTCCACTTCGGGCATGGTGTAGCGGGCACAGATGCAGAGCTTGCACGGTATCGTTGGGTCGGGATCGTCCGGGCCTGTCCAATCGGGTGGCGTGTGACATCGGCACGCGCATAGGTCTTTGGGGTGCTGCAGGAAGATCGCCCACTTGGAAACCCACTCCCAGAATTCCTGCGCCTTGTGGGGATGGAGCGTAAGCTTATCGGCTTTGGTGGAGTCGCGCTTAAAGAACCTGGTCTTGGCCTGGCCTATGTCCATCACTTCCAGGAATCCGGCGTAGGCCAGCAGTTCGATGAATTCGTTGGGGCTGGGCGTGGCCGTGGCGACGAAGCGGTACTTCAACCGCTCGTTGAATTCAAACATGCCCATGAAGGAGCGGAAGGTCTTTGTTCCGCCGAACCCGCGCAAGATCGAGGCCTCGTCGAGCGATGCGCCGATGAACTGGTTAACGTCGATCTTCTGTTCGCGCATCGATTCGTAGTTGGTCAGATACAGGCCGGTGCCGTCCATCTCGGAGGTCTGCCGGATGAACTTCCAGTCCACGCCCATGCGATCGGCGTCACGGCGGAATTCCTGGCGCACGCCCAGCGGGGCACAGATGAGAAAGGACTGCTTTTCGTGGCGCACAATCCAGTCCGCGATGGTCAACTGGATGGCGGTTTTCTGGGTGCCGAACGCGGAGAAGATGGCGCGCCGTCCGCCCCGGATGGCCCACTCGGCGATGGCGCGCACATGGGGAAATGGGTGATTCAGTTCGCCCACTTCGACCTGAGCGCCGCGGTCGGGCGCGGCTACCATCTTGGCGCGGAGAAAGTCTTCGTAGGTCATAGCGTCCAGCCTTTCAGAACACAGTACAGCCCGAACAAACTGCCCAGAATCAGCCCGGCTCCCAGCGCCAGCAGAGTCAGGCCAGCCGCCTGCGCCGTGAGCCACTCGGCGGGCGGGTCGTAGTGGTGGAACCAGCGGCGGCGCCCGAATCGCATCACGCAGCCTCTTCTTGGTGCCAGCGCACAGGAGTTTGCAAACCACATGCTTTACAGGTCAGCAAACTGTAATCTCCAAGTTCTGCGGTGTGTTTTCGGCGGGCAAAATGCCAGCGCAGATACTTTTCCGAGAACGGCTCGTCGCAGTGAACGCAATCCATCTCTAACTCTTCTGGCATTCTCAGTCCTCCACCAAAACATGCAGCTTCCACGCGGCCAGCAATTCCTCTGGCACGTAGAACTGGTTTCTGTGTTTCTTGGCCCACATCTTCAACGTAGGCGAAATGGGCCAGCACTGCGGATCGTTCTCCAGCCGAAGCTGGCGCACCACGAGGTCAAACTTGGTTGGCTTGGCGGGCACGGGCCGGGTGCGGGCTTCGAGCAGACCGGATGACCATTGGCGCTGGAGTGGGGTGGCCATCAGTCGGTACCGGCTCCGGGCTGGGGTGGGGGTTCTGGCGTAGAGATTGGCGTAATGCCGTGCCCGTTTTTCTTCCCGGTTTTCTTTTGACGCGCAATCTCTTCGCGCGAACTTTCGCTTGCGGGTCCGACCGTGGCGGTGCAGGTTACGCCGGGTGTGTTCAGCGCGCCTGCATTGACTTGCTCGGCAACGCGCTCCACGACGCTGTTGATGGTCGCGTCTGGTATTGGTTCAAGTGGCAGGCGTTCCTGTCCGCTCAACACTTCCCAGCGGATTTGCGCGAGTTCGCCTTCCAGTTTGGTGCGGCGGGCTTTGTGCTCCGCTTTGGCGTCACTTAATTCTTGGTCGCAATCGTCCAGCGCTTTCAGGAGGAGTGAAAGGTGGAGTAATTTGTCGGTGTCGGTCATTGTTCGCGGTGATGGTTGCGTGCTCATGCGCTCACTCTCTCTTTTCCCGCCCGGTCCATCTGGGCGACTTGTTTCCGCACGTCCTGCTCGGCCCTGAATTCGGCAGCTTGGCGCGTCAGGTTGCCGGAGAACTCCATGATTCCGGCGCGCTCGTTCCACAACTCCAGAGCCCATGTGGGCCAGCGGTTTTTGTCGGCGGGCAGGTTCACGCGCTTGCCAACTTTCGCAACTTTTGCAAATAGGCGCGCGTGATCTGTCGAAAAGCGCAGGCTGCCGCATCGTCGCCAAGCCGGTAGTGTTTTCGGTACATCATGCTGTACAAATTCTCGTTCCGCTCTCTGGCGTCGTGGTCGGCTCCTGACGGCATGCTGTCCCGGATATCCATTGCGCACTGGTAACTTCGCTCAATTCTTTGTTGGGCTACGTTCATCGGTCCAATTTCTCCAGCATTGCAAGTAGCGCGTCAAATTCTTCAAATGTCGGCATCCATCCGGCTCGGCGGTTGCGCTTGATCTGGGCCAGTTTTGCCCGCTCGTCCTCGGATAAGCTGGCTCCACTGCGGGCCGGGGTGATCGCGCTTTCTGTGGCAGGAGTCGGGCAATCCGCAAGACCATTGGGTGTTTTCAAGGGTGTCGCTTCCGCCCTTTCCGCTGGCGACGATATGGACAAGCTCTCCATGTCCAACTCCATCCCATGGTGCTCGGCGGTTGCAGCGGGTGCCGTCCTGCTTGAGTAGTTCACAGCGTCCTCCGGCCAATTCGTAACGATCTCGGCGCAACTTGGTTTTGTCGGCTCCGCGCAGCACCACTCGCCCGGTTCTGGTTTCCACGTAGGAGCGCGAGTCCTGGAAACCGTGCCGGGTCAGGAACTCGCGCGTACCCAGGCGGGAGCGGGTGCGGTAGGGGCGAAGCTTCACTGGTTCTCCTTTGGGTCGTATGCTTTCCAGCGCCATTCACCAAAGTGGGGGCCGCGCGTGGCGAAGAGTTCAGCAATAAGCCATACGGGGCCACCGACTAGGCATAGCCAAAAGTCAAAAAATTCTCCGCTTTGTTGGGATGGGTTTTCCCGTATGTGCCGGGGGATGCGAATTCCACGTGCTATCACTCCGCAGGCGAACCACAGAACCGGAAACATGACGGGGAAACTGATGCAGTTCACGCTCACGCTATTTCTTCTTTCCCGGCATCCATCGCGGCCACGATGGGCTGTGGTTTGCCGTTGGCTTTTCGTTTTTTCACTTGGGCGAGGTGCGCCTCGACTTGGGCGGGGTCGTTTAGCGGTTCGAGGATCTTCTCGCCCTGCTCGGCGTGGTGCTTCTGTTCGCAGTCGATGCACAGCGCTTGCCCAAACTTGCGCATGGTTGCGATGCGGCGCTTTTCGCTGATCATGTTGCCGCAGTCCGATTTTCCGCACTGGGTCTTGAACTGCTGGCGGTCGCGCTTCTTGCTGGGGGTTCCGCCCATCTCCTCGGCCGGCGTGGGCGAGAGTCCGGCCATGTGGAGCACATAGGCGTACACGTTGCACAGGACTTTGTTCCCGCCTCGGGTTTGGCACATCGATCGGAGTTGGTAGGACGGTTTGCCAGCCCAATCCGGTTCGCTATACATACAGGCCGCCTCGGCGCCGGAAATGACACGGCCGGTGTAGTCGAGGGCGTGGGCGATGGCGATAAAACCAAGCTCCTCGCCATGGTCGGAAATGATTTCTTCCGTTTTGCTGATCATCGCGGTTGTGCCGTAGCAGCCGGCGCAAAACTGCGAGACTTCCCGCTTCGGGTAGGGATGTTCTGATTCGCGCAGTGTGACTACCAGGTCCGGGTTCTCTTTGACGAATCTCCGGACCTCGCGGGCGATTTCCTTGGCGCGTTTGTGAAATGCTTTCGCGCTCGGCGGTTCTGGCGCACTTGGCAGAGCGAGCACGGGTGGCGTAATCGGTTCGGGCTGCGCTGGCTGGGCTGGCAGTGCTACACTCTGACTCATCTGTTGTGCAACCTTTCGGCCCGCGTCTTGGCATTTGCGACGGTCTGGCGCGGGCTGGGTGTTTCGCTTCGCTTTATCGCTCAGCTAGGCGCTTCATGTCGGCCAAAGCGTCTTCGTTGGAATCAAAAAATCGGCACGGGTTGATTTTGAAGGTCGGATCACTAGCGTCGTAAATTCGCATTGCCGCAGACAGTGTGTCGAAGCGGGCTTCTAATTTCCTGCCTTCTACACCAGCAAGAGCTACCACCCATCCGGCACGGCAATGTTTCTTCTCACAGGTGTGCCACGTCTCCATGCGAAGCGCGTCAGGCTGTGAAGCTGCGGCGTATACCGCCTTGTGAATGTCGGGAACGATTGGGACTGTAATTGACTCCGCAGTTCCCGCCACTGGTGTAGCGTTGTCTAAGTCGGAGCAGTCGGAGCAGCGGGAGCAGCCGGAGCAGCGGGAGCAGCCGGAGCAGTCGGAGCAGTCGGAGCAGCCGGAGCAGTCGGAGCAGCGGGAGCAGCGGGAGCAGCCGGAGCAGTCGGAGCAGCGGGAGCAGCGGGAGCAGCCGGAGCAGTCGGAGCAGTCGGAGCAGCCGGAGCAGTCGGAGCAGCCGGAGCAGCCGGAGCAGCCGGAGCAGTCGGAGCAGCCGGAGCAGCCGGAGCAGCCGGAGCAGCCGGAGCAGCCGGAGCAGCCGGAGCAGCCGGAGCAGCGG
>Ga0210406_10000789_pt1 | contig 41414 bp, 31 predicted proteins | sample IncBWC30MmetaG_FD_155454 | JGI IMG/M metagenome (GOLD analysis project Ga0210406, IMG submission 155454) | Forest soil microbial communities from Barre Woods Harvard Forest LTER site, Petersham, Massachusetts, United States - Inc-BW-C-30-M | ecosystem: Environmental > Terrestrial > Soil >... | reverse complement strand
TGGCCGCGCTTTTCCTGATCATGGGCCCCGGGCCCATGGCATTCTCCCAGGGTCGCAAGGTCGAACTCGCGGATTACCACGCGGCGAATCCCAGCGGCGTTCCTGCAGCCCTCGCGCAGGCATCATTGATCAAGAAGGGCGAGTACCTCGCGAAAGCCGCCGATTGCGTGGTATGCCACACCGCGAAAGGCGGCGAGGCTTACGCCGGCGGATTCGCCTTCGTTCTGCCCTTCGGCACGCTGTATTCCACCAATATCACGCCGGACAAGGCGACCGGCATCGGAAACTACACCGATGCGCAATTTCTCGCCGCCGTCCATCGCGGCGTCCGCGAGGATGGCGCCAACCTGTATCCCGCCATGCCGTATACCTCATATACCTACATGACCGATGCCGATGCCTTGGCAATCAAGGCGTACCTCTTCAGCCTCGCGCCCATCGATTCGCCCAATAAGCCGAATTCGCTTGTATTTCCATTCAATCAGCGCTGGGCGATGCGCGTATGGTCGGCCTTATTCAATGCCAACGAGCGCTTCAAACCGGATGCTGAGAAAAGCGCGGAGTGGAACCGCGGCGCCTATGTCGCTGAGGCCCTTGCTCACTGCGGTGAATGCCACACACCGCGCAATCTTGCTTTCGCGCTCAATAACCGCAAAAAATTCCGCGGCGCACTCACCGCCGGTTGGCGCGCTTTTAACATCAGCAGCAATAAGGAGAGCGGCGTCGGCGCTTGGCGAGACGATGAACTCATTGCGTATCTCGTGAGGGGTCACGCTGCGGGTCACGGTTCTGCGGCGGGTCCGATGGGCGAAGCGGTGGATGAGAGCTTCAGCCAATTGGCGCCCGAAGACGTTCACGCGATCGTGGCGTATGTACGCAGCGTCCCGGGCAGCGTGTCCTCCGATTTGCCTGCCACACTGGCTCCCGCCGCCCCGGACTCGCATAAAGAGGGCCTCGCGACGGCCGAGTCGCGTGGCAAGCAGGTGTACGAAGGCGCCTGCGTCAGCTGCCATGGGTGGAGCGGCGCCAGCGATATCAGTGAGTACGCCACCTTGACGGGCGCCCGCGCGGTCAACGATCCGCATGGCACCAACGTGGCGCAAATCGTGCTCACGGGCATGCAACGCTCGAGCCCGGCTGGAGTCGTCGAAATGCCGGGTTTTGGCGCCGCGTATTCGGATTCGGATATTGCGGCGGTCGCGAACTATGTCACGACCCGCTTCGGGTCGAGTGCCTCGCACCTGAGTGCCGCGGAGATCTCTAAAATGCGCCGCGAGACCGCGCAATAACTCTCGCAGCCGCACACATTGCCGATTCCCCTTACCGCTTGGGTATGCTGCGGCTTCGTCGATCAGCCGCGATTTGAACCGACGTATTGCTCAAGTCCTTCAACCAGTGCATCAAACGTAACTCGACAGCGCGGGCTGTTACGCAGGTCCTGATGCATCGTGATCCAGGTATCCAATGGCAGAGCGAATTGCCTGGGAAGGATCCGCACGATTTCCTCGTCGCGCTGAGCGATGGACACTTGGCAAGCGCCAATACCAGCACCTGATCGGATCAAAGCGAGCTGCGCCAGATTGTTATCGGTCCTCATCGCGAAGGCCTCCCGCCGCCAGGCGCCGAACGTCTTGCCTGCGTTCCGAATGAATGGCGTCATTTCATCAAATCCTATGAGAGCGTGATTCGCGAGATCAGCCAGGTTTTTCGGTGTGCCGCGCCGTGAAAGGTAGCTCTGATGCGCATGCAGCCCCACCACGATCTCGCCTACCCGCCGGGCGACCAGGAGCTCTTGTCGAGGACGCATCATGCGAACGGCGATATCTGCCTCTCTGCCGACAAGATCCTGAACGCGGTCCGTGAGTGCTAGTTCAACAGCCAGATCGGGGTGTCGATCACGCAGGCGCGCGATGATGGGAGGCAGGACTTCAACGCCGATCACGTCGCTCGCGGTGACCCTGACGCTGCCGCTTACGCCACTGCCTTGGCTTGCCGCGGCGCGCTCCAATGCTGCAACCGTACTCTGCAATGATTCGGCGTACATGCGCAGCGACTGTGCGGCTTCCGTTGGCAGAAATCCCGTCTGTGACCGCGTGAATAACGCGAGTCCCAATGACTTTTCCAGCGCTGCCACGTGGCGCCCTATGGTCGGCTGCGCCACGCCCAACGCGCGAGCTGCCCCGGAAAGCGATCCGTGGGTGAGCACTCCGAGAAATGAGCGATACAGTTCCCAGCCGATGTCTGATGCCATACATAAATGTATAGCAGCAGCTACATGTTAAGCAATTCCATTCGAACTAGATTGGGCCCAAGATCCCTCCATCGACAACCCCTTGGAGACAGACGATGGGCAACACGAACACGGCTTTGGTCTTAGGTGCAACAGGCGGCATTGGCGGCGAAGTGGCACGCCAGCTGAAGGACGGCGGCTGGAACATCCGTGCGCTGCAACGACGTGGCGGGCAGGCAATCGAGAAGCGCGATGGAATCACGTGGTTGCGCGGCGATGCCTTGAACGCCCAAGACGTCATGAGGGCGGCGGAGGGCTGTTCGGTCATTGTTCATGCCGTCAACCCGCCGGGATACAGGCGTTGGTCAGAACTCGTACTACCGATGCTGGACAACAGCATCGCTGCCGCAACTACTTTGCGCGCAACCCTCGTGTTGCCGGGCACTGTCTACAATTTCGGCCCTGACGCCTTTCCGGTGCTCACCGAGGATTCCCCTCAGCACCCTGTCACGCGCAAAGGCGCCATTCGAGTCGAGATGGAGCGGCGGCTGCGAGCGGCGAGCAATAACGGGGCCCGCGTCCTCATTGTGCGCGCCGGCGATTTCTTCGGTCCCAAGGCCGCGAATAATTGGTTTTCGCAAGGCCTCATCAAACCGGGCAAATCCATCAGTACGGTAAGCAATCCCGGCCGCAAGGGTGTTGGGCACCAGTGGTCCTATCTCCCCGACGTTGCCCGCACCATGGTAGAGCTGCTTGCACGCCGTGATTCGCTCGAGGCCTTCGCTGCGTTCCACATGGCGGGTCACTGGGATGCAGACGGCTCGCAGATGTCCGAATCGATCCAGCGCGTGGTGGCACGCCGGAGCGGCCAAGCGCCACGGATCAGCGCCTTCCCTTGGTGGCTGCTTTCACTGGCATCACCCTTTGTCGCGACGTTTCGGGAGATGCGGGAGATGCGCTATCTGTGGCGCGAGCCCATTCGCATGGACAACTCTCGGTTGGTCGCCGTGTTGGGAAAGGAGCCGCACACACCGCTCGATGAGGCGGTGGAAGCCACGCTGATCGGCTTGGGATCAATCGCTCCCACCGACGTGCACCGCAGCGCGACGTCGCACGCCGCGTAGCGACTCACCACGGTTCTATTTGTAAGCATTTTTAGACAAGCGGCGGCAATTTCGCAAAAGTATTCGACCCCCGTGCCGCGTATTCTGATCATGCAGCGAAGTTTGCCAGTCGGCCCCTTCACCAAATTCCGATCTGCCAACTTGCCCTTCCCCCCAGCCGACGGGCATCCTGCATATCGAGAGAAGGGGCCGCTTTTTTGGGCCTTCACGGCGGTCCCAACATCTGCCGATTGGTGTGCTCGCCGTGAGTGTAGACGTTTTAACGTGTTGCGGAAGCTGGCTTCATGCGCGGTCAATAGTGGAGAGGCGACATGCCGATAGTCCTATTCGATTTCGCCAGAAATTTAAAGATAACTCGATTCACGATCGATGTCCTCACGCAGCGGCTCGAGCAGTTAGAGTCGCCAGGTGACGGTACCAGCGAAGATCGTGCGCGGTTTGTCGGCTTGACGCACCAGAGCGTCGCGGCGTGCGATCAACTGCACGATGTGCTGCGCGCCAAAATTTCTGGTATGCAGTCGCTCGATTCCGGGGCGATCGCGTTCCTAAACGCCGGATTTGCAGAGCTGCATCGCAAGATTGCCGAATCAATTGCTCGCTTGAACTCGTTCGAATACAGGCATCTAGCGCAGTCATAGCCGTATTGGAACAGCTATCGCATGGATGAGTGGGCGCGCGGGTAGGCGACGGGAATGGCGGCGAACTTCATTCAGTGCCGCCTTGAGATGCAGTGGCGATCAAAGGTCAACTGCGTACAAATCGTCTGAACTTCGATCAAGAACACACACGGTCGAGCGCGCAGGCTCGTCGTGTGTCCGCGACGTTCCATTCGGGGAGATACATGAACGATTCTCGTTCTTCAAGCGGACGCCTGTTCGTGCTCGATCTGAGCGGCGGCCGCATCTTCTCGCTCAACCCCGACGGCTCGAACGCGACAACCCTCGTCACCGGATGCCGGCTTCCCGATGGCCTCGCGGTCGATTCGGAAGCGGGCTACATCTACTGGACCAACATGGGGGTTCCGCACAAGAACGACGGCTCTATCGAACGCTCGGATCTTGACGGCGGGAATCGCAGATTCATCGTTCCCGAAGGGGGCACGTTCACGCCAAAGCAACTCCATCTCGAGAAGAAGAGCGGCAAGCTCTATTGGTCGGACCGCGAGGGTATGCGCGTGATGCGCGCCAACCTTGATGGCTCGCAGGTCGAGACTCTCATCCAGTCGGGCGAAGGCGAGGGCGATCGCCACAATCCATCGAACTGGTGTGTCGGGATCAGCGTCGATCCGATTCGCGGCCAGATGTACTGGACCCAGAAGGGTGCGGATGACTCCGAGCACGGGCGAATATTTCGCGCGAGCATCGATATGCCCCGCGGCCAGACACCGGCGAACCGGCTCGACATCGAGCTGCTGTTCGACGGGCTGCCGGAGCCGATCGATCTGGAGCTCGATCTCGAGCGCCGCGTCCTCTACTGGACGGATCGGGGCGATCCTCCGCGCGGCAACACCGTGAGTCGCGCGCCGATCGACGGCCATCTCAACCAGGAAATCGTGCTCGGCAACTTGATGGAGGGCATCGGCATCGCACTGGATGTTCGCGCCGATCGGATGTTCGTCACGGATCTCGCCGGCTCGATCTACTCCGCACACCTGAATGGTTCGGAAAAGCGCCCGATCGCAATGGCTCAGGGAAATCTCTCGGGCATTGCCTACGCCGAGAAACTATAGAAGGCCGAGCGCCCGCGCCCGAGCCATTGCACCGGGCCGGTTCCTTACGTTGAGCTTGCCGTAGACATTGTGGAGGTGCCACTTGAGCGTGCCTTCAGAGACGAAAATCGCTTCGGCGATCTCCTTGTTGCTCAGGCCCGTCTCCAGGCGCTTCAGGATCGACAGCTCCCGCTTCGTCAGCTCTTCGCCCATGCCGATCGGGGCGCCGCCCTGATCGTCGGGCGTGCACATCGCGCGCCGCAGACGGCGCGCCAGGGGCGCCGCCTCGGAGCCGCGGAGTTGCTCCATGTCGAGTCGATCGATCAGCGCACCCAGTTCGCGAGCTTCATCAAGGAACACGCGGATATAATTTCTCGGAGCCGCAAGGGTGAGTGCGCGACGCATGTCCGCCAAGGCGCTTACCCAGTCCCCGTCCTCTTTTTCGGCCAGGGCGCGCAGGACCAGCAATTCCACCGAGCGGTGAGCGAGTTCGTGCTGTTGGCTATTTTCGATCGCAGCATTCAGCGCTTCGACAACTACTCTCGGCGATTGTTTGAGCAGGTAACGCGAGGCTGCGCGCAATGCCTTGTCGGAACTCAATGGTGCGGCGCCGCCGCGGGCCGGCAGCTCGTGAAAGTCGAAGCGCGTTGCCACGAGCCTGGCCTCTTCATAGTGTCCGGCACGCGCAAGACTTCGGCACTCTTCGGCCGCCAATGACAGCGTCAGGCGCCGCCAGCCGCGCTGTTCCCCAAGTTCCTGTCCCTCTTTCAGCATCGCCAGTGCGCCACTCTCATCGTGTCGCAGGTGCTGGATTCGGGCCCGCGTCAAGTAGGCAACGATCGCCGCGTCGGCATGGGCGTATTCGTTCACGCTGCTCGACGCCAGTTCGAGATGCGCGAGAGCGTGCTCGATCTCGTCGAACTCGTAAGAGACGCCCGCAAGGAGCGAGTGAAGCAGGTTGGTCTGCCCGGAATGTCCATGGAGATTTCGATGAACGAGCTCGAGTCCGCGCGTGCACGCAGCCCTCGAGTCGAAGTAATTCCCGCGTTTGAGGTGAAGCACGGCCTCGATGTAGGCGGTCCAGCTCAGCGCATAGTAGCCTTCGCTTTGCTCGAGCCACCGGCGCGTCCCGGCAATCATCGCCAGTCCCTCATCGATGTGGCCCCGCGTCTTGTGTCCAAAACTCAGGACGTTGCCCATCACGCCCTTGCGCCTTAGCGACGCCTCCGGCCAGCGTGCGAGCCACGCCGACGCCAATTCGCCGCCTCGCATTCCGTCATCGCGCAAAGCTGCCGACATGGCGACCTGCATTTCGACCGCACAACGCAACTCGTCGATCCTGCCGGCGTCGTGATGGGCGTGCGCCTCGAGATTCTTCAGCAGCAGCTGCAGCCGGTAGATCTGCGCTTCATATTCCTGATAACGTGGGTAGAACGAGAGCGCAAAAGCGTACTGGATACGGATGATCGGGTAGCTATCGACGCAAGCCTCAGGGAGGGCGTTCATCCAGCGCAGGATCGTCTGGTGGTACCCGCAGCGAAAGACGAGATCCTCCACGCTGTCGGCGACCCAATGTGTCGCCCGCTCCCACTCCTGAGCCCGGATCATGTAATTCACAGCTTCTTCAAAATGGCCGTTGGCGTGCAACCACTGCGCTCCCCGCACGAGGCACTCCCTGGCTTGCGCCGGCGCTGTTCGGCGAAAGGTCTCGCGGAAAAATTCGCCGACCAGATGATGAAAGCGCACCCATTCCCAGGATCGATCCAGCGGAATCAGAAAGAGGTTGCGCATCCGCAGGCCCAGCAATACCTCTTCGGCGTCATTGGCATCGGTGACGGCTCGAGCGAGCGGGGCGCAGATGCGATCGAACATCGAGATGCAGAACACGATGTCGCGAATTCGTTCGTCCATCTGCGACAGGACCATGTCGCACAGATAGTCAACCACGCTGGTGTCCGTGCCGGCGAAGTTCTGGATGAAAGCTTTCGATTCACCCGACCCGGCGAGCACCAGCGCCGCGAGCTCGAGCGCCGCAGGCCAGCCTTCGGTTTTGGTCAGCAAGGCCTGTAGATCCGGCGGCGGCAAGTCTCGGCCGAGGCGGTTTCTGTAGAACTGAGCGACTTCCGCAGCGTCGAATTGCAGTTGCTCGGCTCCCAGCTCGAGCAACTGACTCCGTACCCGAAGACCGCTCAAGCGAAGGCCGGGATCCCGGCGAGTGCCGATGACATACTGCAGGGGCCGGGGCCCGTAGTTGATCAACCAATCGAGGATTCCGCGAACTTCGGGCCCCTCGACGAGATGCAGGTCATCCAGGAACAGCACGATGCGGTGTGGAACCTGCGCGAGGTCGCCTGCAATCGCCTCCAGCACAGACCTTGAATCACTCGCGAAGTCGGCGATGAGGTCTTCCGCGACGTCCTTGCCGATGTGCGCACTGGCCTTCTGCAGTGCTGCGATCAAATGGCGTAGGAGGCGAGCCGCGTCGTTGTCGTCCTGATCCAGGGACAGCCAGGCGCAAGAAACTCCGCGCTCTTGGAGCCGTGCGTGCCACCGAGCCATGAGCGTGGACTTGCCGTATCCGGCCGGTGCGGCCACGACAATGACCTGAAAGATGCCGTCCAGCACGTCGCTGGACGAATCAAGCCTCGGCCGGGGCAACGGCTTCCTCGTGCCGGTGGCGGGAAACAGCTTGCCCTGGATTATTGCGCGATCGTGTCGGTTGCCGGTCATACGCTGGAGCCTGTCCGCGTACCGACGATTGTTTGAATCGTCAGCCGAAATCTGAAGAAAGGTGTGGTATCTAACCCCTAACTTTGGATAGGTGCAACTCGAACCGCTGCAGGGCAAGCTTGACCCCTGTCCTCTTGAGAAGTCAAAAATGGCAGACAGCAACAAAATTACCCTGAATCCGGTAGTGCAGGCGGCAGAGCCTCAGAGCGTGTTGCCCGGCGGCAGCTCGGAAATCATTCCGATATGTCGAAACACTGGTGCCGGCGGCGGCGAGAGCCGCTGTTCACTCTGGGAAGGTCGCATCATCGATGCGACCTTCCCGCCGGTGTGAACGTGCCCGCAGAGTCCTCCCTGCCGCCGTCCCGTGAGCTTGCCGTGAGCCGCGGCGACTTACTCTCGTCGCGAACCAACCACGCGGCAGTATCTATCAGCTGCCTGGACGAACGATCCATGTCTTCGGGAGGCTCAGTACAAGCTGTGCGTCAATCATCTCTCGCCATTGTCCGACCGCACGACTACACCGCCCTGAACCGGGACTCTCGCGCGCGGCGTAACCCGCTTCATGGTCCACGCGCGGATCTCAGCGCGCCGGCATCACGAAGCGGGCAGCTTTCCCCAAACGCGCTGCTCGTGCGTGCTTGGCGCAGCCTCATCGAGCTGCGTATCGATGATGCCTTGGCGAGCGTCGTGCAGTTCGAAGATCAGATCGCGCGTGCCGATGCTCCGGTTGCGTTCCGATCGCGGGAGTTTGCCGAGGTCTTAAGAGCCGTGCTGCTTGTGCTGAAGAGCCAGGACGGCGCGGCGGTGCGCGCCGCGCTTGCCGTACTCGAGAGCCGTCACCGATCGGGTGGGAAGAGTCCCGCGCTGAGGGCGGCGCTGCGCATCGGCTACTGGAAGTTGCGAGACTTTGATCGATACTACGCGGTGCCGACTCATGGCACGCACGGGCTTGCGACGATCATCGGGCCGACGTTCGAAGCAGTCGTGGAGGCTGAACAGCTGCGACTGGCTGTCGCGACGCGACTCGCAAGGAGCGCGCACGAACGCGCCGTGAGTCGGTTCGGGAATCGATCACCGGCGACAGCGCGAGCGGCCGTCGTGCTCGCCGAGTTGCTCTACGAGGAAGGGCACCACGCCGGCCTGGACGCTCTGGCCATGGAGAGCCTCACGGCGATCCGAACCTCAGGGGACGAGGAGAGCGCCTTGCGAGGATACCGGGTTCTGGCTCGTCTCGCCGCCCGTCGGGGAGACGCTGAGTTCGCCTTGCTCATCCTGAAGGAGGCGGAGGTCCTGGCGGCGGGGCGCGGCTGGACGGGGATGATGGCGCAGAGCTTGATGCTGCGCGTTCAGCTTCTTCTGAAGGAGGGTCGCACGCGCGACGCAGCGATCTGTACTGGGCGCATCGAGGCACTCGCGCGCGACTGCTCTTCGGACGAGACGTTGCAGATCAGCCATGCTTTGGCACGTGCACACGTACTCATCGCCACTGGGGAGGGGCGCCGAGCGGCGACGATTCTGCGGGAGCTGCAAGCGGCAAGCTGCGGCAAGCGCAACAACTACTGGGCACTGCGATTGTCGGTTCAGCTGTCCGACGCTCTGCTCGCGTGCGGAGACCAAGCCGAAGGCCGTGCGATGCTCATTCAAGCGCTTCAGGTTGGCGCGCGCGCCGGGGTGTATCAAACATTCGTTGATGCCGGGGCGCACGTGGCCGAGCTGCTGTTGTCACTTCACCACGCCAACCCGCAGGATAGCCGCCTGCCCCCGGAGCTCAGACCCTACATCGGCAGCATTCTCGCGGACCGCGCGCGGCTGCATACACGCACGTCGCTGGCTCGTGCCTCGCGCGTCACGGAGTCCTTGAGTCCTCGCGAACACAGCGTCCTGCGCTCCATGAGTTGTGGACTCTCCAATAAACGCATCGCGCAGGAGCTGCAGATTGCCCCCGAGACCGTAAAGTCCCACGTCAAAGGCATCTTCATCAAGCTTGCCGTACAGACGCGCGCTCACGCCGTATCGACGGCCGGCGCCCTGGGATTGCTCTGAGCCGCGGCGCCGCGCGCTCATGGTAAAATAAGTCGCGGCGCACCTGTGACTGTGCGCCGAGCCAAAGCACTGGTTTGCCGTTCGCCCGTCGAAGGCGCAGAGTTGGGGACAGCAACAGGCAGCATATGAGTACGACAGCACTCGACGTCGACTCCCGTGAGCGCTCTCCACCGTCGGAGCAGAGCGTGTTCGATTTGACGCAGTACACACTGGAGCCAGTGCGCAGGGATGCGGAGCTGGCGTTGTTTCGCGGCTTGCGCCGCGGTCAGGGAGGGAGCCGATCATCTATTCTGGTGCAGGTGCCGGTCGCGGACCCTCTCTCGCCTGCAACTCTGCGCAGCCTGCAACGGGACTACGCCCTTCGATGTGAGCTGGATCCGGCCTACGTGGTCCGGTCCCTCTCGATGTTGCAGGAACATGGCCGCCCGATGGTGATTCTCGAGGATCCGCCCGGGACGCCGCTCGACCTACTCCTCAATGGCGCGATGAACATCGGGCAATTTCTGCGCCTCGCCATCCGTGTCGCCGGCGCTCTTGGCCACGTACACAGCCGTGGTCTCGTCCACAAGGACATCAAGCCGGCCAACATCCTGGTGAATGCTGCCCTTACCCAAGCGTGGCTGATGGGCCTCGGGGTTGCATCACGCCTGCCGCGCGAGCGCCAGTCGGGCCAGCCCTCGGAGTTCCTGGTCGGGACGCTGGCCTATATGGCCCCGGAGCAGACTGGACGCATGAACCGCTCGATCGATTCGCGCAGCGATCTGTACGCTTTGGGCGTCAGCTTCTACGAAATGCTCACCGGGACTCTGCCATTTACAGTGACCGATCCGATGGAGTTGGTGCACTGTCATATCGCAAGGCAGCCGACAGCACCATGCGAGAAGGTGAACGGTGTTCCGCGCGCGGTTTCGGAAATCATCATGAAGCTGCTCGTCAAGACGGCTGAGGACCGCTACCAGACAGCGGCCGGCGTCGAGAGTGATCTTCGGCGCTGTCTCACTGAATGGGAAACGCAGCGTTGCATCGAGGAATTTCCCCTTGGCGAACTCGACACGCCGGCTCGGCTGCTGATTCCAGAGAAACTGTACGGGCGAGAATCCGAAATCGACACCTTGCTCGCTGCGTTCGGCCGCGTGGTAGCCGGTCGCAAGCCGGAGCTCATTCTTGTCTCCGGATACTCCGGCGTCGGCAAGTCCTCCGTCGTGAATGAGCTCAATAAATCGCTCGTTCCGCCGCGGGGCCTGTTCGCATCCGGTAAATTCGACCAACACAAGCGCGATATCCCGTATGCGACGCTCGCTCAGGCGTTTCAGAGCCTCGTCCAGCGACTTCTGGGAAAGAGCGAAGCAGAGCTGGCGTCCTGGCGCGATGCGCTCCGCGACGCCCTTGGCGCGAACGGACGGCTGATCATCGACCTTGTTCCGGAGCTGGAACTCATCATCGGACACCAGCCTCCTGTTCTTGATCTGCCCCCGCACGACGCGCGCAGGCGTTTTCATCTGATAATTCGGCGGTTCATCGGCGTTTTCTCCCGGCCGGAACATCCACTCGCGCTCTTTCTCGACGACTTGCAATGGCTCGATGGGGCGACGCTCGAACTTCTGGAGGATCTTTTGACGGGCGCGGATCTGCAGCACCTTATGCTGATCGGTGCCTATCGCACCAACGAGGTCACATCTGCCCATTCGCTGAGGCAGAAGCTCGAGGCAATCGAGGTGGCTGGCGGCAAGGTGGTGGAGATCACGCTTGCCGCCCTCGCACCGGAACACCTGCAACTGTTGATATCGGAAGCGCTTCGCTGCGAGTCGGAGCGGGCTGCGCCGCTCGCGCGGTTGGTGCATGAGAAAACCGGTGGCAATCCGTTCTTCGCCAATTGGTTCATTGCCTCGCTCGCGGAAGAGGGAATGCTCGCCTTCGATCACGACATGGCGCGCTGGTCCTGGGATCTCGGTCGGATTCGCGCCAAGGGATACACCGATAATCTGGTGGACCTCATGGTCGAGAAGCTGACCCGCCTGACCGCCGGAGCGCAAAGGGCTGTCCGGCAGCTGGCCTGCCTCGGAAATGCCGCCGCAGTCGCGACGCTGTCCCTGGTCTGCGGCACGACGGAGGCGGAAATTCACACACTGCTGGACGAGGCGGTTCGCGCTGACTTGCTGGAGCGCCGGAAAGGCTCCTACCACTTCATCCACGACCGCATTCAAGAGGCGGCCTATCTGCTCGTTCCGGAATCAGTGCGCCCCGGGGCGCATCTGCGCATCGGACGCCTTCTCGTGGCGAACACGCCGCCGGAGCAGCAAGAGGAGGCGATCTACGAGATTGTCAACCAGCTCAACCGTGCCGCGCCCTTGATCACCTCGGACCAGGAGCGCGAGCAACTGGCACGGCTGAATCTGATCGCCGGCAAGCGCGCCAAGGCTGCAACTGCTTACGGTTCCGCCCTGGCCTATCTGATCATGGGCGAGACGCTGCTACCTGAGGATTGCTGGGAGAGAAGGTATCCACTCGTATTTGCGATGGAAGTCATTCGCGCTGAATGCGAATTCCTGACGGGCGATCTGACCGCAGCAGAGGGGCGACTGTCGATGCTGTCCAGTCGCGCTGCGGATCTTGTCGATAAGGCCGCTGTCGCGTGCTTACTAACAGCTCTATACACAACGCTCAATCGTGCAGGCCGTGCTGTGGAGATCTGCATCGAATACCTGCACGAGGCCGGCATCGCCTGCTCACCGCACCCCACGGACGAGGATGTCAGCGCGGAGTATGAGCGCCTCTTGGGGCAGCTAGGCAGTCGACCGATCGAAGCGCTTTTCGACCTGCCGCTGATGTCCGACCCCGGCTGGCGGGCCACGATGGAAGTCCTCACGGAACTCTCGGCGCCGGCTTATTTTGTTGGGACGAATCTGTGGTGCCTTGTCCTGCTGCGAATGGCGAACCTGAGTGCCGAGCATGGCAACTGCGATGGGTCGTGCTACGCGTATTGCTTCTTGTATACGGTCGTCGGCGGCCGGTTCAGGAACTATCGGGCAGGTTTCCTCTTCAGCCAGCTCAGTCTAGATCTCCTCGAAAAGAAGGGCCTCGAGCGCTTCAAAGCTCGTGTGTACTACGGTTGCGGGGACGGGGTCAGGTGGGCGCGGCACATTCGAACGGGCGTCCCGTTATTGCGCCGTGGCATGGAGGCCGCACTGGAAACCGGCGACCAGACCTATGCAGCGTATGCGCAATTCGATCTCGTCTCAAACCGTCTCACCAGCGCAGATCCGCTCGCAGAGGTGCAGGGCGAAGCCGAATCTGCGCTCCATTTCATGCAACGAGCGCGCTTCGGCCTGCCCATTGACATTGTGACGGCACAGCTCAGTTTCATCCGGACGTTGAGGGGATTGACGCCGGAGTTCGGCTCGTTCTGCGATGACGGCTTCGACGAGGGACGCTACGAGCGGCATCTACAGGAGAGTCCGTCCCTCATCTTGCCCGCCTGCTGGTATTGGGTTCGTAAGCTGCAGGCGCGCTTTTATGCAGGCGACTACGCGCAAGCAGTCGCGGCGGCCGCGAACGCACGACCGCTTCTCCAGGCAACGAGCGGTTTGTTTGAAGAAGCCGACTACCACTTCTACGCAGCACTTGCGACAGCGGCCGCGCCGGATTCTGCAACTGCGGACGAGCGGCGGGAACATTCCGCGGCGCTGGCAGAACATCACAAGCGCCTCTCGCTCTGGGCGGAGCACTGTCCAGAGAATTTCGCAAACCGAGCCGCGCTGGTTGGCGGGGAGATTGCCCGCCTGGAAGGCCGGGCACTGGAGGCCGAACGTTTGTATGAGCAGGCCATTCGATCCGCGTGCGAGCATGGCTTCCTCCAGAACGAAGGACTGGCGTACGAGTTGGCCGCGCGGTTTTATGCGGCGCGTGGATTCGAAGCGTTCGCGGATCTGTACCTCCGCAGAGCGCGGCGCTGCTACCACCAATGGGGAGCCGACGGCAAAGTGCGGCAGCTCGTCGAGCGGTACCCGGGCCTGAGAGACAACGAACCGGCATTCGACTCGAAAGTCACGAGCGGCGCGCCGATCGAGCAGCTGGAGCTTGCGACCGTGTTGAAGGTCTCGCAAGCAGTCTCGGGCGAAATGATTCTGGATCGGCTGCTGGACGGACTCATGCGCGCAGCCATCGAGCATGCGGGCGCCGAGCGCGGTCTATTGATTGCCCGGCGAGGCGAAGAGCTGCAGATACAGGCGCAAGCCACCGCCAGTGGAGCGGATGTAACCGTCAACCTGCAAGACAGCGGCCACACCGAAGCCGCGCTGCCACAATCCCTCATCCGGTATGTCATGCGTACTCGGGAAACCGTGAACCTCGAGGATGCGACGTCTCAGAATCTGTTTTCTGCCGATCCGTACCTGGTACCGCGTCGCGTCCGTTCCATTCTCTGTTTGCCACTGATCAACCAGGGCAACCTCATCGGCGTGCTCTATCTCGAGAACAACCTCGCACCCCGCGTTTTCGGGCCGGCCCGCATCGCGGTGCTAAAACTGCTCGCGTCGCAGGCCGCAATGTCGCTCGAGAATACCCGCCTGTACCGCGACCTTGCCAAACGCGAGGCGAAGATCCGGCGGCTGGTCGACGCCAATATCATCGGGATCTTCATTTGGGACCTCGATGGTGCCATTCTCGAGGCCAATGACGCGCTTCTCCGCATGGCGGGATACGAACGTGAGGATCTCGTCTCGGGCCGCCTGCGTTGGACCGATTTGTCGGCCGCTCAATCGCTCGGGCGCGATCGTCAAGAACTCGCCGCAGAGATCCGGCGCACCGGGAGCTTGCAACCGTTTGAATGGGACTACGTCCGCAAGGACGGCAGCCGCGTGCCGGTATTGGTTGGTGCTGCGAGCTTCGAAGGTGAGAACCAAGGTGTCTCCTTCGTGCTCGACCTGACGGAGCGCAAGCGCGCTGAGCAGGCTTTGCGGCAAAGCGAAGCGTATCTCGCTGAAGCTCAGCGGCTGACTCGCACGGGCAGTTGGGCTTTCGACCCCGTCACTGGGAAGGCGATTTATTGGTCCGAGGAGATGTTCCGTATATACGGGATGGATCCTCGCGGGGGCCTGCCATCCTATGACGACATGCATGGGCTCATACACCCGGAGGATGACGACCGTATTCACGAAACCGTCCAGAACGCATTCCGCGACAGGGCAGAAATGGAACTGAACTACAGGCAAGTGATGCCCGATGGAACGGTGAAGCACCTGCATTCGATCGGGCATCCGGTTCTCGACAAGACCGGAGCGCTGGTCGAGTACGTCGGAACAATGGTTGATGTGACCGAGCGCAGGCGTGCCGAACAACGCTTGCTCGTGCAATACCGCGTTACGCGCATCCTGGCCGATGCCACGACAGTTGGGGAAGCGATCCCGAAGATCCTTCAGACGATGTGTGAATGCCTGGGATGGGAGCTCGGCGCGGTGTGGCGCATCGATCCGATAGAGCGTGTGCTGCGCTGCGCGGAGTTGTGGTGCACATCCTCCGTCGAGGCAGCGCAATTCGAAGCGGTCACCCGGAAGAGCACATTTGGGCCGGGAAGCGGATTGCCCGGCCGCGTCTGGGAAACCCGCGCGCCCGCGTACATTCCGAATTTGGGGCATGACGCGGCGTTTCGCAGCGCGGACATCGCCTCACGCCAGGTGTTACGCGCGGCCGTTGCCTTTCCGATCTTGCTGGGGTGCGAGGTCACAGGCGTCATCGGTTTCATCAGCCGCGATGTCTCGCAGCCCCATCAGGAACTGCTCGTCGTACTGGCCAACATCGGCAGCCAGATCGGGGAATTTGCGAAGCGCACCGCGGCGGTTGATGAGCTGCAACTACGGGTCAGCATGCTGCAAAACATTCCCGTCGCGGCTTGGTCGGTGATGCCGGACGGAACCCCCGATATCGTGAATCGGCTCTGGTACGAATACACCGGCCAGACACCAGAATTCGTCAATTCACACCCCGAGGCGTGGATGGCCACTCTTCACCCTGAGGACCGGGACAGAGCATCCCAGAGCTACTGGGAAGGAATACGCTCTGGGCGCGGCTTTACGATGGAAGCACGGTTCCTTCGCGCCCGCGACAGGACATACCGCTGGCATCTGAACCGCCTGGTGCCGGTACGGGACGCGGAGGGGAACCTACTTAGACTCGTTGGCACTTCAACCGACGTGCACGATTGGCGGCAAGCTCAGGAAGCCCTGCGCAACACGCAGACGGAGTTTGCGCACATGACCCGTGTGATGACGATGGGGGAGCTCACCGCGTCGATCGCGCATGAGGTGAATCAGCCGCTCGGCGCCATGGTCACGAGTGCGGCCGCCGGCGCACGCTGGCTGGCAACCAAGCCTCCACAAATGGACAAGGCCCGGCGGGCGCTCGAGCGCATCGCCAATGATGGCAAGAGGGCGGCCGAAGTCATCCAGCGCATTCGGGCGCTTATGAAGCGCCAGACGCCGCGCAAGGAATGGCTGGACATCAATGAAACGATTCTCGAAGTGATAGCGCTTGCGCAATACCAGCTGCGCCGAAGCGCAATCCTGCTCGAAACACGGCTTGGCGACCATCTCCCGCTCGTCCGCGGCGACAGGGTGCAGTTGCAGCAGCTGCTGCTCAACCTGATCATCAATGCGATCGAGGCGATGAGCGGGATCAAGGAGCGGCCCCGCGAGTTGACGGTAGCGTCATCTTCGGAGGGGCCGGATACCGTATCCATTGAAGTGCGCGATTCCGGGACGGGACTGGACCCGGAGCATGCACCTCACGTGTTTGAGCCATTTTATACGACGAAGGCAGAGGGGCTTGGCATCGGCTTGTCGATCAGTCTCTCGATCGTCGAAGCACATGGCGGTCGCCTTTCGGCAGCAGCGAATGCACCCCATGGCACGGTGTTCTTTTTTTCGTTGCCGGTCAACGAAACGGCCCCGTAAATTCGCGCGGTGGCTTGGTATAGTGACGGATTGGCTGGGCGTGCGCGGCCCAGATCGTCCGCGGGAGTCTCATCATGGTTGAGCAGCGAGCCGTCGTCTTCGTCATCGACGATGATCCATCGATGCGCTTGGCGCTCGAGGATCTCGTGAGCACAGTCGGTCTCGAGGTGCGCGCTTTCGCCGCCCCCCAGGAGTTTCTGCAGAGCAAGCCGCCGGACGCGCCGGGCTGTCTCGTGCTCGACGTGCGATTGCCGGGGATGAGCGGATTGACGTTTCACAAGGAACTCGCGAAAGAGGGCCTGGCGCTGCCTGTGATTTTCATCACCGGCCACGGTGACATCCCGATGAGTGTGCGGGCGATGAAGGCGGGCGCCGTCGAGTTCCTCACCAAGCCGTTTCATGATCAAGATCTGCTCGATGCAATTCACGCGGCGATCGAGCGTGACCGGAAAAGGCGCAGTAATGCGGTGCGCCTTGCCGAGCTGCGCGAGCGCTTCGCGACTCTTACCGAGCGCGAGCGGCAGATCATGACGCTTGTTGTCATTGGGCGCGCCAATAAGCAGATTGCTGCGGAACTCACCTTAAGCGAGATGACGGTGAAGGTGCACCGCGGCCAAGTCATGCGAAAGATGCACGCCGGATCGCTGCCCGAGCTCGTGCGAATGGCGGACCGGCTCTACGAGTCTACCGCAACGTCGTAGGCGAGCCGTACCAAAGTCTTAGCACTTGCATACCTTCCTCGCCTGGATTGTCCGCCGGTGCCAACGCACCCGCCCCTCGGGCAATTGCCACGCACGGTGCGCGCGCACTAGTGTCGCTCTTCAACTGCGCATCGGGGGATCAGGGTGCCCAAGGGTCTGCTGGTTGCGATCGTTGACGACGACGAGTCGATCCGGGATACAACCAAGGATCTGCTCGAGTCCGCCGGGTTTTCGGCGGCCGTGTTTGCGCGCGCCGCAAGCCTGCTGAGGTCCAGGCGTCTAAGCCAGGTCTCTTGTCTGATCGCGGACATGCGCATGCCGAAGATGACCGGACTCGAGCTGCATCAGCGTCTGGTCGCCTCTAATCGTGCGATTCCCACCATTCTCATGACCGCCTATCCGGACGAGCGGGCGCGGGCGCAAGCAATCAAGGCAAACGTGGTTTGCTATCTCATAAAACCATTCGCGGGGGACGCATTGCTTGCTTGCGTGCGCTGCGCCCTGCAGAGGCGCGATGTCGGCGACGAATAGCGCAGGGAGCAAGATCTGCTCGCTCTTGTGTAGGGACACGCACCCCTTGTAAGGTGTGCTGCAAAGCGATCCGGCGGGCATTGAAACGAGGCTGCTATTAGAATCGACTCCAAGAGGTAGTCCCCTGAGTTCCGTTGCGCCAATTGGAATCCTGTGCGTCGAAGACCACCCGGTTTTCCGGGAGGGTTTGGCCACCGTTATCGCATCGCAGCCCGATATGCGGCTGATGGGATTTGCGGGCAATGGGGTGGAGGCTATCGCTGAATTTCGCCGCTATCAGCCGGACGTGACCCTGATGGACCTCCAACTTCCCGGCTCGAACGGCACCGACGTTCTTATCGCCATTCGAGGCGAGTTCCCCCGAGCTCGTATCGTCATGCTGACAACCTCGGACGGCGATGGTGAGATTCAGCGAGCCATGCGGGCCGGTGCCGCCGCTTACCTCTTGAAAAGCATGCCCAAAGACGACCTGCTGGCAGTGATCCGCTCGGTGCACGCGGGCCGGCGGCACGTGCCGGCGGAAGTTGCCGCTCGCTTGGCCGAGCATCTCGGCGAGGACGATCTTACGGCGCGAGAATTGGATGTGCTCAGGCTCATTCGCGATGGGTATCGCAATAAGCAGATCGCGGACCGGTTGGCCATCGCCGAGACGACGGTCAACTTCCACGTCAAGAATCTCGTCGCCAAACTACAGGCAAAGGATAGAACACATGCGGTGACGATCGCGCTTCGCCGCGGCCTGCTCCAGATGTAGCCATAACACCTGTAGATAGCTACAGGACGGGTGCTCTATATCTTCACGGCGCGGGACGGGCGTGGCGGAACTACTGTCGAGCCAAGCGGGTGGGATTACCCAGTGTCCGAACATCTTTAGCTTGCATGAAACACCATCGCGATTCTCCGTCGCTTTGTTCCTGGTCACGCCGACGTACAGCCCTGGCGACTTGTAGCTTTCTGTTGCCGTTCCTCAGCGGGACTGCCTCGGCGCTCGATCCGCACCGGCTGATTTCCCAATATGCGCATACGGTCTGGAGGGTCCAGGACGGCTTCCCACGCGGGCCACAAGAATTCACTCAGACAAACGACGGGTACATCTGGATTGCGACCGCCCCCGGCCTGCTTCGGTTTGACGGGGTGACGATGGCCCCGGTGCCGACGCAGAAATCCTTTCCCACGAAGGAGGGGGTCAACCGGCTCTTGGGTACCCGCGACGGAAGTCTGTGGATGGCCACCTATCGGGGCTTGAACCGCCTCAACAAGGACGGCGAGGGATTCAGTATCCCGATAAAAAGAGGCAGCGTAGAGAACATTCTCGAGGATCACGCCGGCACGATCTGGATTACTCGCAATCACCTGGGGGGCATCGAGGGGGCACTTTGCCGAATGGTTGGAGACGATCTGCAGTGCTACGGCAAGGACAAGAGCGATGGCAACCCCGCACAATTTGGCGCCGCCCTTGCCGAAGACAGTTCAGGAGACATCTGGTTCGCATGCCAGATGCTGTGCCGCTGGAACGGGAATTCGATCAGCCACTACATGGAAGAACAGATGGATCATCCATCCGGTGACGGCGTAGTGGCGGTTGCTGCCGGGGCCGCGGGTTCGGTCTGGATAGCCATGGACGGCGTGGGGCCAGGGCTGGGAGTGCGCTATTACAGTAATGGAAGCTTTCTTAGCTATGTGGTCCCTGGATTCGACGGCGCGACTGTTCGAGCGATCGTGCTGTTTGTGGATCGCCAGCAATCGCTCTGGGTCGGCACCGAGTCTCGGGGTCTATACCACATCCATGACGGCCATGCGGATCACTATGGCGCCGCGCAGGGTCTGACCGGCGATGAAGTCCATTCAATTTACGAAGACAAAGAGGGAAATGTGTGGGTCACGACTGACAGGGGTGTCGATCTCTTTCGAGATATTCCCATTGTCAGCTTCTCCTCGACCGAGGGTTTAAGTGGAAGTGATCTTAGAGCCGTCATTGCTCGAAACGACAATTCTCTTTGGGTCGCGCTCAGAGGGGCCTTGGCCATCATCCTTGGGGACTCCGTTTCGCTGATCACGGTGGCTGACGGACATCCCATTCAAGATGTGTCTGCGCTGCTCGAGGACCACTTGGGCCAGCTTTGGGTGGGAATCAATCGTACGGTGATGGTGTACCAGCTCGGGAAGGCTTCAGAGATCAAGGGGCAGGACGGACGCCCACTAGACCATATCGGGAAATTTTTTTCTTTGACTGAAGACATTGACGGAAATATCTGGGCCATCGCCCGCGACCAACCGAAGCGCTTGGATCATCTGCTGCGCATCAGAGACCGTCGCGTGCAGGAGGATATTCCGATCGCGTCGCTCGTGCCAAAGGCTCATTTTCTCGGCGCGGATCCGGCCGGCGGAATCTGGATCGGCACGGGGGACGGCAAGCTTGCACACTATCAAAATGGCGTGGCGAACATTGTTTCGAACGGACGCAGCGGTGCAGCCCAGGTCCTGGTGTTCAGTTTTTCAGTCGACTCAGCAGGAGTCATATGGGCCGCAACCAACCAAGGCTTATTTCGATGGGACCATGGCAAATTGAGCGTCATGGACTCGCGCAACGGCTTACCGTGCTCTGATTCCACTGCAGCACTCATGGATCGCTCCGGGTCACTGTGGCTCGAGGGAAGGTGCGGTTATCTGCGGATTTCCGCGGCGGATCTGGCACGTTGGACGGCCCACCCCGAAGCCCAAGTGACGGTGACAACTTTAGGCACACTCGATGGGGCAGACCCGGGATGGAACGAGGACCGGATCCAGTCGAACGCTGCACGGTCACCCGATGGCCGGCTCTGGTTCACCGGCTTACGATCTCTGCAAATGATTGACCCCGGTCGTTCGTATAACAATCCCACGCCACCCCCCGTGTATGTCGAAGGGCTCGTTGCCGACGGCAAAAGCTACTCGCCAACCTCTCCCATCACTCTTCCGCCTCTGACGCGAGACCTTCGCATCGACTATACCGCTCTGAGCTTCGTCATGCCGCAAAGGATGGGCTTCCGCTACATTCTCGAAGGCCGTGATAAGGACTGGGAAGATCCGGGATTGCGCCGCCAGGCGTTCTTCAGCGATCCTCGACCCGGGAGCTATCGCTTTCGCGTGATCGCGTCAAACAACGACGGCGTGTGGAATGAAACCGGAGCGACGCTGGATTTCAAGGTTGCTGCTGCGTGGTATCAAACAATCTGGTTTCGCTCAGTGTGCTTCGTCGCCGGCCTGCTGCTGCTTTGGGCGATTTATCGACTGCGGGTGCGCCGGATTGCCGGAACCATGAAAGCTCGTTTCGACGAGCGCTTGGCCGAACGCACCCGAATCGCGCGCGACCTGCACGACACGTTCCTGCAGACCATCCAGGGCAGCAAGCTGGTGGCCGACGATGCGCTGAGCGCAACTACCGATCTGCCGCACATGCGTCAAGCCATGGAGAAACTGTCGACCTGGCTGGGACGGGCGACCGAGGAGGGTCGGGCTGCCCTGAATTCCTTGCGCACGTCAACCACGGAGGTGAATGATCTTGCGGAGTCTTTCCGGCGGGCACTCGAGGAGTGCCGGATCCATAGCTCAATGGAAGTCTCGCTTCAGGTGTCGGGTCAGATTCGGGAGTTGCATCCCATAGTCCGTGACGAAGTGTATCGTATCGGGTACGAGGCGATCCGAAACGCCAGCGTACACTCGCAGGCCACGCAGCTGAGAGTCGAGCTCTCTTATGCGCAAGATCTCAGCCTGCGTATCTGTGACAATGGCGCCGGTATCGATCCCGATATTCTGCATCGTGGCAAACCTGGGCACTTCGGTCTGCAAAGCATGCGCGAGCGTGCTGCCCGTATCGTGGGCAAATTCTCAGTGCAGAGCTCCGCCGGTTCCGGCACGGTAATTACACTTACGGTTCCCGGCGGGATCATCTATCGCACGGTGAATAAGTAGCCGCCCGCGCCACCGCCCGGCTGCACCGGTTCCCCCCAAAGTAGTAGCCGATCTCTACCAAGGTTTATCTTTTCGTATCCCTCGGTTCGCGGATTTTGCACGCGTGCACTTTTCCCTTACGCACGTGCAATGGTTTTACCCCGGCACCGGTGGTTTCCTGTCTCCGCCGCTGATGTCCAGGGTGTCTCAAAGGGGTTTGCCATGTCCCGCCGCGAGTGTTTCAGGGTCCATGTGTTGGGGCGCTTTCGGTTACTCACGGAAAATATCCCCATCACCATCCCTCCACGCTTACGCAAACCACAGGAGCTGCTGCAAGCCCTGGTCGCGTTGGGGGGAACCGACGTGAGCGCCGGCGCGCTGATCGATGCGCTATGGCCGGACTCTGAGGGCGATGCCGCGTACCACGCGCTCGAAAGCGCTCTTTATAGGCTTCGCCAACTGCTTGGTGCACGCGATGCGGTACGCATGGAGGGCGGCCAGGTCAGCCTGAACCGGGATCAGTTGTGGATCGACATGTGGGAGTTCGAGGAGGAACTGCGGCGTCCTCATGATCCGGGGGCGAACGGCGTCGAAAGGATCGGCCGTCTCCGACGCCTTTATCAAGGGCATTTCCTCCAGCACGAGACGGAAAAATCGTGGGTTTTGAAGGCGCGTCAGGACCTGCGCGATCGTTTGCTGCGCGCCATCCGCGATGCGGCGCGCGAGTGCGAACACGCACGCCGTTGGGAGGATGCTGCGAACCTCTATCAATACGGGATTGAGCTCGACTCCCTCAACGAGGGTCTGTATCGGGGCTTGATGTTCTGCCACCAACAGCTCGGAGATCACAGCGAGGCGCTGCAGGCCTACGGGCGCTGCCGCGAGTTGTTGACGCGCTTCCTTGGCGTACCGCCCAACGCAAAGACGCAAGCCCTCTATCACAGCGTGCGCGAGGCGCAGGCCTACGGGCGCTGCCGCGAGTTGTTGACGCGCTTCCTTGGCGTACCGCCCAACGCAAAGACGCAAGCCCTCTATCACAGCGTGCGCGAGCGCGCAGCCTACGCCCCGATCGGTGGCGCGCTGTGAGCGGCGTGCACTTAGACCGCGGTGACGCTGCCATGCGTCTGTTGGGACGTGCCCTCCGAGTTCGACGTGGCGCTCCCCCGATTGAGGGATTAAGAGTGCTTGGCGGGAGGCACACGATGACGGCTCCTCGAGCTGTAACATTTCTTCAAAATGGAGTCCGCCAACATGCTTCACGATAGCGGCGTATCGGGCCGCCTCTTTTTTCTCGATGCCGGGGCGGGCCGAGTCATGTCGGTGAATCCAGACGGCTCGGATTTGTGCGCCCATCGATCACAAGGGCAAGCGCATGTTCATCACCGACTTCGCGGGTTCGGTATATCGAGCCAATCTCGACGGGTCGGACCAAAAAAGACGCTGCTCTTCGCCCAGGGCAACGTTACCGGTATCGCATACGCAGAGATTCAAGCCCAACCGCCAGCCACTCGACGATAGGAGCATAGAGATGACACCAGCAACCGCGACCGTAGCCGCAGCGAAGCAACCGAAGCCGTTGCCCGCACCGAATAGCGACTTCTATGAGGTTTATGAAACCTTGCACGCCGAGGAGCTTGCGACCGTGAAAAAGGTGCGCGCGTTCATGGAGGCCAAAGTCGCACCCGTCATCACGAAGTACTGGGTGGATGACGCCTTTCCCTTCGAGCTGCTGCCGGGTGTAAAGGAGCTCGGTATTGGTGGGCTTGGAATGCAGGGTTACGGCTGCGCGGGCGGAGGCGTGGCGCTGTTGGGCTTTGTGCTCATGGAGATTGCGCGCATTGACCCGTCGTTCGCGACGTTCTTTGGCGTGCACGACGGCCTGGCGATGGGCTCCATCTACATCGACGGATCGGAAGAGCAGAAGCAGAAGTGGTTGCCGCCCATGGCGCGCTTCGAGAAGATCGGCTGCTTCGGCCTCACCGAGCCGCTGGTGGGTTCCGGCGCCTCCGGAGGCCTCACGACAACGGCGAAGCGCGAGGGCGACAGCTGGATCCTCAACGGTGAGAAGCGCTGGATCGGCAATGCGCCATGGTGCGACGTCTCAGTCATCTGGGCGCGCGACCTTGCCGATAACCAGGTCAAGGGGTTCATCGTCGAGAACAAGGCCACCCCCGGCTTCAGCGTCGAAAAGATCCAGAACAAGATTGCGCTCAAGGTCGTCCAGAACGGCCACATCACGCTGAAGGACGTTAGGTTGCCGGAAGCGAATCGTCTCCAGGGCGGCAACTCATTCCGCGATACCGCCAAGGTGCTGAAGATGACCCGCTATGCAGTTGCATGGATGGCGACCGGATGCGCGATGGGCGCATACGAGACGGCACTCAAATACGCTCAGGAGCGCCTGCAGTTCGGCAAACCGATCGCCTCGTTCCAGCTGGTGCAAGACCTGCTCTCGAAGATGATTTCGAACATCACGGCTTCACAGTGCCTGATCGTGCGCCAGGCGCAGCTGCATACGGAAGGCAAGCTGACGGACGCTCATGCCGCGCTCGCCAAAGCATTCGCGACGGCTAAGTGTCGCGAGACCGTTGCATGGGCCCGCGAACTGCTTGGCGGCAACGGCATCGTCGCAGACTACAACGCTGCGCGCTTTTTCGCGGACGCCGAAGCGCTTTACTCCTACGAAGGTACGTATCAGATCCAGAATCTGATCGTCGGCAAAGCGATTACCGGCCTCAGCGCCTTTGTTTGACGCGCGCCGCGGCGACCAACCAGCAAAGCTGCAGCTCGAGGACCCTATGACCTCACCCCCAACTGCCTCGACACTCGAACCCTCTTCAGCGACGGGGCTGAAGGTCGAGAACGTTCTGTACGAAAAGCGTAACGGCATTGCCTACGTGACCGTCAATCGGCCCAAGGTGCTCAACGCCTTGAACACGCCGACGTGGACAGACATTCGAACGGCTTTCGAGGATGCGCGAGATGACACGGCAGTGCACGGCGTCATCCTGACGGGCGCCGGCAACAAAGCATTCATCGCGGGCGCCGACATCAGCGAGCTTGGCAAAGCCACTGCGCTCGATGCGGAGCGGGCCAGCCGTTTCGGCCAGGAGGTTCTCGATCTCATCGAGAATCTCGGCAAGCCTGTGATCGCCGCGGTCAATGGCTTTGCGCTCGGCGGCGGCTGCGAGACGGCGATGGCTTGCACCATCAGAATAGCAGTGGACACCGCGAAGTTCGGCCAGCCGGAAGTCACCCTGGGACTCGTCCCGGGCGGCGGCGGCACGCAACGATTGCCGCGCTTGGTCGGAAAGGGTCGCGCCCTGCAGCTCATCCTTTCCGCAGAGATGATAAGTGCGCAGGAGGCTTACCGCATTGGACTCGTCAACGAAATCGTGCCGGCAGCGGATCTGCTCACGCGTGCCGAGGCAATCTTAAGGAAGATCGCGTCGAACGCCCCAATGGCGGTGAAGTTCGCGCTCACCGCTGTGAATAGGGGACTGGAGACGAGCCAGGACGAGGGCCTGTTGCTCGAGGCGTCCTATTTTGGCCTCTGCGCCGGAACCGAAGACAAGAAGGAGGGCACGTCCGCCTTCCTCGAAAAGCGCGCACCCCAGTTCCACGGCCGCTAACTGAATGCCCATGACGATTTTGGAGACACCTATGGCAAGCGACAATATTTTCTCCGGACTCAAGGTGGTGGACTTGGCGAGTTTCATCGCCGGCCCGAGTGCTGCCGTGATCTTGTCCGATTTCGGCGCCGACGTGATCAAAGTGGAACCACCCTCCGGCGATACCTGGAGACTCGGGCACAAAATTCCGCCGCAGCCGCAAGCCAGCGATGCCTATCCCTGGCACTTGGCTAACCGCAACAAGCGTGGAATCACGCTCGATCTGAAGTCCCCGAGTGCTCGGCAGGTTCTTGAGCGCCTGGTTGAGTGGGCGGACGTGTTCATCGTCAATACACCGCATCCCGCACGCAGGCGACTGAACCTTGAATATGACGACGTCGCGAAATGGAATCCGCGGCTGATTTATGCAGATCTCACCGGCTTTGGCGAAAAAGGACCCGATGCCGATCTTCCGGGATTCGACATCACCGCCTACTGGGCCCGAAGCGGTTTGTTGTCCATGACGCGCGATGCCGGGGCGCCGCCGACTTGGCCGGTCGCCGGCAGTGGTGACAATGCCACCGCCGTCGGTCTGTACTCGGCGATCGTGACGGCGCTGTATCGTCGTGAGCGCACCGGCAAAGGATCCTATGTCACCACGTCGCTGCTCGCGCAAGGGGTGTGGTCAGCGAGCGTTTCGATTCAGGCAGCTCTCTGCGGAGCCAACTTCTACGGCCTGCACGACCGAATGCATCCCGCCAACGCGGCACTCAATGTGTATCGCGCGTCGGATGACACTTGGTTTGTGCTCATCGTCACACCTGACAAGTTGGCCGCGGTGGCGAATGTGATTGGGCGGGCGGATCTGCTGACAGATCCTCGTTTTTCCGATCCGGCCAAGCTGATACAAAACATGCCACAGCTTGCAGAAATTCTCGACCAAGTCTTCGCTGCTCAGCCGATGACGCATTGGTACCAGGTTTTCAATGGCGTTCACGTCACGTTCGGCGCCGTGCGAGGGCCGCAGGAAGTCATCGAGGATCCGCAGCTGCGAATGAACGACATTGTCGTTCCGCTCGACGGCGCAGGCGGCAGGCTGGCCACGACGATCAGCAGTCCCATTCAAGTGCACGGCATCACCAAGGTGCCGGCGAGGCGGGCCCCGGTGCTTGGAGAACACAACTCGGAGGTTCTCGAGCAGCTCGGGTTCAGCGCGAGCGAAATCGACGCATTGCATGCGAGCGGCACTGTCCCGAAGGCAAAGGAGCCGGCGCAAGCGGCCCGCGGATAGATTTACGAGGGGATGAGGCGCGCGTTGGAGGCAGCGAACCCACACGCGTTGCATTGGATTTGAATTCAATCACGAGGAGAGCTGACTATGTCTACCCAAAAGCCCATTCGCCGCGTCACGATCATCGGCACTGGCGTCATCGGCGCGAGCTGGGCGGCGCTGTACCTCGCCAAAGGCCTGGAAGTCGTGGCGACCGATATCGCGCCGAATGCGGAGACCGCCCTGAAACGGTTCGTGGATGCCGCGTGGCCGGCCCTGAAGAGATTGGGCCTTGCGCCTGGCGCGTCACAATCCAAATTGTCGTTCTCGCCGAAAATCGAGGCCGCGGTAAGCGGCGCGGATCTCGTCCAGGAGAATGGTCCGGAGCGCCTCGACTTCAAGCAAAAGCTCTATGGGCAGCTGGATGATCTGTTGCCGGCGGAGGTGATCATCGCGTCGAGCTCATCCGGGCTCACGATGAGCGAGATTCAATTGGGCTGCAGATCTCATCCCGAGCGTTGCGTCATCGGACATCCGTTCAATCCGCCCCATCTGGTTCCACTGGTCGAAATCGTGGGTGGCGCCAAGACCTCCGAAGAAACGATCGGGCGGGCCGCGGAATTCTACAAGAGCATTGGAAGGCGGACGGTTTTGGTGCGTAAGGAGATGCCGGGGCACGTCGCCAATCGTCTGCAGTCCGCCATTGCCCGGGAAGTCTACTATCTGGTTGCCGAAGGCGTCGTCAGCGCCGCGGATGCGGACACCGCGTTGTGCTGGGGACCGGGTCTGCGTTGGGGGCTGATGGGCAACATGCTCCTCAACCACTTGGGCGGCGGTGAAGGCGGCATCGAGCACTTTCTCGAGCAATTCACCCGTCCCATGACAGCTTGGTGGAAGTCTCTTGGAAGCCCGGTGTTGACGCCCGAAGTACAAAAGAAGCTCATCGACAGCGTGCATGCCGAAGTCGGCTCACGCACCATCGACTCGCTTGCGGCAGAACGTGACGAAATGCTGCTCGGGCTCCTCGAGCTTCGTACGAGAACAGAGAAAGAGTTTCAGATGGTCGGAAAGGATGCCAAAGCGGGCTGATGCTTCCGGCACCTCGGGCGATGACAAATGGCGAGAGCAATTTATGAGCGAGTCATTGGACATTTCACAACCGCCGGACAAACCCAGGAGACCGCATGTCGTGATCATCGGCGGCGGCTTCGCCGGTATTGCGGCCGTCAAAGCATTGCGGCATTGCGAAGCCGACGTAACGATCATCGACCGTCGCAACCATCACATCTTCCAACCACTGTTGTACCAGGTGGCAACGGCAGTGCTCGCACCCGCCGATGTCGCCGCACCGATTCGGCAGCTGTCAGCGCGACAAAAAAACGTATCCGTGCTGCTGGCTGAAGTCATAGGTGTGAACTTGGGATCGCGATCCGTCGAGATCAAGTACCCGGGCGCGGGCGACAAGAAGATTACCTTTGACTATTTGGTGGTCGCCGCAGGGGTGCAATCGAGCTACTTCGGTCATAACGAATTTGCCAAGTATGCTCCCTGCCTGAAGACCATCACGGACGCGCAAATAATACGATCAAAAATCCTGAGCGCATATGAGTTGGCAGAATCCACTGACGACGAGGGCGAACGGCGGCGGCTGATGACATTCGTCCTGGTCGGCGCGGGACCGACCGGCGTGGAATTGGCGGCATCGATCGCGCAAATGGCCAAAACAACCTTGCGCGCTAACTTTCGGCGGATCGATCCTTCCACTACGTCGATTGTATTGCTCGATGGAGCGAAGCGCGTACTCCCGGGTTTCGCCGAATCCTCGTCACTAAAGGCGGCACAACGCCTGGCCAAGCTCGGAGTGAAAGTGATCACCAACGCGATGGTCGAACACATCGATGATCAAGGCGTGACGGTCGGCGGAAAGAGGATCGAAAGCGGCACGGTCTTGTGGACAGCAGGTGTCTCGCCGTCGCCGATCGTCAAGATGCTCGGCGTAGCGACTGACCGAGCTGGCCGGGCATGCGTCGGCCCATTTTTGAACGTCGCCGATTCCCGGGGGATATTCGTCGTCGGCGATGCCGCGATCTTGATACAGGACGGTCGACCGTGGCCGGGGGTGGCGCAGGTCGCAATCCAGCAAGGCCGGTACGTCGGACGGTGGATCGCCAGAGAGCTCGGCGGCGGTAAACTGCCTCGTCCTTTCCGATACTTCGACAAGGGCAACATGGCGGTGATCGGCAAGAATTTTGCCATCCTGGAGTCAGGCCGAATCAGGCTCGCAGGAATTATTCCTTGGTTGATCTGGGCGTTTATTCACATCATGTTCCTGCCGCAGCTGCAAAACCGGCGCCGTGTTCAGAACCAATGGTTCTGGAGCTATTTTACGGGTCAGCGCAGCTCGCGTTTGGTTGATGAGGCGCCGCGGATTTAACCCATCACCCGAATTCGCCCCTAAAGGAGCGCGAAAAGTGCGCTTCGCACCGCGTCCGCAGGATTCCACAAGCCGGGCTCCTCTACCTACAAGCGCAGCTTGTGCCGCTGGTCTAGGCTTCGAGACATGTCATTGCTCGAGGCGACGCTCGTGTCTTTCGATCACCCTGCTGCGGTAACACCGAACTGGTGTGTTGCCTCCTACCCGACTGCGCCGGCCTTGTCTCCGCAGCTGACGTTCCAGGTGTTTTAAAAGGGGTTTGCTATGTACGGCCGCGAACATTTCAGGGTCCATGTGTTGGGGCGCTTTCGGTTAGTCACGGGGGATACCCCCATCGCCATCCCTCCACGCTTACGCAAACCACAGGAACTGCTGCAGGCCCTGATCGCTTTTGGTGGAACCGAAGTGGGCGCGGGTGTGCTGATCGATGCGCTGTGGCCGGAATCTGAGGGCGATGCCGCGTACCACGCGCTCGAAAGTGCACTTTATAGGCTGCGCCAGCTGCTCGGTGCACGCGATGCGGTACGCATGGAGGGCGGCAAGGTCAGCCTGAACCGGGATCAGTTGTGGGTCGACATGTGGGAGTTCGAGGGGGAGTTGCAGCGTCCTCATGATACGGAGGCGAATGACATCGAAAGGATCGGCCGTCTCCGACTCCTCTATCAAGCGATTTTCTTCAGCACGAGACGGAAAGGCCCTGGGTCTTGAAGGCGCGCCAGGAGTTGCGTGATTGTTTGCTGCGTGCCATCCGCGATGCGGCGCGTGAGTGCGAACGAGCGTGCCGTTGGGAAGATGCTGCGAGCTTATATCGATCCGGGCTCGAGCTCGACTCGCTCAACGAGGGTACGGTCTGCGCAGAGGACCGGTGGAAGAAGTTCCTTTCGCTCATTTCGCGCGCGGACAGCGCGTCTTGGTCAGATCGGACGCGCCCTCCGATTTCGACGTGACTCGTTCCTCAATGACGCCATCTCGTGTCTGTCGCCAGGAAGAGGGCGTCTCGCCGACGATGCTCCGGAACGAACGCGTGAAATGCGACTGATCGCTCATGCCGCAGCTCAAGGCGATCTCACTTAGTGAGGCGCCCGTCGTAAGCATGAGACCTTGAGCGAGCTCGATGCGCCTGTGTCTGATCCAGATGCCGGCAGGCATACCGAAGGTGCGCTTGAACGCGCGACAGAAGTGACCGACGCTCATGTGGAGTGACGCTGCAAGGTCTTTGATGACGATCCTGCCACTGAGGTTGGCATCGACATGCGCCGCGAGACGTCTCGACCGCCAAGCCGCGAAACCGCCGCGAGGGATTTTTATTGGACCTCGGTCGCTGGTTTGTCTGGTGACCTCCGGTCCCGGATGCCGGTCCAGTAGCGTCACGGCACGTGCGATATGTGCCCGGGTGCCGTCGCTGTCACCGTCCCTTGCGCGACACGCGGCCTCGATGAGCTGAGCGGTTACCATCAATAGATCGTATGAACTCTGCTCCAGCATTGGCGCAGCACCCTGGATCGTCGTTGGCGCAGGTTCGCTATCGACTGTAGTCACGCCTGTAGTGTGCGCGTATGCCCCTGCCTCAGGGAGCCCCCCGTCCGGGGGGCTGAGCGCCGGAGCGATGGCGGTCACCCGACCTTTCCCATGGCTACTTGAGCGTGATGTGCATACCGTTGGCGGACAGGTTGAATCGCAACCCGCCCGTCTGTGAATGCAACTTGATCACGACGCCCTTCTCGTTCTTGAGATAGGCGACGGAGCCGCCCTCAATGATCGTCACGCCGGCGGTAACCGCCGAATATTGGCCGGCGAGATCAGCCGGACTGGTCAGATTGTAGACTTCGCCCTCGGCGTTGATTCCAGCTCCACCAACGTCGGCGACCGATACGCCCGAAAGTTTGAAAGGGTACTGCTTTTGGTCTTTGCTGTAGTAAAGAGTGCCGTGTCCCCATGTGTATCCTATGCCCACGGCGACCGAGCCGCCGCTATACCACACGTAGCCTGAAGGTATCGCTCCGGCTGCAACCGGCGGGGTGGTGTCGCCTGCCGCCACAGCGACGGCCGACAATAAAAGCGGGGCAGCGAGACTGAAAATCAATTTACGCATGACATCTGACTCCTTGGGTTGTGCGACAGTCAACAGTTGGCCATTTAGAGGGAAACTTAGCGAAGTGGGCCTCACCGCGGGCTCACGTCTGGGCGTAAGGGGTGAAGCTTCATCTCAACCGACGTTGCGACATGCTCGGTCGCGATGCTCAATTTGGAAACTGCCGCTTGCGCAGCCGTCCCGGATTTGGCGGTCATCCCAGCTTCTGCAACCGATGGGAGCGTGGTGTCTTCGGCCGTCGCGCGCGCCGCTCGATCCAGCCAATCGCCGAGGGAGGCAACTGCCCGTGCATCGACGTCGCGGGCAAGCGGCTCGCTGCCGGCGACGAAAGCGGCACCGGCCAATCGCTCGATGCTGCGCAGCTCAGGCAAGTGCGTCTGCCGCGGCAGCATCTCCATCTCGAATTGGCTGAGCGCTTTGAAGTTGTCTGCCCGCGCCAGAGCCTCAACCGTGTGCTGTCTATTCGTTTCAGCGTTCTGGGGAATTCTCAAGAGCGCAGCAATAGCACGCAGCGCGTCCGCCAACGCACCGCGCAGCCTCGTGATTGCCGACTCGGGCCATAGGCTGCTGAACACGAGTGTCATCACGACATTGCCCAAGAGGATGCCGGCGATCCGGTCTCGCAGCACGGTCAGGTCATTGGCAGGCGAGTACGTTTGCAGCACCCCCATGAAGAACGCCAATGCGATCTGCATGCCCGCATAGGACAAGCGCTCACTGCTGGAGGTGACCCAACCTGCGAACAGCGCGACCACTGCAGTGAGCGCACACAACTGTCCGATGTCAGTGAAGTGAGGAATCAGGAATACGATCGATAGTCCCGCAAGCAATCCACCGATGATCGCTCCCGAGATTCGCAGCGTGAGCTTGTGAACCGTTTCACCGACGCTGCCGAGCGCGACGAAGAAGACGGTCACGATCGAAGTTAGCAGCCCGGGCCAATCGAGCATCGTGTACACGCTGTACACGATCATGATCGCGATGGTCGTTTTCAGCGCGAACTGCCAGTGAGCGGGATTGCTCAACGCATCGGGCACGAACAGCTGCCGTGGCCTGTGCCCGGTGTGAGCAGGTTGATGCGCAGGTGTGCGAGAGAGCTCGCGTTGCAGCTCAGCGAAGGCGTAAGTCGCTGCAAGTGCTTCGGGCAAGGACTCCGTTTCAGGAGGCGCTTCGGCCACAAGGCTCCGTCGTTCCAATACGTCAAGGCAGCCTTGAACCAGATGGGACAGACGCGTTCGTTCGTGCGGCGGTATTGGGTCCGGATAGGCCTCGAGAATGACCAATGCATCCAGCAACCGCTGAATCGCGGGCGGATTTCGCGACTTTTCGATGAGCGGCACCAGGATGGCGCGCCATTGTGCGAGTCGCCCGGCGATTTCGCCGCGGGTTGACGCGGCCTCGAGATCTGTGAGGACCTTCCTAACGCCGCGCTCGGCCACGGCCGCTCCCTGGGGGCCAAAGAGCAGATTTATCAGTGTCATCGTGAAGGCGGGAACGACCACGACCACCCATAACCACAGGGTCGTTCGCGTGAAGGCTTCCGGATTTGGCACTTCGTCGATGACCGACTGCATCGTCACGACCAAGAAGCCGGCAAGGAAGGAAATTGGGCCAAGCGCAAAGGTGCGGACGCTGAACATCGCCAAGAAGGTCATGAGGGCCATTGCCGGCAAGCGGATTGCCGGATCGCCCAAGGAGATCTGCACGAGACCCAGCGTGAAAATGACGGCAAGCGTCACGGCGAGCGTGCCAGCCACGGCCATCGTCAAAGTCGCGGCAGTGTCGTCTTTGCTCGTCAGGAAGACCATATAGGCCATGTACGCGGCAAGCGGAATACGAAACACCATGGCAATCGCAACCGTGATCGTGCAGGCCGCGGCGATACGCGCGGCGGCGCGCCCACGGCCTTCTCTTGGTGCAAGCTCTTGCGCGAGGAACGCAAGAAACGGCTGTCGGCTCTCCACGGGTCTAGCTAGCGTTGCCGCGAGGAACTTTGACCGATACCGTCATCTCGTGATTGCTCTCGCTCATTGAATCTCTCCGCGCCGTAACGACTAGCTTGTGCGGACATCGTTGTCCGGCATATCCCCTCAATGGGGGGACTGCGCGCAAGCGCACACGGTGCGCTCGACCAGGGCAAGCGTGACCAGCAATTCTGATTTAGGTTTCGAGCGAGCGGGTAAGCCCCCCATTGGGGGGATTGGGCAGGGTTTGGTATTTCCACAGAATTCCTCTGTATGTCTAACCCCGCCAATGGATACCGATGGAGTCCGTGATGCACGCCGCCGGCCCCGATCGGAGTTCCCCGGGGGGCGCTGGAAAGCAGAGCGCGTCTGCAGTGTGGCTGCGCGCATTTGTAATGTGGCTTCGAGCTTTTTCAATCGCGAGTGCCGCAATGCTGATGGCGTCCTGTAACGAGGGTGTGCTCGATCCGCACGGTCCGGTGGGCAAGGCAGAGCGAGTCATTCTCTACGATTCGACCGCGATCATGCTTGCCGTCGTCATTCCGGTGATCGTGCTCACGCTGGTGTTTGCATGGTGGTTTCGCGCCAAAAATAAACGGGCGCGTTACCGGCCAGACTGGGAATATTCCGGTCGCATCGAGATGATTATCTGGTCCATTCCAGCACTCATCATCCTGTTTCTCGGCGGCATTGCGTGGACCGGCTCACATGACCTCGATCCCCCGGCGCCGCTGGCAGACTCTACGGCACCGCTCGATATCGAAGTCATCTCCCTCGACTGGCGCTGGCTTTTCATCTATCCGCATGAGGGGATCGCGAGCTTGAATCGTTTGGTTGTCCCAGCGGGAGTGCCGCTGCGATTTCGCCTGACTTCGACGACGGTCATGAACAGCTTTTTCGTGCCTCAGTTGGGCAGTCAGATCTATACGATGCCGAACATGGTCACGCGGCTGAATTTGGAGGCCGACCAACCCGGCACTTACGAGGGTCTCTCAGCGCAGTTCAGCGGCGACGGCTTTTCCGACATGCGCTTCGATCTTGTGTCGACCGAAGCCGAGGCCTTCAAGGCTTGGGTCAACTCGACAAAGACTCAAGGTGGCGTGCTTGATGCAAGGACATTTGAGGAGCTGGTGAAGCCCGCCAAGGCCGACGGGGCGCAGACCTACTCGCAGGTGAGCGAGGGTCTGTTCGACAAGATTTCGTCAAGGTCTATGGCGGCCGTCTCGCGGCAACGAGGGCAGTAATATGTTCGGCAGACTCACCTGGGCGGCAATTCCTTTCGACCAACCGGTCGTCATGATCGCGTCCGGCACAGTCGGTTTCGTCATCTTTTGCATCTTGGCGCTGGTGACGGTCAAAGGCTGGTGGCCCTACTTGTGGCGAGAATGGATCACCAGCGTCGATCACAAGCGCATCGGCGTGATGTACATAGGCCTGGCGCTCCTGATGCTGGTGCGTGGTTTCTCTGACGCCATGTTGATGCGCAGCCAACTCGCCCTTGCCGCCGGTCACGCACAGGGATATCTGCCGCCCGAACATTACGATCAGATCTTCTCGGCGCACGGCACCATCATGATCTTTTTCGTCGCCATGCCGTTTGTCATCGGGCTCATGAACTTCGTCTTGCCGCTGCAGCTTGGCGTGCGCGATGTTGCCTTTCCAGTGCTTAACTCCATCGGCTTGTGGTTGTCTGCAGCGGGAGTGCTTTTGGTAAACGTGTCGCTCGTGGTAGGCGAGTTTTCCCGCACCGGCTGGCTCGCCTATCCGCCATTGAGCGAAGTAGCATACTCCCCGGGGGTCGGCGTCGACTATTACCTGTGGTCCTTGCAGATTTCGGGTTTTGGAACGTTGCTATCAGGCATAAATCTCACGACCACCATCTTGAAATTGCGGGCGCCGGGTATGGGTTACCGCCAGATGCCGATCTTTTGTTGGACGGCGCTGGCCTCGAATCTCCTCATCGTCGCAGCCTTTCCGATCTTGACGGCGACGTTTGCGATGCTGCTGCTCGATCGTTACTGCGGCTTCCATTTCTTTACCAACGAACTCGGTGGGAATCCGATGATGTACGTCAACCTCATCTGGTGCTGGGGCCACCCGGAGGTGTACATCTTGATACTGCCTGCGTTCGGGGTGTTCTCGGAGGTGGTCGCGACTTTTTCGGGCAAGCCGTTGTTCGGCCGCCGTTCGATGGTGATGGCAACGATGGTGATCTGCGTCCTGTCCTTCCTGGTATGGCTGCATCATTTTTTCACCATGGGAGCCGGCGCAGACGTGAACGCCTTCTTCGGCGTCATGACGATGCTCATCGCCGTGCCGACGGGTGTGAAGGTTTTTAATTGGCTGTTCACTCTATACGGTGGCCGAATCCGTTTCACGGTGCCCGTTTATTGGGCGATCGGGTTCATCGTGACCTTCGTCATCGGGGGCATGACCGGTGTCCTCATGGCGATCCCACCGGCTGACTTTGTGCTGCACAACAGCCTGTTTCTGATCGCGCACTTCCACAATGTGATCATTGGCGGCGTTGTCTTCGGTGTCATGGCGGGCATCACATATTGGTTTCCGAAGGCCTTTGGCTTCACGCTGAATGAGGGGCTTGGTAAATCGGTGTTCTGGTGCTGGTTCATCGGCTTCTACCTCGCCTTCATGCCGCTCTACGTGCTGGGACTCATGGGGGCGACGCGGCGCATGCAGCATTATTCGAACATGCATTGGCAGCCGCTCATGCTCGTCGCCCTCGCGGGCGCAATACTGATTCTCTTAGGCATCGCACTGACCGGCGTGCAGCTCGCCGTGAGTATTCGACGGCGTGAGCTCAATCGCGATGTGACGGGGGATCCGTGGAACGGTCGTACGCTCGAGTGGTCGACTCCGTCCCCGCCGCCGGTGTGGAACTTCTCGCATCTACCGCAAGTGGACCGCCCAGACGTGTTCTGGGCAATGAAGCAACAGCGCGGAACTGCGCAGGGTCGCAACGTCAAGCGGACCTATGAAATGATCCATGTCCCTCGGAATAATCCGACGGGCTTCTTTCTCGCCTTCTTTGCGGTATTGCTGGGATTCTCCCTCATCTGGCGCATCTGGTGGGGCGCCGGACTGGGACTTCTGGGGGTGCTTGTCGTTTGTCTCATGCAGGCGTGGCGCACCGATGGCGAGATCGAGCTGCCTGCGGAGAAGGTCGCCGCCTTTGAGCGGCTCCATGGGCTGAAGGAGAGCGCGGTATGAGCGCAGCGGAGCAAACGCTCGCAAGCGGCGATGCAGTGCCACTCTCGCTTCGGGGCCCTGCGCCGACGCGCGTGGTCGCGGGATACGGTTTTTGGCTGTTTCTGCTATCCGACATCATTATATTCGCCGCGCTCTTTGCCGCGTTTGCGGTGCTTTCAGGCGAAACCGCCGGCGGCCCCACGGCCGCCGACCTGTTCGATAAGAGGCATGTGCTGATCGAGACCGCTTGCTTGCTGGCCTCGAGCGTCACCTGCGGATTTGGCTCGCTCGCGGTGCAGAGCGGAGATAGAAACTCAACTTATTTTTGGATGGCGATCACCTTCATTTTAGGTGTCACGTTTCTGAGCCTCGAAGTGAGCGAGTTCAGTCACATGCTTGGCATAGGCGCGGGGCCATCCCGCAGCGCTTTTCTCTCGGCCTTCTTTACCTTGGTGGGCACCCACGGACTGCACGTGACCATGGGCTTGTGTTGGCTGATCGTCATGCTATTGCAGGTTGCAACGCTCGGATTCCGGCCGATGGTCAGCCGCCGTTTCTTCTGCTTTGCCCTGTTCTGGCACGCGCTCGACATCGTTTGGATCGGCGTATTTACCATCGTATATCTGGGAGCTCACCTTTGAGTACCGAAATCACCGAAATCGAAGCTCAAGGCATGGCGCCGGGTGCCAACGTGCGCACGCACGGCACGCGCCAAAGTTACCTGATTGGCTTGGGCTACGCCGTCGTTTTGACACTGGCCTCCTTTTGGGCTTCGTCAACCGATGTCATCTATCCGCCGGGCGTGCCCATTCTGTTGGGGGTTCTCGCGATTGCCCAAATGGGGATTCACTTGGTGTTCTTCCTGCACATCTCGAGCGCGCCGGACCAAACCAACAATATTCTCGCGCTCGCTTTCGGCATTTTCGTGGTGGGTCTGCTGGTATTCGGATCGATGATCATCATGGCTCATTTGAATCACAACATGATGCCCATGGATCGACTCATGCAGCTGCAGTTGCAGCGCTAGCGTTGCAGCTTAGAACCGACCCACTGCTCATGGCGATCGCACCCGATGATTCGCTGATCACCGCGCTGTCCTGCCTAAGGTGGCGCGAATATCTTGAGCTCACGAAACCCAAAGTGAGCCTGTTGATCGTATTCACGGCCATCGTCGGGATGGTCATGGCCTCACCCGGGATGGTACCGCTGCCGGCGTTGGTGTTTGGCACCCTCGGTATAGCCATGGCGTCAGCTTCTGCGGCCACGCTCAATCACATCCTCGACCGTCGCATCGATCGGGAGATGGCGCGTACCCGGCGGCGGCCGCTGGCGACGGGGAGTCTACAAGCGAGCCAGGCCTTGGCCTTCGCGGGCGTCTTGTGTGTGGGTTCGATGGTGCTGCTATGGATGTCGGTTGGAAGCCTTTGCGCACTGCTGACGTTCTGCTCACTCATCGGCTATGCTGTGATCTATACCGGCTGGCTCAAACACGCGACGCCGCAAAACATCGTGATCGGCGGCGCCGCCGGCGCAGCACCCCCGGTACTCGGGTGGGTGGCCGTGACTCACTCCATCGATGCGCAGGCGCTGGTGTTGTTCATGATCATCTTTATGTGGACACCACCGCACTTCTGGTCGCTCGCGATTGCGCGGCGCGAGGAATACGCGAAGGCGGGCGTACCCATGCTGCCGGTGACTCACGGCATCCCGCATACGCGCCGACAGATTCTGGTCTACACCGTCTTGCTGATCTTATGCACCCTGATGCCCATGGTCATTGGGATGAGCGGATTGATATACATGGCGGCAGCGCTCGCGCTCGATGGGCGCTTTCTTTACCTGGCCTTGGTTCTGCAGCGAGGCACGCGGCCCGACCTCCCCATCCGAACCTTTCGTTTCTCCATCACCTATCTGATGGCTCTGTTCGCTGCATTCATCGCTGATCATTATTGCAGGCTGCTTCAGTATCAGTAGGTTGCTTTCAAATTTCATTGTATTAGGAGTTTCTGATGCTTACGCCAAGTCGCCTCCGCCGAGTCAGTTCATGGCAAAGTCGTTTTCTTTCAACTGCGGTACTGGGTCTCGCGAGCGCGAGTGTTCTTCTGCCCGCAGGCCCCGCTTTGGCCGATGCTGCGCGGCCGGTTGTGAATGAGAAATTCAGCGACTTCGCCCCGGTGATCGCCGAGCTGCGGCAGGAAGCAGGCCAGGACCGGCGTGACATCGTCAAGGCCAACATGCTGTTGACCGAAACCGAGAGCGCGCGATTCTGGCCGCTCTATGACGAATATCGCGCCGAACGGCAGAAAATCGGGGACCGCAGGGTGCGGCTGATCACTGACTTTTTGGCGCAGCAAAACTCAATGACCGAGGACCAAGCGCGATCTCTCGCCAATGAAGATTTTGCGATCTTGAAGGACACCAGCGAACTGAAGACCAAGTGGTATAAAAAGATGACCAAAGAGCTTTCAGAGCGAACGATTGCCCGTTTTTTTCATATTGACGAGAAGCTCGACGCCGCCGCCGACATCGCGCTTGCAGCCAATATCCCACTAATCCACTGAGCTTGCTGTTCACCCATTGGGGGGATGGGAATGCTTCATACCCTGCGTCAATCTTAAGGTTGCGAGCTATCCAGTTGCCCCCTTCCTAACGGGGCGGAGATCCAATGAGCAAGAAAGTGGCGCAAGTCATCGTCGAGACCTTGCAATCGGCCGGTGTCAAGAATTGCTATGGCATCGTGGGGGACACGCTGAACACGTTTGCCACCAGTCTGAGCCGCAGTGACATCAAGTTCGTCCACATGCGCCATGAGGAGGCGGGTGCCTATGCGGCACAGGCCGAAGCACTTTTGATGGACCGCCTGACAGCCATGGCCGGCAGCTGTGGTCCGGGCAGCTTGCATTTCATCAATGGGTTGTATGAGGCGAACCGCAATCGCGCGCCCGTCATTCTGATCGCGAGCCAGGTGGTGCGGCGCGAGCTTGGATTCAATTTCATTCAGGAAGTGGATTTTCAAGACGTCTATCGGGGCTGCAGCGTATTTTGCGAAATGATCTTGACGCCGGACCAAGCGCTGCGAAAGACAGTCATGGCGTGTCAGGCCGCGAGCGGCGAGCGCGGGGTGGCAGTTCTCATTGTTCCCGTCGACATCGCGGATTCGGATGCGGCCGGGGAGCCCCCGTTTCGCGTCCATGTCAACAAGCCCGTCATACGGCCGAGTGACGAGGATTTGGATCGGATCGCGGACATGCTGGCGGAAGGTACGAACATCACGATTTACGCGGGCTCCGGTTGTGTGGACGCCCACGACGAGGTTGTCGAGCTGGCCCAGCGCCTCAAAGCGCCGGTCGCGCATACCTCGCGCGGCAAGGATGAGATCGAATACGACAATCCGAACAATGTGGGCATGACGGGCGTGATTGGTACGGAGTCCGGATATCACGCCATCTTGAACTGCGACACCTTGCTGCTTCTCGGCACCGATTTTGCGTGGCGGCAGTTCTACCCAGACCACGCCAAGATCATCCAAGTTGATATCGACTCGACGCATGTCGGCCGGCGCCATCCGGTCAACTTCGGCGTGGTGGGCAATATCAAGGACACGATTCAGGCGCTGCTGCCGCGGGTGGCGCAGCGCGAAGATGCCACATTCCTCAATACGTATGTGGAACGTCACAAGAAGGCGCTCAAAGCGCAGGCGGGCAGAGCCGCACCGGGCCCGCGCGGCAAAATACCCGGCCAATATTTGACCTCGATCATCAATCGGCTCGCCAATCAAGATGCTTTGTTTACAGCCGATGACGGGACGCCGCTGGTGTGGATGTTGCGAATGGTGGAGGCGAACGGTAGGCGGCGCATGTTCGGCAGCCTTCTGCACGGGACCATGGCGACCTCGATCGGGAATGCCATCGGATTGCAGCAAGCCCAGCCGGGCCGCCAGGTCATCGCTTTGGCCGGCGACGGCGGCTTCAGTATGTTGCTCGGCGATGTTCTCACCACCGTACAAGAGAATCTGCCGATCAAGATCGCCGTTTATGACAACGGCAAGCTGGGATTCGTGGAGCTCGAGCAGAAGGGCGAGGGATTGTTACCCGTCTATACGAATCTGACCAATCCGGATTTCGGCAAAGTCGCGGAAGCCATGGGGCTTTGGGGCAAGACCGTCCGCAAGGCGGAAGATCTCGAAGGCGCCGTGGCCGAGTGGCTCGGGCAGCCAGGGCCCGCGTTGCTGAATGTCAAGGTCGAACCTATGGAACTGGTAATGCCGCCGTTCACGGCACCCGAAGCCGTCTACGGCATGGCCATGTATTCAATCAAGGCCGTGATGCATGGAAAGGCGGGCGATGTGTTCGAAATGATCGGCGAGAATCTTTAGCGAGGGACCCATCGGTGTCGCGGCGGTGAACCGGATACTCATTTGTCGCGATTGCGATACCGTGTATCGTGCGATTCCCCTGCGCCGTGGAGATGTGGCCCTCTGCCGACGCTGCGACGCGGTTCTGGCACGCTATTTTGGCGCGAGCGTGGAGAGTGGCTTGGCACTGGTCTGCGCGGCGGCGATATTTTTCGCCATCGCCAATCTCACGCCCATCTTAAGCATCGACATCGCAGGGATCGAGACCAAAGCCAATATCTGGTTTGCCGTGCGCTCATTGCAGCGGGGCTGGATTTCAGTCGCTGCCCTAGGATTGGCGTTCACTACCTTTCTCATCCCAGCAGTGCAAATAGCGCTGCTCTTCTGGGTGCTGCTGTTCGCGCGCCTCGGGCACCGGCCGCCCGGCTTTGGACCGATCATGAGGCTGCTGCACCGGACGCGCCCCTGGAGCATGACGGAGGTTTTCTTGCTCGGCGCATTGGTCGCGATCGTGAAACTCGCGAATTGGGTCCCCATT
>Ga0210406_10000788_pt1 | contig 41492 bp, 45 predicted proteins | sample IncBWC30MmetaG_FD_155454 | JGI IMG/M metagenome (GOLD analysis project Ga0210406, IMG submission 155454) | Forest soil microbial communities from Barre Woods Harvard Forest LTER site, Petersham, Massachusetts, United States - Inc-BW-C-30-M | ecosystem: Environmental > Terrestrial > Soil >... | reverse complement strand
CGCCTCCGGGCTCGCCCCACACGCAGGCCCGCGAAAAGATCGGACTGTGTCTGCCGAATTTCGGAGGGTAATGATAGGCGCTGGTTTGGCGCGGATTTTCGATCATTCTGGGGGCCCCGCGGGCCGCGAGAAAATAAATGGATATGGCGCTGCCGGCGGGCGAACCCAGCGCGCTCGCGGCGGGCACAGCCCCCATGGTCGCCCGCCCCGAATTGCGAAACGCCATCTGGCGCGCCGCATTGAAATGCCGATAGCGCTCATCACCGCCGGCTTTTGCGTTGATTTCCGGCAGATAATTCCAAATGCGAATCAAGTGCCGATGATCGGTTTGGTTGAGAACATCGAAAATCTCTCGATAGGCGAGCTCCGTGGCGCGTACCAGCGCTTGCGCTTCGCCGCCGGCCTCGATGGCCTGCTCCGTGATGGACAGAGAACCGAATAATAGATCCGCAGAACAGCGGTAGCGCACGCGGGTGCGCGCAGACTCGCCGCTGGACAAGCGGATTTGGGGTCCTGTGACCCGCCACACTTCGCACAGGCCGCGCGCGCTCAATGAAGGGGTCATGCTCGCGATCACCGGGATGCGCGCGGTCACCGGGATGCGCGCTCGATCGAGGTCGGGAGGCTTCTCGAACCCCACGACGCCCAGCACACTCTGCCACCATGATGCGGACTGCAAAGCGAGGCTTTGGTAAGGGATAACCTCGAGCTGGAGAGTTCCCGTGCCCGCCCTGGAAGACGCCGCGGAAGATGCCGTGGTGTTCATGAGAGGCAGTCTATCCTGCCTCGCAAGTTGAATGAAGGGTAGCGGCCGGGCCCTTGGCCTAGAAGGCGATGTAAGGGCCCGTTCCGACCGATGTCTTGCTGCCTTCCACAGCGACCGCGACGCGCTTGCCGTAGAAAAATGCCAAGCCGTAATCAAAGCTGCCCGCGTTCCCGGCCGGCAGCGTGCCGGCGAGCTCCGGAAGGACGTTGTACGTGTCTGTAGGCGCCGTCGTCACCATCGTCTCCGTGTTGCCCACGGTGAAGACCAGATTGTTCACCATGACCCCGTTGTTGGCGCCTTGGATACTGAGCCCCAGACTAAGGGTATTCGCGGGACAATAGAAAGTCGTCAGCCCCGTCGTGGTGCAGGTTGCGATATTGCTGTCGGCGAAATAAATTCCGTTCGAACCGCTGTCGATGAAGCTTTGGGCCAAGGTCTGACCGTTGAATGTCATCAGCAATTCCGCCATGCCGTCGAGGGTCAAGACGGTCTGGGCTCCGGATTGATTGTTCGACTGGGTATCGATGCCGAAGATGAGCTGGCCGCTGACCGTTACCGCACCCGTGGGTGCGACGGTGGGCAAATCGATGATGATGCCATTGTTATCCGCGGCGAAGAGCGTCACGGGGTTCGGTACTTGCATGGCGGTCGGTACCAGGGTCTCGACGCAGTTGGTGGCAGTGGCGCAAGCGTAATACAGCCCGTTCGTGGCGACAGTGTCGCAATTGCCGCAATCCAATTGGAAAGGGCCTATTCCCAGAATGCCGTTGGCGCCGAACTTCGCGACCGTATCTTCTTGGGTGCCACCGGTGCCTGAACAGGTGGACGGAACGGTGGTGAATCGGGAATCCCCGATCACTTGCACCGGCAGCGACTTTGCGGTCTCGCCGGCAATTGTCAAATCCGCCAAGGCGACGGGCCCCCAGCTGTAGCCATCGAGGAATCCCGTGCACTCGAGCAGAGAATTGCCGTTCGACAGGGTTTCGACCGGCAGCGTGAGCGTCAGCACCGGAGCCAAAAGGCGCAGTCCATAGGATCCCGAGTCCACCTGAATGTGATCGATGGTCTGACAGCTCGCCGAACTGCCGGGCACGCATACCGTGACCGACGTAAACAACGTATTGACGCTGCCGACGACGTTTCCGCTAGCGTCCTTGGGTCCCTGATCGACGATCACGCTGGTCGTGTTGACCGCGGGCGGAGGTGGAGGCGGTGTTGTCGATGTGCGGCCACCGCCGCCGCCGCCGCAGGAGATGGCCGACAAGCACAGGGCGACGCTAAGGCCCATCCGCACAGCACGCAGCATTACCATCAGTGCAAGTCTCCGAGATTGACGCCGGCGGGAATTGCGCTGGCCAAGTAGGCTCGGCCGGAAAAGGCGCGCATATGACCGCGTGCCTGCACGACGAGGTCGCCCTGTTGAACGTTCACGTGGCGGCGATCCGCAAACTTCGCCTTGGGCGCGGAGACGTAGGTATCGAAATACTTGCCCAGGGCCTGCCGCAAATTCGGCTTGGTGGGGCCGTTCCATGCCACTGCAAACACGTTGCCGTCGGGGGCGACAAACTCGCGCAGCAAAGTGCCGCCGGGCAATTGGATTTCGTGAACGCGATAGCCTGCACGATCTTGCGAGGATTTGATCGATGCGCGCAGCTGCGCTACATCGCTCTGCACCGTCATCTCCGGCTCACCCAAGGTGGCGGAGGCAATGCGCGGGCCCAGCGAGGCAATGAGCAGCGCGCTCGTCAGCGCTGCGATCTTGAATTCACCTGATCGAAATATTGACATGGTTATCCTTTGCACTCCTTTGAGTACCGCGGCGCCATTTGGTTCACCGCGGCGGGCCAGATTGTCGGGCATCGGCGACATCGCCGGCCTCTCCCAGCCTCGTCGAATTGCACTCGCCTCGAGTCAATTGTCCCGCAATTGATCCGGCGATTTTGCGCCGATGATCACAGTTATAACGAAATGGCTCGGGCCAGCTTACAATGAATCTCTTGATTGGCGGGAAAGCGTTCATGAAGACACAGGCAGTCGTGATGGTGGGTGCTCTGGGATTCGCACTGTGCGGATGTCCCATCGGCGGTGGCGCCAAGTACGCCGTCGGCGGCACCGTGACGGGATCCCAGGCAGGCGGGCTCGTGCTCCAGCTCAACGGGAGCGACGACTTGAGCTTCAGCGCCAGTGGCGGTTTCGTCTTCGGCAACCGGCTTGCGAACAGCGCCGCCTACGCCGTTACCATCAAGACACAGCCCGCCAATCAAGCCTGTACGGTCCGCAACGGTTCCGGGACCATCGACAAGGCGAGCGTTTCCAATGTCATCGTTTCCTGCACGCAGACCGGACGCTTTGCCTATGTTGCGAATCGGCAGTCAGCTACAGTGTCGGCCTATGCCATCGATGCCAACGGCGCGCTGACACCCATCAGCGGTTCGCCGTTCGCGACCAACGGCACGGCGCCGAGCGCCCTCACCGTCGATCCGAACGGCCAATTCCTGTATGTCGCGAATACCGGATCCAGCACGGTCTCGATATTTTCCATCGCCGCTGCCACCGGGGCACTGACGGCGGTCGGTTTTCCCGTGGCGACGGGGACCGGTCCGGACGCCGTCGCGGTCGACCCGACGGATCACTTTCTATATGTCGCCAACATGACTTCCAACAACGTGTCCGCTTACGCTCTTGATAATGGCGTTTTGACGCAGGTCGCTGGCTCTCCGTTCAATGTGGGCGCACAACCGGTTTCCCTGACGATCGATCCCAACGGCAATTTCCTGTACGCCACGAATTTCGCCGGCAACAATGTCACGGTGTTTCTCATCGATCTGGCCAACGGCACCCTGAGCAACGTATCCGGATCACCGTTCAGCGCCGGCGCGGGTCCTCTGTCGATTGCCATCGATCCGACGGACGCATTCGCCTTCGTCGCCAATGAGGCCGCAAACAGCATATCGGCGTATTCTCTGAACGCCTCGAGCGGCGCGTTGACGGCCGTCTCAGGCTCGCCCTTCGCGGCCGTCACCAATGCGGAAGCGCTGGCCGTCGATCCGGCAGGCCGCTTTGTTTTCGCGGCCAACGCCGCGGCGGCGGACCAGATCGCCACTTATTCCATTGCGCCGACCAGCGGCGCGCTGACCTTGGTATCCACGACGCCGGCCGGCGCCCTGCCGACCGGCATTGCCATCGATCCTTCAGGCCAATTTCTGTACGCCGTGAATTTCAATTCCAACGACGTTTCCGCTTACGCCATCATGCCATCGGGCGCGCTCACCCCCATTGCAGGATCACGGTTTGCCGCGGGCGGCGAGCCGCATGCGGTCGCGATCGACTAGTGCGGACGCGGCGTTGCGCGTATGTTGCGCCGATTCATTGCAGCGCAAGGATTGAGAGATGAGCATTCATAATGTAACGGCCGGCAAGCGCGTTCCGCAGGAATTCAATGTCATCATTGAAATTCCGATGAATGCCGATCCCATCAAGTACGAAGTCGACAAACAGTCCGGCGCCCTGTTCGTCGATCGCTTCATGATGACCGCCATGCACTACCCGGCCAACTATGGCTATGTGCCCTGCACGCGTGCCGACGATGACGACCCGGTGGACGTGCTGGTGCATACGCCATTTCCGCTGCTGCCGGGCGTGGTCGTGCGCTGCCGGGCGTTGGGCGTGCTGCGCATGGACGATGAGGCGGGCGGCGATGCCAAGCTGCTGGCCGTACCCACCGATGATATCTGTCCGCTGTTCACGCATTGGAAAACCATCGACGATGTGCCGGAAATCCGCCTCAAACAGATCCAGCATTTCTTCGAGCATTACAAGGACCTCGAAGCCGGCAAGTGGGTAAAGGTTCTGGGCTGGTCCGGCGTCGAACGCGCCCACGCGGAAATTCTCGAGGGCATCCAGCGTCATGAGGCTGAACGACAGCCGCGGGCTTAGCGGTGGGAATCGATAAGAATCGTGGACCGTTGATGGCCGGCGCAGGCATCGCGGTGCTGCTCGCGGCCATACTGACGGCATACCGCACGCCGGCGGCGCTCGGGCCTGCGGCATCACCGGCGGTTTTTTCCGCCTTCAGAGCTCGAGCCATTCTCGAGGATCTGGTGGGCGATGACCTGCCGCATCCGATCGGCAGTGCGGGGAACGCGAAGGTGCGCGAACGCATCGTGGCGCGGCTCACTGCGCTGGGATACACCACCGAGCTACAGACCGGACTGGTGTGCAACGACTTCGCATGCGGCACTCCCACGAATATCGTTGCGACTTACGGCACGGACGCGATCGAGCACGCAGTCCTGCTCGCCGCCCATTATGACTCGGTACCCGCCGGTCCGGGCGCCTCCGATGATGGCGCCGGCGTTGCCAACCTGCTCGAGATCGCGCGCATTCTGAGGGTGATGCCTGTACGCCGCCATCCGATCGTTCTTCTGGTGACCGACGGCGAGGAGGCCGGATTGCTGGGCGCGCAGCTCTTCACCCGCGAACATCGGCTGGCAGGCCAGGTGTGGGCCGCGGTCAATATGGAAGCGCGCGGAGTGTCCGGCCCCAGCCTGATGTTTGAAACCGGGACGGCCAACGCGTGGCTCATGCAGCGCTACGCGGCGGTCACCCCTACGCCCATCACCAACTCACTTTTCTACGTTGTCTACAAAACGCTGCCGAACAACACGGATTTCACGGTCTTCAAGCAAGCCTCGTACCAGGGTTTTAATTTTGCATTCATCGGCGACGTCGGCCGCTACCACACGCCTCTCGATAGCTTCGAGCACACATCGGCCGGCACCATTCAGCATCAGGGCGACAATGCCTTGAGCGCGGTGCTGGCGCTGGCCGACTCGGCGGACGTGCGTCCGCCCGCGCAAGATTCCGTTTTCTTCGATGTGCTGGCACGCGGCGTCATTGTCTGGCCGACCGCTTTGATATTGCCTGCCTCACTGGTGGCCCTGATGCTTTTGATGGCCGAGGCGTTCATTCTGTGTCGACGCGGTCAACTGCAGGTGCGCCAGGCCGCGTACGGTGCCGTCGGCCTGCTGACCAATCTGCTGGTGGGCGGCCTGCTGAGCTTCGGAGTCCTGGCGCTACTGTGGGTTTTGGGCAGATTGCCGCCGATGGATGCGCCTTCCTGGATTGCCCACCCGCAGGCGATGCACATCGGCTTCGCCGCGCTCGCGCTCTTGAGTACGGGCGCCGTCGCCGCGTGGTTCACGCAGCGCGCGGGCTTCTGGGGTTTTTGGTTCGGCGGCAGCTTAAGCCTGGCGCTGCTGTCGATCGCCAGCGCGATAGCCATCCCGGGAGCGAGTTACGTGTTTCTGCTGGCTGCGTTCGCGGCGGCGCTCGCGCCTCTGCCCTGGATGCGGCGCCTGGCGGAAGGCCGCACACCGTCCCGGGGAGCGCTCGAATTCATTGCCCTGGCTCCGGGCCTCATCATGCTTGCGGTCCTGCTGCCTCTGCTGCTGGTGATGTACTCCGCGCTCGGTGCTCTGGCCTGGCCCATATCCACCATGGTGCTGTGTCTCACGGGTTGCTTCCTGCTGCCGCTGTTGGCCGACGCGACCCAGGAAGCACGGCAGTTCAGCATGCTCTTGGGCGGCGCGGTGACCTTTGCCGGCATATGCATCACATTGCTGCTGCCGACATACTCCGCAGCCTGGCCGCAGCGCATGAACGTCGAATATTGGGTCGATGCCGATCGCCGCGCTGCACATTGGTGGATGCAGGCCGCCTCACTGCGCCTACCTGAGGCAATGGCCGACGCCGTACCCTTCGATCCGATTCCCCGCGCGCGCTTCGCCGGATATCCTGCGCTAGGATTCTTTGCCGACGCGCGCGCTTTGAAATTGGCAGCGCCGGAACTGACGCAGATTTCGACAACACCGGGTGCCTCGCCCGCCACTGTGCATTTCGAATTGCTGCTGACATCGGCCCGCGACGCGCCTACCGCCTTCGTGGTCTTTCCGGCGCGCGCAAACGTTCAGGATGTCCTAGTAGTCGCCCACTCAGGTCCGCTGCGCGCCAAGCTGCACCGATTTCGCAACGGTGACACGGTCTTGCAGATTGCCGGCCTTGCGAGCACGGGGATACGATTTGGGATTGATGCGGCCGCGGCTCCGATCCTGGCAACGGTCCTCGATGAGAGCTATGGGCTCCCGGACGCACTGCCGGCAGGAAAAGCGCTGCAGCGCGCTCGGCCGCAGAATGCGACCAGCTCGCAGGATGGCGATGTGACGGTGGTGCAGCGCACCGTCCGGCTGGATCCTGCGGCTGGCCGCTAAAGCCTCATGGCGCTTAACCGGATTTCGAGGTGGCGGCGGCGTACACAGCAGCCAGCCGCTGATTGTGGATTTTCTCGACAGCACCGGCAATCGCCTGCCGACGGCACTCCACGATCGCCCTGTTCATCAACAGCGAATATTCGTGCGGGCAGACCTGTTCGGCCGCCCTGGCGATTTTGTAGTACAACGCGCGTGCGCCACTGTCGGTGTCCAGCAGTTCGGCGTGGTAGCGCACCACGAGCGTAGGGGCTTTGCTATCGGCCGGAGATGCTGCGGCAACTCCGGCGACCGCCAGGCCGGCGATACCGCCCAGCAGCACAATCTTGGTAGCTAATCGGGTCATGACATCTCTCCCACGGGTGAATAAATACGACGCCCCCATAAGACGCCTGGAGACGCCTTTTGGGATCCGGCCGGATGTCGAGTTCGTCCCGAATTGCGACGGTTTCGTCCCGTTGGCGTACGCAGGCACCGCAATTTGGGACGAGTTGCGGTAGGCTTGGAATCATGATCGGAATCGGTTCGGCTCAATCGTCGCAGCGCTTCGCGGGAGGCCTGACCCAGATGCAGTTTCTGGGCATCGTGTGCCTGTTCTGGGTGTACGTGACCATTTCGAATCTCTTGTACAGCTACAGCATGGGAGCCGAGCTCGCTCGCATGACCGGCGTGACGGTGTTTGCCACCTGGGATACGCGACTGTTGCAGCACGTACTGTTGCTGCCCATGCTGTTGGTGTCGTTTTGGGCTTCGCTCAAGGTGCAATGGCGCCCGATCCTGGTCGCTTTACCGTTGCAGTTGATACTCGGCGCGGTGTTCTCCGCCATGGCGTATCCGGTGATGATTCTTTCCCATCTCATCATGGATGCGGAGCCGTCGCACGTGACCGAGCCCATGGCTCACGCAGGTGGGGATCACCTGTCGGTCACACTGTGGCTCGCGAGCTTTGTGAGTTTCTTGCCATCGTATGGGTTTGGGTTGGCCCTGGTGACGGGACTGGCGTTGTACACCCGATTTCGTGATTCCGAAGTGCGGCTCGGCGCACTGGAGCGCGAGTGGAGCGCCGCACGCCTGGCGGCACTGCGCATGCAATTATCGCCGCACACTTTGTTCAACCTCTTGCACACCATTCGCGGACACATCGAATGGGATCCAAAGGCCGCCCAGTCGATGGTGGTACAGCTTGCCGATCTGTTGCGCCGTTTGCTCAACGCCGGCGAACGCGATTTTTCACGGCTGGCCGATGAGCTGCAATTTGCGAAGCTGTACTTGGAGCTTCAACAACGGCGCTTCACGGACCGGCTCATCGTCGAATTGCCGAACCCCGTTGAAATCCCCGGCGTATGGGTACCGAGCTTGATCCTGCAGCCGCTGATCGAGAACGCGGTGGTGCATGGCATGGCAGGTCATCAAGGCATCGTGACCGTGAGCGTCACCGTGAGCATGGCCAATGAAACACTGTTGCTGCGCGTCACCAACACGATGGCCGCGGACCGGGCCGCGGGTGCGCACGGCATTGGTCTGAAGAATGTGCGCGAGCGCATGGCCGTCCAATTCGAAGGCCGCGCCGGCCTGATTGCCGGTGCTCATGGCAGCGAATGGATCAGCGAAATCAGCATGCCGGCCATACGCGAGTCGCCCCCCATCCTGCGCGAGGCACCGGCCGGCGACAAACTACCCACCACCACCACGACGCTGGTCGGCACATGATGGACGTCATCATCGTCGACGACGAGGCCGCCAGCCGCCGCACGCTGCATGAGTATTGCAACGCAGAGAAGGATTTGAACGTCGTCGGTGAATTCGCCGACGGCACAGCGGCGCTGGCCGCCATTCGCGAGGCGCAGCCGCAGCTTTTGTTCTTGGACATCCATATGGACCCATTGAACGGCATTGACCTGGCGCGGGCCCTGGATCCGTTGCAGATGCCTTCGCTGGTGTTCGTCACCGCCTACGATACCTACGCGCTCGAGGCCTTCGAGGTGTGCGCCGTGGACTACCTGCTCAAACCCTTCGACCAGGAACGCTTCCGCAAGACCCTGGCGCGTGTGCGGCCGCGGCATTTGCACACCGACGGCCAACGTCAAAGCTTGTTGGCCGGATTGCTCGCGCAGTTGGAGCGCGGGGCACGCACGCAGGGAGAGGAAAAGCCACGCCTGCTCGCCGAGTTCGGCGGCCGTTTGCATGTGCTGGACGTGACCCAGGTGGAAATGATCGAAGCAGACCGCAATTACGTGATCATCCGGATCGGCAAGGACAGCTTCCATGCACGCAGCACACTGCAGCAGGCGGAGCTGGCATTGCGCTCGCAGCCCATGCTGCGCATCAGCCGCTCCTGCCTGGTCAATCTAAATTATGTCAGGGAAGTGAATCGCACCTTACGGGGCGATTTCATTTTGATCCTGGCCGGCGGCGCGACCATCACCAGCAGCGAAGGCTTTCGCGGCAAGGTGAAAGAATATTTGAGCACCCTGAAGCTATCCTAGAGCAGTTCGTCGGGTGCCAGCGGCGAGAGGAGCTTCAACCACAATCGTTCGGTGCGACTGGTTTCCGGCTCGACGTGCCAGATCTTTTGCGCCCCGGCATCGCCGCTCACCCATTCGACACGACCGGCGGCATCCAATTGCAGTTTGTAGCTGCCGTCCGTGCTCAGATCGTCGAGCAGGCTCGTGACCTGCCGGGCGATTTCCGCGCTGCTGATCACGAGGCCCAACTCGCTGTTGATTCTGGCCGAGCGCTCGTCCATGTTCAGCGAGCCGATGAAGACGATTTTTTGATCGATCACCAGCGCCTTGGCGTGCAGGCTGGCATTGGAGCTGCGGAAGGGATGAAAGCGAGCGTGTTTTTGCCCCAGCTTCGGACGCATCTCGTGAAGATCGACACCCAGCTTGAGCAACGCAACCCGGTAGCGCCCGTAGCCGATATCCACCAGCGGCGAATCGGTCGATGCCAGGGAATTGGTCAGGATCCGCACGCGCACGCCGCTTGCGACCAGTTCGCGGATCAAGGCCATGCCCTGCTTTCCCGGGATAAAGTAGGGCGAGATGATGATGAGTTCTTGTTTCGCCGCCTGCATCAGCGCCGCAATGTCATTGGCGATCGTCATCTCCTCTTCGGGGGAGCTTTCGTCGGCGATCTTGGCCGGCTGGTCTGCGAGCACCGTTGCCGGCACCCAGATGAGCTGCACGTTGTGCACGTCCAGCTCATGCTCAAGCCAATTGGCGTTGATGGAAAAGGCCGGCTCCACGACCGGCTCCGACGCGCCTTCGATATCCACCTCCGAGGCCACCGAGGCGATCGGGATGGCGTACTTGCTGTTCCAGAACGCATCGAAGGACGCAGATAACTCCGGCACGATGGCTCCGGCCGCGACCACGTCCAGATCGACGAAATTGCTGTGCGGATCGAGCGTGAAGTACGCATCGCCGATATTGCGGCCGCCGGTAATGGCGAGTGCATTGTCCGCGACGAACAATTTATTGTGCATCCGATGATTGATGCGGTGGATGTCGGTGGCCGAGAAGATGAAACGGGTCCACGTCGCGAATCTCGCCGCCGTAAAGGGATTGAAGACGCGCACCTCGACGTTGGCATGCGAGCTCAAGTGCAGGAAGCGCCGGTCCTCACCGGCCGTGTTCAGGTCATCGACCAGCAACCGCACCCGCACGCCGCGGTCCGCTGCCAGGCGTACGTGATGCAGCAGTGTCCGCGTGGACTCATCCTCGTGAATGATGTAGTACTGAATGTCGAGCGTCCGCTCGGCATGATCGGCGAGCGCGATGAGGCTCGCCAACGCCTCGTCGCCCGAGGACAAGAGCCTGACGCCGGAAAGATTTTTGCCGACTTCATCGCCGGCGACGATGTGGCCGAGCGCGGTGGTCTCGGGCTTCTGAAAGGCCACGGACGGCGTTTTCTGGACATGCCGCGGCAGGCCGGCGCAGCCGGAAATCACCAGAATCGCGGCGGCCCACAGCCAGGTATTGCGCATCCGCACATAATATCAGGCACACTTTGTGCCCATGCAGACACAGCGCCGCATCCGCAGTTTTGTCTTGAGGGCGGGCCGCACGACACCCGCGCAGGAACGCGCGCTCGGCGAGCTTTGGCCCACCTACGGCATCGACTCGAGCGCGGCGACGCTGGACCTTGCGAGCGTTTTTGGCCGCACAGCGCCACGTTGCCTGGAAATAGGCTTCGGCGCCGGAGAAGTGATCGGGAGCTTGGCGGAGAACAATCCCCATATCGACTACCTCGGAATAGAAGTGCACCGTGCCGGCGTCGGCCGGCTTCTGCTTCGGGCCAATCAAGGCCACTTGAATAACTTACGCATCATCTGCGACGACGCAGTGGAGGTCTTGCGCGATCGGATGGCGCACCAGGTCTTCGATGAGGTGCTGGTATTCTTTCCGGACCCGTGGCACAAGAAGCGCCATCACAAGCGGCGCTTGATCGAGCCTGAGTTCGTGGCCCTCGTGGCGGACAAGCTGCGCGTCGGGGGGATTTTGAGGCTTGCAACCGATTGGCAGGCCTACGCCGAACAAATGCTGGCGGTGTGCAACGCGGATCCCTCGCTGCACTCCTTGAGCACGGACCTGACCTACGTGGCGCGCCCCGCGTTCAGACCCGCCACCCGTTTCGAGCGGCGCGGCGAGCGCCTGGGCCACGGTGTATGGGATCTGGCCTATTCAAGAGGAGAGAAAACTGCCGCGAATGCCGTCAATGATGAACTGCACGGCCAGCGCGGCGAGAATGACACCGGATAAGCGGCTCATCACATTCGCGCCGGTGACGCCGAACACCTTCATCAGCCGCGGCGTCGCGAGCATCAACACCCAACAGATCAGCATCACGAAGAAGACAACCCCCAAGAAGGCGATGAATTGCAGGGGTTTCCCCCACAGTTCGCCTGAAGTCAGCAAGATGGTGGCGAGCGCCCCCGGACCTGCGATGAAGGGAAACGCTAGGGGAAACACTGAAATGTCGTCGCGTGTCTTGGCCTCTTCCTTTTCGGGGGTGGTGGACTTGGTACCCGACGTTCGCGCGAACACCATTTCCAGTGCTATCAAGAACAGCAGCGTTCCGCCGGCAATGCGGAACGAGCTCAGTGAAATCCCCATGATGTCCAGAAACTTCGCACCCACCAATGCGAACAGGACGCAGATGATCAATGCGATCGCCGCCGCTTTGCCGGCCATTTTTTTCTTGTAGCGAGCGCTTGCGCCCGAGGTCAGCCCGGCGAACAAAGGAATCAATGAAATGGGCTCGACCACGACGAAAAAGACCACGAAAAACTTGATGAGCTGCTCGAGCATGGAATGTTGCTGCTGCGCGCAAAAATTACTTATTGCGCGAAGGGCGCATTGGGAGTTGAATTGCGGTGAGCATAGCAGACGGAGGCGGCGATGAACGTAATCAGGCCGATCGTAGGCGAGTGGTACAGGGGCGGTACCAACGAGCTCTTTGAGGTGGTTGCGATCGATCATCAAGACGAAACCATCGAAATTCAATATTTTGACGGCACCGTTGCGGAACTTGATTTCGATTCCTGGAACGAGCACCTGCTCGACGATCTCATCGAGGTTGCTGATGCACCTGAAGATTGGTCGGGCGCGATTGACGTCGAGGCCGAAGACTTGGGCCGCGAGTTCGAGGACAACGCAAGGACAGCCTGGTCCAATCCGCACGAGCGCTCACTGCGTCGATAGACGCCTGCGCCGACAGACACGCCGATAGCGCGAAGGCCGTGAGCTTCAGCCCGCAGCGCTTGCCGCCTCGCGGGCCGCGAGCTCCTGCAAAGGACGGCGCAAAATCACCAGCAGGATGAGCCCCGGCACCGCCGTGAGGCAGGTCACGACAAAAAATTTCGGCCACCCGATCGCGGAGACCAGCGTGCCGGCAATGGCGCCGGTGGTGACGCGTGGAAGAGTCGCCAAGGCAGAGAGCAGCGCGTACTGCGTGGCGCTGAAGCTCGAGTTGCACAGGGTCATGAGAAATCCCACGAAGGCGGCCTGTCCCATGCCGCCTACGCCGGTGTCGAGCGTGGTGGCGAGCGCCATGAGCCAGAGCTTCTTGCCGGACAACGCCAGCGCCGTGTACAGCAAATTCGTGAGCGCCTGACCGATGCCGAACACCAGCAGCGAGCGGAACATGCCCCAGCGCATGTAGATCCAGCCGCCCAAGGACACGCCGGTGATGGTGGAGATCGTCATGTTGGCCTTGCCCGCGATGCTGAGCTCATCGAGGGAGAAGCCGACGCCCTTGATCATGAAGGCGCTGTACAGGCTCAGGGCGAAGGCATCGCCGGCCTTATAGAGCAGCACCAGGAGGAGGAATCCCCACGCGCCCTTCTGACTGATCAAGTTGCGTAGTGGATGCCATACGGCATCGGCCAAGGTCTTCGGAGGCAGACCCGGCGCCAGGGGCTCCGGCGCCCAAAATGTGGACAGCATGGTCGCCGCCATGATCACGGCGATGACCAGAAAAGCCAAGTGCCAGCTGGTGTGCGCGGCAATGAGCACGAGCACCGTGCTGGCGAGGACCGATGCCGTGCGGTAGCCGAAGGCCGCTGCGGCAGCGGCGATGCCGCGTTCGCTCGCGGGAATGGTGTCGACGCGATAAGCATCGATGACGATATCCTGCGAGGAGGAGAGGAACACCACCAGCAGCGCAATGGCGGCCAAGAAATACGGTCCTTCTGTCGGCGAACTGAACCCCATCACGCCGATGGCCACTGCAAGGCAAGCCTGGAAGACCAAAATCCAACCGCGACGCCGGCCGAGGAGGGGCGGCAGGTAGCGATCGAGCAAGGGTGCCCATAAGAATTTGAAGATGTAAGGTAAACCGACGAGCGAGTAGAAGCCGATGGACTTCAAGTCGACGCCCGCGGACGCCAGCCAGGCCTGGAAGGCAAATCCGGATCCGGACAAATTAAAGGGCAGCCCGGAGGCGAAGCTCATCAGGAGAACGGCCATGATGCGTTTATCGCCCAGCGCCTGCCGGAGTGTGGGCTTGGGTTGTTCGGTCAAAGGAAGGCGGGATTCGTGACGATGCGCATCGCGCACGATAATATCAGCCCCGTGACCCAAGCGTATCAAAGTGAATTCATCGACCTGTGCGTGCGGCTGGGCGTTCTGCGATTCGGCCGCTTTACCCTCAAGTCCGGCCGCGAGAGTCCTTATTTTTTCAATGCCGGATTGCTCAACACCGGCGCGGCCATCGCGGCGGTGGGGCGTGCCTACGCCGCCGCGCTCGCGGCCTCCGACCTGCAATTCGACATGTTGTTCGGTCCCGCCTACAAAGGCATCCCGCTCGTGACCATCACCGCGGCGGCCCTGGCGGAGCGGCATGCGCGCAATGTGTCCTTTGCCTTCAATCGCAAGGAAGTCAAGGACCACGGTGAGGGCGGCAAAATCGTGGGGGGCCCGCTAACGGGCCGCGTCTTGATCGTCGATGATGTGATCACGGCAGGGACAGCGATTCGCGAGTCCATCGACATCATTCAGGGGGCAGGCGCCACGCCTGCCGGGGTGTTGCTCGCGCTGGATCGCCAGGAACGGGCGTCGGACAGCGATCTTTCGGCGGTGCAGGAAGTGCGCGGCCAGTACAACATCCCCGTGATTTCCGTGGTTAATCTGGCCGACCTCATGCAGCATGTCTCCCATTCGGGACAGGCCGGGGAGCTGTCGAGCATGCAGCTGTATCGCGAGCGGTATGGGCTCGCAGACTGAGGAATTGCCCCTAGAAAACCCCGTCCGCTCCGCTCACAATGGCGGCCGCTTCATCTTGAGGATAGATTCTTGAAGAATGTCGCTTGGATGCTCTGCGGTTGCGCGCTGCTGGCCTTCGGGTCCGCGGAGGGTGCGGACCCTGCCAACAACGGCCGGGTGCTTTATAAATGGGTGGATGCCAATGGGGTGACGCACTACGGTGATCACGTCCCGCCCGAGTACGCGTCCCAGGAGCAGCATGTCCTCAACTCGCGGGGTTATGAGATCGACCGCCGCGAGGCGCAGAAGACCCCGGAACAAGTGGCGGCCGAGGAGCGCAGGAAGCTCGATGCGCAGCAGAACCAGACGCGCGACCACAACCTGTTGAGCACCTTCGCGACGGTGCAAGAGATCGAACGCCTGCGCGACCAGCGCGTGCAGCTGGTGGCGGACCAGATCAAGGTGACCAATTCATTTCTCGAGACCCTCAATGGCCGCATGAAAAAAATGCGCGCCGATACGCTGCGCTACAGACCCTACAGCAGCGATCCGAAGGCCCCGCCCATGCCGGATCAAATGGCCGAGGATCTGGTGCGGCTCACCACGGACATGCGCACGCAGCAGCAGAATCTGCAGCAAAAGCGCGCCGAGGAATCATCGATGAGCATTCAATTCGAGAGCGACATCGATCGGTTCAAAGAGCTGAAGCACATTCAATGACCCCAAAGACGCGCGTTCTTCTCGGAGTGACCGGCGGCATCGCCGCGTACAAAAGCCCGGACCTGGTGAGGCGCCTGATCGAACGCGGCGCCGACGTTCAAGTGGTGATGACCGCTGCCGCGCAGCGCTTCGTTTCGCCCATGACTTTTCAAGCGGTATCAGGCCGTCCGACCCGCAGCGATTTGTGGGATAACACGGCGGAAGCGGCCATGGGCCATATCGAGCTGGCGCGCTGGGCGCAGGTCGTGTTGATTGCGCCCGCCAGTGCCGACTTCCTGGCGCGACTGGCGGGCGGCCGCGCCGACGATCTTTTGTGTACTTTGTGCGTGGCGACCGAAGCACCCATCCTGCTGGCGCCGGCGATGAACCGCGTCATGTGGGCGAACAAGGCGACGCAAGCCAACGTCCACACGCTTATCGGACGCGGAATTCGCATCCTCGGGCCCGCGTCAGGCAACCAGGCCTGCGGGGAGGTCGGCGCCGGGCGCATGTGGGAACCCATCCAGCTCGCAGAAAGCTTGCTCGCCCCGCCCGTCAATGCAGGTCTGTTGGCCGGTCTCAATGTGCTGATCACGGCAGGACCCACTCGCGAGCGCCTGGATCCGGTGCGCTATCTCACCAACCGCAGCTCGGGGAAAATGGGGTTCGCGGTGGCGGAAGCCGCTCGTGAGGCGGGCGCGCATGTCACGGTGGTAACCGGTCCGGTACAACTGCAGACGCCGATGGGCGTTACGCGCATCAACGTAGAAAGTGCGCGCGACATGTACGCCGCGGTTCACCGGCAGGTGGGCGATACCGACATATTCATTGCGGCCGCGGCGGTCGCTGACTTTCAGCCCGTGAACGTGGCCAAACAAAAGATCAAGAAGCAAGGCGGCTCGGTACAGCTGGAGCTCGAGCCGGCACCCGATATCATCAAATCGGTGGCCGACATGGCGAAGCGTCCCTTCGTGGTCGGCTTCGCGGCCGAAACCAATGACGTCGAGGACAATGCGCGCATCAAACTCAAGCGCAAGAAGCTCGACATGATTGCCGCAAATGAAGTCGGCGACGGCATAGCATTCGACTGCGAGGACAATGCGCTCACCGTGATCTGGCCCGGCGGCAAAATGGAGGTGCCGCGCGGACCGAAAATCGAAGTGGCGCGCGCGCTCATGGCGCTCATCGCCAAGCGCCTGCCCCCTCCCGACGGCAGCCCGCGACGCGGCTCGCGCAAGCGCAGGACCGCAACAGCACTGCCCCGCGATCGTGTGCGCGGCCGCCGCCCGCGTAGAGTCTAGAACATGCAACGCACCGTCAAGCTGCGGATCCTGGATCCGCGCATCGGGCGCGAATTTCCGCTGCCGCAACATGCGACCGCCGGCTCGGCGGGCATGGATTTGCGCGCCTGCATCAATGCACCGCTGCTATTGGCCCCCGGCAGCGCGGAACTGATACCGACAGGCGTCTCGATTTATATCGCGGACCCTGCTCTTGCCGCCATGCTGCTGCCGCGCTCCGGGCTGGGCCATAAGAACGGCATCGTGCTGGGCAACCTCGTCGGTCTGATCGACTCCGATTACCAGGGACCCTTGATGGTGTCGGTGTGGAATCGCGGCGCGCAACCCTTCACCATCAATCCCGGCGATCGCATCGCGCAGATGGTCATAGTCCCCGTGGTGCAAGTGGCCTTCGAAGTGGTCGAGGACTTCTCGGCCACAGAGCGGGGCACGGGCGGGTTCGGGAGTTCGGGGCACAGCTGATCGTCAATCTCGCTGCCCGCCACTAAAATGCGACTGGTGAGTTGCGCCCGCGTTGCTCATGCTGCGCCAATGGTAATTCGGAATGCACCTACTAGAACTTATGTTGCACGGCTCTGGAGACCATGCGCAGCTTGAGAAAGCTCAAGGGGACCCCCATACGACGATTTAGGTTAGCCAAATGACTTGGAACATTAAGAATGGTCGATCAGGCCTCAACTTTTGGCGCAAAGTAACGCAGAATTCGGGTGTTGGGCTGTCAGGGAAGGAACCTACTATGAGCAAACTGAAAAACGCCGATGCGGGACGATTCGTTACGGTTACGCCTTCAGGATCGGTTACGGTAGATGTGGGTGGTTTTCTAAAATCGAATGCCGGTCAGAAGCAAATTGAGCAGATAAAAGAGCTTCGCGACTTCACGCGACACAAAAGCGCTCCTAAGCCGGAGAACAAAAAAGTCGGCTAGGTTTGCTAGCCTCGTCATGGAGTGACGGCATTTGCAATTCGATCTACTAACACTGCCATTCATCGGCGGTTATGTTTTTTACACCCGCTTTAGTCTTACCGCGTACAGCGCTGTTCGCGCAGTCGGCCACCATCTCCTATTGCGATCAGCCTTGTGCGGCTTTGTGCTGTTACTGATTTCCCGTCTACTCATCCTTGGTGCCCCCCAGGTCGAGAAACACAGCGATCAGTTTCTGGGGGCTTCTATGAGCACAGTGCCGGCGCTGGGCTTGATAGGCGGCATCGCTTTGTTCGAGTGTGTTTGGGCGGAATTTAAGCGCAAAGCCGCAAACCTGGTAAAGAGCCCTAGAGGCGTCTTACTGTCAATGGAGAGTGCCTCTCTCGTTGTGATTGCCGTAATGACAGCGCGAAGCGCGCCCAACTGCGGCGCTTGGTTACCGGCCGGCATTGGTGTCTTGCTCGGCGTGGCGATGTTCGCATGGACCATAAGCACTTACACCGGAATCCGGTTTCGTCTCGCAGTTTTTCGCGCGTCGTGGTTCCTGCTCATTTTGATTCTAGTTGCGGCCGTGTCAGCCGCAAAGGGCGATGAAATCAACGGCACATGGGCGCAATTCAGTCCTATCAAGGACAGCGGCGCGCCTACGATTGCGTTGGTATTAGGGGTATTCGCCTGGTATCCGTTAAATCTCTTGATCCCATACAAGGCTGGACTCGCCCGCTTCCACCGATTGGGCAATTCAGACGCGATGGATAGATTCCTTTTCAACTCTGCTGAAAGCAGCGCATTTATCCAATTAACTTTATCCGACGGAAAATTCTACGTTGGCAAGGTCGATTCGATCGCGGCAAATCCCCTCGCACCTAATTCGTTCATACAGATCCTGCCGTATGCGAGCGGCTACAGAGACAAAGACACGAAGGAACTAACCTTTACGAGTTTCTATGAAACTGTGTACGACGAATTGGTAAGGGAACCAGGATTCACGGAGGACGCGCTGGACCAATTTAAGAAGGTGCTTCCGTTCTGCGCCATTTTCTCCGCGAATCGCTTCGATCCTAAGATGTATATGAGATTCCAACGCGAAGCAGCTCCGGAGCCGGTGACCTCTGAGAGTGAAGCCGGCGAGGGTTAGATTGTTGGTATAGCCGGTCAGCTCCGGCCCTATTGATTCACAAGAGCGCGTGACGCGTCAATCTCGCTGCTCGCCACTAAAATGCGGCTGGTGAGTTGCGCCGCCGGTGATCATGCTGATCTCATGGCAATTCGGGATTGGCCTGAGGATGAACGACCGCGCGAGAAGCTGCTCGAGAAGGGCGCCGCCGCGCTGTCCGATGCCGAGCTGTTGGCGATACTGCTGCGCACCGGCACGCCCGGCCATTCCGCGCTCGATCTTGCGCGCAATGTGCTCAAGAGCTTTCGCTCCCTGCGCAAGCTGATCGCCTCCGACCGGCAGCGATTTTGCGCCGAGCCCGGGCTGGGGCCCGCTCGCTACGCTGAATTGCAGGCGTCGGTTGAAATCGCGCGGCGGCAACTGTCGGAAACTTTGCGCGTCGGCCCTTCCCTGTCGAGTCCGCGGGCCACCCGAGATTTTCTCGCCGCGCGGCTGCGCGATCTTGAACACGAGGTGTTCTGCTGTCTGTATTTGGACAAGCGCCACCGGTTGATTCAGTTCGAGGAATTGTTTCGCGGCACCATCGACGGCGCCAGCGTGCATCCGCGGGAGATCGTCAAGCTGGCACTGCAGCGCAATTCGGCGGCGGTGATCATTGCGCATAACCATCCGAGCGGCGTGGCTGATCCCTCGCAAGCCGACGAGTTCATTACCCAACGGGTCAAGGAGGCGCTGGCGCTGGTCGACATCCGTTTGCTGGATCACATCATCGTCGGCGACACCTGTTGCGTGTCGCTGGCGGAACGTGGACTTATCTAATATGTGGAGTACGCGGGCCGGAATAGGTGTTTTATGCGGTTTTCCGCACGTTCAACTCCACATTTCATTTACGGCGGGATTGGCGCGCTTTCGGGTCTCGTACGGGGGAACAGCAGGCGGGAAACGGGGATCGCTGCAAGGGCACCGAGTAGCTGAGCCAAGATGAACGCGGGAACATGAGACGGCGAGATGCCCGCAAAGGTATTCGACAAGGCACGCGCGATGGTAATGGCCGGATTTGCGAACGAGGTTGACGAGGTAAACCAGTAGGCCGCTCCGATCCAGGCGGCTACCATCCAAGGTGCGTCCTCGGCCTTGCGATGGCCAAGGACGACCAGCAAGAGACCGAGGGTAGCTACGAACTCGGCGATCCACTGGGCGATGCCGGTTCGCGCATGAAGCGAGGATTGGATGAGGGGCAGCGAGAACATGGCATGTGCGAGGATCGCTCCGGCGCAGCAACCGAGGATTTGGATCAGCACGTAGGCGGCGGCTTCGCGCCAGGCCAGAGCACCGCGAAGTGCTTGGACCAAAGACACAGCCGGATTGAAGTGAGCGCCGCTCAACGGCCCCAAGAGCGCGATTAGGGTCGCTAGAACCGCCACAGTGGCGCCCGTATTGGCGATGAGCGCGACGGCAAGATTCCCGGCGGCAAGCCGCTCGGCCATGATCCCCGAGCCGATCACCGTCGCCGCAAGCAGGAGCGAGCCTAAGCCCTCGGCGGCGATCCGGCGGAGCATGACCTTAGGCTGCCGTCGTCGCGGGTGAGTGTCCGATCGAGCGAAGTTTTTCGCGCAAAGTCAGAGCGTCCAGGGACTCGATCGGCAATGCGACGAAGAGCTTGATCCGGGTTTCAAGTTCCTTGAGTGCCTTTCGGAAGGCGAAGGCTTTGTCCGCATCGGCGCCCCCAACCGCGGCCGGATCCGCGATACCCCAGTGCGCCGTCATGGGCTTTCCGGGCCATATCGGACACACTTCGCCGGCCGCGTTGTCGCAAACGGTGAAGATAAAGTCGAGTGCCGGCGCATCGGGCGTCGCGAACTCCTCCCAGCTCTTGCTGCGCAAGCCCTCCGAGGGCAGATCCATGCGCTTTAATAGCTCGAGCGCGAGCGGATGCACCTGCCCTTTCGGGAAGCTACCCGCGCTAAAGCCTCGGAACGTACCTTTGCCTAGACTGTTCAACAGCGACTCGGCCAAGATGCTGCGCGCCGAGTTTCCGGTGCATAAAAAAAGGACGTTGTAGGGACGCCGAGCCGTCATTTTGCAACGCTACTGGTCGATTGTGCTCGCTGCGTGGGGACACAGCATCCAGCCGGATGATTGACGCTGACATGCACGTGGAGTCGTTTCATAGCTCACCTGTCGGGTTTACAGTCGTTTGATCATGAAGGCCGAGCTCGCCGGGCAAAGGCTCGCGAACTCGCGTGTGGATTGGATTGCAGGAGGTGCCTCCGCCCGATCCAGGCGCCGATAGCCTCGATGCTCGAAGTAACCTTCCGCGGTGTTCGTGAGGAGATAGAGCGCGCGCACCTGGTGCGACGCGGCGTATCCTTCCGCGTGCAGAACGAGGGCCGAACCCACGCCTTGCGTTCGCGCGGTGGAGCTCACCACCAACGAACGCAGCAGCGCATCCTGGCCAAAGAGTTCTAGACCTACGATCGCACTCGGCGCGCAATAGGACCCGGTAAAAAAGAAGTGCTCAAGGTGAGACTCGGTAAGGTCGGAGACAGGCAGTCCTGCCGCTTCGAGCAACGCCACGACGCCTGATTGCAGAGGTCGTTCTCGGATCATGAGAGGCTCTGGCATGTCGTTCAAGCCGCTTTCACGGTCCGTTTCGCCGATTTTGGCTGCCGCACCGGCGGGCAACATTCGGCCGCACTCTCGGCGCAACAGTTGTCGGTCAGGTAGCCGACCAGCGTCGTCATGGCATCGAAGTCCGCCGAGTAGATGAGCCGCCGACCCTCGCGGCGCTGCGTGATGAGCCCGCCGCGCTGCAGATTCTGGAGATGGAAGGTCAGCGATGAGGGCACCAGTCCGACTCGCTCGGCGATCCGGCCGGCGGGAAGCCCCGCGGGCCCTCGCTCCACCAGCAGCCTGAAGATCGCCAAGCGATGCTCGTGCGCCAATGCGCACAAGGCCTCGATCACGTCTTTCGCTTTCATGATCATACGATATTACGATTATTATCGTATTGTCTACGCCAAAGCGTAGTTTCCCTCCTGAATGCGGCCTGATCACCGAGGGCTAATAAATATCGAGATCGTGGCCTGCGACAACGTGACCATTGTAGTTTTGGCGGATTTCCTTCAGGACTTGATTCTCGCTTCCTGCCTGGCGACATTCATCGGTCCGCGCTTGATCGCAGCCCGGATTGCATCGGTGGTAAATGATCAGTAGCCCTGGTTGCGCGGCTGCCGCAATCTCGGCAAGTTCTTTTGATGACGTATGATAAGCCAACCGGTACTGTTTCCACTCCGCGGAAACCAGATCGAAAGACGCGTTCGTATATACCTCGTGAATCAGCACATCGCAGCCATGACAGTTGTCGATGATGGCGCGGTTTGGACTGGCATCGCCCGAAATCACGATGGTACGGTCCGGAGTATCAAAGCGGTAGCCATAGGCGTGGGCCCACTTCCCGTGGTGTACCGCAAACGCAGTGACGGCGACGTTTGCGTCCTTGTAGACCACACCCGGCAAAATTTCGTGCACGTTCACTTTGTATCCGGTGGTATTGGAGTGCTCAATGTCCCCGGTTCGGATCGCAATGTCCGCTGAATAGGCCTTCAATAGATTACTCGCCATGTCGCGAGTTCCTGGAGGACCATATACTTCCAGAGGCGCTGTCCTCCCCATCACCCAGGGCGTAAGAATGATGTCAGCGAATCCAATCGTGTGATCCGAATGCAAGTGTGTTAGGAACCCGATTTTAAGGTGCGTCGGCTCCAGGGCTTGCACGCCCTTCTTTTGAGCTGTTGCAGCTTGCCGAACCACGCCAGTCCCGAAGTCGACGATATATGCAGTACCGTTTACGAGGATGGCTGTAGAAGGCCCAGAACGGTCTGGATCCGGTAGAGGTGTTCCCGTCCCCAGAAGAACGATCTGGGTTTTTGATGCTAATTCGTTTGGAGTCTGCCCGAAGCAATGCGCAGCCAACAGGACCAAGCCGATCAGCGGCACTGCACGCGAATTATCGTGTCCTTTGAGCAAGTTGAATTCTCCATACGAGGTGCATTCAGGGCCAAAAGTCCCAGCATGCAACCTGCAGAAAGGAGATTGGTCATGAGGTCTCGGCAGGCCCGAGCGTGAGCATGTGCTCAATTTCATTTCGGCGCCAGCGACCAATACGAGCTGGAAGCGGCGGCCAAGCGATTGCGTGCTTCAAGTGTCCGTGCGGGCTCTCGAATGAGCCCGCCGCGGTGAACGATCAGAAGGTGAAGCGAGCACCTATTGCCGGAGCAGTGTTGTTCTTGTGGAGGTAAGGGACGCCGGGGCCGTGCGGAATGGCGATCGCCAGACCGCCGCTTACGTCGGAATACGCAACTCCGGCAAAAACGTCGAAACGCTTGGTGAAGTGATGATCCGCATACAGCGAAAACTCGTTGAGGGTGCCCGAGCAGGAAGCGCGGAAGCCGGCCGCGGGAGAGCACGCCGATGGCCGACGGAAGTCGTTCTGCTGTTGGTGGTACCAGGCCCCAGTGATGTCGGTTTTGACATCGTAAGCGTATTTCACGCCCGTCCACCAGATCTGCAAGATCCTGGGAGAATCAAGATTGTTGTCCTCGACGCCGCTCAAGAGATATCCGCCCTGGGCTGAAGCGCCAACGCCCAACGGGTTCGATGGGTTGAACAGCTGGATGTGCTCGTAGCCGGCATAGAACTTGAACGGCTCCCACGTATACCTGACAGCGAGCATGATGGCCGTATTGTCGGTTACGATGCCATATTCGGTGTTGTTCGTTCCGATCACATTGGCCCCGGTGATGGGGTTTTGGTTGATGCTGTTGAGGTTTGACTGATAGGGCTGCGTCAGACTCTGGGCTCCCAGCAAGGGGTTGAGTACGCTGATCGCCTGGTTGTAATGCTGGAAGACGATGTCGGCGGAGAGATTGGCGTACTCACCGCCGAGGTCGAATCCATAGGCGGTGTTATGCGCCTGTTCCGGCGTACAAGTGGCGGCGCTCCAGGTTGCGGCGGCGGAGAAGCAGCCGCCTGAACCGTCTTCGAATTTATACATCGCGCCGAAATGGACCGGACCATAGGCGATGCGATATTTGATGGCCTGGTCCCAACGGGTGTCCTCGGTGTCGCCGCCGCCGGCCATTGTGCCGTTATACCCGATGTACGAAAAGTCGTAGGAGCCGCCGGCCGGGTCATAAGCAAGCATCGCATCGGTACCGAGAGAGCGCTGACGACCGAAGGTCAATGTGCCGAAATACGTGGACGATGCGCCGGCATAAAGTTCGTCGTTGAAGGCTTGGCCCGCGCGCGCACCATCGCCCGTTTCTGAGTAGGCGCCCCTGGGCAGGCCGTTGTTCGTGGTGTTGGTGGCTGCCATGTTAGCAAGCTGACCGGACTGCGGATTGATGCCGGTCGAAGCATTGAACACCGCGTACCAGTCGGCCATGAACTCGAGCTTGCCCTTGATGCCCAGACCCGTCTGCTGCAGGTTGTTCGGCGCAAGGACGAATCGAGAGTTCCTCCCGTTTCGATTGACCAGCGATTCACCTTCGTAGTTATACCCATTTTCCGGTAAGCCGTGGCTGACCCAGCCCACACCGACGTCATACGCACCGTACAGGGTGATGCCGTGCCAGGTGAGCGGGCAAGCGGTCGCGACAAACTCCTCCAAGCTCCCGCAGGTTTCGGGGATGGATGAAGCCGCTGGAGCCGGGCCGGGGCTTGGAAGATCGTCGGCTGCGCGCGCCGCATGATTCAAAACGAAAGTTGAAGCAAGCGCAGCAAGGGCGCAGCACCTGACAGATCGCATTGTGACTACCAGGGCCAGGACAGATTTTTTCATGGCTATACTTCCCAGGAATGCTTACGGCTTACCGCTATATTCCACAGGATATATTGCTATACGCAATTACCGATGGATTCGCATCATGATAATCGGTGTATACGATCATATATAGCACATTTACGCCCGAAACGCGGTCGTTTCCGCAGTATTGGGACGAGCCTTAGCGAACAACTCCACCCATCGCGGCCGGGAGCATCAAGCCCGGCTCGACGACCATATCAATCGCCGCGGACCGCCTTGACTCGATCCAATCATTGGGGCCGGTGGGCGCGAAAGTCATCGCGGCGTGCAGCGTTTCTCGGGCGGGGACTGCAATTTCTGGGCGCTGCGGTAAACGGGCGCGGCGCGCTGCAGTTTTTGCCTTTGGTTTGATTCGCCGCGCGGAATCGCTTATCATGTACGTATCACTTGTACGAGTTATGGAAACCATGGCGCCTCCCATTTTTACAATCTCCAGCGCTCGTCAGAAGTTCTTTGCTTTGTTTCAGACCGTCACGGGTCACCGTGGCCGAAAGGTGGTCATTAAGAGCCGTGGCAGCGAGAACCACGCCGTACTTGTCGGCGAGTCATATCTCAATGAGCTGGAAGCGGCGGCCAAGCGATTGCGGGACCTCGAGTCAGGCAAGGCGAATCCGGCGTCGGACTTCAAGCTAATCGGGAGCGGGAGGATCGCCGACGGAGTTGATGATCCCCTGGCCGACATTCGACGCGATGCGAGCGCGCTGTGGGAGAAGAAGCTGGCATCGTTCGGCAAATGATTCTATGGATGATCCGAAGACACCACCACTCGCTGTCACGGATACGCACGCGCTCATCTGGGCAGTCGATGGCAACCGCAAGCGACTGGGCAAGCGCGCTCGGAAGCAATTTGAAAATGCCGACGAAGGCAAGTGCGCCATCTATATCCCGTCTCTCGTTCTGGCGGAGCTCGGCGAAGCCTGCCACAAAGATCGTGTCACGCTGTCGCTACCTTTTGAAGAATGGGCACGAGTTGCGTTTGCCAGCGGCAAATACCACGAAGCGGAATTGACAGCCGAAATCGTCTACGTTGCGCAACGACTCTATTCGATTGCGGAACGCGGTGACCGCCTGATCGCCGCGACCGCAGTCGCACTTGACCTTCCGCTAATTACCCGCGATCCGCAGATCGCCGCGGCGGCCGGGGTTGAGTGCCTTTGGGCCTGACGGCGGCTCCGACCCGCGGTGGTGCTAAGTTGCTTGCTCATTCGAATGCCGGCAGCTTCGCGACTTCTCCGGGCGGCACCTCTTCCACAGGCAATCCCGCCTTCACCCAAGCGCTAAAGCCGCCTTGAATCACCGCGATTCGTACGCTCTTTCCTTGCAGTATTGTTTGGAGCTCGCGCGCCACGCGCGCGCTGGTGGCTTGGCGCACGCAGGTGCAATAAACGAATACAATTCCCTCGGCCGGCAATTCCGAATCGGGCTGGTGAAGCGCATTGGGATCGAGGCGCCGGGATCCCTGGATGCGGGTGGCCTTGGGGTCGAAGTAGCCGTGGCTCCGCACATCGAAAACCAAAGCGCCGCGCCCCATCTCGCGAGCTGCATCCGCCGCAGACGTGAATGGCACCGCGCTCAACGCGCGGCCTTTGGCCCACAACCAGACACGAAATAGCAAATAGGCTACGACAAGCGCAATCACGACCCAGCCTAGTATCCGGCCCGCCGAGTCGTATCCTCGCGTGACCGCCTCCAGTGCGTCGCTGAACACATAGCCGACGGTGAAATATGAACCGATGTAGAGCGCGGCGCCGGCCAGATCCAAGCGCCAAAACGTTGCCAAGCGCATGTTCATGCTGCCGGCCAGCGGCGGCGCCATGGTGTTGATCCCCGGAATGAACTTCGCGATGACCAGCAGCTTTCGGCCGCGGCGGTAGAAGGAATCCGCGGATCGCAGGATGCAGGCCTCCGGGTTCAGCGAAATGCGGCAAAGCAGGCCCAGCAGCCACCATCCGGTGTAGCGGCCCAAGAGAAACATCAGCGTGTCGCCTGCGAGCATCGCGAACAACGCGATACCCAACACGTACTGAGCTTGCAGGACGCCGCGGGTAACCGCACCGCCGGCAATCAGCAGTGCGATAGCTGCCGGTACCGGTACGCCAATGGCCTCCAGAAATACGATGGCGGCCAATATGGAGTAGCCATGCTGCGCGAGCGCAGTATTTAACGTGCCCATAACCACCCTCCCTAAAGACTAGTGCACCTCGAAGTCCGCGTCCTTCAAGGGCACCACGTGCGTCTTGTTCCAGAATTTGTGGCCGAGATAAAAAAGTATGAACAAGGGGATGATCAAATAATCGGCGACAAAATCAAACCACGAAAATACCGGCGTCTGGAATACGCTGATGTTCGCGCCGAATAAAACCACCACGAACAAGATCAGCGCCAACCACGGGCCGTACGGGTAGAACTTGGACTTGAATTTCAGATCGTCCAGGCTGCGGCCCTGTGCCACCCAAGCCTTGCGAAAGCGCAGGTGGCAGATTGCAATGCCGAGCCAGATCAGGAACCCGGTCAAGCTAGAGGCATTGTAGAGCAGTTGATAGATCTTCTTGTCGCCCACCAGGCTGGAGAAGAACGCCAGCGCACTCACGGAGCCGGTGGCGAGCAGCGCCAGCACGGGCACGCCGCGCCGATTGAGCATGCCCAGAAGCTTCGGCGCTTTGCGGCTGTGGGCCATCGCGTGCAGCATCCGCGAGGCCACGTACATCGATGAGTTTCCGCATGACAGCACCGAGGACAGAATCACGGCATTCATGATGTTCGAGGCGTAGTAGCCAAAGTTCGGAAGCTGCTGCAAGACCATGGTGAAGGGCGAGTACGCGATATGGCTTTCATCCGCATTCAGCAGATTCGGATCGGTGTAGCTGATCAAGGTGCCCGCGACGAAGATCGCGCCGATGTAGAACAAGAGTATCCGCCAGAACACGGTTCTGATCGCCTTGGGAACGTTTTTGCTCGGATCGGCGGTTTCCGCGGCGGCGAGGCCTACGCCTTCTGTTCCCTGGAATGAAAAGCCCGCGACCAGGAACACGGTCAACATCGCGGTAAAGCCGCCCACGAAGGGAGCGTGGGTCCCCGCTTTGGAATCGCTCAAGGTCCAGTTGTGAAATCCGCTGCTGTGATTGCCGAACATGCCTGCGATCATCAGAAGGCCCACCGCCACGAAGATGATCACGGTCACCACCTTGATGCCCGCGAACCAATATTCAGCCTCGGCATACGCCTTGACCGATAAGAGATTCAGCGCCAGCAACACAGAGAAGAACCCGATAGCCCACAGGGTTGAGTCCGAATTCGGAAACCAGAACTTGACGATGAGAGTCCCCGCGACCAGTTCGGCCGCGAGGGTGATCGCCCAGCTGAACCAATAGTTCCAGCCGACGGCAAAAGCGAGCGAGGGATCGACAAAGCGCTCGGCGTACGCTTCGAAGGAGCCGGGAATCGGCAATTGCGTTGCCATCTCTCCCAACGACTGCATCATGCAGTAAACCGCCAAACCCATGGTGGCATACGCTGCCAGTGCGCCACCCGGTCCGGCCTGCGCAATCGCGGCACCGCTCGCGAAGAACAGGCCCGTGCCGATCGCACCGCCGATCGCGATCATGCTCAGCTGCCGGTTACCGATGGCGCGCTTTAGCTCGCGTGTTTCACCTGAGGCCATGCAATGATTTCCTGGTTGGACGCGCGAGTTTGAGTCATGGCCGGCATGAAAGCCACCACTTAGATGGGAGGTCAGTCGGTCGTTCCGACAAAGGTGACGTATCCGTTGGGCCGGCTTGCATCGCCCGCTGCCTCGACGATCGCTGCGGCGAATTCCTGCACGGTCGGCAGCACCCCTGCTTGGCCGCGACGGTTTTCGATCAATCCTCGTTGCGTGCGCTCGAGCAGCTTCGGCGTAATGGTTCCATCGATCATGTCGCCGCTCACGATCGCGAGCCGCAGGCCGCGCGCCTCGAATTCACTCAGCCTGGAACGTAGCGCGTCCTCGCCGGCCTTTTTGCTCGCGGCAATTCCCTCGTACGCCGCATATACCGGTTTTCTACCGTAGAAATGCGCCAAATGGCTGGTGACGAAAACAACGCAGCCACCCCTCGGCATGAGCGGCAAGACCGCCTCCAGCATGCGCACCTGCGCGGTCAGATTCAGGTCCATCGCATAGGAGGCGGGCTTGTCCTTTTCCAAACCGCCGCTTGCATTCAGCACGAGGATGGAGAGGTGACCGAACTCATTGCCGATGGCTCGCGCCATCGCGTTCACTTCGCTTTCGTCCGTGAGGTCGGCCTGCGCCAGGAGTGAGCGCCGGCCGAGTGCCTGGACCTGGGCCGCAATCTGCTGCGCTCGCGATCCCTTGCTGCGGAAGTTGACGGCGACATCGGCGCCCTGCTCAGCCAGCAGCAGCGCCACAGCTGCACCGATGCCTCGCGACGCCCCGGTCACCAACGCTGTTCGGCCATGAAATGTAGTCAATGCCAATGATATTAATGCAGCGTTACGTCGATTGCATGCACGAAGGGTGGAAAATACAATCGATGCCAAAGGACCGCATGGAAGATCTGGCTGTCAGCACAACCGCCCTGGCAACATCGCTCATGCGTGCGGCCCATACGCGGCTGGATCCCAATCCGTTGATCGACGACTCATGGGGAGACCGTCTCGTACCCGAATCTGCGCGCGACATGTTTCGCAAAGCTGCGCTCGGGAGAATGGATGCGGAAGCTCAGAGGAAAGCGCTGGCCTCGCCCGGCACGATCGTCGATGAGTCGCTTCGGCGCAGCGTGGCGTATGCGAATGTCATCACGCGAACGCGATTCGCGGAAGACGCATTGAAGCTCGCCGTTGCCAAGGGCGTTCGCCAATACGTATTGATCGGCGCGGGCTTCGACAGTTTCGCGTTGCGCCGGCCCGCATATGCTGCGGATCTGCAGATTTTTGAAATTGACTCACCGGCCACGCAGAGTTTGAAACTTGAGCGAATCAGGGCATGCGGTTTGACGCTGCCCGGCTCGGTGCATTTCAACGCGGCCGATCTTTCCCACGAGACCGTGGCCGCTGCGCTTGCGCGCTCGCCGTTTCGGGCCGACGAATTGACGTTTTTTTCATGGCTGGGCGTGACCATGTATCTGACGCGCGAAGCCAATCGAGATACGCTGAGGTCAATCGCATCCTGCACACCGGCCGGAAGTGAATTGGTGTTCACTTACTTGGATGAGCGGCAGTTCCACGCGCAGTCGGCGGCTTTTGGCGAATTGGAGCACCGAGTGGCGGCCCTTGGCGAGCCGTTCCTGTCGGGATTCGACCCGGGAACTCTCGCCCGCGAACTCGAAGGCTGCGGACTTCAGCTCCTCGAAGACCTCAACGGCGGCGAGGTGACTGCGAAGTATGACAGTGCGGACGCAAACAGCTTCAGGCCGTCCAGTTTCTCGCACATCGCCCTTGCGCAGGTCATTCAAAGGAGGAAGCGCCATGCCCAGCCGTGAACGTGTCGAAGCTTTCATCGCGTCTGTCGTCGGCGGCGATCACGTGAGTGCAATCGGGTGGCAGGGTTAGGGCATTGTGGGCAGGTGTCGTATGATTCGTTCATGTCCAGCACGATGCAAGACACGGTGAACGAGGAGAACGCTCGCTACAAGCGCGCGATTCGCACCGCGGAGGAATTGTTCAAGAAGGTGGGATTTCGCGCGGTCACCATGGAACTGGTCGCACGCGAAGCCAATGTGGCCAAAGCCACGCTTTATAGCTACTTCAAGAACAAAGACGAGCTTTACATGGTCGTCTGCGCGCGCATGGCGCGTATTTTGCGCGGATCCTTCGAACAAGCCCTGAACAAGGCCGATGCGCCGCTGGATGCGCGCGTGGCGGAGGCTGTCATCGCCAAGCATCGCCCGGTGTTTACGCTGGTGCGCGGCTCGCCGCATGCAGCCGAGCTTTTCTCTTATACGCACAGCATGGCCGGTGAAATCTTTGCCAACTTGGACGTCGAAATGCTTGAAATGCTGCGGGCCGCGATGGCCGAGGATCCAGAACTTGGTCCTCGCGCGGAGCAGCTCGCCCGCGCCCTGTATTTCGGCAGCAGCGCCCTCGCCCACCGCAGCGAAACCGCAAGCCAAATGGAACTTGAGGTAGGCGCCTTTGCTCGGGCGCATTTGGCGGGGACGCGCGCCCTCGCCCGCACTCCTGCCGCCTAAACGCCGACGCTCTCATCAGCGACTCTCCTAAGCGTCGACTTTCCTAAGCGGCGGACGGACCGACTGAGCGCTCGGGCCACACCGTTAAGGCCTACCTAATCAGCGGATTACATTACATATTCTATATTGACAAACCATACGAATCAGGTACTATTCGTTCATATCGTATACTTCTGGTGTTGGGAGATGGATATGAACCTCGCACGCATTGCTCTATTTGTGGCTGTTTCTCTGGCCGACGGGATCATGCTTCTGAGAATGGGGTCTGCCGCCGCCGCGGAACTCGTCACCGACCTCGCGCCCCCGCCTCTGCGCGCCGAAAACCCCGGGCATGCGCGCGACGGCTATGTGTGGGCGCCCGGGCACTGGGATTGGAATGGCCAGTCCTATCGATGGGTCTCAGGCAGCTGGATTGTCGAGCACGGCAGGGCTCGCTGGATTGCCGATCAATGGGAGCCCATGGGATCGCAGTGGCGCTACGTTCCGGGCCATTGGGAGCGCTGAGGTATTGCCGCAACGGGCCCACCCTGGTATAAAGCGCGGCTGTTCTAAAGCTTCCATTTCAAAGGTTTAGCCATGTCGCGAGTATGCCAAGTCACGGGCAAAGGCCCCAAAACGGGTAATACGGTTTCGCATGCGAACAATCGCAAGCGTCGCCGCTTTCTGCCCAATTTGCATAGCCATCGTTTCTGGCTGGAAACAGAGAAGCGTTTCGTCACCCTGCGAGTCAGCACCCGCGGTTTGCGCACCATCGAAAAGCGCGGCGTGGATGTCGTGGTGGCGGATTTACTGGCCAAGGGCGTCAAGGTTTAAGGGGCCACTCATGCGCGACAAAATCAAATTGGTCTCATCCGCCGGCACCGGTCATTACTACACGACCACCAAGAACAAGCGCCTGCATCCGGACAAGCTGGAGACGAAGAAATTCGATCCCGTGGTCCGCAAGCACGTCGCTTACAAAGAATCGAAGATCAAGTAACCGGCTCGAGGCTCCCCGCCGCTGCCCGAGCTTCCTGAAGTAGAGACCACGAGACGCGGCATTGCGCCCGCTCTCGTAAGCCATCGCATCGTCGACATGGTGGTGCGCGACCGGCGCCTGCGCTGGCCGATTGCCGTAAATTTCGAGGCGGCGGTGCGCAATCAAATCATCCGCAGCGTCGATCGGCGCGCGAAGTACCTGCTCATCCGTTTGGAGACCGGCACCGTGATCCTGCATCTCGGGATGTCCGGCAGCCTGGGCCTGGTCGGCAGCAACACGCCTCCGAAGAAGCATGATCACTGGGATCTGGTTCTGGACAGCGGCAGGATCTTGCGATTTCACGACCCGCGACGTTTCGGCAGTCTGCATTGGACGGAAGAGGATCCTGCGCAGCACGCGCTGCTGAAGAAACTGGCGCCCGAGCCCTTGAGCGATGAGTTCAACGGCGAGTACCTGTTCAAGGTCACGCGCCGGCGCTTGGTTCCCATCAAGCAACTCATCATGAATTCGCAGGTTGTGGTCGGCGTGGGCAACATTTACGCCAGCGAAGCCCTGTTCCGCGCGAGGATTTCGCCGCGCCGCGCGAGCCGCCGCATTACCCGGGCCGAGGCGGTCAAATTATCGAAGGCGATCAAGGATGTGCTCGGGGCCGCCATCAAAATCGGCGGCACGACCTTGCGCGATTACGTCAACGCCGACGGCGCGCCCGGGTATTTCCGGCAGAAATTATTCGTCTATGAGCGTGCGAAACAAGCGTGCCGTGTGTGCAAATCGCCGGTCAAACAGTTCACACAAGGCCAGCGTTCAACGTATTGGTGCTCTACCTGCCAGCGCTGAACAGGCCCACTTTGGCGAGTAAGCCCTTGGGCGGGTAAGGTGTGACATGACGGGGGCCGTGCTCATCCAGATAACCTATTGTTAAATATGATTATTTGCTATTATTTGACTCTATAACCTAAAACTAATAATACCCAATAACCTAAAAACTAACTGTTTAATAACCTAAAAATGATCAAACAGAATAACCTATAATTGCCTAGGTCGATAACCTAGAAAACGTCATGGCTCAGTCATCCGAAAAATTAGCCGACTCGCTGTCCGCCCTGAAGAACCTTCAGGATCAGGGGATCGTCGCGATCCGAACGAGTCAACTCTCCCGCACACATCGCCAGCGTCTCCTCAACGCGGGATTTATCCGCGAAGTCATGAAGGGTTGGTACACACCCAATCGTCCTGATGAGCCAGCTGGTGAGAGCACTGGCTGGTATGCATGCTTCTGGGCATTCGCAGGTGAGTATCTGAACGACCGCTTCGGCGAGGACTGGTGCCTAAGCCCGGGGCAGTCACTCAGTCTCCACATTGGCGATTGGACGGTTCCCAAGCAATTACTCGTCCGATCACCCAAGGGCGGCAATAAACCGACCCAGCTCCTTTTTGGAACTTCTGTATTCGATGTCCGATTGGATTTGCCGCAACAAGGCGATCGGGAGGTCAAGAATGGCCTCCGAATCTTCAACCTCCCGGCGGCACTCATCGCCTGCTCGCCAGGCCAGTTCACCAATCACTCAGACGATTTGCGGTCAGCTCTGGCGATGGTCGCGGAACCTTCCGACCTCCTACGACGACTATTGGGTGGCGGGCGCACGGTGGTCGCCGGCCGGCTGGCGGGCGGGTTTCGAAATATCGGAAGAAATGAGATAGCCAATCAAATTCTGCGAACCATGCGAGCCGCCGGCCATCTGGTCAGCGAGTCCGACCCGTTCACGGATAAACCCTCGATTGCCTTTGGTATACGAGAGACATCGCCGTACGTCAATCGATTAAAACTGATGTGGGCGTCCATGCGTCCTGCGATCCTCAAAGTCTTTCCGACTCCTCCGAGCGCAAGACTGGATAGCAAGAGCTACCTTAAACAGGTGGACGAGCTCTACGCCAACGACGCTTACAACTCACTGTCTATCGAGGGTTATCGTGTGAGCGAAGCCCTAATCGAGCATGTCCGCTCGGGCAACTGGAATCCCGACAATAACGAGAATGACCGGGAAAATCGCAATGCATTAGCGGCGCGCGGATATTGGCAAGCCTTTCAACGGGTGAAGAAGAGCCTTGAACCCATCCTCGCCGGAGAGAATCCCGGTGTCGTTGTCAGAGGCGACTACGACGCCTGGTACGCAGAACTCTTCGGCCCAAGTGTCGCCGCCGGCATTCTGCAGGCTGCGGACCTTGCTGGTTTCCGAGGCGGCCCCGTCTTTATCCGTCGCTCGATGCACGTGCCGCCAAGTCACGAGGCTGTTAGGGAACTCATGCCTGAGTTCTTCGAGCTCCTCAAGGCGGAAACAGAACCCGCCGTACGAGTGGTTCTCGGTCACTTCGCATTCGTGTACATCCATCCGTATATGGACGGAAATGGCCGAATGGGGCGTTTTCTAATGAACGCGATGATGGCTGCCGGCGGCTATCGATGGACGATAGTCCCTGTCGAGCGGCGCACCGAATATATGGCCGCGCTTGAGGCAGCAAGCGTTGGCCAAGACATCTCGCCGTTCGCGAAATTCCTTGCAACGCTCGTCGTGTGAGAGAGGACCACTTCGCGCTCGGCAAGCATCTCGACAAGATCTCGATAGCTCAGGCGAGGTGGCTGTCTCCGAACGTTAGTGGACGATGAGATTCGTTGCAACCGTCGCTCAAAATCTGCTTTATCCCCCCAATGCACCAGAACCAGATTAGGCCCCAGTTTAAAAGCGGCTGTCTGGCGTTGCTTCAGGACATCTCTGGACATCGAGAATCGCGAAGAAGCCTTGATTTATGGGGCTTTTGGCGCGGACAACACTACGGAGTTGGATGTTAGACGAAGTCTTTGGAAGGGGTAGATGGTGGGCCGTGTAGGGATCGAGCCTACGACCAATTGATCAAGAGTTCGGCTAGTAAACCAGTCCCTCACCCTCGCCGCGCGGATCGGAAGCGGCCTCTACTTTTCCGCTGGCGAAGTCCCAGGTGATGACTTGCATGTTGCCCCATTGCCGGGTCGACAGCTTGAGGTGGTGTCCCTTCGCTTGCAGCTCGGCGATCTCGGCGTCGGTCAATGCCCCGGGTTCGTAATTGACTTCATCCGGCATGTACTGATGATGGTAGTGAGGGTACTTGACGATGTCGGCCGCATTCATGCCGTCCTCATAGTTCAAGACTCCCAGAAGTACCTGACTGATGATGGTGCTTCCACCGGGCGAACCGATGATCATCATGCCCTTTGGCGTCTCGACGAACGTGGGGGACATGCTCGACAAACTTCGCTTGTTGGGTGCGATGGAGTTGGCCGTGTTCCCGATGAGTCCGAAGACATTGGGCGTGCCCGGCTTGATGGAAAAATCATCCATTTCGTTGTTGAGCAGCACGCCGGTGCCCGCCGGCATGTAGCCGTTGCCGAAGAACAGATTCACCGTGATGGTGACGGCCGCACGGTTGCCGGCGGAGTCGAGCACGGAAAAATGTGTCGTGTTCATGCCCTTTGGCTCCGACTCGATGCCCGGCAACAAGTCGGAGGGCATGGCCTTGTCGGCGCGGATGCTGCTGCGCTGGCCGGCTGCGTAGTCGACACTCATCAATTGCTGCAGCGGCATCTTGATGAAATCCGGATCACCCAGGAAAATCGCGCGGTCGCGGTAGGCACGGCGCATGGCCTCGATGATGAAATGCTTGCGCGTGGCGGAATCCGCGTCATGCAAATCGAAACCCGCAAGGATATTGAGCGAATCCAGCACCGCGATACCGCCCGATGACGGCGGGGGCGCGGTTACGATGCGCGCGCCATGATATTCGCCGACCAGCGGTTTGCGTTCGACGACGCGGTAATTTTTCAGATCCTCGAGCGTCCAGATGCCGCCGCCCGCGCGCACGCCGGCGACGAGATTCTCGGCTACGCGGCCCTCATAAAACCCTCTCGCGCCCTGGGCTGCGATTGCCTCGAGGGTGTTGGCCAGTTCGGGCTGCTTGATGATGGCGCCGATCTCAGGCACGTTGCCGTCGGCCGTCAAAAATGCCTTCGCGGCGTCCGGGGAGCGCGCCAAAATATCGCGTTTCGCCTTGATGCCAAATTGCAGCCGCGCATACAGCGGGAATCCTTCGCGCGCGAGCCGAATCGCCGGTTGCAAGCTCTGCTTCAGCGGCAGCTTGCCGTACTTGCGTGCCAGGTACTCGAAGGCGGCGGGTTCGCCGGGAATGGCTGCCGACAGCGGACCGTTGGTCGATGCATGGGCAATCTCATTGCCCGACTTGTCCAGATACATGTCGCGCGACGCATGTCCGGGCGCCTTCTCGCGCGCATCGAGCATGGTCTCGAAGCCGTCGGATTGCCGATGCAGCAGGTAGAACCCGCCGCCCCCGAGGCCTGAACTGCTGGGCTCGACCACCGCCAGCGCCGCCGACACCGCCACGGCGGCATCGAATGCGTTGCCGCCCGCCGCAAGAATTTCCTGGCCCGCCTGGCTGGCGAGCGGATAGGCGCTTGCGATGGCTCCCTGGTGCGCAACGGCCGGATGCGTGGCCGCAGGACGCGCGGCCGGAACGTTGTCGGCTTGCGCCGGGGGCGTGGCCACCAACACCGCGATGACAAACGCCGCTCCGGCAAAGAGCGTCCACAGGGATTTAAATACTCGCCCGACGCGAGTTGCGTGCCGCGGGATCAAAGCTTGCGATGCCGTTTCAGTTCGATCTCCACGATGGGATGCACGAATTCGGACACATTGCCACCCAGCACCGCGATTTCACGGACCAGTGTGGATGAAATGAAAGTGTACTGCTCTTGGGGCGTCATGAAGACCGATTCTATTTCAGGCGTGAGGTGCCGGCTCATATTAGCCAATTGAAATTCAAATTCGAAGTCCGAAACGGCGCGCAAGCCGCGCACGATGACGGACAAGCCATTTTGCCGCGCGAAATCGGTGGTGAGCCCCACGTAGCCCTTCACTTCCACATTGTGGACGTCGGCGAGCACACGCCGCGCCATCTCGACGCGCTGTTCGAGCGTGAACATCGGCGCCTTGTTCGGATTGGCCGCAATCGCCACCACCACGCGATCGAAAATAGAGGCGGCGCGCCTCACCAGGTCCGTATGACCGTTGGTTATAGGATCGAAGGTACCGGGATAGACGGCATTTCTTTTGTGCATTGGCTATATCGATCCGTTAATGCGCGCCAAATGATACCCCACCTCGCCCGCCGACTTCGATTTGAGCAATTCCCAGCGAGCGGGCAGCGGCGGCAGGCCTGCATTCCGTTCATTCTCCAAGTAAACCAGGCCGGAGGGGGCGAGCCAGTTGCCGGAATCCAGCATCGGCACGTATTCTGCCAAGGCGTTCTTGCCGAAGGGCGGGTCGAGAAACACGATGTCGAAGGGTTTCGCGGGCGCGCGCAAAAACCGCGCGGCGCCCATTTCCATGACGCGTCCTTTCCCGTCTCCCCCTAAGCGAACCAATTGCTCCTGCAGGGTGCGCGCAGCGGCGGGGAATTGTTCGACAAACACCACTTCGGCGGCGCCGCGGGAGAGTGCCTCCAAGCCTAAGGCGCCGGAACCTGCGAACAAGTCCAGGCAGCGGGTCCCGCCTAGAGAATGCTGCAGCCAATTGAACAATGTTTCCCGGACACGATCCGGCGTGGGGCGCAGGGCCGGCATATCGGGAAAATGAATCCTTCGGCCGCGCCACGCGCCGCCGATGATACGCACGGAATTGCGGCCGGGCGGCGCCGGTAATTCCCTCTTGGATGTAGCCACTGCCGGTATCATACCCGTCTCATGACTAACGAAGCCGATAAGCCAGGTGTGCGGGGGTTTTTCAAACGCCTGCGCGCTAAGTTAAATCAAGGTCCTGCCTGGCTGACCACCGACATCACGGAACTGCTTCCGGGGCGCAAGATCGATGCCGAGATCTTGGATGAGCTGGAAACGCGTCTGATCACAGCCGATGTGGGCGTCGAGGCGTCCGCAAGAATCCTCGATGAGCTGCGCCGGCGCGTGGCGCGCAAGGAGCTGAACGATGTCAATGCGCTGCTCAAGGCTTTGCAGGAGTCGATGGCGCAAATCCTTCAGCCCGTTGAACGGGCGCTCAGCATCGATCCCGGCACCAAGCCGTTTGTGATCTTGGTCGTCGGCATCAACGGTGCCGGCAAGACCACGACCATCGGCAAACTGGCGCACCGCCTGCTGGCCGAGGGCAAGAGCGTGATGCTGGCCGCCGGCGACACCTTCCGCGCCGCGGCGCGTGAGCAATTGGAGGTGTGGGCCGAGCGCAATAACGTTCCCATCGTGGCTCAGCAATCGGGCGCCGAGCCTGCCGCCGTGATCTTCGACGCCTTGAAAGCCGCGCGCGCGCGCAACATCGATGTACTCATCGCCGATACCGCGGGCCGCCTGCACACCCAGACCCATCTCATGGACGAACTCAAAAAGGTCAAGCGTGTACTCGCGCGCCTGGACCCCGCGGCTCCCCATGAGGTGTTATTGGTGCTGGACGGCACCATCGGTCAAAACGCGGTGGCGCAAGCCGAGGAATTCAACAAGGGCCTGGGAGTGACCGGTTTGGTCATTACCAAATTGGACGGTACCGCCAAGGGCGGCGTGGTTCTTGCCATTGCGCAGCGGCTGAAAATCCCCATCCGCTTCATCGGTGTGGGCGAGCAATCCGAGGATTTCGGCGTCTTCAATGCGTCGGAATTCGTGTCCGCCCTTTTGAAAACGGAACCGCGCGACGCGGCCGCATGATTCGGTTCGACCAAGTCCATAAGCGCTATCCCAACGGGCGCGAGGCTCTGGCGGGTGTGTCGTTCAGCATCGAAAGCGGCGCACTGACTTTTTTGACGGGGCATTCCGGGGCGGGCAAGAGCAGCATTCTCAAACTGATCGCGCTCATTGAGCGTCCTACCCGCGGTCAGGTCATCGTCAACAGCCAGAATACCGCGGGTGTGAAGCCGCGCGGCATTCCGCAATTTCGCAGAAGTCTTGGCGTGGTTTTTCAGGACCACAAATTGCTGCACGACCGGCCGGTGGCGGACAATGTCGCACTGCCGCTGGTGATTGCCGGCGTCCCAAGGCGCGAGATCGACAAGCGCGTCAGGGCGGCGCTGGATCAAGTCGGCCTGCTCGGCAGGGAAAAATCCCGCCCGCTGGAACTCTCGACCGGTGAACAGCAGCGCGTCGGCATTGCGCGCGCCGTGGTCGCAAAACCGGCATTGCTCATCGCCGATGAACCCACGGGCAATCTGGACCCTGAGCTTGCGCTCGAGATCATGAAGCTGTTCAAACGTTTCAGCGAAGTCGGCGTGACCGTGGTGGTCGCCAGCCACGATGTGCATCTCATCGATCAGGTCGGTGCGCGGCGAATCGTGCTCAGCGAAGGCCGCGTCGTCGGCGCGGATCCTGCATGAGCATCAACGCTTATTTTGCGCGCCATGCGCAAGTCTTGGTGGGTTCGCTCGGCCGCATCGTGCATCAGCCGTTTGCCACGTTGATGACCATGGGCGTCATCGGCGTGGCGCTCGCGCTGCCCTTGTTCCTGAGTTTGCTGCTGCAGAATGCGCGCCTCGCCACCGGCAATTGGAACGAGGCCTACGACTTGTCGGTCTATATGGACAAGAAAGCGAGCGCCGCCCGAGCGCAGTCCCTCGCCAGGCAGCTTCGGTCGCGCGGCGATGTCGCCGCGGTACGCCTGATCACGGCCGATCAAGCGTTGGCGGAGTTTCGCAACGACTCCGGCTTCGGCAAGGCGCTGGATGCCTTGAGCGACAATCCACTGCCCGATACGCTGGTGGTAACGCCGACCTTGATGGCGAGCACGCCGCAGGGCACCGAGACGCTCAAGACCGCGATCGCGGCATTGAGCGATGTCCAGACGGTGCAGATCGACACGGAATGGGTGAAGCGGCTGCACGCCATCCTCGATCTGCTGCGCCGCGTGGTGCTGCTGACCGGGGCCTTGCTGGGGGTGGGCATCGTGCTCATCGTCAGCAACACGATCCGTCTCGATATTTTGAACCGCCGGGCGGAAATCGAGGTGATGAAGCTGGTGGGTGCCTCGGACGGATTCGCCCGGCGGCCATTTCTTTATAGCGGGTTTTGGTACGGCTTGGGCGGGGGTTTGCTGGCCCTGGTTCTGGTCGTCCTGGCGTCGGTGGTGCTGGCCCGGCCGGTCGCGCAGCTGGCCTTTTTGTACGGCAGCGACTTTCGGCTGCAAGGGCTGAAACTTGTGGGCGGGTTGAGTGTACTAATAATAGCGGCAGGGCTTTCTTGGATCGGTTCCTGGCTTGCCGCAACGCGACATATACGAGCGATCGAACCGTCATAAGTATATGTTTTTAAATGATAAGCCGAGGGTTTGAACCCACCCCCGGCGTTAGCACTCTAATCCCAGGAGTGCTATTATTGCCCCATGGATTCGACTGATGATTCGTTCGGAGGTAGGCATTAAATGACTGCTGCTCTAGTCGCAAAACAGACAGGAATGATATTCGCAGGTCCCGTTGGGAGCCTGGATTCCTATATAGACCGTGTGTCCCAGATTCCGGTCCTGTCGAAGGAAGATGAGATCGCACTGGCGGTGAAGTTTCGGTCCGAAGAAGACTTGGACTCGGCCCGGCAACTGGTGCTGTCGCACCTGAGATTCGTGGTGCACATCGCACGCGGCTACCTGGGCTATGGCTTGCCCATGGGAGACCTGGTGCAAGAAGGCAATGTCGGGCTCATGAAGGCGGTGAAGCGCTTCGATCCCACCGTCGGCGTGCGCCTGGTTTCGTTCGCCGTGCATTGGATTCGTGCCGAGATTCACGAATATGTGCTGCGCAATTGGCGCCTGGTCAAAGTCGCCACCACCAAGTCGCAGCGCAAGCTGTTCTTCAATCTGCGCAAGATGAAGAAGAACCTGGCCTGGCTGTCGGAAGCTGAAACGGCGGCGGTTGCCCGCGACCTAGGGGTCGACGTGGCCGACGTGCGGGAAATGGAGCAGCGCCTGTCGGCGCGCGACATGTCCTTCGATCCGACGCCGGAAAGCGACGAGGAAGAGGCCTACTCGCCGGCCATGTACTTGCCGGCCAGCAATGCCGACCCGGCAGTCGAAGTAGAACGCGCCGAGTGGGAAGAGGATTCGACCGATCGCTTGAGTGTGGCGCTGGAAAAGCTCGACGAGCGCAGCCGCGCCATCTTGAAGCGCCGCTGGATGACCGATGATAAGGCAACGCTGCATGAGCTGGCCGATGAATACGGCATCTCCGCGGAGCGTGTGCGTCAGGTTGAATCGAATGCCATCAGCAAACTCAAGGGCTTGATGGCAGCCGCTTAGTTTCGCGGTGAGCTGAAGAGAGGCGCCGAGCAATCGGCGGCCTCTCCAGAGTGTAGCCCGCCACCGCACCGTCACCCCGACTTTAAAGCCTGGGATATCGCTTTCCCGTCGGCGTCCGGGGTAGGCTGAAACCTTCATAATCTGCCATAACTCGGTTTTTAGAGCGCTGTGGCGAAATAGCTTGCAAGTATAATCCGCCATATCTTGGTTTTTAATGGAGATATGGCGAAATATGACTGAAGGCATATTTCTCGCGGGTCGCTTTCGTCACCTCGCACGGTCTGGCTCCGGGTGATTACGTCACCGAACTCGTTGCGAATGACATGAGCGCGGCGGTGCTGTTCGAGCCGTTGTGAGGGCTT
>Ga0210406_10000787_pt1 | contig 41521 bp, 43 predicted proteins | sample IncBWC30MmetaG_FD_155454 | JGI IMG/M metagenome (GOLD analysis project Ga0210406, IMG submission 155454) | Forest soil microbial communities from Barre Woods Harvard Forest LTER site, Petersham, Massachusetts, United States - Inc-BW-C-30-M | ecosystem: Environmental > Terrestrial > Soil >... | reverse complement strand
CAACTGCACGGTCTTCTCAAAATCGATGCGCTCGAACGGCAGGGAGTTCTGGGTTCCATACGTGGTCGTGTAATGCAATTCGCCGTCTTTAACCCAATAGTCCGTGAGACCATACATGGATCCATCGCGCAACTGCAACAAAGTGATCCGCTGCTCGACTTTCATACCACTCGGTGATTGCGTGGTGTTGCGGCTGGAGCTCCGTGTCTCGTTTGTCGAATCCGAATTTGTGGGCGGATACGCGGAGCTTGGTTCGGTTGGAGACTCGACCGTTGAGTCGGCTGTCGTCCCACCTTCAAACCATGTTGTGCCGCCAAATGCCGGCCCGTTGAGAAGCGGCCCGGAAAACCAGCCGGAGAAAAATGGATCGAAAAGGAAGCCATCGTTAAAACAGTTCCAATTGTCGCCGATACGGAAATCATAATCGAGCCATCCGTAGGGACATCCGCCAAAGCCGAAAGCTCTGCGCCCGGGGACCAGCCCGAGGCGTTGCCGGAACACGAACCGATTCTTCGGCTGACGATCTAATACCCGAGGGACGGATTCCGGTAACGGAGTAACTTCCGCGCGCTCCGGTGCTGCTCCCCTTAGCGCGGCCGGATTGGCTCCTTGGCCGTGATGTCCGAAGATGTGCGCGAAAGAGTGCCCAATCGAATGAACTGAGGAGTGCCCAGTAGAAGATCGCCCCGACGAGTGACCACCGTGTCCGCCGCCATGGCCGCCGGATCCGCCGTGTCCCCCGCTCTGCCCAACGGCGCGAGCACAAGTCGATGTCATCGCCAAGAATCCTGCGATGATCAGCGTCGATGCGCGAGCCGCGCACGTCATAACGAATTGCCTCCGCTATCGGACAGGCTACTCCAGAGTTTTCGTGATTTCCACTGCCTACGCCGCGACTGCCAGATGGGGCATTCTCACATGGCAACAACTCTGGAAGTTTATGCGCACGCAAGTGGGACTGCCATAGAGTTCCTCCCGAACGGCACAGGTCCCTCCCTCCGCATCATTCGTGACGCAAAGTAACCATGGGGTCTACGCGCATAGCTCGATGGGCTGGCACGTAACTGGCTAACATCGCGGTAATTACCAACAACAACGAGGCTAAGCTCAAGGTGAGCGCATCCAGTGGCTGAACACCAAAGAGTTGGCTTGCAATCAATGGCTTGAGGAGAAGCGAACCTCCTAGTCCGAGCGCCACTCCAGAGATGGCAATCGTGAGTCCATATCGGAAAATGAGCAGAAGAACATCATCCCTCGATGCTCCAATCGCTATACGAATCCCGATTTCCCGGGTTCGACGCGTTACGAGATAGCTCAGAACCGCATAGAGACCCACAGAGGCTAGAGCTAGGGCCAGGCCTGCGAAAAGTGTGAGAAGCGCCGCCGCGAATTTGCGCCTCTGCAGAGAGGCGGCCAGCAAGCCGTCCATCGTATTCACATCGTAGATCGGCACGCTACTGTCGGTCTGATTGATTGCCTCTCTAACAGCCGCCACGAACGTCGCCGGATTTGATTTTGTCTTGATTACAAGAGTGGTTCCCGCATATCCGGGAACGTAAATCATTCCCTTGGATTCCGCAGCAAGATCCGTATCACGCACAGCTCCCACCACGCCTATTACCGTGGCCCATCCATCCCCATCGTTACCGATTTCGGCACCGATGGGATCCTCATTCGGCCAAAATCGTTTAGCGAGCGTCTCATCGATGAGCCGCACGGTTCCTTTCCCCAAAGCGTTGCCCATACGCATCTCCGCCGAAGTGTACAAGCGGCCGGTAATCAGGGGCATTTTCATCGTGTTGAAGTATTGCGGTGTGACGTACATAACGTTCGCGAATGGCTGAGGTTTATTCGGGTCAATCTGTCGTCCCTTGATGGCAAACGTTCCGTTGTAACCATCAGAAGCTAAGGGGATTCCCGTAGCGATCGCCGCCTGCAGTACACCAGGCACCGCGGAAACGCGATCCAGAAGGGAGGTAGAGAATGAGGCGACGCGCGCCGGATCGTAAGGAGCCGACGACGAATCAGTTTTGTTAGAGTTCATGGCCTCGATAGGCAGAGAAAAGCGCATCGTTAGCACGTTATTCGGCACAAACCCGGGATTAACCTCGAGCAGTCTTCTGAAACTTCGCAGCAGCAACCCCGAGCCAACGAGGAGCACCAGTGCCAACGCTACTTGAGACACTACCACTGTGTTAGCGAATGAGCGGGAACCAACAGCCGCTCCCCGGCCACCCAGTTTCAGGGCTTCCGCCGGTTGCGGCCGTGATGAAAGAAATGCCGGGAGTATTCCGAACAATGTGGTTGCAATCAAACAGGTGGCAGACGTCCATATCAAAACACCCACGTCAAGATGAACCTCGCCCATGCGGGGCAAGTCCGCAGGCGCGAGTCCTATAAGCGTTCTAAGCAAAGCCCCAGCCAACAGAAGACCTAACCCTCCGCCAACCATAGAGAGCACCACACTTTCGGTGAGCAGTTGGGCGACAATTCGCATGCGTCCGCATCCAAGGGCGCTTCGGATGGCAATTTCCTGAGCGCGCCCCTCGTTACGCACCATGACAAGATTCGCCACATTCGCGCAGGCGATTAACAGCAAAAGCCCGACAGCGCCCAGCAACAGATATAGCTGGTTCCGCGTATCGCCAACTTCTTCATCAATAAGCGAACGAACTTCAACATGAAATTGCGCAAACGTGCCATCGCTGAATTGGGCTGCGGAGGTCTCCATGCCGGCTTGCACGTGCCGGAGGCTCACTCCGGGAGCCAAGCGCGCCAGCATCGTATAGCCTACGTACCAGCGGTATTTCGGGGATAGCGATTCCTGGCTGAATGCGGCTGGAATCCACACTTCCACGTTTGGATAAAGAGCATCAAGCTTAGCAGGCAGAACACCGATGATCTCGTAGGCGTTGGCGTCGAGATGCAACTCTCTACCGATGACGCCGGGATCGTTGCTAAACAATCGCTGCCACACACCATGACTGAGTACAACGACACGTCGACCCCCATATGTGTCGTCCTGCGTTGTGAAATCTCTGCCGAAGTCCGGCCAAACCCCAAGCAGCGAAAATAGCTGGGACGTCACCTCCATCCCCTGCAGGCGCAATGCTTGGCCGTGTCCAGTTAGCGTTAAGTTCGTTCGCTTTAGAGCTGCGGTCGACTGGAAAAGGTCCTTTCTCTTGCTGAAGTCGCGAAACTGTTGGGCGGAGACGGTCGTTCGCGGCAGGTTCAACGTGGGAAATTGGTCGTGCAGCACAACGACGCGTTTCGGATCTTGGATCGGAAGTGGGCGCACCAGAACAGCGCTAACTACGCTGAAGATGGCGGCGTTTGCACCGATGCCGAGGGCGAGCGTAAGTAGCACAGTTGCCGTGAAGGTCGGACTCTTTCTTAATACGCGGGATGCGTATAGAACATCGCTCCAGATAGGTGGCACGCGGTTTTCCTCCGAGTTGCCCACAAAATTCGTTCTAATCTAGGGCAGTCCAAATTGCCGGTATCTGTTCTCCCAATCTAACCAAACATGGAAGAACGCCATCGCGACGTAGCTTATCAGAGGGTTACCGCGGGCGCGATTCTGCGCATTGCAGTCTGATCTAGCTGGACGCGGCGGTGGTGCCAACCCGATCCATTTTCGGCCAGCGTTTATGTCGCCCAGTTGGCTTATTGACTCAGATTTGCCTCTTGCACTTGCTCCCGATTTGGAAGTCGGTCTCCGGAAATGTAGAGGGCCTTACGATGTCCATAAGCGTGTGGTAACGTCCTTTATCATTCATAACTTTTCGGATCTTGAATGCAATCAATTCTGCCAACAGCGGCAATCATCCAATGCTGCCATTTAGTAAAGCACTATGCTGCCACCTGAACCACATTTCCAACAATGGCTAAACATCGAAACACGCATTGGCGATTTAGCATCAACGCACCAGCTATCGCGGGGATTAAATCGAACCTGGCACCGCTGATGTTTGAGTCCACCTTGAATTATTCTGCGCGCAATGCTTGTATGGGGTTGATTTTGGTGGCGCGCCTTGCGGGCAGCCACGCGGCGGCGAGGGTCATGACTACAACTGCGGCGACGGCTGTTGTGATAGCAGCCGGGTCGAGCGGGCTCAGCTCGTAAAGCAGACTCTTGAGAATGCGCGTGGAGCTCAGGGCGATGGGAATGCCGATGGCGAGGCCAATAATCAAGAGAAGGAGAGACTCGCGCAGGACCAGCCACAGCAACATGCGGGATTGCGCGCCTAGGGCAAGACGGATTCCCAGTTCGCTGGTGCGGCGGGCTATCGAGTAGGAAAGCAGGCCGTAGATTCCGATGCAGGCGAGGAAAACGGCGATGAATCCGAAAAAGCTGGTGAGGCGGGCAATGAGCGATTGCGTCGCAATGGATTGATTCACCTGGTCGTCGAGGCCGGTCACGCCATCAACGAGAATGTTGGGATTAATCTCCGCAATGGAATTTCGCACGCGGGCGACGATTTCGCGCCGATTTGCCCCGGAAGCGTAGCGCACAGCAAAGCTGCCGTAGAAGCCGACGTTCTGGGTGCAGGGGAAATAGGCCGCCTGTAAAGAGCCTTCGTCGAGCGCGTTGTATTTGGCGTCCTTCACGACACCGATTACCTCGATTTCGCCGGGATGATCAGGGGTTTCTCCGACGGCGAAGCGATGGCCGACGGCTGAATCATTGGGGAAGAAGCGGCGAGCCAAGCTCTCGTTGATGACAGCAACTTTTGGCGAATTCTGGGTGTCCTGAGCAGTGAACGTGCGTCCTGCGAGTAGAGGAATACCCATGGTGGAGAAGAATCCGTTGCCGATGTTGTTGAAGAACACCTGATCGGCGTTCTCGGGAGTTCGTGGGACGCCCTGGAAGAGAACAAGGTCGCTCCAACTGCCCTGATTGAACGTGAAGAAGGCAAAGCTGTCCGACTGGACGCCGGGAATGGCCTGGACGCGGGACTCGATCTGCTCCTGAAGGTGGACGGAGCGGATCTCGTCGGGCGAGTGATGGGGAAGATTGGCGGTGCTTGAATCGAGGGAGAAAACGAGGACGTTGTGCTTGTCGAAGCCGGTGTCGATGCTGGTGAGATGGATGAGGCTGCGCACGAAGAGTCCGGCGACAACCAGAAGCAAGACGGAAAGTGCGATCTGGCCGACGATGAGGAAACGTGCCAGCGTGCCTCGCGCCGAGACCGAGGAGCTGCCGCGGCCATCCTTGAGAGCAGGGCTGAATTCAATGCCCGTGGCGCGGAGGGCCGGCAGGCAGCCGAAGAGCAGCGCCGTGAGAACAGTGAGGCCGAGAGTGAAGGCAAGCACGGGCAGGTCGGGAGTAAGGTTCAACGGGACCGGGTCGGGGCCTGGCGTGGCCATTTGAAGCAGGAGGATGCTGGCTTTCCACGCCAGCGCAAGACCGGCAACAGCTCCCGCCACGGAGAGTAGGACGGACTCAATGAGAAGCTGAAAGACGACACGGCCGCGGGAGGCACCAAGGGCCATGCGCAGAGCGACTTCGCGGGTGCGGGCAACGCCGCGCGCGAGCAGCATATTGGCGATGTTCGCACAAGCGATGAGGAGCACCAGCGCAACAATGGTCATGAGGATCTTGAGCGGCAGTGAAAACTCGGCACGCAAAGGGGAAATCCCGCGGCTGCCCGGGGTGAGTTCGACGCCGGCGTGCGCGATGTCGTCGAGGTGTTTCTGCGAAGGCTGCGGGCCGAGGTAATCGCGCATGATCTGTTTGAAAAGGAGGTTGGTTTCAGCACTGGCCTGGGCTGGTTTCACATCCGGCTTAAGCCGTCCGATCAGCTGGAGAGACTGGAAGAACTTGTTCGCGAGACCATTGTGGCCGGGAGACATCTCCGCCTCCATTGACAGCGGAATCCAGAGGTCGGTGGATTTGCCGACCGCAACTCCGGAGAAGCCAGGGCGCGCCACGCCTATCAGGGTGTAATCGTGCGACTGAATGCGGATTGTCTTGCCGAGCGCGGACGGGTCGCCGTTGAAATGGCGTTGAAACCATGCATAGGTGGCAACCGCAACGGAACCGGCACCGGAAGCATTGTCGTCGGATTCCACGATGGTGCGGCCGAGAAAGGCGGGCACACCAAGGACGGAAAAGTAGCTGCCGGAAACAAGATCGACGTGGGTCGTCTGGTAGGCGGATCCGGCGATAGAGGCCTTGCTGGCGAATTGGGTACTATTCACAGCCGCGATTCCTGCATAGGACGTGGCTTGCCGGCGAAAATCGTGAAAGAAGGAATAAGAGAAGAGTTGCCAGCTGCCACCAGGGACCGAGAAGGTGAGGCCCTGGACCCTGCCGTCGCCAAACAGGACGAGTTCGCCCGGATTCTGGACGGGCAGAGGTCGCAGAAGGAGGGCATTTACCAGCGTAAAAATTGCCGTGTTGGCTCCGATTCCCAGCGCCAGTGAGAGCAGAGCGATCGAGGTGAAGCCGGGAGACTTGCGCAGCTGGCGAAGGCCGAAGCGGATGTCCTGCAGCAGGTATTCAAGCCGCAGTGTTCCGCGGCTTTCGCGGCAGTCTTCCTTAATCTGCTCGATACCGCCAAACTCGAGACGCGTGAGCCGCCGGGATTCGCTCTCGGGAACGCCTGATTGCATCTTTTGGGCGACCTGCGATTCGAAGTGGAAACGCAACTCTTTTTCCAGATCGCTCTCCAAACGCTTGCGGGCGAAAAGCCTTCCGAGCCAGCTCATGAGATTCCCTCCAATGTTCCCTTGAGAATGAGACCAACAACGTCGGTGAGGCGCGTCCACTTCTCGGTTTCGGCCTTGAGATGGGCGCGCCCGACGGCGGTGAGTTCGTAGAACTTGGCTTCCCGACCGGTCTCAGACTCCTTCCAGGCGGCTTTGAGAAACTTCTTGTATTCGAGGCGGTGGAGAGCCGGATAGAGCGAGCCCTGCTGCACCTGCAAAGCCTCGCGGGACATCTGCTGGATTCTCTGTGTGATCGCATAGCCGTGGATGGGGCCGAGCGCGACAACCCTCATGATCAAGAGATCGAGGGTACCCTGTGGGAGATTGAATTTGTCTGCGGTGCTCATACCTATATCTTCTACATATACATCCTCATGTGTAGAAGATCAAGGTATACCAAACAAGGTGCGTGGTGCGGTTGTTGCAGAGAGCGAGTTTCAGACTTCGGCTTTGCAGGTTTTCTTGACAATTATTGCCAACAGGCCTTAGCACGTTTCCAGATCGTCGCATACGGTTCCGTCGCGCTGCTTGAAAGGGCATTCTCGATGACCGGATACCGCTTTCCTGACATCCAGATTTGCGCATGATAAAGGACGCTATCGCCAACATCGCGAAATGGCCAGCGCCTGAAACCTTTCAGGCGGTGTCGCATGCGACTGAAAGTCCAAGTCGATCGTTCACCGCATCTTGAAGCTTCTGTTTGCTTCCGATGTACCGCTCGGTGGTCTGCACAGAAGCGTGACCGAGGAGAAACTGAATCTGTTCCAGTTCGCCTCCACAACCATGGCACAGGCGCGCGCAAGTGCGGCGAAGATCGTGAGGTGCCAGATTGCTTATGCCGGCCTTCCGGGCACACCGCTTCACCGCGTACCAGACTACGTTGGCTGTCACGCCAGCTTCTTGTCGCGTTCCCCCCCTTCAAAACTCGCCTGAATACTTTTCCCTCGCTCACTCCCGAATGTCGGAGCCAGGCATTGAGAAGCTCCTTGCTCCACGAAGGTACAGGTACCGTTCGTAGCCGTTTTCCTTTCCCGACCAAATTGACAATGACCCAACGACCCTCCCTCGATTGCAACTGGTCGAGGTTCAAACCCACGACTTCCGAGCGTCGCAATCCACATCCCAACAACAATCCAAGCATTGCGGCATCTCTCCAACCGCGTAGACTGTCCTTGGGGGCGGCGTTAACTAGCTCTTGAGCCTGATTTTGAGTGAGCCAGTTGCCCATTTTCCGTCCGAGCCGCTTCACTCCCTTAACTCTCCGGATTCCAATCGCATGTTCCGGGCTCAGCCAGCCGCTCTCTGCAGACTCATCGGCCAGCCTCCGGATCGCGGAAAGATGTAAGTTGATCGTAGCGGCGGACAACGAGAGGCGTTCTAGAAATGAGCGGTACTTCACCACGACTGAGCGGTTGAACGTTAATCTAGGTTCAGAGCAATACCAGGCGATAAACCTCTCCATGGCGTATTCATAGCTCCGCCGAGAGTGCTGAGAAGCGAGCGTATTGAGCACCGCCGTCTTGGATTGTTCCAGTTCAGGGATGGTTAGGGTTTCGGAACTACCGACAGATTCGGGCTGCTTTTTGGAGGGCATAGGAAGTGGCTCCTTTAAGCCACCTCCGGAGTTTTGTGTTGGTAAAAAGCTCAGCGCAAATCAGCAGTGTCGGATTCCTGATGTGAACGTCCTTTATCATTGGCCATCTGGATCGGCCAGTCCGTCAATACCTAGGCCAGTTATGGATAGTTTCCGTACGGCCAACTACTCGTCCGGAGTCCAAAGCGAATGAGCTCGAGTAAGCGCTGCCCGCATTGGTTTGCCAGAACGCAACCTGTTGACTGGCATTTCTAGAAACTGTATATATTGATCTTCTCAATAAGTCAATGGAATGCAACGCGGCACGCTTTGGCGGCGTAGGTACGGAACGTAAGACAGTTGGTTTGTAACCAAGGAAAAGAATATGGCTTTCCCCAGTGGAGCGGTTCCGGGCTTAGACGTCTCGCACTATCAGGAAGTAGTGGATTGGCCGACTGTGGCCGGCGGAGGGAAAGCTTTTGCTTTCGCTAAAGCCAGCGAGGGGGGATCAGTCGCCGACGTATACTTCGCAGACAATTGGTCTGCATTGCGAGGCGCGGCCATCCTGCGTGGTGCGTACCACTTCTTTCATCCCGCCACGGACGCTGCCTCTCAAGCCGATTTTTTCTTGAAGCGTCTCGCAAACGCGAATGCCGGTTCAACTCAGCTCGCGCCTGGCGATTTGCCCGCGGCGCTGGATTTGGAGGTAAGCGACGGAATTGCAGCGGGAGATATCGTCGCTGGCGCAACGACGTGGCTTGTCGCGATCGAGCAGGCGACCGGCCGCAAACCTATTGTCTACACCTATGTCGATTTCTGGAAAACCACGCTCGGGAATCCTCAGGATTTGTCTGGCTATCCGCTCTGGATTTCTGAGCTGAAAGTAACGTCGCCTACAATTCCGGGAGGTTGGACGAGCTGGATCTTTTGGCAGTTTGCGAAACAGACCATGAGCGGAATCTCCACCGGGTTAGTCGACGTCGACGCTTTCAATGGATCGATGAACGACCTACGAATGTTGGCTGGCATTACCCCGACGGCTACGCTCTCCTCAACCGAAAAACTAAGGACGCGCAAACCCCGTGCGACGGGCACGAATCCCCGTAAGCCGAAGGTTCGCTGAGTGCAATGCGCATTACTGATACGCTGACAGTTGGTTCAAAAACCGATCTGCTAAGACTGCGGATAGCAGCGCTTGAGCTCCTGGAAGATTGTCGGACTCACTCGGCGGGCGAACAAGACTAAGAAATTTCATCGCAGTTTGCAGGGAACAATTTACGTCTGGCTGACTCGAAACGGCCACTTCCAGCGATCCAGTCCGATGGTGAACCACGAGCACGCTCTTTTGAGGCACGGCCCCCAGTAAACAGACGCGTAGCTCGCTTGGTCCAAAGGGATCTTGGGGCAGAGCTATTATCCCAAGTGTGGCGGCGTTCACGACTGTAATTTTGGCCTTATTCGACCCAAGCCATCGCAGCAATTCGTCCGAGGAAAGATTCGACGAAGTGAACAGAGCATCGATAGCGGATATCGCGGCCACGCGGAGCTCTTGTTTCGTTGCGGTTCGCGACACGACGAGCCGAGACTCCACAGGATGCAAGCGATTTCGGTTCAGTCAACCGGCGAAGTCTGTAGAGGACGCGGGGTACAGAAAGTCGCCTAAGCGGAACTGAATGGGAGTGCGCACGCCGAGGATGGCCTCTAACGCGCCCCGGTGAATCCTCAGATCGAGTGGCGGTGGAACGTCGGTGAAAACCGGGAGGTTTAGCGCTAAGGCTCGCCTTACCGCCCGTCCGGCCCCAGCTTTCTCCTGTAAGCGATCGCTTACGTCATAGCAAAGTAAGTGCTTGCTTACAATCGTGAAGAGTCAGCGAGCGCTTACATCGGCTTCAGCTCGGGAATGGCGGCTTCCGGCTTGCTGACGACTCGCCCCAGAATCGCACGGTGCGAGTAGCGAATGCAGCCCTTGGCAGGTGCTTCAGGCTTAGGAATTGAACAGACGTCCTGACAGATTGCGAGGGGTTCACTCCACCGCGTTCAACACGCCGTCAGAGACTGAACCCCTCGTTGAGGCAAAGGTGTGAGAGGTATTGGCTTGGGATACGCTTCTTCATGACCTCGTGAGCACACGTCGAAGACGCACGGCCTCGCTGTCGAGGCCGGCCTTCTGCAGCGCATAGATTGCATCCCAGACGAGTCGCGCAAGCTTCTTGATTCGCAGCCGTCGCATTGCCACGATATTCTGCCTAGACAGGCGCTCGCGATTGACAATTCTCATAATACAATCTAATATTTAGATGTTAATGGAGGAGTCATGCAGAAGCAAAGGTTGAAGCTGAAGCAGGCAAGCGCTGTCCTGCAGATTGAACCGAAGGAATTACAAAACATGGTCCAATTCGGCGTTGTGAAGCCCAAGCGGTTTGAGGGAACATACTTCTTCGACGCGAACACTCTTATGGTAGCCAAGGTGGCGTTTTGTCTGAAGGAGTCGTTGGGTACGCGCACGAGTGTTTTGTCCAAGCTGATGGACGTATTTCTTGCATCGGAAAAGGAGTTCAAGTCAGACAATCCGAAGTATATCGTCTTCAAATGTCGGCTTTCAGCCGAGGAGGACCCCATAAAGGTCGGCGTGCCGTTCCGCGCACTCGGAGAACAGCTCCACGAGCAAATGATACGGGCTGAGCTGTACCGGGATCTGCCTCGCGGCCGCAAACGCCGGGGCTGGAAGAAGGAGTTTCTGGAATCGCTGACTGAGGCGGCTAAAGAGATCGGCGAAGTCTCAGACGAGGAAATCTTGCGGACAGTTCGAGCTTACCGTAAGGAGAGACGAGCGCCGGAGATTACCGTTGCCGCGGAAAGCTAAGAAGCAAAAGTCTCGAGGTGTCGTTGACACTAACGTGCTCGTGGCGGGCATTTCGGGTTTCAGAAAGCCATATGTCCGTCCGTTCAATGATTTCTGAGTAGCGCTCCTGCTTCCCCGCGTTTTTGCAAATTTGTCATGTGGCGACTCTTGGAAACTAAACGACTTGTCAATTGAGAACTCCTGTCTGCCGGAATTCCACAGAGGAGTTTTGGGTGAAAGGAGCCTTCATTAACCTACAGAAAACGCGCGAGATATTTTGGTCGGGGCGCCGAGATTTGAACTCGGGACCTCCTGCGCCCAAGGCAGGCGCGCTACCAGGCTGCGCTACGCCCCGACATGAAGTGCACTATTGATTCTAAAGCACTTTCCAACTTTGCTCCAATCCAAACGACCTCGAAAAGACTCGACTGTACCTAAACTGTACCAAATGCCTTCACTGGACAAGCCCTGTACCGGAATCCAGCGGCATTTCGTTCGCTAAGCGGTTCATCTTCTCCAAGGCTTCTCGTTTCATCTGCAATTTCATTTGAGAATACTTTTTGAAGACTTTGGCGTCACCCTGCCTGAGGAGTTGGGTAACCCACTCGTCGGCGACACCACCGGCACTGAGTCGAGTTGCGTAAGTGGAGCGCAGGTCATAGATCCGGAAATAAGGAACTCCTGCGCGTTTGAGCGTTTTCCGCCACGCGGTCTTGAGGTTCTTGTGATGACCGGACGGGTTTTTGGCGCTGGGGAACAAGAACGGTCCGTCTCCCGAGATCATCATCTGGCTTTTGAAGGCATCAGTCGCCAGAGACGTCAGGGGAATTTCGGCAATACCGTTCGGCGTCTTGGAGTCGGGTATCCAAACGGTGGCATTCACCAGGTCCACTTGGTCCTTTTTCATAGGTGTGAGTTCCTTGTAGACCCTGAGCCCCGTCTCCGTGATGATCTGAACGATATTCCGCAGATGCGCCGGACCATGCGATTCGATGCGTCGCTGTTCCGACCACGTGACGTAGTGAGGTCGAAACAGGCCCCTCACCGCCACCGGAAATTCGACGCCCCAACAGGGATTAGCATGCAGGAGCTTCTTCCTTACCGCCACGTTCAGCATGCGCCGAAGGACTCTCAGCTCCTGATGAACGGTCGTTGGTTTGAGCACTGCCTTTTCTCTGTAGCCAAGCGCGGTCTTGATCCGGACCGTTTTTCGAAGACGCTCACGTAGGTACAACTCGATATCATCCGGCGTGATATCCACCAATTTTCGTGAGGCAAAGGCACTCTTGAGGTGTTTTGCCACGCGAAGATTCACTTGGTGGGTCTTCTCTGCTCGCACGGGCGGTTTCGAATAATTTTCGAGAAAGAAGTCCGCCCATTGCTCCAGACTCAACTTTTCCCCTTTCCGAATCACATCTAGAACATTGTTATCTCTAGCATGAAGCCGTTCCCGCAAAATTGTTTGAGCTTCCTGCCAGTCTTTCGTGAAGGAAACCGGAACCGCTCGAAGCCTATTACGCTGCCCTTGCTGTTTGTGCGGATGTCGCACTTCGTTTGGAACCGCAATCCGGGTGGCGTACCCAAACCCGAGCGATTTCTTACGTGGTAACTGGTAAAACTAGACCGATGGGCGCTCTGGTTGTGAGCAGGCTCAAGCCCAAGTGACTTGGGTCTATATTCCGACTCGGACCACGCGTCCTGGGCGGATGTTGCGCAGCGCAGTGAGGACGTGGGGCACCACGGGTTCAAGGTCTTCGATTTGATTTGAGAGCGCCGAAATTACGAGCACCGCGATCTGGCGGTTCGCAAGGTCTTGCTGATATTCCAGGTTTTGATCGATGGTCAGGAGCACATCGAATTTGCCGTCCGCGAGAGCCAACAGGACGCCATTCTTTTTTGCGGACCAGCCCATCTCCTGCACAGTTCGGCATTCGTGCTCGGGGAACCTGCGTTTGAGAGCGCGTGGCAATCACTCGTCAATAAGAAGCCTCATCCCGCTTGGGCGATCACGAGCTCTTTGGCGTGCTCGAGAGCGGCAATGGCCGCCTCACGGGTCACGGAAGGGAATTCCTCGAGAAACTCGTCCAGCGTGTGACCGCCTTCAATATAATCGAGCAGGTTCTTGAAAGGCACGCGAGTCCCACGGAATACGGGGATTCCGCCGAGGATCTCCGGATCCTTTACGATGATTCCGTTGGCCGCTTGCATCGAAGCTTCTCCATTCGGTTACGCCATGCCATTCGTGACTGCGCATTTGGGATTGCGTCGGTTCCGACTCGAAGTAGCGTAGCCACGTATGGCGCAGTATAGCATTGTAAGGCTCGCTATCGATTGCTGCTGAGGACAAACGACAGTTTTGGCGGAGGCTAGAGGCAGTCTTTTTCATTGAGGGCTGTCGGTCCCGCGGATGTATGCACATGATGCAGAAGTAGTTTTTCCCTTCCTCTCACCTATTGGCTCCGCCTTGAAGCTGAATGCGTGTAAGTGTGGCTGTTCGTTCGCGAAGAGATCGGCGAGGCACGCGACGAGTTTCGAAGTTTCGCCATCGCGCACGACGACTGCTGGCGCACACGTTCGATATAGAAGCGATGTCCAAGAAGCGTTTACCGTACGAGCGGCTGGACCAACTCACGATGGAAATTCTTTTGGGTATCCGGTGAGAGCGAGAAGGATCGATCGCTTGGGGACAAGGCGAATCGTTGTGGTGAAGCTCGGCGGATCGGTGCTGACAACTAGCGCCGCGTATCGTCCGCAGCGCAGTTTCTCGCGAAAAGAATTCGCGGAAGCTCCGAGGAGCAGATCGTAGCAGTTGTGTCGGCGCAAGAGGGTCTGACCGATATGGACTCGATGTCGGCCGGAAAGCGCCCGCTTTTTCGACGCGTGATCAATTTGGCCAGTTGAAGAGCCTCGATACGCTAAAAGGACCAAATGGTCGGGCCTACGGTCTCTTCAATGCGGAAGCTGAGGGGTTCTTCAAGGGCATGGCCCGGCCCGGTTATTTCTTCTCATTGATGCCGCAGGGACTATCAAGGAGAAGTTTTTCGAACCGAAGTATCGTGGACGGCATTCCGGGAATAGCGTGATCTCCAAGCTCTTCGCGGAATTGGGTTCGGAGGTCACAGAGACTGTCGAAGCGCCTCACCTCCAAGTAAACGTTGGGCAATGCGATCGCGCGGGCATTCCCGTCACTCGCATCACGCTGACTGCCGCGATTCGGCTGCCGCCGGATGTTCATGTGTACGCGCCGGGAACGCCGGGCTACAAACGGATCACGCTCGCAATCGAGCCTCAGCCGGAGTTCAAGCTCCAATTGGTGACTTATCCGTCCGCGAAGATTCTGTATCTACCGACGATTCGTGAGCCCGTGGCGGTCTTCGCCGGACCTTCCGTATCAGTCAGGACGCTATAGTAAGTTCGACAGCAGATTTCGCATCGTCGCTTGGACCGGACGGAAAAACGTTCACGATTCAGGGAAACCTCGAGTACCAGGCTTGCGACAGCGAAACTTGCTTCTTGCCGACGTCGGTCCCGATCCAGTGGCGGTTTCGGGCTCTGCCTCTAGATCGGCGGCGCACCCCGGAGGAGATCCAACACAAATAGACTTGTCCCTACGAAAAACTCAGTTGGCCGACCATTCGGAAGATCAATTCCTGAATCTCCTTGGACGTCTGTCGTCTCCCCGATTCGAGTGGGAGTGAATAAAGACCGTGTAGATCGCCCCGCACAACACCAGCAGTCCAAACTATATTTGTAATGCCCGCCCTGGATTCATTCCGTACTGGCAGGTCCAGTCGAAGGCAATCTTCTTGAACCATCTTTCGATCAGACCGTCATGCATATAGGAACGAGCGACGTCACTTTCACAAACGGAATGGTAACTCCGCCCCCGCCCGCCCTGCGCTAAAAGGAATCAGCGGATTCTAGCCCAATAAGATTGGGAGAAGCACACCCAAGCTGAGTGCGAATAACCAGAGGGCTGGGGCGGGACTCTCCTGTGGACGCCGTGGGCGAAGTGCCAAAGCCCGGGGCTTGAAAAGGAGCGAACGCGTGTAGCGGAGGTCGAATATAGAGAAAGTCAGGGCAGTGACTGCGCCATAAATCAAGTGCCCGAGAAGCGACGGAAGCAAAGCTGAGGCGGCCTCAGTGCTCCAGTCGCAGACACCCGTGAGGAATAACGGTAGAAGCGTCATGGGGCCCAAATACCACCAGATCAAACCGAACAACCATCCCCACCCGATAGCCTCCGAGCGACTTGAAGTCTCATCCCGAAAGAGCAGGCCGAACGTCATGCCAATCGTCGCACTCACCGCCAAATGTATGATCACCCCGCGAAACCCGACAAGAGTGCTGTCTATACCCGCGACCTTGGGCAAGACGCCAGTGGCAATCATGACCGGCATGGAAGCCAAGCCGCCGATGAGTCCCGCGATCGCCCCCCATCCGATAGAGCGTAGAAAATGCAGGCCCGGCCCCTCGATTTGCCGGTTGAGCGGATCGGACTGGATAAACAAGCGAACCCAAATTCTGTCGATTGTGGCGTACGCCACGCCGAGAATGAGTCCGTACAAAATGTGACCTACCAAAGAGCCGAAAACAGCGGTCCCCTGCTCGGCCGACCAATCCAGCGGCTTTCCCGAGGCGAGTCGTAAGAGCGTCAAGGGGCCAAAGAACCACCAGAAGATGCCAAACCCGAGTCCCCATCCCATGCACGATCCGTAGCTGCGGATGTCTTGCTGGAAGAGAATCCCAAACGTGACGCCGATCAACAGAGCGATGGCAAAATGCATGAAAATGGTCGTGCTCCGAGAGCTGAGTTCACCGAAACCCGCCAGTAGAGGAAAGTAGTCACCGGAAGACACCCACCGACCGAAGATAAAACCTCCGAGAGTACCTGCGAAACCACCCGCTACTATGGCGCGGCCCCAACTGAAACTTCTGCTTAGGTCGGGCCGGCGGATTACGCCGAACATCCCAAGCCCTACGCCGACGGGCATTCCAAGACAAAGTAGATAGCCAACGAGTTCCGGGAAGTGTCCTTGGGCGTCCTGTAACATCAGGGCTGAACTTCTGGCAGAAACCGCAACATTAAAAAATCCGCCAGGCGCAAGAAGCCACAAGAAAAACGAAGAGCCTAAGCCCCAGATCAGTCCGGCCCCTGGACTGGTGGCGCGGCGGGCAAATAACAGGCCGAACGCGAACCCAAAAGTGATACCGAGCAATGTGCCCGACAAGGGTGAAGTCTTTAGAACCGCGCTCTCGACTAGACCACCTAAGGCACCCAGAACCAAACCGAGAAGTAGCTCTATCCTAACCGTGAATTCGAACCAGGTAGCGATGGCTGATTGCGTTTTAGGCATAAAGCGGAACCTCACCTCAGGTCAATTGTCTGAACGATGTCACGCGGAAAGAAGAGCTCGATGGTCCAGTCCACGAGCACCCGAATCTTGCGCTCCAAACCGGGCAATTTCGCGAGGTAGATTCCCCGCCAAAGGAGCCAGGCGAACAAACCGGAAAACCGCAAGAATTTGGCGGGAGCAAACGGAACACGCAATTCAGCACACGCAGTCTGGTGGCCCACCACGCAGAGCGCACCGAGCGAATCGAAATGGAATCCGCGAACGGGACGCCCTTCGATCTGAGCCAGGATGTTGCTTGCAAGAACCTCGGCTTCACGTATGGCAAACTGAGCGGTCGGGGGACACGGGTGTCCCGTCGTCGCGTCGTTTACGGCGGCACAATCACCGATAGCCCATAATCCGGTACGGCCTCGCACGGCAAGCGCGTCATCGACGAGCAGCGCACCGCGCTTATCTTTTTCTAGCGGCAGTGATTTCAGCAGAAGACTCGGCGCAGTGCCCGCGGTCCACACCAGAGTCTCAGTCGGGATTTCTCCCTCGGTTAGAAGGACTACGCCAGGATGCGCGTCTACGATGCGTGTGTTTAAGCGGAAGCTCACGCCGCGCAATTGCATTTTTTCTTGCGCATATCGGCCTAAAGACTCGCTCAGCTCCGGCAAGACACGATCCCGGGAATGAACAAGGACAATATTTAAATCCTGTGGATGAAGCCCAGGATAATCCGCCAAAATGCCGTGCGCGAAATCGTTCAAAGCGCCAGCAAGCTCCACGCCTGCAAAGCCGCCTCCGGCAACGACAAAGGTAAGGAGCGACGAGCGCCGCGCGGGATCGGATTCCAAGTCGGCGCGTTCGAACATCTCAATGACATGATTGCGGAGACGGATCGCGTCGAGCAGGCTTTTAAAGTTGAATGCGAACTTCTCAAGGTTCGCCATGCCAAGATAGTTCGAAATTGAACCAAGAGCGAAGACTAAATGATCGTAGGGAACCTGTCGGCCAGCGGACGCGCCATCTACGGCCGGATCGTGACGCAGAATTACCAAGCGCCTTTCCAGATCTACGTTTTCGACGACGCCGCGAATGAACTCGGTACGGCGTAAGGTGCTCCGCAAAGGCGTGCTGATGTGACTGGGTTCCAGACTGCTTCCCGCCACCTCCGCAAGCATTGGCGTAAAAAGAAGCGCATTCGTTTCGTTGATCAGAGTGAGACTGACAGAAGAGTCTGTGCGTAATTTCTCTTCGAGGCATTCAGCGGTACGCATGCCCGCAAATCCGCCGCCCAAAATGACAATGCGCTTGCTCACTGATACTGACGCCACTGGCGGCAGTGGTTCTGGACCGAACAAATGTTCAGCGCCGTCGCGTAAGGCCTGATTGATGATTCCTAAAGAAGCGCCGTACACGACCCATCCGACCAAAGCAGGAAAATGCTGGCGCATCTGTTCCGCGCTCCACTCTGGCATCTGGCCGGAAAACAATGGGATGGCAATTACGCTGACCAGGCCCCACAGGGGTACACCGAGCGAGCCGCCTGCCATGAGATTGTCCACATATGCTCGGTGTGCGGACCGCAGACCTGCCGAATAAGCAATCCCAACGCCCACGCCCAAAACCAAGCCCCACGCGCCATAGTGAAGTGCGGCGATTAATGTCGTGGCGGCCAAAGCTCCACTCAAGATGCCTATGAAGATTCGGGAGAAGATGCGATTCAAAACTATTTCCTTTATCATGCACAGGCGTTCGAGGTCCGGATGACATCCAGACTTTTCAAGTCCATCAGCGACGAAATTTCAGTTCTATAGGTGCGGACCGCGCCACGTAGAGAATCCCGACGCCTATCTGATTAAAACGGCGTCAAAAGGTTTCGACTAGTGCAATCAGAATCTGCGGCTGAATTGGGATCGCAAACGCTCGAAACGATCCCTCACGGCTGCGTCTGTTAGTATTTTGAGTTGCGGTTTGATCATTGACATCGCGATGAGACGCCGGAGACTGAAATGGACGACTTATATGCAATCAATGCGGCTAAGACGGAATTTCGGGAGGGTTTCAACCTGGCGGATGCGTCCCGGATACTGGCGATTGCCGACCCAGACCTGGTTAATTTCTCCGACGGCCAACCGAGCGAATTTGGCGAGACCGGGTTGGATGCCCTGAAGACTCGGCTGGCGAGTCTATTCGAACGTTTTACAGCAAAGCTGTCGGCGATTGTCATTGAGATTCGTCTCCAGGGAGACATTGCCTATGATTACGGATGGCATGAGTTAACGCTGACGCCCAAGGACGGCGGCCGCGCGATCCGGCGCAGAGATCGCTATGTGGATATTTGGAGGAGAAACAAGGAAGGCAATTGGAAGCTGTGGATGTATATGGATAACCGGGACCTCGCTGATCCGGAGCCAGAGTGAACTCCTTCAGCGAAGGTTCAAGTTCAGGGAAGATTTTGAATCTTTTTGTGGAGTCGCTTGCTGAGCCCGTCAGGCATCTGAAACACCCGTCCGTCACCGACCAGCTCTACGATATTTCGGGTTCCGTCGAGTACTGCTGTGCAATGCGCGCAGACTTTGAAATGCGCTTCCATTCTTTCACGCGTCTCGGGAGAGATCTCTTCGTCAAGATAGTTGGAGATTTCGCGCCAGACTTCGACGCAACTGATTTCGATGGTCGCCATTCCAGCCTGCTTTCTTACCAAGCTCTCACCTTCCGAAACGGTGTTCCTTTAATCCAGGAACCGTCGATCCCAGGAGCCAGGCAATCCCTCAATACCAACCGCGCCCGATGAAGTCGAGTTTTTACGGTTGCTTTCGAGACGCCCAGAATACTCATCGTCTCTTTGATGCTCAACTGCTGAAGGTCTCGAAGGACCAGCACCTCGCGATAAGCGGGGCTGAGCGCGCTGATGGCATTCTGCAATGCTTGCCGTACTTCGTTTTGTTCTAACAATTCAGAAGATATAGGGCGCCAATCAGCATAGTCCTTCGGTCGATACTCCTCCTCTTCGCCTTGTTGTTGCTCGTCGATCGAGTCGTAGAGATGTGGCCGCGCCTTCCGCAATTTCATTCGCGCTTCGTTGTAGGTAATTTGCACCAGCCACGTGCTGAATTTTGATTCCGAACGGAAACTGGCGAGGTTAGAAAATGCCTTAAGAACGGCCTCCTGTGCGACCTCCTCCGCGTCGGCTGGGTTTTTCACGACTGAAATCGCGGTCGCGTAAATCATGCGCTCATAAGGACGCACTAACTCGTAGAAAGCCTCTCGCTCTCCGTTGCAAACACTTTTTATAAGTTCGGCCTCGCCAGGCCGCGCTTGCGAATTTGTCACGCTCATGTTGCCAGCCGATCCACGATTCGATATTGTTTTGGCCCGATCAACTCGTCTGCCGCTTGTCTTAATGACTTCAGGTGGAGGCCACCGCAGACCCTAACTCGAATGACGAAGAGAGCTGTATCGCCTTATGCAGCGTGCGATAAAGCGGACAGCGCATCGCGTAAATGGCGTGCGTGCGCTCGACGGTTGCCCGGGTCTCTTCCGGCGCCACCAGGCGCATGGCTACATGAATGCGGCGGATGACAAGCACGCCCTCCTCCGTCTCCACCTCCCCCGTAACTTCGGCAGTCAGTTTTCCGTTGCTGGCATCGATTTGGCGCGCTTCCAGCGCACCTCCGAAGGTGCCCATCATTCAACCAGCGGTCGCCGAAATAACATAGTCAATGGTTGCGGCGTGCGACTCCTTCAACGTCGCCGGGTCAACTTTGTAGTGCTCAGCGATGGCCCCATGGACGCTGTAGATCACCGGCTGAGATTCGCCGGGCAGATGCGCAATGCGCAGAGGTCCACGCTTGCGTTCAATGCTCGACTTCGAGACATAGACGACATCACTCATGGTTTCTCCTTTCAGCAATCAAGAATGGGTTCAGTTCCATGATTTGCTCGACTACTTGTGCTGAATGGCCTCGGGAGACCGTTTCAGATCCAACGGAAGAACCTCTAATTCCCAACTCAACGGCACCGACGTTGGAGGGTAGCATACCGTTTTGTCGCAGGCCTGATACTTGAGCTCGCCTTTGATGGTGACGGTCCTTTTATGGGAAAAGACAGCGCGGATTGCGTCCGAAGTTTTGGAGGGAGTCACCGTGAGATCCTGGGTGATGCGAAACTTTCCCTCGAAGACCGGGACCTGTTCCTTGATGGCCTCGAGGTAGAGTGTATGGGAGCCAGGGTAAACGACGGACTGGAATTCGATTCCTGGAATCTCCTGCAAGGCGAGCTGGATCGGCTTGTAACCTTGCACTCCGGGAGAATAGACATGTACGTCGGGAGGAAGTTCGATTTCGGCAATTAAACTGACCCTGCCACCTGGTATGGCGCTGCGATCAGATTGCGCAAGAGTGAGCTGTAGGTGGGGCGCCTTAACATTTTGCGTTACCTCGGCGCTCAGCTCCGGAAAAAGTTTTGCAATAACATTATTCGCCGTCAAACGATCCGTGTACTTCGGCGTGAAATACTTTTCGCGAATAACGCCGCTGGAGTCGACGTAGAAAAATCCGGGGTAGGCCATACCTTTGGTCATTCCCTTGGCTTCGCTATTGAGCACGTGGAAGCTGCGAATGACTTCCGAATTCGCATCAGCCAACAATGGGAATTCGATTTTATGGCGCTTGGCGAAGTCCTGCAGGATAGCCGGACTATCGTAGCTGATCGCCGCGAACTTCAGTCCTTGCGATTCAAACCTTTGCTTTGCGTCCTGCAGCTGCACGAGCTGCGCTTTGCAGAAGGGTCACCAATCGGCGGAGCGGAAGAAAAGGAGAACCGTACCCTTCGAACCCTTCAATGTGTCGTTGGATTGTTCGTGACCGAACTGATCGAGCAGAGCAAATGCCGGGGCGTGCTGGCCGACTTCCAAGCCAAGAGAGGGAGGAACGGCTTGATTGGCAGGCGGGTTTTCTTGCCCACCACGAAAGCCAAACAGTCCGAAAAAGAAAAACATGACAACCGCGATTTTCATTTCTGCTCCAAGCTTGAGTTCGTTTTTCCCCGTTCAGTCTTCTACACCAAAGACTCACCAGTCCGATGAGAGTTCCCAGGAGGCGAAAGGTTACACACTGGTTTTGAATTCACGGAAGTTTCTTTATCTCGGTTCCCGCAAGGTATTGCCGCGCCTTCTCGGCGGCTTGGTAGCGACCGACAAAAATCTTTCCGGCGTTTGCCGGAAACTTTGTCGCGAAAACCCCATCTGATCGTTTGTGTACGTTTTGAGGATGATTGTTGAAACGGGCGTTAAAGGCCGGTCTCGCGTAATCAAAAAATCGAGCGCGGCACGGATCAGCAACGAGAACCCAAACGTTTGACAGGAGAAATTATGAAAATGAAATTCGCGAGTGTTCTGCTAACACTCATTTGCCTTCTTGGACTGAGTGCGACTGCCAAGGCGGACATTCGAGGCCAGATTCGTGTGACTCTGCCCTTCGAGTTTGTGGTCGATGGCAAGACACTCCCCGCAGGCACATACACGCTAAGTACTTTTTCGGACGATAAATTCGCCGGATTGATCCTGAGCAACCTTGACCATCGAATTGGTGTGTTTGTGCACCCAGTAGAGATCGAAGGCGCTTCTGCCGACAAGCCCCAAGTGAGTTTCCGGCGAGTTGGCGGGCAGCTTTTCCTAACCAGAATTCAGACCGCATACGACGTCTATAACATCCCCGTGCCTCACTCAGTGATCACGCAGTTCGCAGACCGATCCCACGGCAACGGGACCGCTTCAGAAAGCTCCAGCGGCAAGTAGGTCATTACTCGTTCGAAATATCATGAGGGGATCTCGCGGTGCAATCTCCCGCACCGATTCACGCCCGAATTCCCTCATCACCCGCTGAGTCGCGAGTCAGGTTGAACCGCTTTCTGGTTTTCATCAAGTAATCGAGAAATTTGCTTAAAGGAGATTTTTCAAGTGAATTCATTCCGTGTTGGACCGCATATTATGCAAGCGTTGAAACTCTTCGTTACTGCGACGGCGGCCGTAGTGTTAAGGACGAAAGCGCAGAAGAACAAGATTAAGTGGTTGGTCGGATGCCTCATGACCGCCGCTCTGTGGTCTCCCCCAGCTCTAGCGCAGGAGAAAAACGAAGTTGGGCTTGTGATCGGCGGGATCGTAACACCCAGCCAAACTTTATCTCCCGGTGCAAGCCTGATAGCGCCAAGCGGGACAGTGCTCCCGACTCGAGATATAACTTTCGATTCGAGCTTGACTTTGGGAGCCGAATACGATCGAGAGTTTGTCCGCAGGCAAAAATTTGCCATTGATGGAGGCGTTGATTTCCTGGCATCCCCGTTTGATGTAAAGCTCAGTCAGCGGTCCCAGAATGCCATCGGTGAATATGCCTTTATTTTTCTGACTCCCCACGTCCGAGTCAAGTTCCATCCAGACGGCACGTTTTCTCCCTGGTTGTCCTTTGGTGGCGGTTATGCGCGGTTCCTCGAAAGCGTGCCCCCTGCCGCATCATCGTTTCAGCGGGGTACGAATACTGGAACCCTGGTGTTTGGTGGCGGGATTGACACCCGTACGGTTGTCCATGTTCTAAAAATACCGATCGGCTTCCGGATCGAAGTGCGTGACTTCTATTCGGGTTTGCCCAATTACAATCAAAAAGTTACGGCCAATTTACAGAATAATCTCGCTTTCAATGGCGGATTGTTGATCAGGTTTTGAGGCCCTCAATCGAGTTTCCCAATGAGGCTTGACTGGGCATGACTCCAGCGCTGCCTGGTCTTGTCGCTAGCCGGCGATGAATCCCGCTTCTCGTCGGAAACTCTATCGCAAGATGCGAATGTCATATCCCGGCGCCTTTGCGGTGAGAACTAAAGCAAGGGCGTTTCCTAAATCCGATCTGTTTGCTGCGTGACAGAGATGTGCTCGCGCCCGCGTGCGCAACGAGTTTCAATTGGTATCCAATGCGAAAATATATTATGCGCTGAAACTTTTTGTCGACTCGTTGCTCACATTGGTTGGTTCTCTTCGGGAAGTTTTCCGGAGACTCTCTGAAAGAAGTTGGTGTGTTTCACTGCAAATCACAATTAGGGGTGTGCAAGATGAAAATGTGGACAAATGCTTTTCTTGCTGTGTTGTCCTTTGCGATTCGTTTTCCGCTCAGTCTGCGGGCAGAAGCCGGAAATTTCAGTCGGATCCAGATCCTGGATAGAACTCGGTTCTCATTATCCATCACTGCAGCGGCTCTACTGCTGGCATTGATTGCCAGCCCAGGACCGCTTGCAGCCCAGAATATCGTAACCGGAGGCCTTACAGGTACCGTTACAGATCCCTCAGGCGCGGTTATTCCCAACGCCATGGTGACTCTCAAGAACGCTGCGACCGGCGAGACCAACAGCGCAACGACCAACGATTCGGGTATCTATGTGTTTTCATTCCTTAAGCCTGGTGCGTACACTCTAGCCGTCGAGCAGTCGGGCTTCCGGCCTCTGACCCAGAACGTACGGGTGCTATTGGGCCAAACCGTCACGGCAAACCTCAAAGTCGACCTCGAAAAGACCTCTGCGAGCATCGAGGTGACCGCCGGCGGAGCAATTCTTCAAACAGAAGATGCGAACATCACGGCCAACGTTTCGAATCGTGAAATAGCCAACGTTCCGAATCCCGGTGGCGACCTTACCTACAATGCGATACTGACGCCCGGCATTACCGGTAATACCTCCAGCGGTGGCGGGTTCGGCAACTTCAGCGCTTTCGGGCTGCCCGGCACATCAAACCTGTTCACAGTGAACGGCAACGACTACAACGATCCGTTTCTTAACCTCAATAACTCAGGTGCAAGTAACCTGCTGCTTGGTTCCAACGAAGTCGAAGAAGTGGCTGTGGTCGTGAACGGTTATACCGGACAATATGGCCGTCAAGCCGGCGCGCAAATCGACTACAACACCAAGTCGGGCAGCAACTTGTTTCACGGTGACGCCCTTTACAACTGGACTGGCCGAGCACTCAGCGCAAATGATTTTTTCAATAATGCCGGCGGAGTTCCGCGTCCGTTTGAGAATAATAACGCGTGGGCTGCGTCGATTGGCGGCCCGATCAAGAAAGACAAGGCATTTTTCTTCGTTGATACAGAAGGCACTCGCTACATTTTCGGAACCAGCCAATCGGTGAATGTGCCTACTCCAGCGTTCGAAGCATTTACGCTAGGCAACATACCAGCGACGGCGCAAGCTTTTTACACGAATGCATTCAATCTCTATAACAGTGCCCCGGGAATCTCCAGAGCGGTGCCCGTCGCCAATAGCTGCGGAACCCTCGGTGCTATCCCGGGAACCACGAACACGTCTTGTCTGCAGACGTACCGCACGTCCGTCCCCAACGGAAACAACGAGTGGCTGCTAACGGCTCGCGTGGACTATAACTTCAGCGAAAAAGACAAGATATTTGGCCGCGTGAAGTTTGATCGCGGCGAACAACCCACGTATACAGATCCTATCAACCCCGCTTTCAACGAGCACAGTGTCCAACCACAGGATGAGGGCCAGCTGAACTATACGCATATCTTCAGCCCTCGCGTGGTGAACAACTTCATCTTCTCCAACCTGCTGTACTCCGCGTTGTTCAACAGCCCGAACTTGAGCGCCGCCCTGACACTCTTCCCGGGCAATCTCATTTCTTCAGATACCGCACTGACTCCCTTGGGATCTGGAGCAGGACAGTTTCCTTTCGGCGTGTTGTTTCCGCAGGGCCGCAACGTCGAGCAATGGCAAATCGTCGACGACTTGTCCATCACACGCGGGAATCACGATTTCAAACTGGGCGTCAATTTTCGGCGAGACGACGTCAGCGATTTTACGGCTGGCGAACTCCCGTATCCGGCGATAACCACTTCTCTTGCCGGTTTCGCGAATGACACAGTTACGTCTTCAGCCGCTGAGCGTTTCGCCCTGCATTCGGAGCAGCCCATCGCGTTTTACAGCCTGGGCTTGTACTTCCAGGACCAATATCGCGCTTCTTCCAAGCTGAGACTTACGTTCACTCTCCGCGCTGATCGTAACTCTTCAGGCGTTTGCCAATCGAACTGTGCGACATTGCCAGCCTCGCCTTTTGACCAGTTGTCTCACGACTCGACGATTCCGTACAACCAGGCCTTTATCACGGGACGCCACGGCATCCTTCCGAACGTAGAGAAGATAGTGTTCCAGCCGCGTTTTGGCCTGGCATGGACACCATTTGGAAGTAATACCGTGATTCGCGCTGGAGTGGGCCTCTTCACCGACCTCTATCCGGGGACAATTCTGGACGCCTTCACGACCAACTTCCCGCAGGTGACCAACTTCAACTTGCCTTCCGGAGCGGTTGCGTTTAATGAGACTGGAAGCGGTGCGAGTCTTCTGGCCGGTTGTAACTCGGCATTCCAATCCGCCTACAATTCGGGCGGTACCGTTGGTGGCTTCCTGAATGCCGCTCCTGCCGGATGCACGGTGCCAACCCTTCAAAACACGGCCAACAGGATTCTCAATCCAAAGTACGTTGAGTGGAATTTGGAGATTCAACATACGTTCGGTACCCGAACCGTCGTTTCGGCCAACTACGTCGGGAACCGAGGCTATGATGAACTTCTTAACAACCCTTACCAGAATGCCTTCGGCGTGTTTGGTTTGCCTGCGACGGCGCCTGACGCTCGCGTGGGAACGGTTCAGCAGCTGACCAACAACGCCTACTCGAATTACAACGGAGTGACAGTGTCAGCGCAGCAGAATATCTTGCGTGGCTTTACGGGCCGGATTGCGTATACGTACAGTCACGCCTTGGACGTTTCTTCCAATGGCGGAGTCCTGCCGTACAGCTTTAACAACAGCATCCTCACGCAAATTAATCCGTTTAACTCTGCGGCAGGGTATGCCTCGGGCGACAACGATCTGCGCCACAGCCTCAATGCCAGCTACGTTTGGGAGCTTCCGGTTAGGGCCAGCAATCGCTTGCTGAATAATGCCATTGGCGGCTGGACGGTATCGGGGACATTCTTTCGGCGCTCCGGGTTTCCGTTCAGCGTGGTTGACGGAGCTTTTACCAGCACCCTGGGCGCAAATAATCTGTTCTTAAACGGCAGTCCGGTCGCCACGGTGTTGGCCCAACCCCTAGGCACCGTGCAGACAAATTGCTCGAGCGGTGCTGTGAACACGAGCAGTCCCTGCTTTACTACCGCACAGTTTGGTGCGGCGTCCAATTTCATCGGTTCACTGGGGCGAAATGCTTTCCGCGGGCCAGGTTATTTCAACACTGATCTTAGCTTGCGGAAAAACTTCAAGCTGAATGAACGGCTCAACCTACAGATCGGCGCCAATGCCTATAACGTTCTCAACCATCCCAATTTCGCCAATCCAGTGGCGAACACGGCCAATTCCACTCAATTTGGAACGATCATCAGCACCGTCACGCCGGCAACGACGCCCTATGGTTCCTTCGCAGCCGCCGCCGTTGATGCGCGCATCGTGCAGGTAACCGGCAAAATTACGTTTTAATGGACGTCCGTTCACCGTCTGATACCGCTCCCGGCTCCCTTAGTGTGCTGTGCCGAAGCCGGGAGTTCCACTCACGACTCATGGGTTCCTGTCCAAATTTGTGCCGGCAATCCCGGGAAAGCGAGCTAGCCTAGGAATATGAACACAGCTAGTCAAAGTTTGCCTACGGAAGCGAAATTTGTGACATCGCTGTTGCGAGCCAAGTCGACTTCGTTAGAAAAAGTGGGCGTGCACGTCTCACGTTATGGGCTAGTGCTCACGCTCTTACTCATTGGCGCTCTCAAATTCACCGCTGACGAGGCCCGCGGGATTCAGCCGCTGGTGGCGAGCAGCCCCTTCATGTCCTGGCTTTATCGAGTCTTCAGCCTTCAGGCTGTTTCCAATCTGATCGGAGCGATCGAGATTGCTGTCGCGGCCTTGATCGCATTGCGGCCGTTTTCGGCAAAGCTCTCGTTCATCGGTAGCATCGGAGCTGTCATCACTTTCTTGCTTACAGTGAGTTTTCTGTTCTCCACGCCTGGAGCATTCCATTTCTCTCACGGGTTTCCAGTGCTTGGGGATGCGGGCCAATTCCTCATTAAGGACCTTGTTCTCCTGGGCGCATCGATCTGGACTGCCGCGGAAGCACGGAAAGAAAATTAGGCGTTCGAAATATCGGTCATAGAATCGATCGGTGGGCCCGCTCATTGTTGAGCGGAGAAGGAGCACTATGTCTGCCGGTACAGTGTGCGAGGGTCGGAAAATCGGCGTTCTTGTGGTAGGCAGCACTCCCCAGTTGTTTTCACTTTTTCAGTCTCTATTAATAGAGACGCTGGGATGCCTATGCCTCTTCGCGCAGTCACGCCAGGAACTCGGCAAAATTCTCGAACAGACGCAACTCGACATTGTACTCAGCTCAATGCGCACCAGCCTCTCTCTCTGAAATGATGACTATACTTTTGAATTTACATGTAACTATGTTCACATGCTGCCAGTTGAAGATGGCGAGAACTGTCTTGGCGCGCCAGCTTTTCACGCAAATGAGTTCCGTTGGGTTCTCGCCGAGGTCGTTAAAGACATAGTCACTCGCGCATACTGAGCCGACTCCCGACGACTTGAACCCTATCCGTACAGTCTAAAGTGGCTTTGCGCTGTCCTCGCGAGGGGCTTCGGCACACGGACCTTTTGTTTCGTCGGCCTGGTCCAACTTCCCGTTTTCCACAAGTTTTCGACCTCCATCCTCGATCGGATTCTGGAATCCTTTCAGCGATTCCCGACTCTCATTTAGTGTGGGCACCGGCTTTATCTCCGGGTTTGGGCCCTTCTTCGGGAATCAAGAGAGGCGAATCCTGGGTGAAAGCAGCAATCGATTTTCGTCAGGCGCGCCCCGCATTCAGTCGTAAGAACGTTGTGCTGACCCGCCGCTCACAGCGGAAATCGCAGCGTTTGACCTACGAGACAAACTCGTCCTTTAGGCCGGAGTACGCGTTGCAAGAATTACCGACATTCCGGCCAGAACGTTCATCCCTCTGCGAGACGATTCGGTTGGCTCAGCAGGGCGACGCTGCGGCCTTCGAACTCATTTATCGGCTCCACTGCAGCCGCGTTTACTCTATTTGCCTGCGGATGCTGCGCGATCCCGCCGAGGCTGAGGATCTCACGCAGGAGTCATTCATTCAGCTCTTTCGCAAGATCCATACCTTTCGGGGCGAATCGGCCTTTTCGACCTGGTTGCATCGCTTAACGGTAAACCTTGTTCTGATGCGCCTCCGCAAAAAGAAACTTGTATCCACGTCACTCGATGAAATTACCGGAAACGATGAAGAGGATGACAGGCCACACAATGAAATCGGAGCGGCTGATCCGCAGCTAAGTGGCTTGGTCGACCGCATCGACCTGCAATCAGCCGTCGACCAGTTATCGGATGGCTACAGGCAAATATTTATTCTTTACGATGTCCTCGGTTTCAATCACACGGAAATCGCCAGGATTCTTGGACGCTCGATCGGAAATTCGAAGTCGCAATTGCACAAGGCTCGCAAGCGATTGCGCCAACTGCTTCAACGAGCAAAGAAATACGGACGGCCGGAGAATCACGGACCCGCCAGCCACTCTCCGGTGCTCGCCGCGAGCTACTAACCTTCGGAGAGATCTACGTAAAGTAAAGGACTGGACGCGTGTTGAGGAGTAACGTGATCACGAATCGAGTCTCGTCCGCTGAATTCATCTTTCTTTTACTCTTTGCCGCAGCCATCTTCAACTTCTCCGCGTCTGCCGGCGCTCAAGCCCCCGTCTCTGATGACGTGAAGCACAATACGCCGGGACAGCCCGTTAGGCCGGATCAGGGCGTGCATGTCGAAGTAAATCTGGCACTCGTCAATGTCACAGTCACCGACCCGTATAACCGCCTTGTCACAGGTCTTGAGCCGGATAATTTCCGCGTCTTTGAAGACAACATCGAGCAGGAGGTCGTAAATTTCTCTTCCGAAGATGTTCCTATATCGATCGGTGTCATCATGGATCTCAGCGGCAGCATGGCCAACAAACTGGGCAAAGCCAAGGAAGCTGCACTGCAGTTTTTCAAAATCGCCAATCCAGAAGATGAGTTCTTTCTGATCGGTTTCAACGAGCGCGCCCAACTTCTCAGTCCGTTCACGAGCAAGGTCGAAGATTTGCAGAGTCGCATGCTCTCAGCCTCTGCGAAGGGCCAGACCGCCCTACTAGATGCCGTTTATCTGGGGCTCAGTCAAATGCGAAGCGCTCGTTCCGGCAAACGAGCACTGCTGATCATTTCCGACGGTGGCGATAATAGTAGTCGCTACAGCGAGAAAGATATCAAGCGACTGGTGCGGGAAGCTGATACGCAACTATATTCCATTGGCATCTTTGAGCCTTTCGAGTATCGCGCTCGAACGCCAGAGGAACTCAACGGACCCACTCTGCTCAACGAAATGACGGAATTAACCGGTGGGCGTGCCTTCGCAGTGGCGAATCTAGACGACCTGCCGGACATCGCTGCAAAAATTGGCGCGGAATTGCGCAACCAATATGTCCTGGGCTACCACCCGAGCAATCGCACCCGCGACGCCCGCTGGCGCAAGATCAAGATCAAACTGCGGACTCCCAAGGGTTTTCCCCCTCTCAGCGTTTTCGCAAAAACAGGCTACTACGCGCCTGCCCGCTAGGTTGGCGAACATAACGATCCACCTTGAACTTCAGAAACCTTTAGGCACCTCGCGACTCTCATCCAATGAACGGAATATTCTTTTCCGGGCATTCGGGATCGCCCCCGGGATCACAGCAAGAGGTAGTTTTCCCAGACCTGGCAGCGAGATTCGCGAAGAAGGCAAAGAGTGCCGGACGGAGTTCCGCATCTCATTCTAATCGACGGGAGAATTTGAAAATGACGAAAACGACAAAAGCGATGCTGACAGGTGCGGCGTTAGCGGGACTGTTCGCCGGAACCGGAGCTTCGGTTAAGGCTTCGACTCTGCTGCCATCGCTGAAGACTTCCTTCGGCGCTCAGGATCAGGGCCAGGAGAGCGACAAGAACGTCAAAGAAAAGCACGCTTGTAAGGGCCAGAACTCCTGCAAGGGCAAGGGCGGTTGCAAAGCCAGCGACAACGGCTGCAAAGGCAAGAACTCTTGCAAGGGCAAGGGCGGTTGCGCGACCGATGGCTCCAAGCCACCTCAGGAGTAGTTTGGAACTAAACACAGTTTGATGTGGAGGGCTGGGAAATTTCCCCTGGCCCTCTTTGTTTAGTCTAAGGAGCGAAAAAGAATATGCCGAAAAGTCTCTTTAATGGGTTTACAGACTATGGGATTGGAATTGGCCTGCGCGCTCCTCACTATCAACATATCCTCTCTCGTAAACCGGTCGTCGACTGGTTTGAAATCATCTCCGAAAACTTCATGATTGACGGCGGCCGGCCGTTGCACATTTTGGATCAGATACTCGATCAATACAAAGTCGTGCAGCACGGCGTCTCGATGTATTTCGGCTCGGCAGAGAAGCCCAACCGCGAGCACCTCCGCCGGTTGAAGCAGCTGGTGAAGCGCACAAATACTCCGTGGCTCTCCGACCATCTCTGCTGGGGCAGCGTCGATGGACGATACACGCATGACCTACTCCCAATGCCATATACGTTTGAAGCGGCTCGCATTACCGCGCAAAAGGTGCGCGAAGTGCGGGATTTTCTGGAGATCCCCATTGCTGTCGAGAATGTAAGCAGTTACGCCGAGTTTCACGTTTCGGAGATGACCGAATGGGAGTTTCTGAATGAGGTTGTGGAGCAGGCCGACTGCGGAATCCTTTTGGACGTGAACAATATTTACGTTTCGTCGCGCAATCACAACTTCGATCCATTCACGTACGTGAACAGCGTGCCAGCCGAACGTGTCGCGCAAATTCATATCGCTGGTCATTCGAAATTCAAAAAGTACATCCTGGATACACACGACCATCCGGTGCTCGATCCTGTTTGGAAGCTTTACGAACGAGCTATTCGGCGCGTCGGCCGCACCGCGACGCTGTTGGAGTGGGACGACAGCATCCCTTCTTTTCAGGAAGTTCATAGAGAAGCCCTGAAGGCCAATCGCTTTCTCGCCGATACAGCTCTGGCGGTGGCGGTATGAAGCTCGTCACGCTTCAGCGGGCCGTTGCTCGCGCCGTCATGCAACCCCTCACGCCGTCGGAACACATGCGGCGTAGCGCGCCTGGCGGGGGGCGAATGAGCGCCTACGCGGCCCGGTATATCAAACCGAACGACCGCCTCACTTCCTTCGAACGTCTTGAGATCTACAATCGGCAATATTGGTTTCGCGTTCTCGGTAGCATGGCTGAGGACTTCCCGGGCTTGCGCGCCGTTCTCGGTCATCGGCGCTTTGAAGACATGTGCCGTGCCTACCTGGCGGAGTGCCCTTCGCGCTCGTTCACGCTGAGGAACCTGGGGGCACGGCTTGAAACGTGGTTGCGGCGGAATCCTAAATGGATACGAGGTGAGCGGACTCTCGCCCTGGACATGGTGCGGCTGGAATGGGCGGACATCGAAGCGTTCGACGGGAAAGCACAACCCGCTCTTCGCTCGGAGGATTTGAATGGCAGTTCCGCGCCGTCCCTCCGCTTGCGCGTTCAACCTTACGTAAAACTTCTCGAACTCCAGTATCCGGTAGACGCCTTAGCTCTCAAGGTTCGGGAGGATGACGATGCCGATTTCGCGAGCAACACCCTGACGGAGAACCGGGAAACCACTAAAATCCAATCGGTCGCGGGTGTGCAGCCGCGGCAAACCTTTCTTGTCGTTCATCGTATTAATTTCTCCGTCTACTACCGCCGTATCGAGCGCGAGGAGTTCGCGTTGCTCTCCGCGCTCCGCAGCGGAAAAACGATCGAGCGTGCGATTGAATTGGCCTTTCAACGCAGTTCAATTTCCGAGTTTGATCGCGGAGGATACGTCCGGAACTGTTTTCAGACTTGGGCAGCCTTGGGCTGGTTTTGCCGGCCAGATGAAAATATGCTCGGCCAGAGAGCCGCGAGAAAAGAGTATAGATAAAAATCATGAGTAAATTGACAGCGAAAGTTGGGCAGTGGCATCAGCAGTTCTTCGGTTTAATCGCGTACCTGCAGTCGCCATTCCTCCTATTTGTGCGCCTCTATTGGGGATGGCAACTCGCGCAGAGCGGTTGGGGCAAGCTCCATCATCTGCCCAATGTGACGGAGTTTTTCGCGAGTCTTGGCTTGCCGATGCCCGCGCAAATGGCAGTCTTCATTGCTTGCGTCGAATTCTTTGGCGGTATCTTCCTCGCTTTGGGATTGCTCTCTAGGATCACAGGCCTCGTACTCACCGTTAACATGACCATGGCTTACGTAATCGGGGACCGGGAGGCGCTGCTCTCTTTCTTCTCCGATCCCGATAAGTTTATTGCGGCTGCTCCCTTCGCCTTTCTCATCGTCTCCCTAATCGTGCTGATTTTTGGTGCCGGCCGGATCTCGGTGGACACTGCGCTGGCGTTTTTCCATGGTCCCACGCGGGTGAAGCAGGCGAATTCGGTTACGGCCTGATCGCGGGCTCTCAAGTACGAGGGTTTTTCATGGTCACCCAATGCTCCGAACTCTTGTGGCGGGTTTCTCCGCTCGCGCGGCGGCGATCGCGCTGGTTCTCCTCCTTTGTTTCTGCCTTGCAGCCACGGCGGGAGAAATGACTTCGAGCCTGCTGATCGCGAACGCGCGTATCGACATCGTGATCGAACGGACCTGCCCCCCGCGTGCCCCTAAAGGACATTTTTCGCTGGGTCCAATCGGCCGCGGAGTCCGTCTCCACCTATTACGGCCGCTTTCCGGTGCCTCAAGTCTTGATTCGAATTACTCCCTCCATGCACGCAGAGTGTCGATCCAAAATGTCGGGACGGCTGTTCTCGCTTTGTTGGCCAGCAGCAAACCAAGACTAGGACCAGCTGCATGCATTTCCATCTGTGAAGCGTGACTTTTTTCGGCCTTCGAAAGGAAGGACCTAGGCGCTTACGATCAGCCAACGACTGAAGTAGCCCCGCTTGGACTAACAAACCCTCAGATACAGTCGCTCCGACCGGGAAATCCAGCATCCCACACGTGCCTCCGAACCAATTCCTCCAGTTCCTCGAGGTGGGAGTACGGCGCCAGTACGCAGTTTGGGTGCGCGTTTCCGGTGATCAGCAGGGAAATCCTGTGCTCTGCATCCCGCTCGAAGAAAAGGATGGTCTTCTTGGTGGTCGCTCCAAGGAGGTAGCCCGTCTCAAAACCCAAACCGAACGAGGAGCCCGTGACCTCGGCGACGAACAGGTCGCACTCGGCGAGCCAATTCATATCGCGCGCAAATATTTTCTGCGGAGCTACGCTCCGGTCGGCTCGCCAAGCGTCGTCGCTCACTAGGTGACTTGTGAGGACGTCATGCCCAAGGGATTGGAGAACGGCGAGAATTCTCTTGGCTGCCTCAATCGAGGAACGACTCCCGGCAACGGTGAAGCCCAAATAGATTTTCATACTGCAACAGAATACATGATGCGCCAATGCCTGCCGGTTAATGAGATTCGCGACATCGCGAAAAGTTCCAGAGCCAACACGAGATAGCTCACTGCAAGCTGCCCCCAATAAATTTGTTAACGCTTTAGAGGAAACGCAGAACTTCCGAGCGGCGGAGAAGCAACCACGTATCGCGCCCCAAGGCATGAACCGCGGGGCCGACCAGATTTGGAAACTTCGTCGCGACATGCACATCTCATCGTTTGTAAGCATTGCGAGGAATCGTCCGTATAAGCCAAGGTGGATGCGATGCAAAGAATCCTGCGAAGAATGATGAGACCGGCCGTCCTGGGCGCGTGGACACTGGGTACCGTCCTAGCGCAAAGCCCCCCGCCGACGCCAGACCCACCAAAAGCGGAAGGTTCGTCTGGGCAGTTACAGGAAAGGGAACAGCAGCCCGTCGAGCAACAGGACACCGTCCACGCGAAGAATTCCAAAGATGATGTCGAGGCGATCGGGAACCGGAAGGTGGGCAAGGGTCCGAACTTCTACTCGTTGGAAAAGGAAATTGCACTCGGTAAGCAGTTGGCGCAAGAGGTCGAGCGATCGTCGAAGCTTATCGACGACCCGGTCGTCACGGAATACGTAAACCGCGTCGGACAAAATCTCGTGCGCAATTCGGATGCGCGGGTACCATTCACGATTAAGGTGATCGATTCCGACGAGGTCAATGCGTTCGCGCTGCCGGGAGGATTCTTTTACGTAAATAGCGGTTTGATTCTTCGCGCCCAAGAGGAGTCGGAGCTGGCGGGCGTCATGGCCCATGAAATATCGCACGTGGCTGCGCGGCATGGAACGAAGAACGCGACCAAGAGTGAGATAGTGCAACTCACGACTATTCCCTTGGTCTTTCTCGGTCCTGCTGGACTGGCCGGATACGGACTCTACGAAGGCTTGAACGTCGCCCTTCCGTTGACGTTCCTGAAGTTCAGTCGCGACGCGGAGCGCGAAGCGGACTTCCTGGGATTGCAGTATATGTACAAGGCCGGGTATGACCCGAACGCCTACATCACTTTCTTCGAGCGGATTCAGGCTGATGAGAAGCGTCGCCCAGGCACCATCCCGAAGGCGTTTTCGACCCATCCGCCGACACCCGAACGCATCGAGAATGGGCAGAAAGAGATCGCGCGGATTTTGCCGAACCGGCCGGAATATATCGTCACAACTTCAGAATTTGACAATGTTAAGGAACGGCTGCGGAACATCACGTTGGCCCGCAAGGCGCAGGACAACGGTCCCGGTAAGCCAACTCTGCGTACACGGACAGAACAAAAGCAAAAAGGAGATACGCAGCGGACCACGGACACGACCGATGATGATCGGCCCACCTTGAAGCGCCGACCGGATTCTCCCTGAGCTGATATTGCGGTTGTCAATCGGCATGCGGGAACCAGCCACTCATTTACCTGTTTAGCTGAAACCTTTGGATTGACAGTGACTCCAATTTTTGACTTGGGCCAGATCCAAACTTTACATCCCGGGCGCCGGGGGTTCGGCCAAATCCAAAGCCAGGAGCTTACTCACATGAATTGGGCTGCACACCTTCGTTGCGGAGTCTTAAGGTCGTTGTGGAATCGCAAACTTACGCTACGCGCCGTGGCTCTGACATTTGCGGGCGTCGCCTTGATTGGTATTGCGTACGGAGCGTTGCAAGCCCAGGATCGCGCCGGATTGGACAGCATCCTCGATGAGATAGCTGCCGGTCGTAAGGTGTCTCCGAGAGTGAGCCTGCCCCTGCAGGTAGGCTTCTTCAACGGTGCAACGGCGCTTTACATTACACAGCCCGATCAACAATAACTAAGTGGCGTGGACATGTGTTCGGCCGTTTTCCGTTTTCATCTGGTGTTTTTCCCAGCAGCTAACATCCTGTCCGGAGGAGAGTTCGGCATGGTAGCGTCGGTAGCTTGGGTCACGGCCATTGCGAGCCGGGTCGTAAATCTTCTCCCGTACCCATCTTTGCCCTGACACGTGGCGATCGGCAATAGGCGCACTGGTTGAGGCAGCAGACGCTCATTTTCTCCTCCTACTGGATGGCGTCCATAGCGCAGCGCCGCTTGACAGAGATTCTGCGCCGCGGGTCGTCTTTGAGGCCGATGACGGTGAGGTGCAGTGGCTCAGAGCCTGTCTCCGGATCAGCGAGGAGTGCAGTGGACGTCGGGAGGCGATCGACGACAGGTCTCGCGGCCAAGTAGCGCATGGCCTCCTTGGCGAACTGTTCGTATGCGGCATCGCCCGTCAGCTGCCGTTAAAGCCCAGCGCAACGGCGTCTCGCATCTGCAGTCGCGCCGCCTGGAGCCGGCTTTTGACGTTCGTTACCGTAAGCCCAAGCACTTGGGCTATTTCGTCGATGCCGAGGTGAGCGATGTCTCGCAGCGTGAAGACTTCGCGCCGGTCTTGCGGCAGAGACGCGAGTGCTTGCTGCAAAGCGTCTCGCGCCCCATCGCGCTCAAGCGCTGCCGACGGGATCTCGCGCCAGTCTGTGAAATCTTTCGGAACATACTCTTCGCCATTATCCGTTTGCCCCTCCTCCGACGCCTGGGAGAGTTCTTGTCTCCGGTCCTGTCGAAGTCTATTCCGAGCTTCGTTGATCGTGATCTGGATCAACCATGTGCTGAATTTCAGCTGCCCGCGAAATCTCTGGATATTGGAGAGGCCTCTCAGGACTGCCTCCTGAGCAACTTCTTCAGCCTCGGCCAAGTTCATCAGAATCGCCCTGGCTACCGAAAGCACCGCACGCAAGTGTGGCTGTACGAGACGCCAGTAAGCCTCTCTGTCTCCCCCGCAAACCAAGTGAACTAGAGCCATCTCGTTGTTCTCCATGTTCTGCAAGTTCCACCTCGTCCCTGCTAGTGACATTCTGTTATAGCCGTAATGGCTGACATCAGTCGGTTCCACCATTCCGACTCGACCGTGTACGCAATCCGCAACTCTTTCCTCAAACTTCCACTGTCGTAAGGTGACTCGAATTCGACGCCGCAAACGGCGTCTGTGCATAGGGAAATTGCCGTTTCGTGTCCTTTAGGAAGGCCAACCCTTTCTCGCCGGGATGCTGATCAACGAGAAGCACATCACCCGAACGCACTTGCCCCGTGGCCAGCAGCCTCGCGAGCGGGCCGACCAGATAGCGCTCGATGGCGCGCTTCAGGTGACGCGCTCCATACCTCTGGTCGGTCCCCTTTTGCAGCAGGAACTCTCGTCCTTTGCTGGTTACCCGAAACCAGAAGGGGCGTGTCGTCGAATCCAGCACGCGCTTCTGTACTTGCCCCAATTCGATCTCAAGCACCTCATCAAGTTCTTCGCGTTTTAGGGAGTGAAAAACGACTAGCTTGTCCAAGCGATTGATGAACTCCGGAGAGAACTTACGGCGGGCCGCTTCTACTGCAGTCCGTTCCGCCTTTTCGTCAAGCCGGTGTACTGGCTTATCGATGGGCTGAACGAATCCCATCCCTCCGGTCATCAACTCGCTGATCTCCCCGCTTCCGAGATTCGATGTCATAAAAATTATGGTTTGTGACAAGTTGACCCGGCGGTTGTCCCCTAATGTCAAGGTCGCCTTGTCCAGGATTCCAAGCAGTAGTTGCCAGAGCGAGTCACTCGCCTTCTCGATCTCGTCAAACAGCAGGAAACTGAGCTTCAGCTGGTCTGTGTGGTTCTTGGCCAGTTCCTCCTGCGTGATCAGCGGATGCGTTTCGCGGTGCCCCAGATACCCTGGCGGTGAACCAATCAGCTTGGCGATCTCGTGCGAGTGCTGAAATTCCCCACAATCCACTTTGATCAGCGCCCGGCTATCTCCGAACAGAATCTCTGCAGCGGCCTCGACAATGCGCGTCTTGCCTGAGCCGGTCGGCCCGAGAAACAGCAGGTTTCCGACTGGGCGCGCGGGAGAATTCAGCCCAACACAGAACGTCTGATAGAGCTCAACGAGGGCTTGCACGGCCTCGTCCTGCCCGGCGATCTTCTTCCGCAGCGCATCCTCAAAATGGGACGAGGTGGAACTCCGCTTTTTCGTGTCCAACTCCTTTGTCAGCCCCCATTGCGTTGCTGTTGCCATAGCGTCACCTGCCGCCCTTTGCTAGCTGCTCCTTGTAGGACAACTCCTGCTTGATCGTTTCCAAGTCCTTATCGGCGTTTTGCAAGCGGGCGCGCACCTGGTCGATGGCTCTGAACACGGTAATGTCATATTCTGAGACGCTCACTTCGGTCGCGTGTTCGCTGAGGAACTTCTGAATGACGAGAACCTCTTTGAACAGGGATTCTTGTGGGGAATCATCCGGCATGTATTTGATCTGAGTTACGAGGTCGTTCCACGCGGCGTTGCGGACGATAGGAACGACATGCCCGTGTTCCTGCCCGTACAAAAAATAGAAACAACTCGTGATTAAAGCGACAAGCAGGAATGCACGGAAAACCAAAAAGCGCATGGTTTTCATGGGGGCCTTCTTTCTTCTTCATTTTCTGGCGCTCCTTTGCTCCTGGTGATCGGCATCCATGCGAAGTCGTCGCTACCATCGCGAATTCCAGTTTCAAGTCACGCAGCGCAAAGCGTGTCAGTTCACGAAACTCTTACGGGCGATACGAGTCGTTTGCCTTGCAAAGGTGACATCGGTTCACAAGAAATCCGCACTGGACCAACGCCCGAAGTGCACGTTGTGGTAGGCATGGAGGTCGTAATTCGTCCTACTAAGCAGCAGCGGGCGCTTATGAGGTACTGAACGAGAATGTGCGGTGCTTTCCGAAATGACGTGGGGAAAACTGAATCTCGACGAGCCCGCAATAGTGGAGTTGTCAGCGGGTTCGCTCAGCATAGAATTTCGACCCTGCTAGCCAGGGCCTGTTCGCAGCTTCGCCATGACACGGTCTATGATTGGGTCGGCGACACTTTTCGGCAACTCGAATGAACTACTTTCTGTCACAATCTTCACAGTCTTGCAGGTCGAATCGTACAGCACATGGCAAGCGCGGCACTGGGACAGGTGCAGTTCGAGTTCCTTGCGGACCTCTGGCGACACCTGATTTTCCAGGTAGTCCCCGAACTCAACGAAGAAATCCTCGCAGGTGATCATGGGGTTGATCTCCTGACGCTCGCCGCGAAATGCGGCGAGAGCCATTCTCGCAGCATGAGTCGGGCCCTTAACAGCCGTGTCTTTACCGCAGGGACACTCAGCCCCAGTTGGCGGGCCACTTCATCCGTCGAAAGCTGCTCGACATCTCGGAGCATCACCACAACGCGATACTTAGGGGGAAGACCCGAAATCCCCTTTTCAACGAGCTGCCGAATTTCTGATTTAGAGCAGCACTGCTCGGGATTATCCTGCCAAGCTCTCACCTGTCGAGGTCGAAAGTTGTGATCTTCCTCACACTCTCCTTCATCCAAGCTCTCAACTTCTCTCCGGCCTCGCAAACGTTGGAATGCCGCATTCCTGGCGATACTGACCAGCCAAGTAGAAAACTTCGAGCGGCCCTGGAATCCCGCAATGTGCTTGAATGCACTCAAGAGAGTATCCTGCATAGCATCCTGCGCCTCGACCGGGTCGCCGAGAATTGCCACCAGAGCCCGATAAATCAACTGGCTGTGGCGGCGAACCAATTCTTCGAAGGCCTCCAGCTTCCCACCCTGCGCTTGGGCTACCAATCCAGCATCCGGGTCCTGCACTCCTGTGAGCGAGGCGGTGACGAAGCCATGCTCCATGGGACGGTTACCGGCAACAGGAAGATGCACTTTATTTTGTCCCAGGACGAAGGGGGGCTCAAAATCTGGCTCGATCCCCAGTCCCATTTGGAGGGTGTTTGCGAAATTGTTGAGAGCTATGACCACCTCACATTCCAAAATCTGTTCATCGGAGAAACCAAAAGTCCGAAGGTTGACAATGTCCCTCCCAGAGAACTCCGAAAAACGCACTCCTAATTTGACAGCGAAGTCCAGCAATGCACTATCAGGTTCCGACAGGTCGGACTCGTGATGGTCCACGGCAATCTGGTCGCCTTCCTCCGCAGACATGCCCAAGCCTCGCAACAGGTTGCAATGCATTGCAACGCAGTAAGAGTTGAGGTTCGCCGCCGACACGGCCAGCAGAATGCATTCCTTTTGCGTTCGCGTCAGGACATCTTCAGGCACCAGAATCCTGCCCACTGCCTCCAGCTCCGCTTCCAGCAAGTCAGGCCGCAATGTCTGAGAGCGGAAAAAGTTCGGAATGAACCCATGACTCTTCTGAACGATGGCAAAGGGTGCAAACGTCTTGGGACTCAGGTATGGTGCTGCCAGATACGGCCCTTTTCTTTGTACCGCATCATGAGAGTCGGGCAAGAAGGCATGGGACGTTACCTCACGCGGCGGATCGACTCTCCTCGAAGCGATCTTCTGCGGTCCGAAATCGGGTTCCGGACCCAAACCGACCGACAGCGTGCAGCGATACACGGCCAAGGCGGTCACGACGACAGCTTCGAGTATCGACTCGTCCTCGAATCCGCATGCCCGCAGCGCTTCAATGTCTTCCCTGGACACCGAGGGAGCGTGGCGGCTCAGCTTGAGACAAAATTGCAGGGAGGCTAAGTCAGGTGCCGAGAGGCTTGCATGACAGCACGTATTCAAGAGATCGTCGATTTGACGGTCCGGCGCGCCAAGCGAAGACAGGACTCTACTGTCCACGGCCACGCAATACTTGTCTTGTCGGTCAGCCGCAACGCATAGAAGGATTCGTTCCTTCTGTATTCGGGAAATCGCTCCTTCCCGCAAACGCACGGCGCTTTCAAGTTTCGTCTGGGCCTCGATGACGCGAGGTAAAAGGGCCTGTGCGCGAAGGAGATTGGGAACAAATCCAAGGGTCTCTTGAAACTCGACAAAGGGACCGAATTTGTCGTCTAGCCGAACTGCTCTGAGAAAGCTCATTGCCCACCGTCAGCGTATCCCGAAAGATGCGTCATGAAAGCTCCCTTGGTGGCGACACACTACCCGAGAACACTTGGCGGTCATGCTTTGTCCGTTTCGAGTTCGTTGAACCGAAAACCTCCCGCCATCGGTGGTCGAGTCCCTCGGGATAGGACTGATTTTGTCGTTCCGAAGTTACATTGATGCGCAAAAAACCGCCCGAAGGCAACGCCCGAAGGGCACGTTGTCCTAGGCATCGATCGCAGTTCGCCTCGTAGGCAGGGGCGCAGGCTTATGAAGGACTCAAAAAAATGTGCGGCGCCCCATCGAATTGAGCCGGGAAACTGAATCTGGACAAGCTTCAAGAGCGGAGTTGTCAGCGGGTTCGCTCAGCATAGAAGTTCGACCCTGCTAGCCAGGGCCTGTTCGCAGCCTCGCCATGACACGGTCTATGATTGGGTCGGAGACACTTTTCGGCAACTCGAATGAACTACTTTCTGTCACGATCTTCACAGTCTTGCAGGTGGAATCGTACAGCACATGGCAAGCGCGGCACTGGGACAGGTGCAGTTCGAGTTCCTTGCGGACCTCTGGCGACACCTGATTTTCCAGGTAGTCCCCGAAC
>Ga0210406_10000786_pt1 | contig 41573 bp, 34 predicted proteins | sample IncBWC30MmetaG_FD_155454 | JGI IMG/M metagenome (GOLD analysis project Ga0210406, IMG submission 155454) | Forest soil microbial communities from Barre Woods Harvard Forest LTER site, Petersham, Massachusetts, United States - Inc-BW-C-30-M | ecosystem: Environmental > Terrestrial > Soil >... | reverse complement strand
GGCCGCTCGCCGCATCGTATGACGCGCCGTATGCGTCGAAAAATGCGTGGGGGTCCGCAAGGCGAGCGCGAACGTGGTGAAGCAGCGCCAGCACCCGCATCCGCGTCCGAAGGCTCTTTCCCCAGAACAGAGCAGCCGCGCACAGTGGGCCGCCCGGAACGAGGGCCGATGCCTTCCATCACCGAACTCCTCAAGGAAGGCCAGGAAATTATCGTCCAGATCGCCAAGGAGCCGCTCGGGCAAAAAGGCGCGCGGATCACGTCCCACATCGCGCTGCCCGGCAGGTACGTGGTGTATATGCCGACGCTCGAGCACACCGGCGTTTCCCGCAAAATCGCCAGCGACGACGAGCGCCACCGGCTGAAACGCATCCTGCAAATCCATCACGCCGGCATTCCTGGCGGCTTCATCGTGCGCACCGCCGGCGAAGGCAAACGCGAGGACGAGATCGCCGCCGACATGAACTTTCTGGGCAATCTGTGGCTGGATATCCGGCAGAAAGCTGAGAAGAAGCCCGCGCCGATATTGCTGCACCACGATCTGGACATCGTGCAGCGGATCTTGCGCGACCAGGTTACTGATCAATTCAAAGCCGTTTGGGTGGACAACGAGGAGCTGTACGAAAGCGTCTTAGGCTTCGTGCAGCGGTTTCAGCCAGCTTTAGTCAGTCGGGTAAAGTTGTACACGCGGCCGGCCCCCATCTTCGACGCCTTCAACATCACGGCCGAGCTCGAAAAGGCGCTGCGGCCCAAGGTGTGGCTGAAATCGGGCGGTTATATCGTCATCAATCAAACGGAAGCGCTAGTGGCCATCGACGTGAATACCGGCAAGTACGTCGGCCGATCGAATCGTCTGGAAGACACGATCGTCAAGACCAACACGGAAGCAGTGAAGGAGATTGTCCGCCAGGTCCGCCTGCGCGATCTGGGCGGCATCATCGTGGTGGACTTCATCGACATGGACGAGCGCAAGAATCGTCAAAAGGTGATGCAGACGCTCGAAGACGCCATGCGTGCCGATCGCGCCCCTTACAAGATTCTGCAGTTCAACGATTTCGGTTTGGTAGCCATCACGCGTAAGCGCGTTAAGCAGAGTCTGGAGCGGGCGCTGTGCATGCCTTGTCCACATTGCGAGGGCGCGGGCTATGTCAAGAGCGTGCAGACCATCGTCAGCGAGATCCTGCAAGAGGCCCACAAAGTCGCCGGGGCCGTGGAAGGCAAGGATGTCATGCTGCGCGCGCACCCGGAGGTCGCGAAATTCCTCAAATCAAACACCAACAAATACCTGGAGGAAATTGAAGATGTGCTGAAGCGGCCGGTTTTAGTGAAGGGCGATCCGCTGCTGCATCACGAGAAGTTCGATCTGACCTGAAAGCGAATAAATCGAAGAAATCGAGGTTTTCTTTATGGCTAGTTATGCGCATCCCGAAGTTTTGGTGAATACGGAGTGGGTGGCGGCTCACGCCGCGGATCCCAAGGTACGGGTGGTGGAAGTCGACGTGGATACCAAGGCCTACGATGAAGGTCACGTGCCCGGCGCGCAGGCCTGGGCCTGGAACACGCAGTTGTGCGACACCGTGGTACGCGATATTTTGCCGAAGCCGCAGTTCGCGGCTTTGATGACGCAGTCGGGCATCGACAACGACACCACCGTCGTTCTGTACGGAGACAACAATAACTGGTTTGCAGCTTGGGCTTTCTGGCAAATGAAAATATACGGCCACCAGGACGTCCGGATCATGGACGGCGGCCGGAAGAAGTGGCTTGCCGAGGGCCGGGATCTGGAGACAATGTCGCGGAAGGCCACGCCCAGCACGCGTGCTTATCAGGCCAGCGGTCCGGACAATTCGATTCGCGCTTTCCTGCCGCAGGTGCAGCAGGCGCAGAAGACCGGCAATACGATCATGATCGACGTGCGCAGCCCGCAGGAATTCAGCGGAGAGATACTCGCGCCTCCGGGTTTGCCGGAAACGTGCCAGCGTGGCGGCCATATTCCCGGCGCGCACAGCGTCCCGTGGGGCAAGGCCTGCAATGACGACGGGACGTTCAAGTCGCTCGACGATCTTCAGAAGCTATACGGCGCCGAGGGCGTGAAGCAATCCACGCCGGTGGTTGCCTATTGCCGGATCGGCGAGCGGTCGAGCCATACCTGGTTCGTGTTGAAGTATTTGATGGGTATCGGCAACGTCGTTAATTACGACGGATCGTGGACCGAGTGGGGCAATCTGGTGGGAGCGCCCGTTGAAAAGGGTGTTGCGAAATCGGCGAGCCAGGCATGAAGCCGCAAAACTACAGCGAGCGCAAGCTGGAGGTCGACGGCTGGCAGTTGAATCTCACCATTTACCAGTTGGGCGATAAGTGGCACGCCAAAGCCGACAATGTTTCACCTGGAGCAGCATTGGCGCGCATCGTGGCCGACAGCCGCGAAGACGCCGAGTCGAAGGCGTTGGCCCGAGCGAAAGAATTGCTGTCCCGCACTAAGCGCCACAGCGTATAGGGCACAGGCGTTCGGGCCGGCTTTTCAGCCTGTGTGAATGCTAAACTGAATTGGCGCGGGCATTCCGGTCCGCGCCGATTTGTTTCTACCGACCCCGGAGAGATGGCCGAGTGGTTGAAGGCGCACGCTTGGAAAGCGTGTTTAGGGGAAACTCTAACGTGGGTTCGAATCCCACTCTCTCCGCCAGCAACCTACTGCGCCACGGCCTTCTTCTGCTCAGCCAGCCGACCGTTGAAAACCTGCTCCTCCAGATCAATCTCGCGCTTGTAGCCTTCCGGGTCGATGAACGGGTTCGGCCCCTTGCCCAGCTTGGGGTATTTCTCAGCCAAATTGTACATTCCGGGATGGGAACCAAGCGGAACATCGCAGGCCAGAGACCGCAGGATTTTGAAGCTGCGGATGTACTCGTTGGCGATGTCGGGCACCTCCTTGTTGTTCACCAATTGATAATTGGGGTTCACGCCGACGCTGCCGACGATTACGACATCGTAGACCTTGCCTCCTTCGGTGGTTTTCACCGTCCAGGTGGTGCAGCCACGCGTGTGTCCCGGCGTGAGGTGAGCGATAAGAGTGGTGTCGCCCAGCTTTACGTCGTCGCCGTCGTGGAGCACGCGGTCGATCGGATGAGGCTTGTTGCCAGGCGTGATCTTGGTGAGTGCCGGAACGTCCTGCTCCATCGCCATCACTCGCGCTCCAGTCAATTCTTTGACCATCGCGTCACCCTGCATGTGGTCCGCGTGAGCGTGGCTACCCAGCAGGATCTTGGTATCGGCGAATCGGAAACCCAACTTGTCGACAGAACCGCGGATCACAGGGACCGTTTCCTCATAACAACTGTTGATGAGGATGTTTCCCTGCGGCGTGACGATCAGGAAGGAGGCCAGCGTCTGGGAACCGACGAAGTAGATATTGCCAATCACCTTGTGGGGTGGAAATGGCTTGTTGGTCTGGTCGCGTGGTTCCGTGTTGCGCCGGAAAATATCTTCGGGCGTCATGACCTTGGCGGTCTGCGCGAAGAGCGGCAGCGCGCAGATGCCGAGTGCAACCCACGGTAGGGAGCGATGGATTTTCACGCGTCTACACCAAATCTTCCGGACGGATGGGCAGCCTGCGGATGCGCTTCCCGGTCGCGGCAAATACGGCGTTAGTAACGGCCGGAACAACCGAAGGCGTACTGGCCTCCCCGATTCCTCCCGGCGCGCTCTGGCTCGGAACGATGTGCACTTCCACCACCGGCATCTCGTCGATGCGTAAGACATCGTATTCGTGGAAATTGGATTGTTGTACGCGTCCGTGATCGATCGTGATGGCGCCCTTCAGCGCCGCGCTCAGTCCGTAGACGATGCCGCTTTGGATCTGCTGCTCGACGATAGCGGGGTTGATCACCTGTCCGCAGTCGACCGCGCACACCACGCGATGTACCCGCAGCTTGCCCTTGGTCACGGACACTTCGGCGACCTGCGCATTGAAGCTGCCGATGTTATTCACCACCGCGATGCCTCGAAATCTTCCCGCCGGAAGCGGCTTGCTCCAACCAGCTTTGTCGGCGGCCAGTTCGAGCACAGCGAGATAGCGCGGTGATTTAGCAAGCAAGCGCCGGCGCAGCTCAAAGGGATCTTTGCCACCCGCGGCGGCCAGTTCGTCGAGGAAACTTTCGGCGAAGAATGTGTTCTGCGAATAGCCCACCGAGCGCCAGTAGGTCACTGGAATTCCGACCTCGGGAGCGTGGTATTCGATCTGAATGTTCGGAATGCCGTATTGAATATCCGACACGCCTTGCACGCCGGTGAAATCGACTCCATTGCGCATGCCGCCAAATGGAGGACAAGCGATGCGCGTGGTCCATGCAATCGGCCAACCTTCAGCATCCAGTCCGCCGGCAAAGCGTGTGTAAGATGCCGGCCGATAGAGGTCGTGTTGCATGTCGTCTTCGCGCGACCAGGTGAGTTTGACCGGGCCGCCGATGGCCTTCGAAATCTCGACGGCCTCGCCCACGAAATCATCGCCGCCGCGCCGTCCGAAGCCGCCGCCTAGATAGAGCGTGTGGATCTTCACTTTCTGGGGCGGAAGGCCCGTGATTTTGACGGCCGTTCCGTGCGCGGAAGTCTGGATTTGCGTAGAAGTCCAGACGTCACAGCCATCTGCGCGGACATCCGCGGCGCAGTTCATCGGCTCCATGGGAGCGTGCGACAAATAAGGTACTTCATACACCGCTTCGATCTTCTTCGCTGCACTCGCCAATGCCCCGGCGGCATCACCCTGAGTGCGGGCTACGGCGCCGGGCTTCTCGGCCATATCCATGAAAGTTTTTCGGATGCTCGCGCTGCTCGTGTTGGCGTTGGGTCCTTCATCGAACTGTACCTGCAGGGCGCGACGACCTTCCATAGCCGACCAGGTGTTGTCGGCGACGACAGCCACGCCTCTTGAAATCTGTAACACCTGCTTGACGCCGGGAACAGTTTTGGCCTTGGCCGCGTCGAAGCTCGCGACCTTTCCGCCAAATACCGGGCAGCGCGCTACCACTGCGTACAGCATTCCCGGCACTTTCGCGTCGATGCCGAATACGGCTTGGCCATTCACTTTGCCGGGCGTGTCCAGGCGCTTGGGAGATGTTCCGATCAAATGGAACTGCTTGGGATCTTTGAGCGCAACTTTGGCGGGAACGGGGAGCTTCGCCGCTGCGTCCGCCAGACTGCCATAGCTCAGGCGCGCATTGGTCGCCGTGTTGACCACTTCATTGTTCTGGGCGCGGCACTGCGATGTATCGACGCCCCACTTTTGCGCGGCCGCCTGGACCAGCATCTCGCGCGCGGAGGCGCCGGCTTTGCGCAGCGGATCCCAGGAGGTCCGGATACTCATGCTTCCGAAGGTGCCCTGCAATGGGCCATAGGCCATGTCGACAGGGGCGAACTGGATGCGGATCTTTTTCCAGTCGCACTCCAACTCCTCGGCCAGCAATTGCGATAGCGAGGTCACGACGCCTTGGCCCATTTCGGATTTATGGAGGAAGAGCGTGACGCTGTCGTCGGAGCCGATATGCACGAAGGCATTCAGCTTCGAATCAGCAGCGGCTGCCTGGGCGCCCAACTTATTGCGCTCGGGGAGGTAGAAGCCCAGCAGCAATCCACCGGTACTGGCGGCGCCGGCCTTAAGAAAGCTGCGGCGGTCGATTTTCTGAGTAGCAGTGTTCATTCCGCACCTCCCGCAGCCCGAGTGGCGGGCTTGCCGTTTCCGGCGGCGTGATATTTGGCCGCAAGATGGACGGCGCGTCGAATCGATTGATAAGTACCACAACGGCAAATATTGCCGCGCAGTGCCTCGTCTATGTCGGCATCCGTTGGATTCCCAGCCTTGTTCAAGAGCGCGGCCGCGGTCATGATCTGACCAGACTGACAATAACCGCACTGCGGCACATCCTCTTCAATCCACGCCCGCTGAACAGGATGGCTGCCATCGGCCGAGAGGCCTTCAATGGTTGTGATGTTCTTGCCCGCCACGCTCGAAATCGGGGTGACGCAAGACCGAATGGGCTGGCCGTTGAGGTGGACAGTGCAAGCGCCGCACAGCGCCATGCCGCAACCAAACTTGGTGCCAGTCAACCCGATGGTATCGCGCAAAACCCAAAGCAGGGGCATTTGCGGGACTACATCGACGGTTTGGGTCTTTCCGTTGAGTGAGAACTTGATGGCTGCCATAGATGGCCTCCTGTGATCTTCCTGTGATGTCAGTATACAACCGAAACGCCCGTACAATTTTCTCAGAAAGCTGTATGTTGGCGCACGGAGGTGTGTCAAATAGTACTTCGGTGACGAAAGTTTTACCCGGTCCATCTGACCGTCATTTTGGAGAGTTCCTTCTGGCTCATAAAGTTACTAACATTGACCCGTCTTCTAGGGCTGTGGCAGGGCAGTTGCATCGTTACGAAAAGCAGTTGCTATGGTTTAATAGAGAAGGAAGGAGACCCCCTAGTATGACACTCCGCAATACGCCGGCCGTTAGCGCATTGGCCGTGCTGTCCGTTTTGGGCGCTGGCTGTGCGACTAAGAAGCACGTTCGCGAGGCCATCGCGCCGGTACAGAACCAGGTCAATCAGACCCAGGGCCAAGTCAGCGATCTGCAGAAGCAGACTGCCGAGCATAAACAGGCTATCGGTGATCTGGATCGACAGGTGGCGACCGCCGATGAAAAGGCAGTCGATGCCGGCAAACGAGCCGCCGAAGCGGCCGACGCTGCGGCTAAGGCTAATAGTGCCGCTACCGAAGCTGCCCAGCGTGCAGATTCGGCGAACTCTCTTGCCCAACAGGCTCAACAGGGTGTGGCCAAACTGGACCAAAACCTGCAGAACCTTGATAACTATAAACTAGCTACCACCCAGCAAGTGTATTTTGGATTCAACAAGAGCGGGCTCAGTAAGGACGAGCAAGCGAAGTTGGATGACTCTATCCAGAAGGTGGGTGGCATGAAGAACTTTATCATCGAAGTGGAAGGTTATGCCGACCGCAGCGGTGATCGAGCCTACAATCAGGAGTTGAGCCGGAAGCGTGCAGACGCGGTCGTGCATTATCTGGCCGTGGAGCACAACATTCCGTTGCGCTCGATTCGTGAGCTAGGTGTCGGCGCTGACTTTCCGGATGCCGACAACAAGACCCGTGCGGCCCGCAAGGAAAACCGGCGAGTGGATGTAAAGATCTACATGCTGGATCTGAGCGGACAGGCATCGGCGGACTTGAACGCTCGGCCCCAGTCTCAATAGTTCTAGTAGTTCTAGAACTGGCAATGTAATAGACCGGCGGCTCTCTGTCGCCGGTCGTGTCTTTTTCCGACGCTAACCTGTCTCACCGCAAACTTCCAGCTAAGTCCCTCGCCAAGACATCCGCACGCTCAGCTAGACTCCGGGCTGCGGGCAAATTCGATTTTCTGGTCGTTTGCGCCTGTTGGATGAAGCTCTGGATTTGAGCTACCACTCCCTGCTGCTCTTTTGTCAGCCTGTGTTGAGCGATAACGCCCAAGCTGCTTTGAGTTCTCGCCAGACTTTGATCGATGGCTGAATTGTACTGGCGGGCCTGCTCGGGCGTAAGGATGTCGCCGAGCCGTGGCGGCGGATTAGGCTCGCTCGGGGGCGTCGAACGGCGCGGGGCCGTAGAGGGCTGGGGGGATTGCGAAGGAGGTTGAGGCTGGGGGGGTTGAGGCTGAGGAGCTTGAGGCTGGGGAGCTTGAGGCTGGGGAGGTTGGGTCTGGGGCGGTGGCGCTGGCGCTACCGGAGCGGGCGAGGGAGCGGTTTCTGCGGGTGCGGCCGTTGGTGTGGGAGGAACAGGTGCTGCAACGGGCGCGGCAACGTGCCTTCTAGTACAAGCGGCATCGAATGCGGCCAGGAGTACTGCAAGCGATGAGGCGCGCAGAAAACGGAGCATGGTGCGCCGCGGAGGGCTTGAATCAGGAAATGCCCGTTGCCGAAGTGAGCGCTTCGCCTTGGTAATCCATCATGCCGGGAAAGCGCAATCGGAACGTCGTTCCTTTTCCCTGCTCGCTGACAAAGTCGATTGTACCACTGTGCAATTGGACCACCCGGAACGTGGTGGCCAAGCCGATCCCAGTTCCCTGCTGCTTGGTGGTGAAATACAGGTTGAAGATCCGGTCCTGGATCTCGGGAGCAATGCCGGGACCTGCATCCCGTATAGTGAGCTGGCATTCGTCACCACCCCATTCTGTGCGAACTCCTAATTTGCCGCCGTCTTTCATTGCTTCGAGCCCATTATTGACGACATTCAGGATGGCCTGTTTTAGGAGATCCGGATCACCGTTGATCCATAGCTTTCCGGTCAGCGTGCTCTCCATCTCAATCTTGCGGGCCTGAGCTTCCACGCGGACCAGCACGAGAACCTGCTCCACGATGCGGTTCAGATCGATGGGCCTGGCCTGAAGAACAACGGGCTTATTGAAATTCAGGAAGGTCTTGACCACATTGTCCAGCCGTTTGATTTCTCCCGAAATAACGTCCAGCTCCGGCTCCTGAACTTCGAGCTTGCTCTTCAATACTTCCAGATGAAGCGCCATCGCATTCAGCGGATTCTTGATCTCGTGCGCGACGCCGCTGGTCAAGCGGCTGATGGCCGCGAGCCGCGAGGAGATACCTAGCTGAACTTCCAATTGGCGGCGGCTCTCCACGTCCCGTAGCGTGATAAGCGTTCCGATGTTTTCCTCGCTCCTTCGCAGAATCTCGACGCTCACCATGAGATGCAGAGCGCCACCGGCCTCGGGCGGGATCGTCACCGCCTGATTATGGACCGATTCGCGCATTCGAACGGCGTTCACGATGACATTTCCTAGTACCGTAGACGCAGGAAATAATTCTTCCAGGCTATGGCCGATTAACTGATCCCGGCTTTTGCCTAGCATGCGTTCGGCGGTCTCGCCTGCCATCATCAGCCGCCCGTTATTGTCAAACAGCAATACCGCTTCTTCCAGGCGTTCGAGCAGTTGTTCGACATTGCTGCGTAATTCGAGAGCGTCCTGCTTCGCGCCACGGAACTGTTGGCCCAACAGGTTGAGTTTCGATTGGACAGCGGCGAACTCGCTGGATTCGCGCGGCTTCGTCAGGGTGGCGGTATCGAATTCACCCGTACGAATCAGGTCAATGTTACGGCTTACGCGCTGCAGGGGATCGAGAATCACACTCGGCAACACCGTGCCCAGGAAAATCGAGATGAACAGCGCAGAGCCGAAGGTGAGCGCCAGCACCTGTAGAGCAGGTTGAACCGCATGCTTCAGCAGCACGGACCGAATGACGACCGTGATATTGAAAAAAGGCTCCTTCGACGGCTCCACGCCGAGCGGCCGCGTGGTGGTATAGTCCTGGCGGCGGGTCATAAGATCCCAAAGGTTCACAAGCCAGTTGCGGGCCTGCAGGTCGCGGAAGTCCTCGGCTGGCTTCTGCATGGTATGGACGAGATCAGGGCTTGACGCCGCCAGCACTTGGCCCTTTTCATCGGTGACCAAAATGGCCACTACCAGGTCCGCGCTGGCCAGTGTGCGTTTCAGCATCTCCGCGATACTGGGATCGGTGCTGATGATCCGAGCCCAAGTTATTTTCCATTCGGGCAGCGATCCGGGGTGGAGGCCGCGCGCAGTGGTTTCGCGATCCAGACGATCCACCAGGTTCCCCTTGACCTCGTCCGCAACCAGGCCGGCGCGCTCGGAAGCGGCGCGAAACGTCATGCGCGTGAAGTCGTAAAGGTATAAGGCGGACATCCCTATTACGACCAGCGTAACCAGCGCTACGATCGCGATTCGAAGCCGAGCTTTAAGAGACATTGACCTACTCGGACGGCTGTTACGAACTGGAGCCGGCCTCTGCCTCCGCCGCCCCGTACTCCTTCAGTTTATTGAAAAGGGTCTTGAGACTGATACCCAAGATCTCAGCCGCGCGGGTTTTGTTGTTCTTAGTGTGCTGGAGGGTGATCTGAATCAAGGCCTTCTCTGCTTCGCTTACAGTAGTTCCCACCGGAAGTCGAACAGTGTCGGGTTCCATCACCTGCTGCGGAGGACGGGCGCCGGCCGCCACGCCGAAATCGCGAGGAAGATGATGGGTTGTGATGGTGCCTTCTCCGGCAACGATTACGGCACGTTCCAGGACATTGCGAAGTTCACGGACATTCCCGGGCCAGGAGTAGCGCTTGAATTGATCCATCACATCCGGGGCCACATCCACAACGCGCGTCTCGTGCTTCTTATTCAACATTTCGATAAGAGCTTCCGTGAGTAAAGGAAGATCGCCTTCACGCTGGCGGAGAGCGGGCAATGCAAATTGGAACACGTTGAGCCGGTAGTACAGATCTTCTCGAAGCTCACCCTTGCGTAACGCCTCCTCCAGAACTTTATTGGTGGAGGCGATCACCCGCACGTCGACTGCGATTTCACTCTTGCCACCTAGCCTGCGGACGAAGGAATCTTCCAGCACGCGCAGCAGTTTGGCCTGTGTTCCAACCGGCATTTCGGCCAGCTCGTCAAGCAGAAGAGTGCCGTGCTGGGCCAACTCAAAGCAACCTGCCCGCCGCTCGACCGCGCCGGTGAACGCGCCCTTCTCATGTCCGAACAACTCACTCTCCATGAGCGTTTCCGGGAGCGCCGCGCAGTTGATGGCCACAAACGGACCGCTTCGGCGAGGGCTGAGATGATGCACCGCGCGGGCTACCAGTTCTTTTCCAGTGCCGCTTTCGCCCGTCACCAGGACCGGAGCTTTGGAAGGCGCTACCTGGCGGATCATCGAGAACACCTGCTGCATGGCCGAACAGGTGCCGACCATATCCACCAGAACGCCTTGATAAGTGAGTTGCCGCTGCAGGCGCTCGGTTTCCTCAGTGAGACGGCTCTGGGTCGCGGCGCGCTCCAGCAGAACTTTCAGGGCGCTGGGCTGAATCGGTTTTTCAAGAAACCAGAACGCGCCCAAATCGTGCATAGTCTGCACGGCAGTCTCGATATTGCCGAAGGCGGTCAGCACGATGGTCGGCGGCATATTGCCTTGCGCCCCCAGCCGTTTCAAAAGCTCAAAGCCGTCCATTCGCGGCATCATGAGATCGGAGACCAGAACATGGACCGGGATCTGGCCGAGCTTCTCCAGCGCTTCCTGACCGTCCGCGGCGCTTTCTACCGCAAAACCCCAGGACTGGATCATCTTCGCGAGTCCTGCCCGCTGATTTTCTTCGTCGTCCGCGATTAATACGCGTGTCTCTGGTGATGACGCCACATTACCCATTAATTATTTTTTCCATCTACTTAAGATTGTATCTGTGTGGTAGAAGTAGCGTGGCCGGAAGTTGCCTTGACCGCGCCAAATTGGGGCGCAAGCGGCACAGGCTTGGCGTTTGGATCGGGAGTCAGGACCGGTGACGCCAACCATCGTTGAATGCCAGGCATTGCCGCCCGCGCGGCCTGTTCTCCCAATTCGATCAGTTTTTTCGCGCTGGCGAACGAATCCCACGCCATGTTCGCCACCGGCGGAGCGATGACCACGCTAGAATAGCGGCGCCAGCTGTTTTGAGTTCGCCCGCTCAAGATTTGGAAGCAGCGGCTAATCACAGACAACATGTTGCCGTAATCGCCGGTGTCTTCCTGATTTGGGATGGCTACCGAAATGATTCGATCAGCCCCCATTTGCAATAACGGTTCGGCGGGCACTTCCATGCTGACGAAGCCATCCACCAGCAACCGGCCCTGATAACGAATAGGATGAAACAGTCCAGGATAGGCGCAACTGGCGCGAATGGGCATTACCACGTCTCCCCTGCCATGGAAAGTCATCGGCCGTCCACTATTCAAATCCGTCGCTACGATCGCCAACGGGAGCCGCATATCCTCGAATTTATTGACTTTCAGAAGGCGTGTAAGAAACGTGATCATTCGATCGCTTCCAGCCAAACCCAAAGGACTGAGCGTCCACCGCGCGAAATCGCGGAACTTCATGGACAGAGCAACCTGCTGGATTTCATCCGCGGTGGCTCCGCTGGCCACTGCCGCTGCAACCATAGATCCGGAGCTCACGCCAGAAATGACCGAGATCGGAATCTTGTTCTGCTCGAGAACCCGAAGAACGCCGATATGTGCAATTCCTCGAGCAAATCCTCCGCCGAGCGCTAGACCGATCCGCAGACCGGCGGGCTTCCGTGAGAGCCCGTTTCGCATCCATTCTCTGGTGCTATTCCACCAAGTCACTGCTGGCTTCGTTTCGCCATCCATACTCTAACTCCCCCGAACTACCTCGGGTCACGTATTATGTTTAATATACGTGCCCCACTCACTATATCGATGCATTTCAGGTGCCAGATTAGTCGTTGCGCTTGGAACTTTAATTGTAGCCTATATTACACCTGCTCGGGCGCAGCGGGATCTTGCCGGAGCGGCGCAACTTAGACTCTCGTTGGCGCGGTTGAACGTCGTTGGCAACGTCCTTATGATCGCTGCCCATCCCGACGACGAGAATACGGCCTTATTGGCATATTTCGCCCGTGGGTGCAAATTGCGGACCGGCTATCTTTCACTGACGAGGGGCGAGGGCGGGCAAAATCTTATCGGCACTGAGCAGGGCGATGAGCTGGGTATTCTGCGTACCGAGGAGTTGCTGGCGGCACGCAGAATCGATGGCGCCGAGCAGTTTTTTACGCGCGCCGTTGATTTCGGTTTCTCCAAGACGCCGCAGGAAACGTTTGAGAAGTGGGGACACGACAAAATTCTCAGCGATGTGGTGTGGATCATCCGACGCTTCCAGCCGGATGTGATTGTGCTGCGCTTCACCGGAACACCGCGCGACGGCCACGGACAACACCAGGCATCCGCCATCCTTGGCAAAGAGGCATTTTCCGCGGCGGCCGATCCCAAACGATTTCCGGAGCAATTGCGATGGGTTCAGCCTTGGCGGGCCACGCGCCTGGTCTGGAACGCTTTTGCGTTCACCAAAGAGCAGGAAGCAGATCTGGCGAAAATCAAGAACAAGATGATGGTGGACCCAGGCGAATATGATCCTGTCCTGGGGCACTCTTATGCAGAGATCGCAGGCATGTCTCGAAGTATGCATCGCAGCCAGGGAATGGGAGCGCCTGAACGTCCGGGATCAGCCAAGAATTATCTGGTCATGGTGGCGGGTGAGCCGGCCGCGAAGGGGCTCTTTGATGGGATCGACCTCACTTGGAACCGTGTCCCCGGCGGGGCGGCGATCGGGAAGGTTCTGGGGGAGGCAGCAGCCAGTTTCGATGCCGAGCATCCGGACAGGACCGTACCGCTGCTGTTGAAAGCAAGAAAACTACTGGCCGAAATGCACCAGCCGGTGGTGGAAGTAAAGCGCCGGGAGTTGGACGAAACCATTGCGCTGTGTTCGGGGCTATGGCTGGATGCGACCGCGGATAAGTACGGCGTGGCGCCCGGTGGCGCGCTGAAGTTTGGAGTGACGGCGCTCAGTCGGGAGCGAGTCGCGACCCAGGTGGAATCCGTTAACGTGGACGGGATCGCTACTGCCATGGCCAACGTTGGGGACTCCAGCACTTTGCCATTCAACGAACCCAAGACGTTTTCTCTGGGTGTTACGATTCCGGGCACAGAGCCCTTTTCGCAACCCTATTGGCTCCGCCAACCCAAGCAAGGCGAGACCTACACCGTGACGGACCAACTGCTGATCGGCTTGCCCGAGAATCCTCCGCTGTTTCGCGCGCATTTTCATTTGCGAATCGAGTCGCAGGATGTCGATGAGGAGCGTCCGGTGGTATATCGCTACATTGAACGCGCGCAAGGCGAGCGCACCAGACCGGTAGTAGTGGAACCGCCGGTTGCATTGCAGTGGCCGCAAGCGGCCTTGCTTTTTCCGAGCGCATCCGCGCGGAGCGTCGAGCTTCAGGTAAGGGCGAACGTAGCCGAGTCGGCGGGAGAAGTACGGGTTCAAACACCAGCAGGTTGGAACATCACCCCGGAGGCTCAGGAATTCCGCTTGTCCGAACAAGGGCTGGAAGCCTCGCGATCCTTCCGCATTACACCTCCAGCGGGCGACAATCAGGCCATGCTCGAAGCGAGCGCAACGGTTGGTGGCCGTAGCACCGCTGTAGGAATGGAGACCATCAGCTATCCGCACATTCCCACGCAGGTGCTTTTTCCACCGGTCCAGACTAAACTGGTGCGAGCCGACCTTCAACTGCTGGCGAAGACCATCGGGTACGTAATGGGGGCGGGGGACGAGGTGCCTGAAGCGCTCCGGCAAATGGGCGCCGATGTGGTGCTGCTGAGCCCGAGCGATTTGGCCCGCGGGAATCTGGAGCGCTTCGACGCCATCGTGACAGGCGTGCGCGCCTATAATACGCGTCCGGACTTGCGAGCGAATCAGGACCGGCTGCTGGAATATGTGAAGGGCGGCGGCACGCTGGTGGTGCAGTACAATTTTCCGGCATTGGGTGGCCCCGGCGCCGGCCCGAATGCAGTGGACCCGAATCTGGCGCGCCTGGGTCCTTATCCGATCACGGAGGGGCTCGAACGCGTGACGGTGGAAGATTCGCCGGTCCAATTGCCAAACCCGGCCAGTCCGCTCCTACATAAACCGAATGAAATTACGCCGGGGGATTTCGAAGGCTGGATCCAGGAGCGCGGACTGTACTTTGCATCCAAGTGGGATTCACACTATCAGCCGCTTTTTGAGACTCACGATCCTGGAGAAAAGCCTCTGCTGGGTGGCACGCTCTACACGCGCTACGGGAAAGGCGTTTATGTGTTCACGGCATTCGCCTGGTTCAGGGAATTGCCGGCTGGAGTCCCGGGCGCGTTCCGCATCTTTGCGAACCTGCTAAGCGCCGGAAAGACCTTGTGAGCGAGACCCCAGAGGAGCAGGCTCGCGAAACGGTGGAGGAACCGCCGCCGTTCCTCGGTTCCTGGCGCAACGTCTATATTTTTGTGGTCTGCTACCTGGCGATCGTGATTGCAGGCTTTTATTTTTTCTCCCGAGCTTACGCTCCATGAGACCACTCGACTGGGTAGTGATGTTCGCGTGGCTGATTTTCATTGTCAGTTACGGGCTTTATCGCGGCCGTGGCAGCACCACCGTAAACAAATTCCTTCTGGCCGGCAAATCTATGCCGTGGTATGCCATGGGGCTGTCGATCATGGCCACTCAAGCCAGCGCTATCACATTTATCTCCACGACCGGTCAGAGCTACACCGACGGCATGCGCTTCGTGCAATTTTATTTCGGGCTTCCGCTGGCGATGGTAATTCTTTGCGCCACGGCGGTTCCGATCTTTCATCGCGCGAATGTCTATACCGCGTATGAATATCTGGAGCAACGCTTCGATGCAAAGACGCGCGCGCTGGTCAGTGTGATTTTTATGATCCAGCGCGGCTTGGCCTCAGGACTGTCTCTCTACGCTCCGGCGGTGGTACTGTCCATCATCCTCGGATGGTCCGACCGATGGACAACGGTGATGATGGGCTTGCTCGTCATCACGTACACGTCCCTGGGCGGGATCAAGGCCGTTACGTGGGCGGATGTACAGCAGATGAGTCTGATTCTCTGCGGCTTGGTGATAGCGCTGTTCATGGCGATCCATCTGCTGCCGTCCAGCGTTTCATTCGCCGACGCAGTTTCGCTAGCGGGCGCATCTGGAAAGTTGAATGCCGTGACCTTTCATTTCGACTGGAACGACCGGTATAACGTCTGGAGCGGCGTAGTGGGCGGAATGTTTCTGGCATTGGCGTATTTCGGATGCGATCAGTCGCAGGTGCAGCGGTATTTGACCGGGAAATCGATCGCGCAGAGCCGGCTGAGCCTGATCTTCAACGCCATGGCCAAGATCCCTATGCAGTTTTTCATTCTCTTTATCGGCGCGATGGTATTTGTTTTTTTCATTTTTGACCAGCCTCCGGTGCTGTTCCAGCCGGTGGAGTTGAAAAACGTGCAGAACGATCCGCGCTACGCCGCGGTGGAGCAGCGTTATGAGCAGGCCTTCGCCAATCGCAAGAAGGCTGCCGAAGAATACCTGAATGCCAACCACGGAGGCGACAAGGCAGTCATAAGGGCGACCATGCTCCTGTTTCAAAACGCGGAAAAGGAACTAAACGCCGCGCATACCGCCGGCGAGCGGCTGGTGGGCAAGGAGTTCGACGACACCAATTACATTTTTCTGTCATTCGTAACGCGCTATCTTCCCGCTGGATTGGTAGGACTGATTATCGCGGTGATCTTTTCGGCCGCCATGTCGTCTACTTCCGGCGAGATCAACTCGCTCGCGACCGTGACCGTGATCGACATCTATAGGCGGCACATTAATCGCAACGCGCCTGATCATCATTACCTGATGGCATCTCGCTGCGCGACGTTGTTCTGGGGCTTGTTCGCCATTGGATTCGCTCAGTACGGAAGAAATTTCGGCGCGCTGATCCAGGCCGTCAATATCATCGGATCTCTATTCTACGGTGGGCTGCTGGGCGTGTTCGTTCTGGCATTTTGCTTCAAGAGCGTGGGCGCGAACGGCGCCTTTTGCGGAGTCCTGGCCGGGGAAGCAGCCATCTTTGCGGCCGACCTGTTCACCAATATTTCCTTCCTTTGGTTCAACGTGGTAGGGTGCCTGGTAGTGGTCGTGGTAGGCGTTATAGTTTCGCGAATTTTCGATCGGGATCGCAAGCCGGCGGTGGTTGTTTCATGACCCAGCAGATCAAAGATAGCGTACGGCAGAAGCCATTCAATACTATTCTGTTCGGCCTGGCCCTCCTGATCGCGGGACTCGCAATCCTGACGCTGCTGCCCTTTACGGCGCCGAGAGCGAATGACTTGGGCTATGTGTCGATGTGCCCTTTTGCGCCGTGGAGCACGCTCGCGCTGCTCGTGGTTGCGGGCTTGATTTGGGCGATCCGACAGTACTTGATCACCCGGGCAGAGTGAGTTGCTGGCGATTGCTAGTGAGTTTTTCTTTTTGCTTTAGCTCGGCGGCGCCTGTACTTGAGCGAAATTAAACCCTTTGAGTAGGTCTTGTTTTCAAGCAGCTCGAAATCGCGCTGTGGAAAGCCGGGCGGGAAAAGTGGAATGCCTTCGCCGAGCAACACGGGAACCACGCCGAGATAAAGTTCATCCACCAAATCGGCTTTCAGGAAATCGCGCGCCACTTCGCCGCCACCCATCAACCAGATGTCTTTTCCGGGCTGCCTGCGAAGCTGCCTGACCAAAACCGCAGGCGATTTATTGGTGAACACGACGCCATCGCGCTCGCCAGGCGGTTTAGATCGAGACATGACATAGTACTTGTCCCAAGGCGAGGGCGGGAATGTACCTCCGCTCATTTTTAACCCGTCCTCGAGCGTTTTCCGTCCCATAATGGCCACGCCGATGGTCTTAAAGAAAGGCGCCATCGAGTAGTCTTTGGGCATGAACAGAAAATCGACGTCGCCGTTCAGGCGGGCGATATAACCATCGATGCTGATACCGAGGCCGAGTACGACCTTGCGCATTTTAAGAAGACGTTGGTAGCTTGAACGCGACCAGCTCGCCGGAATAATTGCCGCCGCCGATCGCGAGTACGATATATTGCTCACCATTGAGCATGTACGTCATCGGCGAGCCGCTCTGAGGCGCCGGGATGTATACTGCGCCCACTTCCTTGCCGGTGGCCTTGTCGTAGGCTCGCAGCATCGCTCCGCGAACGCCCGATGGCGTCGTGAAGAAGCCAGCTTCGCCGGCGATCACCAGACTCTTCGTAGTCAGAACTCCGAGTAGGCCAGGACGACCGGTCCGGGGAATATTCAGACCCTTGAGCGCCGGATGGTTCTTGATGTTATCCGAAGTTTCGCCATGAGCGATTTGCCAGGTGATGTCGCCCTTGTCCAAATTGATTGCCGTGATACGCCCGTAAGGCGGCTTCAACAGCGGCAGGCCTTGTACGGTTAGTCCGCCAAAGCCACCACCGCCGCGTCCACCACGACCTGGTGAGGTGGGCTCGGGAGGAGGCGGCGGAGCGCCCATCGCTCTTCGCGGCCGGGGCGTTGATCCTGCCAGTCCCATGATGTAATCCATGTCGGAAACCTGTTGACTAGGAGGAGGGATCAGCCCCAGGACCGCGATCGCACTCTGCGAAAACACGTACACAGTGTGAGTCTCCGGGTCGTATGATCCGCCCGGCCAGTTCGTGCCGCCCTGAGCTCCCGGCGATACCAGCGTGGCGAGCGGGCCGTCGGGCTTGCTCACCACCGGCGGCGTGAATATCGGACCAATCTTGTACTTCGAAACCAACTTCAGCGCTTCCTCGTGGAGCTCGGGTGTGAAGTTGATCAGGCTTTCAGGCAACACACCCTGATTGTCATAGGCGGGCGGCTTGGTGGGAAACGGTTGCGTGGGCGAATACCACTCGGTTGGCACGTCGCCCTTCGGTACAGGGCGCTCTTCGATCGGCCAAACCGGTTGGCCGGTCACTCGATCAAAAACATAGAGGAAAGCTTGTTTGGTCGGCTGCGCAACGGCTTTGATGGCTCGTCCGTTGACATTGATGTCACATAGAATTGGCGCATCTGGAATATCCATATCCCACAGGCCGTGATGCACCAGTTGGTAATGCCATTTGCGTTTCCCGGTTTGAAGATCAACAGCGACTAAGCTCTCGCCGAACAGCCCGTTGCCCGGCCGATGGCCACCGTAATAATCGCCGGTCGGCAATTCGACCGGTAGATACACTAAACCCAAATCCTCGTCCACGGAGATCTGCCCCCAAACACCGGTATTGCCGGTGTAGGACCACGAATCGTTCAACCAGGTGTCGACGCCGAACTCGCCGGGCCTCGGAATGGTATGGAAGATCCAAAGGCGCTTGCCGGTGCGGACGTCGAATCCGCGGACAAAGCCTTTCACATTTTTCTTGCTGGTTGGCGCGCCGCCTTCCATGTGCGCGGCCCCGACGATCACAACATTCTTGGCGACAATGGGCGTGGAATGAAGCCCGACCTCGCCCGTGACGAGGTCGATTTCCTGATCGTCGTCCATTTTCAAATCGATGGTGCCCTTATTCCCAAAAGTCGGCACAGGCACGCCCGTCTTGGCGTCCAGGGCAATCAGCCGATAACCTGGCGTAACGTAGAGGATGCGCTCTTCGCGCCCGTCGGTCCAATAGGCGACCCCATGACCGGATAGTTGGCGGGGTGCGCTCTCGGCGCGCTTGCCCTCATTCTCGCTGTGCATCCACAGCATCTCGCCTGTCTTGGCATCCAGCGCGACGACGTCGCGACGCGTGCCGGCCGTTATAAAGAGCGTGCCATGCACGAACAGAGGCGTGCCTTCGTATTGAAACTCGGGGCGCGGACCGAGCGAGTCGGTCTTGAAGCGCCACGCGACCTCGAGCTGGTTGAAGTTGCTGGCATTGATCTGATCAAGCGGTGCGTAGCGAGTGCTTCCGAGATCACCACCATAGGTGCGCCACTCTCCATTCTTGGCTCCCGATTGCGCCCAGGCGGGCGAGACCGTCCAAAACAAGCAGGCCGCGAGAGCCGCGAGCATCGCAAAACGACAGAGTCTTGGCATTAACTTCTCCATATCTAATCCAATGGTCCTTATAGACGAATGGCGTTCGATTCCTCAACGAAGTAACAGCAGCTACTTCTCCGGCACTCGATTTCCGGCGATGTACACCGAATCGATCTTGCGAGTGTTCTTTATATCGTCAAGCGGGTTGGCGTTGAGCACCACCAAGTCCGCCGACTTGCCCGCTTCGAGCGTCCCCAGGTCGGAGGCATGCAAAAATTTCGCGACGTTCGACGTCGATGCCACCAGCGTTTGCATGGGAGTGAGGCCGGCCTGGACCATATAATCCAACTCGACATGCTCAAAGTATCCCTGGAAGCGGCCAGTGGGGGCTCCAGTGTCTGTTCCCATCACGACTGGGACGCCGGCATCGAATACCTTCTTCATATTGCGCATCGCCACCGGCAGATGTTCCTTGTACCATTGACCGCCCTTGTCGTTACGCATCTTCTCCTGGAAACCTGGGTCTTGAACTTTAGCCAACTCGGCTTGGTCGACGTTATTTAACAGGAAAGGATCATTCAAGAAAGCCGGCTTTTCACCATAGACATAAGTGGAAAGCTCGCGTGTGAAAGTGGGACAGTAGACTGCCCTGTTCTTCTTCAGCAAAGCGATGGTCTCATCGTCTATTTCCTGATCGCGCACACTATGGGCAATCATGTTGGCGCCCAGTTTCAACACGGCCTTGGCGTCGGAAAGAACGACGACGTGCACCGCCACGCGCATTCCTTTCTTGTGCGCCTCATCGAAGATCGCCGTATAGACTTCGGGAGACATCTTAGTGGCCTTGCCAAGCTGGTCATCCAGGCGGAACTTTACGATATCGGTCTTCGCGGCAGCGACTAAATCGACGGCTTTGCGGGCATCCTCAGGAGTCTTGGAGACCACGATCGGTCCGGCGATGAAAAGGTGCGCGTGGCCCGCAGGATGCTCGCTTCGAAGCTGATCGCGGATGGCAATTTCGTTATCCCCGCCCAAGCTCATCACGGTGGTGATCCCATACCGTGCATAGCGCTCGAGTTGTTCGGCGGTGAAGATGTGACTGTGGCCGCTGGCCAATCCGGGGATGAGGGTTTTGCCGGTGGCATCGATCCGCTGCGCGCCGGCTGGCACCTTGACGGACGTCCCCACCGCTTCGATATGACCATTGCGGACGATCAACGTCGCATTCTCGATGGGAGCCTTGCCCGTTCCATCGATGATGCGCGCGCCGACAAACGCCTTGGTGGAGGCCGCACCGTCGTCCTTTGCGGGAAAAGCGGAAAGCGCCATCCAACTGGCCGCCAACGCAATCGCGACTGTCAGGCTTATTGAGTATCTCAGATTCTTTTTCATGAGTTCCTTCCCGCGGCCATCAATCACCGCTCGAAAACATCCAATTCTAATCCTCCGGCTCGGTGAGCACAAGGGCGCTTGGATCGATCTTACGGGCAACTGGCCGTGTGCCCAAGCATATCACTCTGCAGGTCAATCTGGGTGTATACTGGATGGCGCTGAGGACACCTTTTATGAAGAACTTTAAATCCACACTGTTTAGTCTGCTCGGGTCTCTTGGTCTGGTTGCAGGCGTTGCGACGATCCTGGCCCAGACGCCGGCGTATAAGCCGAAACACATTAACCGAGCGCTCGAACTGCTGGAGCAGGGCCAGCCCATTTACTACACGGGTTCGCATTCCGGAACCACCGGAAGCTATGAGCAGGGCAAGAAGGACGCTCAAACCTACGCCGATTACATCAGCTACGATATGGAACACGCTCCATTCGATGTCAAGGGATTGTCCGAGTACATGCGCGGGCTCGTGGACGGCGGCCCGACGAAGAGCGGACATCGCACACCGACCGTCATCGTCAACGTTCCAGTCAATGGAACAGATGAGGCGACCGTGCGCGCCAACGCCTGGATGTTTAACCAAGTATTGGCCACCGGCGTTCATGGCATTCTACTGACCCACGCGGACACGCCGGGCGCAGTTCGCGCATTCGTCGAATCAGTGCGCCTGCCGATTCACAAGCAAGGTGTCGATCATGGGATCAGCGAAGGCCGCCGGGGTGTCCATGGTGTGCCGACTGCAGCGAAGATCTGGGGCGTCTCCCAGGAAGAGTATCTCGACAAATCTGACGCTTGGCCCCTCAATCCGAACGGCGAACTGCTGCTGGGCTTGAAGTTGGAGGACAAGTACGCCCTCGCCAACGCCGAAGAGAACCTGAAGGTCCCCGGCATCGCATTTGCCGAGTGGGGTCCGGGCGATATGGCGATATCGCTGGGCGTGCGCGGTGGCGGCAATGTCGCGGAGACCGATTCGAGGATGATCGCGGCTCGGGCGAAGGTGTTGGCAGCCTGCAAAGCCAACCACATCTTTTTCCTGAATTCGATGAATCCGAAAAACATCATCGAGCAACTCAAGGACGGCGTCATGGTCGGTCCGGCGAACCAGGAGGCCACCGAGATCGGCCGCAAATACACCAAGCGGCAGATGCCCTGGTAGGCGGCTCATAGTATTTCGCCCACGCCGTCCAAGGTTAGAATGTAGCCTCGAAGCGGCCTGTGTTGAGACACGGCGGAGGGGTCGGCTGCCGGGTGAACAGGCTCCAACTCGCCGCTACGAGAAGAACACCCCGTTCCGTTCTTTGCCGATTTCGGCAAACGAACTGGATGATGTTCCGAGTGCGTCGGATTCAAAGAGGAAATCGCCAACCGTCGCGCTCCACTGCATTTGCGCGGCGTTGCGAACAAATTCACCGGCGAAGCCGCCGAACACCGGGTCGGTATTTCGGATATTGAGCCTTTGGTTCACACCCTGCCACTCGACTTTGAAAGACACCACTCCGGGGACAGGCGGCGGTCCGCCACCGAAAATTGCATTCCCTAGGTTGCCGTAGTCAAGGATGGGGGCGTTAGTCACCTGCAGCGAAGCACTGCCCGTGCCAAGGTTGACATCAACACCGTTTGCATCATCGCCTTGGCGATCGTCGGCGATTTGTATTGTCCAGAACAGACCTACCGGAGGGAAAGTGGACGGATTCAAGTCATGGATCTGCGCGCCGCCCGGACCGGGCAAATAGACATCCACTCATATGAATCCGAACGTGGCCTGATGAATGCGCCCGTCAGTTCCGCGGAAGTTACCCTGCATGAACCGCATATCGGAATCGACGAACGGGTACCGCGCCTTTTCACCGGTCTTAGTGTTCGTTTGCGTCACCATCCCGCTGATGTATGCGAGACCCGCGAAGCCATTGAAGTTAGTGATGGTGATAGGCTCGGCATCAACGGGGTCGAACGCAGCGGGGCCAAACACGTGATAAGATCCCCCGAGAACCGGAGTGCCCCCGGGTATGGGGACCGGAGCGAATGCCCCTTTCGGAGCCGCGAGTGCCGGTGTCCAGAGAGCGGAGCCGAGCGTAGCACCAACGACCGCCGCTCCGGCTGCGGCACGTGTGAACTGTCGCCGCGATAGGCCGGGCTGGACTTCGCTGACAGGAGCCGAGGAATGAGCCGGATGAACCCTGGTTGGGTTCGAAGCTTTCATGGCTGAAATAGCGCGACAGTTCATGGTGGTGTCCTCCTGGAACCGTTGTAGTGACATGGATTAGATCTCAACCGCAATGCGGTGTCAAGGGGGTGGTTGCGGAGTGGTTGCGGAGGGCTGGCCGGATGACCGGGCTTTTACGCCGCCGTATTGATCAGCGCCGGATGAGCCGCTTCGAAAATCGCGATAGCCGGAGCCTGCTGCAATATGTATCCTAATTCGTCGATGCCTTCTACCAGACAATGCTTGGCGAAGGCGTCGACTGGAAATTGAACGGTCCGCCCGCCCGGCAAAGTCAACGTTTGCGCGGCGAGGTCCACTTTCACGGTGACATTGGGATTTCCGAATAGTTCCGCGTGGACATCGTGAGGCACCACAATGGGCAACAGCGAGTTCTTCAGCGAATTCCCGCGAAAGATATCGGCGAACGACGTGCTGATGACCGCTCGAAAACCATATTGCAACAACGCCCAGGGGGCGTGCTCGCGTGAACTACCGCAGCCGAAATTATCGCCCGCTAAGAGAATCTTGGATGTCTTGGCCTCGGGCCTGTTCAGGATAAAGTCGGGTTTCGGTTTGCCGTCGGCGTCATAGCGCCAATCGTAAAACAACTGGTCGCCAAGACCCTCTTTGGAAATAGTCTTGAGAAACCGCGCAGGAATGATCTGATCCGTGTCGAGATTGTCTATGGGGAACGGAACGAGATGGCTCTCAAACGCAGTGAATTTTGTCATTGCAGCATAGTCCTTACATCGGTGACGACGCCAGTGATTGCCGAAGCGGCCGCGGTCAATGGGCTGGCGAGGAATGTACGCCCGCCTTTCCCCTGCCGGCCTTCGAAATTGCGGTTACTGGTCGACACGCTGTATTCGCCGGGCTGTAGTTGATCGCCGTTCATGGCGATGCACATGGAACAGCCGGCCTCGCGCCAATCGGCACCCGCATCGCGAAAGATCTGATCAAGGCCTTCGGCTTGCGCTTGCGCCTTCACTTGCATGGAGCCGGGCACCACCATCACGCGTACGCCCGAATGCACTTTACGACCCTTCAGAATTTTGGCGGCATTGCGAAGATCGGAGATTCGGGAGTTGGTGCAGCTTCCGATGAAGACGACGTCCACTGGGTGGCCGAGCAGCGGTTTGCCCGGCGCCAGGTCCATGTAGCGGAGCGCCTTGGCGAGCGAGTCGCGTTCCAGCGGATCGGTGATGTCGCCAGGGTTCGGCACCATGGCGGTGATTGGGATCCCCATGCCTGGGTTAGTTCCGAAAGTTATCATGGGCTCGAGCGCCGCCGCCTCGATCCTGATGCTCTTATCAAACTGAGCGCCGTCATCAGTGGGAAGCTTGCGCCAGCCCGCTACTGCGGAATCCCATGCATGGCCCTTTGCCGTGTATGGCCGGCCGCACACATATTGATAAGTCGTGTCGTCGGGAGCGACCAAGCCGGCTCGCGCGCCCGCCTCAATCGACATATTGCAGACGGTCATACGCTCTTCCATCGACAGCGCGCGAATGGCCGAACCGCAGTATTCGAAAACACAGCCGGTCCCGCCGCCGATGCCGATGCGCGCAATCAGCGACAGAATGATGTCTTTAGCGGTGATGCCAGGCTTGAGCGCGCCATCCACTCGAACTTCATAGGTCTTCGATCTGTTCTGAAGAAGGCATTGCGTAGCGAGAACGTGCTCGACCTCGGTGGTTCCGATGCCGAAAGCCAGCGCACCGAATGCTCCGTGCGTTGCAGTATGGCTGTCGCCGCAGACGACGGTCATGCCTGGCTGCGTCAGTCCCAGCTCGGGTCCGATGACATGCACGATGCCTTGCTGCTCGCTCGAAAGACCAAAGCAGCGAATTCCGAACTCCTTACAACTTGCCTCCAGCCGTGCCACCTGCGCCGCGGCAACTTTGTCGATGATCGGAAACGAGCGCGGAGTGGTGGGCGTGCTGTGATCGGTAGTAGCAATGGTGAGATCGGGACGCCGGACCTTGAGCCCGCGAGCGCGCAGACCGTGAAAGGCTTGCGGTGAGGTGACCTCGTGCACCAGGTGCAGATCGATATAGAGCAGCGCCGGTGCGCCGGGGCGCTCACTGACGATGTGGTTGTCCCAAATCTTTTCGATGATGGTGCGAGGTTTCATATTGCCTTTACTACTGCATCTCCCACTTCTGTGGTGGTGGCCGAAGCCTCGCCGGGACGCTTCAAGTCCGCGGTGACTTTCCCTGAGTTGAGCACGGTCTCGATTGCCCGGTTTACTAAGGCGGCCTCTTCTTTTGCGCCGAAGCTGTATTCGAGCATCGCCGCCACCGAGCCGATTGCCCCGAACGGGTTGGCTTTGTTTTGGCCCGCGATGTCGGGCGCCGACCCATGCACCGGCTCATATAGCCCCACCCACGCGCCGGACGGTTTGCGGTCGCCGATGGAGGCCGAAGGCAACATTCCTATCGATCCGGCCAAAACTGCTCCTTCATCACTGAGGATATCGCCAAACATGTTCTCCGTGAGCAGGACGTCGAAGCGGCGAGGATTCAGGATTAACTGCATGGCGCAGTTGTCGACCAGGATGTGATCGAGCGCGACGTCAGGAAACTCCGGCGCCAGTTCGATGACCACCCTGCGCCAGAGCTGCGAGTTTTCGAGTACGTTGGATTTGTCGACGCTGGTGACTTTCTTGCGGCGATTGCGCGCCAGATGAAATGCCATCCGGGTGACCCGCTCGATCTCGGCGCGGGTATAGCTCATGGTATTGACGGCGCGCGTGTTCTGGCCGTCTTCGATTATTCCCCGCGGTGTTCCATAGTAAATACCGCCCGTCAGCTCGCGCACGATGATCATGTCGGTTCCATCGACCAGCTGATTCTTGAGTGGCGAAGAATCGAGCAGCGCTGTATAGGAACGTACCGGACGCAGGTTCGCGTATACGCCCAGAACCTTGCGTAGTCCCAACAGTCCTTTTTCAGGGCGCTTCTCGGGCGGGACATTGTCGAATTGCGGCAGGCCGACTGCGCCCATTAGGATGGCGTCAGCCTTTAGCGCCAGATCGATGGTTTCTTGCGGCAGCGGGCCGCCGGTCTTGTGAATGGCGATTCCGCCCAGCAGGCCTTCACTGATGGAAAGCTGATGGTGAAATTTTGTGGCGACCTTTTCGAGAACCTTGACTGCTTCGCGCGTTACCTCGGCGCCGATCCCGTCGCCGGGCAGGATTAGTAGATTTAGCTGCATTTTTCATTGCATTCACATGAGTGTGAACGCGGCACGCAAGAGTGCGTGCGCCACGTGTTAGTCATTGGCCGCGGCCGCCGTCTCTCCCACCACTTCGCGAATCAACCTCAGGATTTCTTCGTTGCGCAAGCCTTTCTTGCGATCGGCGAGCGCGGTGAAGTTGAGATACAAGGCATCCAGTTCCGGTTTGCTTAACTGGAAACCGAGATCCTCGGCACGTTTGTTCAAAGCGTGGCGCCCACTGTGCTTACCGAGCACCAGCTTAGTCTCCGGAACACCAACCGTATGAGGATCGATAATCTCGTAGGTGGTGCGCTCCTTCAAATAGCCGTCCTGATGAATGCCGGCTTCATGTGCGAAGGCATTGTCACCGACGATGGCCTTGTTGGGTTGGGGACCAAAAGTGATGGTCTGGGCCAAAAGCTGGCTGGCTGAGTAGATGTGCTCGCTCACGATCTTGGTCTCATAGGGCAGCTTGTCCCGGCGAGTCTTGAAAGCCATCACGATTTCTTCGAGCGATGCATTGCCGGCCCGTTCGCCGATTCCGTTGATGGTGCATTCGATCTGTCGCGCGCCGGCTTGGACGGCGGCGATGGAATTGGCCGTTGCCAGCCCTAAATCATCGTGGCAGTGGACGCTCACGATAGCGCCGTCGCCAAGCACGCCCACCATGTGCCCGATGAGCTCCGCGTATTCCTCCGGAATCGAGTAGCCGACAGTGTCCGGCAGGTTCACTGTGCGGGCTCCAGCCGCGACCACTGCCCGTGAAATCTCTTCCAGGTAGCCGAGCTCGGTACGGGTGGCGTCTTCGGCGGAAAACTCTACGTCATCGGTATACTGGCGGGCGAGTTCGACTGCGGCGACTGCTTCATCGAGCACCTGCTGCTGCGACTTCTTCAGTTTGTACTTCAAGTGGATCTCGCTGGTAGCGATGAAGGTGTGGATTCTCGGCCGGCGGGCATGTTTGAGGGCGTCCGCGGCCCGCTCGACATCCGGCGTGTTGGCACGGGCGAGCGCGGCCACTTGGACCCAGGAGAACTCACGACTGACCGCGTCCACCGCCTCATAGTCACCGTCCGAGGCGATGGGGAACCCGGCTTCGAGGATATCGACGCCCAGTTCAACTAATTTCCGCGCCAGCCGCAGCTTCTCGGGTACGGTCATGCTACAGCCCGGCGATTGTTCACCGTCACGGAGGGTGGTGTCGAAGATGTAGACGCGATTCGCCATGAGTCCTCCTGCCTTTGCACTCATTATCGGGCCCGAGGCGCGATTTGGCAAATTTATAATTACGACCCCCAGAATAAGCTACAATGATGCCATAAGCGGGACTTATGGAGCTCTATCCTCTCAAGGTCTTCCTGACAGTTGCCAGCGAGAAGAGCTTCTCTCGCGCCGCTGAAAAACTGTTGCGCACCCAGCCTGCGGTATCTCTAGCGATCCAAAAGCTCGAGTCAGATCTGCAAGAAAAACTAATCGATCGGTCCGGCAAAGAACTGCTACTGACCGATGCCGGCTACATCGTCCATGACTACGCCCGCCGGTTCGAGAATCTGGAAGCGGATCTGGAAAATGCGCTGGCGGAGTTGCGCGACAACTCGGCTGGACGGCTGGTGGTGGGAGCGAATGAATCGACATCGCTATATTTGCTGGGGCACATCGAGCGCTACCGGAGGCTTTATCCAAAGGTGAAAGTGCAGGTGCGACGTTCGTTTTCAAGCAAGATTCCGTCGCAGTTGATCGACGGCGACCTCGAGCTCGGTGTAATCAGCTACGACCCGGAAGACGACCGGCTGCTGTCCAGGGTGATCTACACCGATCATCTGGCATTCGTAGTTTCGCCGCAACATCGCTTCGCCAACCGCGCGGAGGTATCGATAAACGAGTTGGGAATGGAGACATTCGTTGCGCACAATGTTCTGTCCCCCTATCGTGCGGTCGTGTTGAAGGAATTCCAGCGGTATAAGGTTCCGCTGAATATGGATGTGGAGATGCCGACCGTCGAAACTATCCGCAAGATGGTGCAGCGGAATGAGGGCGTGGCGTTTCTGCCGCACATGTGCGTGGAGCAGGACGTTGAGCAGGATGTCTTGCGCGAGATTAAGGTGAAGGAATTGAGTGTCGACCGAAAGATCAGGCTGGTGTGTCCGGCCAAGCGGAGCTTGAGTCATGCGGCCAAGGCTTTCTTGGAATTAGTGCGCGACGCGAAGGCCTGACAAATCTTTACATCCCCAGGGCTTACGAGGCTCGTCACTCTACTTACAGCGCAATTGAGTATAATGGATTCAGACGGTCTCGTTTCCCCGTAAGTCTCTGGAATTAAACGATGTGTTTTTCAAAACGCCTGTTGGCGTCGGCGGCACTGTTAGTTTGTCTGCTCCCTCAACTTCGGGCACAGGAAGCCGGTTCCGACAACGTTACCGCGGCAACGCCAGAACCAAAACCTGTTGTGGACCAGCAGGCGCCACCTGACAAACGCGTCCTGGGCGTGCTGCCAAACTATCGAACAGCCAACGAAACCGCCGTTTATACGCCCATCACGGTCAAGCAGAAATTCGCCATCGCCAGCAAGGACTCATTCGATTACCCGCTGATTGGGCTGGCTGCGGTCATCGCGGGCCTGGGTCAATGGAACAACTCAAATCCCTCTTTCGGCCAAGGCATGGCGGGTTATGGCAGACGTGTGGGCACCAGCTACGCCGACCAAGCGATCGGAAACATGATGACCGAAGGCATCTTTCCTTCCCTTCTTCACGAAGATCCGCGTTATTTCCGGCGTGGCACTGGCACCAAATGGTCGCGCACTTGGTATGCCGCCACCCGAGTCTTTGTGACCCGCACCGATGCAGGCAACCAGCGCTTCAACTTTTCGGAGGTGCTAGGCAACGCTACCGGGGTCGCGATTTCGAATAGCTACTATCCGGACAATCGCACGGTTGGCGACAACGTCTTAAAGCTTGGCGAGCAGATCGGCATTGACGCGGCCTCGCAAGTGCTGAAGGAATTCTGGCCCGACCTGAAGCGCAAGTTCTTCAATCATCACAACGACGAAGCCCTCCGAAATTAGCCAGTCCGCGCCGCACTCAAAGTCGTAATTCGACGTGCGTAGGTGCCGGCGCAGCCGCGCATACGATAATGAATCCAATATGGGACGGACAACCCGGCGCGGTTTGATCTTTGCGGCCGCGGACGGAGCATCTTTGGTTGCTAACCACGCAGTGCCACAAGATTCCGGTTCATCCAAGCTTCGACTTTCACTCGCTTCGCTCCGCTCCATTCGCCGCCGCATTCTAGACTGGTATCGGCGGAATAAGCGCGACCTGCCGTGGCGAAGCACACGCGATCCTTATCGCATCTGGATCTCGGAGGTTATGCTGCAGCAAACCCGCGTTGCCGCCGTCATTCCTTACTATCAGCGCTTCCTCGATCGATTTCCTGATATCGAAGCTCTTCGATCCGCCGAAGAGCACGAACTGCTGGCCGCGTGGGCTGGACTGGGCTACTATTCGCGCGCGCGGAATCTCCAAAAAGCCGCGAACAAGATTGTAGAACTCGGAGAATTTCCGAGGGACTATCCCACCATAAGGTCGTTGCCCGGCGTGGGCGAATACACCGCAGCGGCTATCGCCAGTATCGCTTTCGACCTGCCGCACGCCGTGCTAGACGGGAATGTAATCCGCGTCCTCAGCCGGCTAACTGGAGAACCAGGGAATGTCGATTCGGCGTCCGTACGGACGCGGCTTCGCGCGGTCGCGGATTCTGCCATCGATCCGCGCAATCCTGGCGAATTCAACCAGGGGCTGATGGAGCTGGGCGCGACTGTGTGCCTGCCCAAGCAGCCGCAGTGTCTTTTATGTCCTTTAGCGCGCGATTGCCGTGCGCGAGAGTTAGGCCGGCAGAACGAGCTGCCCTTGAAGTCGGCGCGTCCCGGCGCAATCGAGGTGGAGATGCAACTTCTGGTGATCGAGAAGGCTGACAAGATACTGGCTTGGAAGCGGCCGGCGGATAGCCGCAGGCTGGCCGGATTCTGGGAATTACCCGAACCTGCGCAACTGCCACGCGCACGAATGGAGGCCATAATTGCACGTTTTCGCCACACCATCGTTAATACAAATTTCTCCTACGATGTTTTCAGGGCATCGCTGCAACGCGCGCCGGCAAAGTTTCAGTGGCTTGCGAAGGACAAGCTGCGCGAATTCCCTTTGAGCACGGCCACGAAAAAAGCCCTAGCCTTCTTGGACCTAGGGTAAATAACCGGTTACTCATGTCTGTAACTTTTTTCGATCGCGGTAGTCTCACCGGCATGCGCCAAACACTCCTCGTCAGTCTGCTGTTAGCCGCTCCTGCGGTGTTGCTCGCAGAGAGCGCCATGCCGAGCATCGGCTATACTGGAGCGCCCACTGATCACAACGGCCAGAATTGTAGCGTCTGCCACACCACTTATGGCGCTGCCAACAGTGACGCATCGGGATCGGTGACGGCCGACATCACTAGCTACAATCCAGGCGTCCAACAGACCATCCACCTCAAGGTCGCGCATCCGCAAGCACAGCGCTGGGGATTCCAGATCACGATTCGCTCAGTGAGCGACCAGACGCAGTCGGCCGGCGATTACTCCGCGGGCATTGCGGTCCAGGTAGTCTGCGATAATGGCTCACGCTTTGGATCCGCTCCGCCCTGCAATGCCATGCGCGAATTCGCCGAACACATGAATGCGCCGCCGACCGCCACGGGAGCGGGCTACGAGTTCGATGTGGTGTGGTCTCCGCCTGAAAGCGAGATTGGCGATCTTCAAGTCTACATCTCGGCGGTCGCCGCTGATGGCGACGGCACTCCGGCTGGCGATCGTGTCTACACGCTGACTAGGATCATCTCCTCGGCGGGCGGCTGCTCAATCACCAAAAAGCCTACCTTAACCACGGCCGTCAACGCCGGATCTTTTCAGTCCGCCTTTTCCTCGAAGGCAATGATAGCGATTAAAGGACTGGGTTTCCAAGAAGCCAGCCGCTACCGAACCGTGGGTTTGGGCGATATTTCCAACAACGCCTTCCCTACGGTACTCAGTTGTGTGTCAGTTCAGGTTACCGGCCCGGGAGTTCCGCAGCCCGTGCTTTTGCCGATTTCTTACGTGCAAACGGATCAGATTAATGCGCAGATGCCAACGTTCACAGGCACCGGTCCGGTGCTGCTCACTGTCATCATCAATCCGAGCAAACCGAATGAATTGCGGAGTGATGTGGCCACGCTCAACGGGCTGCAGGCCTTTGCGCCGGCCTTCTTCCTATTCGGAACCTCCAGCAGCATTGCTACTCTGCTGGCAGACACCAGCACGATCATCGCGAATCCCTCGGTTGTTCCAAGCGCGCGGCCAGCGCATCCGGGCGAGATTGTCTCGCTGTTTGGCACAGGCTTTGGAGATACGAGCCCCTCAGTTCCGGCCGGTCAGTTAGACGCCGGAATCGCGAGACTGACCAATTCAATCACCGTGATGATCGGCAGTGTGACGTTGTCGTCATCCGATGTACTCTATGCGGGGCTCACGCCGCAATCTATCAGCGGTCTATATCAATTCAACATTCGTGTGCCGGCGTCAACGCCTGCCGGAGACATCCCGGTGATAATCACGATCGGTGGATTCCAGACGCAAGCTGGAGCCACCATTCCGGTACAGCTTTTACCTACACCGTGATTTTTGTGCCGTCGAACTTCGTAAACGTAAAGCCGTCGAAGGTTTCAGCGTAAGTCAGTCTCTGGTCCTTGAGAACGCTGATCGCGATCACTTCTCCTAACTTCAGCGATTCAACATAGTCGGACCGCCAGTGGACGCCCGCGATATTGCGGCCGACGCCAATGTTCGCTGCCAGCTTATTCAATTCTCCCCCTACCGTGAGCTGGTCGGCGTCGGGCCCTGTGTAAGGAACCAGAGCGCTGCCGTCCTGGGAAGCGACCACCGGGCTTGGAAGCACGTAGGACTCGTTAAACAGAGCCTTGAGGATGGTCACGCATGCTCCTGCGACTGTCGCGTGTCCTGCGCCGTAGGAGGGATGCAGAGGACAGCCTTCCGGGAACGCCATCGGCAACAAAAATGCGCCGGTCCGCTTTTGCACTTGCGCGATCGCCGCCGAGTTCACAACGTCGACATGAATCGGATACCGCTGGCCTCTGCTGAGGTAATTGTGCACCAGCCCGCCGTACGCTTCCGGTCGAAGCCGGCGGTGGACGAACCATTTCTGATACCAGACCGCCTTCAACGCTCGGGTAGCAATCTCTGCAACCGCAGTCGCGATGGCCGGCTGGCCAAAGGTGCCGAATCCAACCTGATTCGTGGAATGCACATAGGGATTCCCCGAATTCAGCGGGACGCCCATGCCGCCACCCGTCACGTCGTCGGTCGGATCTGGCGGCGTCAGCATGATCAGCATGGCATTGAAGTACGCCTGATAGAGCACGTCCATGTGGACCCATTGCGCCAGGTCCCGGCCGCTGCGGATGTAGCGCCGCACCGGATCATAGCCGGTCGTCCCTGCTGGAGCAACTCCGTTCTGAACGCTAAGCCAGTCCGAATACTGCGTAAGATAATCGACCCCTGGCAACGTGGTCCGGATTTGCTGCTCTACCCACTGGACGCCGAACGGAACGGGCTTCAGAAGAAACTGCGAGACATAAGGCCCCACAAGGTCCCCGTTGGTAAAACCGCGAAACAGCGTATCGGCGGTAACCTGGCCGTTCAGCTTTGGCCCGCGAAAGTCGGAAAGTTTTGAAAGATCCGCAACCGCGGCCTGCGTAGTCGGATCGGTATCGTAACGCGAAAACGGAACATCGCGGGCCAGCGCCTGCCAGTAAGCTTCCACCATTTCGCCGGCCGCCTCGGCGCTTGCAACAGGGGGAGCGGCAGGGATCGCCAGGTGGTGGGAGTCGGAGCCTTGTAAATCGAATGCTATCCCCGAGCACGGATTCACCAGCTTCAGTCTGCTAGATGGATCCGGATTGCCCATGGGAATTTGATCCATGGCCGCTTGCGTGCCGCTATGCATCGCTTGCACGAAAAGATCATAGGCGTACGGGTCAGCCTCACCCAGATCGTTGTGCGGGAGTCCCTTTGAGAAGTTCCCGATTCGGGTCGCGTAGAGCGCCTCATCGCCATTGTCTACGTGATCGGGTTGTGGTGCATCGCGCTCCCGACGCGCCGCCTCCACTCGGATACGATATGCATCTCGCGTACGTTTATTAGCGCCGTCCGCGCTCTGAATATCGTCTCGTTCCGAGCCAAGCGCCGCGCTTGTAGCAGCGGCGGCTCCAAAAAATGATCTCCGAGATATACTTCGAGCGCCTTCGTCCAATTTCACGACGATCCTCCTAGGCAACTTGCGGGCGGGCCCTTTGGCATGGCCCTACCGGTTGAGTTATGACTGATGGCGAGCGGATAGACTATTCGGATAATATCGAATGCCCGCGTCGCTCTTAAATCTTTTTGCGATTCTAGCATAGCCGTGGCCGATCCCCAAATTTGTCTACCATAGCAGTGTGAGACTTCCATTTCTGGTTCTTTTTATCGCGACTGCACTATTCGCGCAGACCAAAGACGCTCCCCTATTCACCCTCCCCTATAGTCCCAGCCTGGACGTCTCTTCCATGGACCGCTCGGTCGATCCTTGCACGGATTTTTTCCGGTACTCTTGCGGGTCTTGGGTGAAGAAAAATCCAATTCCACCCGACCAGGCTCGTTGGGATGTTTATGCCAAGCTTGCGGAGGACAACCAGCGTTTTCTGTGGGGCATTCTCGAACAGGCTTCCAAACCGGCTGCCAATCGCAGTCTGGTCGAAACCGAGATCGGCGACTTCTTCTACGCCTGCATGGACGAGCCTGCCGTGGAAAAAGCGGGCGCCGCGCCCCTGAAGCCGCGACTCGATGAGATCGCCGCGCTTAAGTCCACCCGCGAACTGCCTGCGTTCCTGGGCCGCGAACATCTCAATATTTCCGGCAGCCACATGCTGTTTGGTTTCGGATCGAATCAGGACTATGCCGACTCTTCAAGCGTCATTGCGTTCGCCACAGCCGGAGGATTGGGTCTGCCGGACCGCGATTACTATGTGAAAACCGACGCCAAATCGCAGGAAACCCGGCAGAAATACGTCGATCACATACAGAAGATGTTTGAGTTGCTGGGCGAAGATCCGCAAGCCGCCAAGACCCATGCGCAAACCGTAATGGACATGGAGACCGCGCTGGCTAAAGTTTCGTTGACTCGCGTGGAAAAGCGCGATCCATACAAGCAGTTCCACAAAATGACGCGCGCTCAGCTGCAGGCCCTTACTCCTGCCTTTCAGTGGACCGTGTATTTTAAGATTTCCAATGTGCCTGACACATCCACTATCAACGTCACCGAGCCCGCGTTCTACAAAGAGCTTCAGACACTGCTCCAGTCGCGAAGCCTCGCCGATTGGAAGACCTATCTTCGCTGGCACTTGGTGCACGCCAAAGCGCCCTATCTTTCATCGCCCTTCGTCGCGGCCAATTTTGATTTCTATAACAAATATCTGCAGGGCCTGGAGGAGATGCCGCCGCGTTGGAAGCGCTGCGTGCGACGCGTGGATGCCGATCTAGGCGAGGCCCTGGGCCAGGAATTCGTCGGCAAAACTTTCGGGCCGGATACCAAGCAGAGAGCGCTGGTCATGACTAAAGGCATCGAAGCAGCCATGGAGAGCGAGATCCGCCAATTGCCTTGGATGGGGGACGCGACCAAGCAGCGGGCGTTGGAGAAACTGCACGGCATCGTCAACAAAATTGGCTATCCCGACAAGTGGCGCGATTATAGCTCCATCAAGATCGCCCGTGACGACTACTTCGGCAACGTCGAACGCGCGACCGCTTTCGAATCGCGCCGCGAACTCGCCAAAATCGGAAAGCCTGTGGATAGGACCGAGTGGGAAATGACGCCGCCCACCGTGAATGCCTATTACGATCCACAAATGAACGACATCAACTTCCCCGCCGGCGTTTTGCAGCCCCCGCTGTTCGATCCGAAGGTGGACGACTCACCGAACTATGGCGATACGGGAGCCACCATCGGGCATGAGCTGACGCACGGCTTCGATGACGAGGGCCGCCAGTTCGACGCCAAGGGCAATCTGAAGGACTGGTGGACCAAGAGCGACGCCCAGGAGTTTCAGCAGCGGGCGGACTGCGTTTCAGAGCAATATTCGTCGTACACCATCGTGGACGACATCAAGATTAATGGCAAGCTGACGCTCGGCGAAGACGTCGCCGACCTAGGTGGAACTTTCCTGGCGTACTTGGCATGGAAGAGCGCCACCAAAGTGCAGGATCTTCAGCCCATCGATGGCCTTTCGCCGGACCAGCGCTTTTTCGTTGGCATGGCGCAGTGGGCTTGCGGTGACGAACGACCCGAGACCAAGCGCATGGATGCGATAACAAATCCACATTCGCCGCTGGAGTATCGCGTGAACGGCGTCGTTTCGAATATGCCCGAGTTCGGCCAAGCCTTCGCTTGCCGGGTGGGCCAGCCGATGGTCCGACCGAAGCCGTGCAAGATCTGGTAGCTCACGAGAGCGGCGCTACGGGGCCAGCTTTGATTCTCGCGAGACTCGCCCGTTCAATGCATCGCCGATTGAAATGTGATTCACCTCTAGAGTCTCACCCAGCGTCTGGTCGAGCGCCACACGCGCGCGGCCATAAGCGGCCAGCGCCTCGACTTCGGTAAGCTGCGCGGCCAACAGACTCGTCCTTGCGGCGACCACATCTGCGCTGGTTGCGCCACCGAAATTGAACATCTGCTGCTCCTTCTCGAGCAGTTGCTCCTGCAGAGCGCGAGTATCGACAGCCTGCGCGTATCTCGTGCGAGCTTGCCGCAGCGCGATCATCTGGTTGGAGATAGCCACTAAGATGGCATTCATATTTCTACGCTCGATCAGATCTGATTGGCGGTTTTGCAACTGGTCTATCCCGTAGTCGCCCTGAGCCTGCCGGTTATAGAGCGGTATGTTAAAACTGGCACCGAGACGCTGACTATAATAATCACGGCGAAAGACCTGGCCTAACGCAGTTCCAAGGCCGCCCACGAATTTAGGATCGGGTGGATTGCCAGGGACAGGAACGCCAGCCTGGCCGGCATCCCAGGTGGCATAAACGCCCTGTAGGGAAGGCAATAGTGAGTTGACACTTCCGAGCGCGAAGATTTCCCCCGTCTCATCGCTGATCTTGGCAAGTGCGACGTCCGGCCGCTTGGCGAGTGCTCGCGCCAGAAGAGTGCGCAAGCCGGGCAGATCGTCCTGCTCGGGAACTTCAACATGATCGAGCGGAACAATTTCCACGGCATCGATCAGCGCGTCTTCCAGCCCGTTCCTGCTCATGGCAGTCTTAAGCAGATTCTCTTGTTGGCGTACCGTGGCTTGAGAAATCTCAAGCTCCTGCCGCCGGGCGGAATAGTCGGCCTCTGGTCGAAGCCGCTCAACTCTGGCAATCGCGCCCAGTTCGATTTGTTTCTTCGTATCCTCCTGGAACTTTTGAGCCGCCTCCAGGGCCCGTTGCCGTACCTTCAAGTCATCATCGTCGGCCACTAAGTCCCAGTAGAGGTTCAGAACGCTCGCAACCAGGTTCAGTAACTCAGAACGGAACGTCTCGCGCGAGGCGCCGATCTGTTTTTCCGCCACTGTGATGAATCTTCTGTTAACCGCTACACCGAAGCCTTGCAGGAGCGAGTGACGGACGGTAATCTGCACCACCGGAGCAACTCCAGGATTGAGATTGTTGGAGGGCGCGTTCTCTTTCAGATAGGACTCATTGGCAGTGACTTGCACAAAACCGCCCGTGATCAGCCCCTGCTGGACAAACGAATTAATGATGTGCCGCGAATCGATCAGGGAGGACACCTGGCTTACCGTGAGGTTAAACTGCGGCGTTGTGATGTGTTGAAAGGAAGTCGCGTTCTGGAAAACCGGATCGAGGTTCGGCGTAATGGGCCCGATCTGCTGAACAACTCCGCCTGTTCCCGTTGTGTTGCTTCCGCCGCCATTGCTGGCCAGCCCTGCGGCCACCTCACTGCCGACCACGCCTTGTCCGCTGGTAGATTGGTTAGAAAGTGTACTGCCGTTCGTGACGCCCTTCAGAGGACCACCGGCTTGCTGCCGCTTCAAATTCCATTCCGCTCCCAGGGGACCATATCGATCGATTTCCAAATCCAGATTGTTTTCTATCGCTATTGCGATTGCATCTTGCACTGTCAGATAGAGCTTGCCGGCTCGAATCAGGCTCCGCAGCCGATCTGAGTTTTTCATTTCAAGCGGTGCCAGCCGAGATCCTTCGTACGATCGTATGAAGATGGGCGCGTGAGGTGGTTCCACCCTTTGTTGGGGAGCGGGAGCTTGAGCAATCAACTGCGACGTCAGGCAGGTCCAAGCCGCAACGATCGCCAAACCTCTTTGAGTCTTTCTCATTTCGTTCCTCACTTCTTGTTCTCTGGACTCTGTTCCGGTATCGTGGATTCGTGCGCGACACGTCCGGCAGCCGCCTCGGCCATCGAAATGTTGTTCACCTCTAATGACTGTCCGACGGCATCGTCGAATGCAATCTTGGCATGTGTATAGTTCGCCATGGCCTGGATTTCTGCCTCCTGATTGTTAGCAAGATCGCGCTGAGCTTGCACTACCAGGGCGATCGTCGACTCGCCGAACTTAAACCGGTTCTGCTCGGCTTCCAGAGTCTGCTGTGCGAGCGTGCGGGTTGCCACCGCAGTCTCGAATCTCGCGCGCGCCTGCTGGAGGCCGATCACGGCATTCTTGACGTCGACACGAACTTGATTGATCGCCTTTTGAAGGAGCAGCTCGTTTTGGCGGACGGTGAGCAGGTCCGTCACGTAGTCGGCCTGTGGCTGGCGATTGCGGAAGGGAATATTCAGCGAAAACCCGGCCGAGTAGTTGGGAAAGTGGCGCTGAAAAATCTGCGCCAGAAAATTCCCGTACCCGCCAATCGCAAATTGTGGAGGAATCACACCTGGGGTCAAAGCATTCGGATCACCTGATAGACCATTGTTCGTAAATTCGGCGAAGGCGCTCAACGTCGGCAGCAAGCCGTTCTTCGTTCCGGCCAAGTTGATCTTGTAGCTTTCGAGGTTGATACGGGCCTGTTCGAGCTCAGTGCGCGTCTTGAGCGCCTGGTCGATGAGCTCCGGGGTCGGTTTCAGGTCCTCTTTCGCCGGCACGACAATCTGATCAAGAGTAATAACGTGCACCTCGTCCATATCCGGACTGGCCACGCCATTTCGGCTTAGAGCGTTCTTCAGCACGATCTCCTGCTGCGAGACGTTAGTTTGTGCGATCAACAGATTTTCCTTGGTGGACGATACCTCGGCTTGCGCGCGGGTCACTTCAATTTTTGGCAGCGTTCCAAGTTCGACCTGATGTTGGTTGTCTTCGAGGAGCTTTTGCGCCGTGGCTAAAGCCTGCTCTCGGATGCGCAAATCGTCGTTGAAGCTTACCAAGTCCCAGTAAAGATTTAAAACGGCGGACACGGTGGTGATGACCTGCCGTTTCAACTGGAGATCGCTGACTTTCATGTTGTTTTTCGCGACGCGAATATAGCGGTTACTCGCGGCGATACTGAAACCCTGCAGCAGCGGCTGCTGTACGAAAAAGTCCAGGCTACCGCTGGTGAACGGGTTGGTCTCAAACGCGGGACTGTTGAGGTGATTTCTGGTGCTGCTGAAGGTGAGCTGGCCCAAAGTTCCGGTGATGAACTGCTGAAAATAGCCGGCTGTGAACGCACGGGTGTCGTTCACCAGAGCAGGAACTCCAGCCAGAAGCTGGTTGCTTTCAGGGCTGGTTTGATGCTGAAAATTCGCGTTTGCAAAAAGAATCGGATCTAACGTTGGCGGGGTTGTGCCGATGGAAATGACCAGGCCGCCGCCGGAACTTACGCCGGACCCGGTATCCGGAAGGCCGACCGTGGTGGATGTCACGCCGGCCAAGCTCACACTCTGCGGTCCAGGGCTGATCGGCTGCACAACATTTCGCAAGAACTGACCGCTCTCAGTGCGTCGTAGCACCTCTCTCGACAGAAATGGCGCGTAGCGCTGAACCGCGATATCTATATTGTTCTCCAGCGTGAGTGCAATTACGTCTTGCACCGAGACGTAGAGATTCCCAGCGCGAACCAGTGACCCCAATCTTCGCGTGTCCGACAGCTTGGCTGGAGAAACGATGCGACGCTGGACGTGAAAAGGCCTGACAAGAGGCCCGATCACCGGTGGAAGCTTGGGCTCCTCAATAGATACCTCCGACGTTTGAGCGGCAGCGGAAAGAGCCAGTATGAGCACAAGGAAGGTCGTAAGACTTCTGGAGTAGATCATTTCTTTAAAGTCCTGTTTGACGAGGCCGGTAGGGGCTTCTCAGTGCAATTCCTATTCCATTTGTACTGCTCGTGCAAAGGGCCCTTTCGGGAACATCAGGAGAGGCTGCGATTACACGCCGCTACTATACTGTCCGTTTTCGCTACACGCTGTCCGGTTTCGATGCGGTCCACCTTCGCTACTGCACGTCGTAAGTGTGAATTTCCTGGCCTTGCAGGTATTTGTCGAACCAGGCCACGATATGCTGCAATCGTTCGACTCGATGCTTAGGATTGCCCGATCGCGAAAGCTCGTGCGATTCGCCCGGGAACCGTACCATTACGGTGGGTATCTTGCGGTACTTCAGCGCGCGGAACATCTGCTCGCCGCCGGCCGCCGGAGGCGTACGATAGTCGGCCTCGCCTTCGATAAGCATCAGCGGCGTATTGATCTTGGTGATGTAGGTGATCGGAGAGCGCTCCTTGAAATCGGCCTCCTGTTCCCACGGGGCGCCGCGGAACCAGGTGGGCGTGAAGAGCGTAAAGTCGGCCGTATACCAGAAGTCTGACCAATCGGCGATATCGCGCTGCGCGACCGCCGCCTTAAAGCGCTGCGTGTGCCCGATCACCCAGTTGGTCAACAGCCCGCCGCCGCTGCCGCCTGTGACGCCGAGTTTTTCGGGATCCAACCAGCCGCGCGCGATCAAATCGTCCACGCCGGCCATCAGATCCTTGAAATCGTCGCCCGGATAATGATACTGGATCACGTTTCCGAAATCTTGTCCGTAGGTCGTGCTGCCCCGCGGATTCGGATACAGAACCACATAGCCCTTGGCCGCCATCCACTGGATCTCGTGATCGAACGTGTAGCCGTACGCCGCATGCGGTCCGCCATGAATATTGAGGATGAGCGGATACTTTTTGCCCTCCTGAAAATCGGGCGGCCGCTGAACCCATGCCTGGATGCGTTTCCCATCGAAGCTCTTGTACCAGATCATGGACGGTTCGGTCAGATTGAGTTTCGAAAACAGCTCTTCGTTAATCGTGGTAAGCCGGCGCATCTCGCGCGACGCAACATCAACCATATACATGTCGCCGATATTGGTTGGTGTGGATACGAGCACCGCGGCCTTGGACCCATCCGGTGTTGCGTTGTAAGCAAAAATATCGTGATCGCCAGTGGTTAGCGGCTCGACTCTTCCGGTTTCAGCATCTATACGTTTCAAATTCGCCCGGCCTTCTTCCGCTGCCACGATAAAGATGTACCTTCCGTCCTTGCTCCAGAACGGCTTCGATGGGCCGCCTCCCCGCGGTGGACCTTGATCGCCGCCAATCCCACCGCCGATATCGTAGTCGTAATTTGCAGTGAGATTCTTGGGCGCAGAACCTGGTTGCAGCGAAGTGATGAACAGATCCGGCTGGCTGTAGGATCGCTCCGCGCCATCCTTGCCCATCGCAATATCACCGGCGAATGCCATGCGTGTTCCATCCGGACTCAGCGCCATCTGCTGAATAGAACCTTCCAGTCCGGCCACCTTTGTTATGTCTCCGCCACTGGCCTTCACGACATACAAATCGGTGTGCGGCTTTTCGTAGTAGGATTCGACAACTCGCCGCGAGGTGAAGTAAATCTGCGAACTGTCGCGCGACCACACCAGGTCGCCTTCGTTGAATTGGCCGGAGGTGATCTGCTTGGCTTTCTGCGCTTCACCGGGAACTTTGGGAACCTCGATGGTCCAGATGTGATTGGGCCGATCCTCCAGGTAGCCAGCACCGTTCATGCGATACACCGCCTTGGTGATCACGCGGACGTCGCTCTTCTCTTCGTTGTCTTTCTTCTTGTCGAGGTCCGCTGGAAGCGTGTTGGACGAAAACGCGATGGTATGGCCGTCGGGCGACCAGACCGGCCCGCTTGCCCCCTTTGGCGTATCGGTAAGCGGTCGCGCTTCACCGCCTTCCATCG
>Ga0210406_10000785_pt1 | contig 41632 bp, 39 predicted proteins | sample IncBWC30MmetaG_FD_155454 | JGI IMG/M metagenome (GOLD analysis project Ga0210406, IMG submission 155454) | Forest soil microbial communities from Barre Woods Harvard Forest LTER site, Petersham, Massachusetts, United States - Inc-BW-C-30-M | ecosystem: Environmental > Terrestrial > Soil >... | reverse complement strand
GCCCGGTAGCGGCCACTGCAACGGCGGCCACCGCCATGGCTACGAAGACCACGACCAGGACCAGGCGGAGGACCATCCAATAAATCGCAAAGATCGTGGGATCGATGAGGTAGCGCTGCTTGCGGTAGCGGGCGGCCAGCAACAGGGGATGGCCCAGCTGCTTGAGCAGCGCAACTTGTTCGTCTTCCGTGAGCGGACGGCCGAGCGCGGATTCCTTCTCTTCGACTTGCGAGAGGATCTCGTCCGACAGTTCACGGATGACGTCGTTCCGCTGCTTGAGGGGCAGCATCCACTTTACGGATTGCAAGTAGCGGTCGATGAGTTCCATGACCTGGCTCCTGTCATAAATTGGCTGCGGCAATGCGGCAATCACGATCCCACCGCCGCCTGGTGCGCCTGCTCGAAGCGCTTCGCCAGCAACTTCCAGAGGTCGTGCAGCAGCTTGGCCAAGGCGATCACAGCGGCTATGGTTATGCCGAGGCGCGTTACGTAGTTAATGGCGCCTATCGCTTCCTGCAGCGCCGGGTTATTCGGGTTGACTAGGAAGAGCTCGCTCGCGCGGATCAGCAAGGCCATCGCGATCAGGCTGAGGCAACGGGGGACAAGGTTGAACAGCATGTGCTGCCTCACTGCATTCGGCCTGGCGAACTCGAAGGCGTGACGCACGACTTCGACGATGCCCATCACGATCCATAGCGGATAGAGCTTGAGCCATATGGGAGCGAACGACATTAACGCCGCGCCGGGGCCCATGATCAGCCATGGATTGCGCAAACCGGCCAGCCACCATGCGGTTGCAATTGCACCAATCACCAGCGCAGCAGCCGACTCGACTCGGCTCTTACCTCGCTTCGCCTTCAGCAGAGGCGGCAGCTTGCGCGGGTCCCACTGGTCAGACATCTGGCACTTGTCTGTCTGGATCTTGGCGCCCAAGAAATGCAGCGCGGCGAAGCTCAGCGTGACCCAGGCGAATACCATGAGCGCTACGCTGGGATAGTTGAAAATGGGCGCGAGGCTCATGAGTAAAGGACGGCCGGCGGCAGCGGTCACGATGGCCGCGATCACCTGCACAAGGAGTGCAATTCCCAGTCCCGCCTTCAGTACCCTCCAGTAGATCGGCATTACGGTGGGTCCGATAAGGCCCTGCTGCTCGCGGTAGCGGCTCGCCAGCTTTGCGGGGCTGCCCAACTTCCTGAGGATCTCGACCAGCTCGTCTTCGTTCAGCGTGCGGCCCACGGTGGCTTCCCTCTCCTCGATCTGCGAGAGGATGCTGTCCTTCAGCTCCTGCACGATGTCGTCCTGGTTCCCCTTGGGAAGGGCGGCTCTTACGGCCTGCAGGTAACGGTCAATTAGTTCCATAACGACTCCTTCAAAAAATGAGGGTCACACCCCAACGGGCTTCGTAACTCGGGGCAGCGGTTCCTTCAGAATCCCATCCAACGCGGAGTTCATCGCTTCCCACTCGAGCATCAGTTGCGCCAGCGTCACCTCGCCACCGGGGGATAGCCGGTAAAAGCGCTTGTTGCGCTTTTCTTCTTCACGCCACTCGCTCAGGAGGAGTCCTTGGGTCTCCAGACGCCGGAGTAGCGGGTACAACGTGCCTTCATCAATTGCTATCCCATGTTCTGTCAACGACTTACGTAACGTGTAGCCATACTGTTCGGTACGCAACTCGGCTAGAACGGCGACGATCAGGCAGCCTCTGCGGAGCTCCAGCCTAAGATTCTCAAGAACTTCCGGGTTCATGGACGCGCCTACCGTATGAGACATAGTGTACGCCATACACTGTATGACACACAGTATATGTTGTCAAGAGAAATTTTCGGAAAAAGCAAATACGGCCGCGGATTTGCGGCCGATCCTGGCGGTACGGGGCGAAATGCAGGTCCCATTCGACTCGCTTCGCTCGCTTAGGGCAGGCCTCCTCCGCTCCGTCGTCAATGGCAGCCAGCGCCTTCATGGGGACGTAGATCACGGCGTCGCCTCCGGTGTTGCCACGTCCGAGGAAGCTGGTTTCGACCTTGCATCCGCCGAGATCGACAACCAGCTGCCGATCGAAGGTCACGGTGTGGGAGCCGCATGCGCGGTGTCTGCTTGAGTTCGGGATACCTAAACTCGGCTTCTGTGGGGACCTCGGTATAGTAGGCGCGTTCGCCCTCACTGAGAGGCTTCCCGCCCTGGCCTTTTCCAGAGGCGAGGGCCTGCTCCAGCATCGGCATGTACTTGCTCATCCCTGTAAGGTCATCGTAGAGAGGTTTGGGACGGGTGAGTTCGAACTGCGTTGCGGGTGTACTGACGATGGCGACGCCGGGCCACTGATCGCGGTAAAGGCTGTTGCCGCTGACGTGGTCAGGATGCCAACGAGTATTCACCAGGAAGCGCACTGGCTTGTTGGTGAGGCGCGTGATGTCAGCAATCATGCGTTTGGTGACGCTGGGGACGTGGCCTGAGTCGACGACCAGAGTGGCATCGGCACCAACGTTGAGGACGGAGTTGCCGCTGACGAATCCGCCGGTGGCTTCGGGCGAGATGAAAGCGTAGATGCCTTCCGCTAGCTTCACTGTGTCGTAAGACGTAAAGACGGGGGCGAGTGCTGTTGCGCGAACGCAACTGCCGACGCGAAGAGAAGAACAGCGGCAATCGTAAAGAAGCATGTGCGGACAGACAACTTCATGAAGACCTCGCCAGAAACAGAAGAATAGTGGGACGACACCTCATGCTGCGTGGCCGCCGACGACAAGGTTTCGGCCGTGGGATGGGACAGCACGGTTTTGGGGCGGAATAATCCCAATATGGGAAAAGATCTGTGGCGATCCCGAATTCGTAGCGGCTTTTCTTTGTCGGCGCGCTCGCGATAACCTCAAGGCATGGCCAAGGAGGTTCCTGTCGGTACTCGCGGTGAAGCGGAAACCACTGTCGAATTCGAAAACACTTTGTCCAACTGGAAACCGGAACTGCCTCCGGTGTATTCAACGCCTAACATGATCGGCATGATGGAGGCCGCCGGATACAACGCGCTGGAGCCGTTCTGCGAAGGTGACGAGGTGAGCGTGGGGACGGCGATCAATATCGTGCATCGCGCCGCGGCCACGATCGGCATGAAGATCAGGACCGAAGCGGTGCTGGAGTCGTTCGATGGGCGCTTCTATACCTTCAAAGTGACCGCGCACAACGGGATTGAAGTGATTGGGCACGGGACGATCGCGCGGGCCATCGTCAGCAAGGCGAAGTTCGAAGAGAAGCAAAGACAGAAGCAAAAGGCATTTGCCACAGATTGACACGATCCGCACGGATCAGACTTAGGCAAAAGGCGAAGGCGACCCAGGATTGACTTGCAGGTAACCGTCGAGTTCGTCTGATTTGGTGATTACGAAAGCAGGAAGTCGACGGGGTTGGAGGGGGCAGGAAATGCAGGTCCCTCGGCTCCGGTCGCTACGCTCCCTTCGCTCGGGATGACAAAACGCGAACAGGTCGAGGAAATTCGGGCCGGAAATGCTGCGGAACACTCGCGCGAAATGGTGCGTCATATGGAGTACTGATCGCTGAGGGCAAACTACATGTGCAGGAACATCAAAACTCTGTTTAATTTCGATCCGCCGGTGACCGAGGAAGAGACTCGGGCGGCGGCGCTGCAGTATGTGCGGAAGATCACCGGCTTCAACAAGCCGTCGAAAGCCAACGAGGCGCTGTTTCTCGCTGCGGTCGATGAGATAGCCGCGACCTCGATCAGGCTGCTTGGGACGCTGGAGACGAACGCCCCGCCGAAGAACCGGGAGGAAGAAGCGGCCAAGGCGAAGGCCCGTGCTGCGGAAAGATTCGGCGCATAACCATCCAGGATTCGGCGACGAGGACCAGATTCGAACTTCCGAGGCGTTGCATCTAAGCCCGAAGACGGGAGATCACAATATGAAGATTACCGATTTGCTGGTGGAGGAACTCGACCGCGAAGCAGTTGGCATTCGCAAGACGCTGGAACGCGTTCCGGAAGGAAAGAACGATTGGAAGCCGCACGAGAAATCGATGCCGCTGGGCTATCTTGCGTCGATTGTCGCCAACATTCCGGCATGGGTCGATATGGTAGTGAACATGGACGAGCTGGACATCAATCCGGCGGGAGGTTCGACGTTCAGGCCGAAGGAATGGAAGACTCGGCGAGACCTGCTCGATCAGTTTGAAGCCAGCCTGAAAAAGGGGCGCGAGGTGCTGCAGAACACCACGGATGATCGCCTGCTGAATACCAACTGGCGGATGCTCGCGGCAGGCAAGCTCATGAGTGACCAGCCACGCTATGTCGCCATCCGCGATGGCGTGCTTAACCACATGGCGCATCATCGGGGACAGCTGACCGTTTATCTGCGGCTCAACGACGAGAAGGTTCCGGCAATCTACGGCCCTTCGGCCGACGAAGGTAAAGGCTGATCCGCAGGAAAATCAAAATCAGCCGCGGATTTACACGGATCTTTTTTTTCGTTTTGGATGGGGCCTGTCCCCGGGGACAGGCCCCAATTTGACACCCGCCGTCGGCCAGACGAAAACCTCCGGCCAAAGAAGCCGGTATGAGGCATCCGACTCTCCTACGTATAGTTCTTGCATCGGAGACCACAATGAAACGAGTCGGCTGGCTGTGCTTACTTTATCTGTTCATGCTGTGCGGCGGCGGTGCGATGGGGCAGAGCATCCCCACGGCGGCTTCTTCTGTTCGCGATCCAGCGGTCACCACTTCGCATACTGACATTGAGCAGGCCCTGAGAGTGGCCCCGAAGACCGGCATCAAGGACGCTGCGCTTCGGGTGGTGCCCGTCAGGGACGAGTACAACGTCGGTGTCTTTGCGGTACGTCGAACGCCGGTGAACGGAAGAGCCGTCCCCGATGCTTACGCGCACCACGACATTACGGAGGTGTACCAGGTGGTGAGCGGAGGCGGCACACTTGTTACTGGCGGGACGCTCGAGAGCGCGACGGAGTTTCGGCCGGACGATCCGAGTGTCGTAAACCTCATGGGCCCTACTGCCCAAGGTGTAGCGATCAAGGGTGGAACGAGTCAGCACATCGGCCCCGGGGACGTGGTCGTTATTCCAGCAAACACTCCGCATGGCTTCGCGGAGTTGGCTCCGGAAGGCATTTCGTATGTAGTGGTGCGAATCGATCCGCACCATGTACTGAAGGCACGCTGAGCTCGGCCCGGACAAGAACGAGATCAGCGGCGGATTTACACGGATGAACACGGATTTTGGTTTTTGGTTCAAGACTTCCCTGTCCGCTCTGCGCTTTACTTAACTTGCAGCTCTTCCTTCCTGGCCATTTCTGGGATGACGACATGGAGAGCGTGTGTAGCCGCGTCGTATGTCGTTCGCAGAGGCTGCGCGGAGCCGGCGAGCTTTGCATCCGCCTTCGCGGAAGGCCAGCCGTAGATCACCACCTCAATCTGCTTCCACCACGGAGCGTACGTCCCCTGACGCTCGCCGAACTGAACGCTCACCGAATGGCTGTCAGATTGGCAGGTGAATTCCTGGCGGAGGAAGGCGCCGTGCTGGTAGGAGAAGGTGTGTCCGTCATCCAGGTACAGTGAGCCGGTGCACTTCTCACCAGGATAGACGCGCAGCTCAAGAGGGCCGTTCGGTGTCTGATCGGTACTCTGCACCAGAGGCTGCATGGGAAGAATGCTGCCGCCTCGCACATAGACCGGGAGTGTTTCGAGCGTAGGGTGAATCTTCGTGGAGTGACCTTCCGGCAGCGACTCGCCTTTGGCAATCGCCTCGCCGACTTGCACGATGTCCGGCCCCGGAGTGGAGTGCGGCATCTTCTGGCCCGTCCAGAAGTCGTACCAATCGCCGGGTGGATACGAGACGTCGTAGTCTTCGGGCATCTCGGCATGTGGCGGAGGGACGACCAGAAGATCCTGGCCTAGAAGAAACTCGGTGTCCGGAGTGTCCAAGGTATCTGGGAACTCGAGGAAGATCGGGCGGGCGAGTGGAAGGCCCGTACGCGACGCTTCCTCAGCGAGCGTGTAGATGTAGGGCAGCAGGCGGTAGCGGGTTTCGATGTAGCGACGGCGAATGGCTTCCTGCTGGGGCCCGTGGACCCAGACCTCCTGCGGCAATGAGCCTTTGGTGCTGTGGTCGCGGAAGAGCGGCTTGAAGGCACCGACCTCAATCCAGCGAGTGAGCAGATCGGGGGGCGGAGAGCCGCCGAATCCACCCACGTCATCGCCGACAAACGAGATGCCGCTGAGTCCGAGGTTGAGCAGCATCTGGGTGCCTAGGCGAAACTGGTTATAGGTTGAAGAGTTGTCGCCCGTCCAGGTGAATCCAAAGCGCTGGCCGCCGGCATAGGTGGCGCGCGTCAGGACGAAGGGGCGCTCGTCCGGACGCAGCTTGAGCAGACCGTCGTAAGTGGCCCGCTCGTTCTGCATGCCGAAGACGTTGTGAATCTCAGCGTGCGTGGCGGTGCGGGTGGCGAAACCCGGCTCCTCGATGCGGTGGACGTTGTCGAGCGGCATGGTGAAAGCCGGGCCGTTAAAAACAGCAGGCTCGTTCATGTCGTTCCAGAAGCCGGCGACTCCGTCCTGCACGAACTGCCTGTAGAGGTTGCCCCACCATTCGCGGGTTTGTGCGCGGGTGAAGTCGGGGAAGACGGCGGGTCCGGGCCAGACGACTCCAACATACTCGCTGCCGCCAGCCTTCTTTACGAAATGATCGCCGGCGTGGCCCGTGTCGTAGGGCACATAACCCTGGCCGGGAATGTGCGCGATATGGAGGTCCGTAATCAGCACGAGGTTGAAGTGCTGTTTGCGAAGTCTGGAGACGAGGTCGGGGAATCCTGGGAAGGTGACAGGATCGACAGTGAAGGGGCGGTTCCGCAACTGATAGTCGATGTCGAGATAGACCACGTCGGAGGGAATCTTGTCGGCCCGCAGGCGGTCGGCGACCTTGATGAGTTCGGATTCGGGCGTGTAGCTGTAGCGGGACTGCTGAAAGCCGAGCGACCACAGCGGAGGAAGCGGCGGGGTGCCGGTCAGGAAGATGTACCCCTCGACGACCTGCTTCGGAGTGGGGCCGTAGATCAGGTAGTAGTTGAGCGGGCCGCCTTCGGCCCCGAATGAATAGGAGTCTCGCGACTGCTTGCCGAAATCGAACCAGGTGCGCCAGGTGTTGTCGAGGAAGAGGCCGTAGCTGCGTCCACCGCTGATCGCAAGGAAGAACGGGATGCTTTTGTAGATGGGATCAAGCGATTCCTCGATGCCGTGATCCATGTTCCAGAGGGTGTACGCCTGGCTTCTGCGATTGAAGGAGCCGGTCTTGTCGCCGAGCCCGTAGAAGCGTTCGTCGGTGGGCATTTCCTTGGAAACGGTAAAGCCGCCGTGGCTGAACTCTGTAGGCCGTCCAAGCGCGTCGGCGCAGATGACGTTGCCGGCAAGATCGCGAACAACAATGCGCAGCGGGTTGCGCTCGATGCGGACATCCAAAGCCTTCGTGCGAAAGCCGACTGAAGCTGCATCCTGTGTCGGTTGCACGTCGAAGGACTTGGTGCGCGAGGCGGGAAGCACAGCCCACGAAGCGTCCTCGGGAAGCGTGCTGCCGGGCGCAATGCGCACGCGGAGAATGTCGGCCCGCAATGCGGTGATACGCAGAGTCGCCGGACCAGCCTGAATCGCAATGCCGTCAGGGAGTGCTTGAGACCCGGTTACGGATTCCAGCACAACGCGAGGCTGCGCGGTTGGCGACGAAGTCTGTGCGATCGCGGCGGTGGTGAGAGCGATTGCTATTAAAGCGGGAAAAACTGCGAACGATCGTTGGCTAAGTGGGCTGGTCATCTGCACCTTTCAACGCGCAGACATGATACCAACGCGGAAGTCGGTCCCTATGTGGATGAGATGGGAACGGGTCGGCGCGGAGGCACTGGCGGTACCGGGTAGGGACTGAAGCCCCTGCCCGCCCGCGGGGCGGACAGGGGTGATACGGGTGCCTTCCGACTGCTATACCGCTGGCATTGCTGACGGCCGGACCGGCGAATACGCGGTTTCCTTCCAGGTCCGGGCCTGGGCGATGCAGATGATGTGAAGAATCAGCAGCAGCGGCACGGCAAATGTGGGAATGAGGCTGAGCGGCAAAACCGACATGGCAAATGGCCGCGGCCCAACCGGCGCCAGGAACGACACCAGCCCTCCCATGGAAACGGCTACAACCAGGTCAAGGATGCCGAGCGCTTGCCACCGCAGGAACGTCGTCCGATGGTTTGGGCTAGCCAGCCTCAGGGCGACGAACGGCGCTGTTGCTCCAATCGCCATATCACCCAAACCAGCCGGCAGGGCGAATAGCCCCGGCAGGATTCCGTAGGCATAAAGCGTCAGGAAGGTGAAACCGCCGAGCCTCCAGGCGTGCAGCAGGGTCAGTGTTCGGGGATCCAGCGAAAACACGAACCGGCGGAATTCCGGCGAGATGCCGATCCATACGAGGAAAACAGCGATGGGCATCACAACCGCCAGCAGAATCGGCAGTGGCGGATTCGGCGCCCTGGTTACGTACAGATGCTGGGTCGAGGCCACGAAGGAAAAGGCGAACCATGCGGCAATCAGGCCTAGCGTCAGCCTTACATACTGTGTGCGATTCATGACAAATCTCCTTGGGATTGGGCGAGACTGGTAAGCTCGCCGGTGAGCGTGAATAGTCTGTGCCAGGTCCCTTCGCCGAGTTTTTGGGCGAGCTGCGATTGCGTTTTCTCCCATGCCGGCGTCGCGCGAGCGACCAGTTCGCGCCCGGCTTTACCTAGTCGCAGCCAGCGTTCGCGGCGGTCTTCGCCGGGCCGTTCGGCTATCCAGCCGTTCCGGCGCATGATGTGAAGGGTCCTGGTAAGAGTGGTGCTATCGATCGCGAGCAGTTCGCCTAGTGCGCCCTGAGTAATTTCTCCGGTGCGCTCCAAGGCCTGCAGGATGGTGAATTGCGTGGCCCGCAGGCCGAACGGACGAAGCGCCTCCTCGTACAAATGGGTGACGGCCCGCGTGGAGCGGCGAAGACTGGCGCACAGGCAAGGAAGAGCGACGACAGGGCGGCTTGAGGCATGTGTGGAATCGCGCATATGACGATAGATGTATATACATCTATTGTGATGCAAAAAATCCGCGGCACCAAGCCCCATCCAGACCGACTCGGGCTGTCAGCGCTGTGCTTCCCCGGCCGTTACTTACGGGGCAGCGATTCTGGTGGCACCATCCCAGCTACGCGGTAGTACACAACCAACTGGCCGTAATGTTCTCCGCAGTGCTCGATCACACTGTAGGCGACGTTCTGGAGGGGAACCGTACGGCCTTCTTCGGCATCCACTACTATTTCCGTCAGCCCCTTGTCTCCCTTTTCCTTGATCACGGCTGCGCCGTCGGCGAAGGACTTCTTGACGTAGGCCACGATGGCGGATTTGGTCTTAAAGTGCTCAAGGGACTCGTCGTCCGTCGGCTTCTTCCCATTGGCGACATCGGTGAACAAGTCATTGGAGCCCGCGGTATGCAGTAACTGCTCGGCAAAACTGCGCTGCGCCGGAGTCGGCTTGAAACTGTATTTGGCTTCGGGGAAGTCCTCTGCCATCGCGATAAGCTTGCGGCCGATTTCGTTCCACGACGCGAGCAGCGCCTGGGAAGGGCCCAGCGTAGGCTTGGGAGCTGCGGCGTTCTGCCCGGTTGCAGACAGTGTTAAGAGCGCGGCAACGGCTACGGTCAACAAGAATTTCGTCATTTTCGCATCCTCCTATTTCCCTGCACAACGTTGGATGGAGATAAGCAGAAAGCGAAAGCAGGCATTCCTGCGGTTTATCCGCAAAACAGCGGTATTCGCCTCCCGCTACAATTGAACGCTCATGTCTTTTCGCTTTGAGATCGAGGCTACCGACGGCAAGGCGCGGGCCGGGCGCATGTTCACGCCACATGGGGTGGTGCAGACACCGGTGTTTATGCCGGTGGGCACGCTGGGCACGGTGAAGGCAGTGCCGCAGGACACGTTGGAAGAGCTGGGCGTCGAGATTCTGCTGAACAATACTTATCACCTGTACCTACGTCCGGGGGTGGAGATGGTGCGCTCGCTGGGCGGAGTGCAGCGCTTCATGGCGTGGGACAAGCCGATCCTGACCGACTCGGGCGGGTTCCAGGTGTTCAGCCTGAGCGAGCTGCGCAAGGTAACGGAAAACGGCGTGGCATTTCGCTCGCATCTCGATGGCTCGTCGCACATGTTCACGCCGGAGAGCTCGATTGCGGCGCAAATCGGGCTGGGGGCAGACATCATCATGGCATTCGACGAGTGCACCGAGCATCCGGCGATACGCGATCGGGTGCGCGGGTCGATGGAGATGACGCTGCGCTGGTTGAAGCGTTCTCGCGATCATTTTGAGGCGCATAAAGAAGAGGTGGTGTGGTTTGGGGGAGTGAAGCATCCCACCCTTTCCCGGAATCAGGGAAAGAATAGGGCACCCAGCACGGCTGAAACCGCGCCCCTTCAAAATAACGACTCCGACGCCGGCCCTTCGGCATGCTCAGGGCAAGCTCTAAAGGCCGGCACTACCCAAGGATCCGCGAGCGTTGAGCCGGGGAGTACCCAGGCCCTCTTCGGCATTGTGCAGGGAGGGATGTATCCCGACCTGCGGCGGGAGTCGGCGGAGCGAACGGTGGAGATCGACTTGCCCGGCTACGCAATTGGCGGGTTGAGCGTGGGCGAGCCGCGTGCCATGACGTCCGAGATGGTGGATGCCGCGATGCCGTATCTGCCGGAAAACAAGCCGCGTTACCTGATGGGCGTAGGGACTCCGGAAGAGATCGTGCATTACGTGGCGCAGGGGGTTGACATGATGGACTGCGTACTGCCGACGCGCGCAGCTCGGCACGGACTGCTGTTTACGTCGAAGGGTAAGATCTCGATCAAGACGGAGCGGTACGCGCGCGACGAGGGTCCGTTGGATCCGAAGTGCGCCTGCAAGGTGTGCCAGCGCTATTCGCGGGCCTACCTGCGGCACCTGTATGCGTCTAACGAATTGCTGGCACAGGTGTTAAACACCGTCCATAACCTGGCCTATTACCTTGACACCATGCGACGCGTCCGGCAAGCTATACTACTTGGGGAGTTTGCGACTTTTCTGTCCGGTGTGAGACCACCGCATCTGAGTGTCCCCTAGCAACACCCTGCGGTACGCTGCTGAAAGAGCCTGAGATTTCCGGACGTCCTGCGGTAATTCTGCTTGGAGTATGGATGCAGCAGTGAGGGAGTGCGTCGCGCGTAGGTGTGGAAATCAGGTTTTTTCCGGGGCTGAAGCCCGGTGAATTTTAACGTGTTCTGGACGGCGACCCATAGGGTCGGCTCTGCCACCGAAAGTTAACGACACATGCAAACATTGACAGGCGTTTATCTACAGGCGTTCGGCGGTGGTGCAGCGGGGATCGTAATGATGGTTGCGATTTTCGCAGTCTTCTACTTCCTGCTCATCATGCCGCAACAGCGCCGGCAGAAGAAGTGGCAGGAGATGTTGAAACAGGTCAAGCCGGGCGACAAGGTGATCACCAGCGGCGGGTTGACCGGCGTCGTCTTGTCGGTCAAAGACAAGGACGATAAAGAAGATGTGGTCATCGTGCGCGTTCCGCCCGACAACATCAAGCTGGCGATTGCACGCTCCTCGATTGTGACGCTTACGACGCAGGAGGAGACCAAGTCCTAGTCAGGGTTGTAGCCACTCATGAAGAAAAACTTAACCGTAAAAGTTGTCATTATTTTCGCGGTGCTGATCTTTTTCCTGTTCGGCATCTTTGGCGTTCCCCAGAGCTTCACGCCTGCCGGCCTGATGGCCTCTATGCAGTCGCGAATCCATCTTGGGCTAGACCTTAAGGGCGGAACACACCTGATCCTGCAAGTGCAGGTGGACGATGCTATCAATGCCGACTCCGATCGCGCCATCGAGCGTCTGAAGGAAGATCTCAAGGCGAAGAAGGTCAATTACGCTGAGATCGCGAAGCCGGATCCGCAGCTTCATCCAGAGTTGATTCTGATCAAGGGAGTTCCGTCTGAGTCGATCAGCGACTTCCGCGGCGTAATCTCTGACCGGCTGCCGGACTACGACCTGGCCTCAGGACCGGACAACACTTTCACCCTCACGATGAAGCCGGCGGTGGTGAAAGATACCAAGACCAAGGCGCAGCAGCAGGCGATCGAGACCATCCGTAATCGAATCGACCAGCTCGGTGTCAGCGAGCCGGTGATCCAGGAGCATGGACTGGGCGATTACCAGATTCTGGTGCAACTTCCTGGGGTGGACGATCCGGCGCGCGTGAAAGAGATCATGCAGTCGACTGCCATGCTGGAAATCCGGCAGGCGATTGGCGGCCCTTACACCAGCGAGCAGGAAGCGATGCAGGCCAATGGCGGCGTGCTTCCGGCGAACGCGGTGCTGATGAAAGGTAGGAACATTGGCGCACGTGGGCAGGACAATGCCGATTCGTACTGGGTGATCAGTCGCGCTTCGGCAGTTAGCGGCGGCGACTTGCGCACCGCGGACGCGGGACGCGATGAGAATGGGCGTCCGGATGTGAAGTTCACGCTGACGGGTGAAGGTGGACGCCGGTTTGCCGCGTTTACCGGCGCGCACGTCGGCGAGCGGCTGGCAGTGGTGCTCGATAACAAGGTGATGGAAGTGGCCACCATTCAGGAGCAGATCCATGACGAAGGCCGCATCACTGGATCGTTCACCGAGCAGCAGACGCAGGACCTTTCGCTGACACTGCGCTCGGGCGCGCTGCCGGCGGGCATCAAGTATCTCGAAGAGCGGACAGTCGGCCCGTCGCTGGGCGCTGACTCGATTCGCGCCGGAGTGCGGGCTGCTCTGTTCGGCATGATCGCGGTCATGGTGTTCATGCTCGTCTACTACAGGTTCGCCGGCATTAACGCCGACCTTGGCCTGTTTCTGAACTTGATCATCCTGTTGGGATTCCTGGGATTCACGGGCGCGACATTGACGCTTCCGGGAATCGCCGGCGTGATCCTGACGATTGGTATGGGCGTCGACTCGAACGTGCTGATCTTTGAGCGCATTCGCGAAGAATTGCGGCACGGCAAGACGCCGCCTTCGGCGGTGGAGCAGGGATTCGCACACGCGTGGGTCACCATCGTCGATACGCACGTTACGACGATTGTGTCGGCCATCATCCTGTTCCTGTTCGGAACCGGCCCGGTGCGCGGATTTGCCGTGACCCTGAGCTTTGGTCTAGCAGCCAACCTGTTCACTTCAGTTTTTGTATCGCGCGTTATTTTCGACGCCATCCTCAACCGCCACCAGCGTGGCGAGGCTTTGAGTATTTAAGGGGCTAGCGGTGGAGTTTTTTCGGAATACAAACATCGACTTCCTGGGCAAGAAATGGTATTTCCTTGCCTTCTCGCTGATCTTCAGCATTGCCGGATTGTTCTCGATCTTCTTCTGGCACGGCATTCCCTTTGGCGTGGACTTCAAGGGCGGCACGCTCGTCTATGTGAAGTTTGCGGAGACGCCGGACCTGAACCAGATCCGCTCGGCCATGGATCGCGTGGGGCTGAAAGACCCGAAGATCCAGCGCTACGGCGAAGCCGGCAACAATGAAGTGCTGGTCGCGTTGGAACAGCGGCAGACCAACGAGTCGGCGCTCGACCAGGGCAAGAACACGATCATCAAGGCCCTCGAGTCGGGCGAACAGCAACAGGCAGGCAAGATGGACCTGAACAACACCGGGCCGTCGAGTCTGCAACAGTACCTGTTGTCGAAAGACCCGCTGCACCTCGGCATTGATGCTGCGCCAAAGTACCTGGCGATCGCGCAGCAGATCGACGACTTTCGCAACAAGCAGCGCGGCGGTGTGCTGAAGTCCGTGGACGATCTGCGCGGCGTAGCCCCGGCGGAAGTAGTCGGGGTAATGGAGCAGGACTTCTACACCTCCAACTTCGCGGTGCGCAACGTGGAGATCGTGGGTCCGCAGGTGGGTGGACAGCTGCGCAAGCAGGCGCTGTGGGCAACACTGTATTCGCTGGGCGGAATGCTGATTTACCTCTGGTATCGCTTCGAGCTGATTTACGGCTTAGGTGCGGTGGTGGCGTGCTTCCATGACACGATCATCACCATCGGGTTCTTCTCGTTGCTGAACAAGGACATCACGCTGACAGTGATTGCGGCCATCCTGACCTTGATCGGTTATTCCATGAACGACACCATCGTCGTGTACGACCGCATCCGGGAAAACATCAAGCTCCTGCGCCGCGAGGCGCTGGGTGACATCGTCAATAAGAGCATCAACCAGACGTTGAGCCGGACAATCTTAACTTCAGGCTTGACATTTCTTACCGTACTCTCGTTGTATGTGTTCGGGGGCGAAGTGCTGCGGGGCTTCTCCCTGGCGCTGGTTATCGGAATCCTGATCGGAACGTACTCTTCAATCGCGGTCGCGGCTCCGATGCTGGTGGCCTATACCGAGTGGAGGGTTGGGAAGACGGGGCGCGCTACCTTGCCGGCGGCAAGTTCTGCCAGGGAAAAGATCAAGGTCAAGGCATAATCGCCTTCCTGGATCACACAAACCGGGCTCTGAGGTGTATATTCAAGTCCTTCTGGCGGGCGAGCGGTTTCCCCGCAACATAAAGTACCGCAGGGGCCCGAGAAGAGTGGCTGCGGCTTTACGGTTTATGGGAGCCAAAAATAGCAGGGCGGTGTCTAAGTAATAAAAGCGTTCGACGGAGATAGGGCTATGTTTGAAGACAGCCTCATGGAATCGGGAGGCAAGATTAAAACGAAACAGGGGGCGACTGCCGCCCTGTCCTTCGGCCTCCAGATCGTTCTTATTGGCGTGCTGGTTCTGCTACCACTGGTATTCACCGAGGCGCTACCGAAGCAGCAACTGATGACCTTCCTGGTTGCCCCTCCACCGCCTCCACCACCCCCACCGCCGCCGGCAGCGGTCCCCGAAATCAAGATCGTAAAGAAGATCCAGAGCGACCTGGATAACGGCCAGTTGCGTACCCCTACGGCCATCCCGAAAAAAGTCGCCATGATTAAGGAAGACGAGGCACCACCACCGTCGACCGGCGTTGCCGGCGTAGTGGGAGGCGTTCCCGGCGGAGTCCCGGGCGGCGCAATGGGCGGCGTGCTTGGCGGAATCATCGGCAACACCCCGACGGTTGTGCCGAAGGCCGCGACTCCGCAGCGCGTGCGTGTGTCGCAGGGCGTCTCGCAAGGTCTGTTGATCCGCCAGGTAAAGCCGGTCTATCCGGCACTGGCGCGGTCGGCGCGTATTCAGGGTGTAGTCGTTCTGCAGGCTTTGATCAGCAAGGACGGCTCCATCGAGAACCTGCACCTGGTCAGCGGACATCCCATGCTGGCTCCGGCAGCAATCGATGCGGTGAAACAGTGGAAGTACAAGCCCTACTTCCTAAACGGCGAGCCGGTCGAAGTGGAGACCACGATCAACGTGAACTTCACCCTGGCAGGCGGATAGAAATTAGCGCTACGGCGCGTTGTGCGTCGAAGCTCGGCGGCGACCGGGAAGAAGTCCATGACCGATCGCAGTTTCAGCTTGGATCTTTGGCACTGAAGCGGCCCGCCGGAGCAAGTGAACAGGCAGGCTTTCCTGGCCGGATGAATCGGCCCTAACGGTTCTGAACCACCCGCAGTAACGAATACGTTCTGCTGTAACGAAAGTTCCTGAGGAGGAAAATTCGACTCATGCTTCTAGCAAATGTTGCAACCTACGCTCTCAGCCACGTACCCACCGCCGCGGTCTGGATGTTCCAGGAAGGCGCCGTGGGATGGGACCCGGTCTCCCTCTGGAAACAGATGGGCATCCTGGCCAAACTCGTGGTGCTGATTCTGTTCATCATGTCGGGTTGGTCTATCGGCGTGATGATTGACCGCGCCATGGCATTCAGCGCCGCCCGCAAGCAGTCGCGTGCGTTTGCTCCCGCTGTTGCCGGCGCCCTGCGCGAAGGCAAGATCGACGAAGCCATCAAGATTGCCGAGCGCAACAAGAAGAGCCACCTGGCGAAGGTCGTCACCGCCGGTCTGCAGGAATTCCGCGCACATGGCGAATCCAGCGACATCCCGGGCGAGCAGATCGAAGCCTCGAAGCGCGCCCTGGAGCGTGCCGAAGCCATCACCCACGCCGAGTTGAAGCGCGGACTGGGCGGCCTGGCCACGATCGGTTCCACCGCACCCTTCATCGGGTTGCTGGGAACTGTGGTCGGCATTCTGAACGCGTTTAAGGAAATTTCGACCCAGAAGGCCACCGGTCTGGGCGCGGTCGCAGGCGGTATTTCGGAAGCCCTGGTGACCACCGCTATCGGACTGTTCGTCGCCATCCCGGCCGTCATGATGTTCAACTATTTCTCCAACAAGGTGGAAGCCTTTGACGTGGAAATGGACAACAGCTCCAGCGAGCTGATTGACTACTTCCTGAAGCGTCGCGGGGTCGTCCGCCGGTAACCGGAGTCCGGCGTAGCCGTGCACCGCCGAATTCCGATTCAACGGGGAGGTTGAACTATGGCGCTAGCTAAACGCGACGAAGGCTCGAAAGTAAACTCCAATATCAACGTCACGCCGATGGTCGACGTGATGCTGGTGCTGCTGATCATCTTCATGGTCATCACGCCGATGCTGCAGAAGGGCGTCAGCGTGGACATGGCCAAGGTGAACAGCCCGATGCCGATGCCGGATGCCGACAAGGAAGATGCTTTGCTCATCTCGATCATGCGCGATGGCAAGATCTACTTCGGCTCCGACCGCGTGGAGGCCGACCAGCTTACGCAGAAGGTGAAGGACCGTTTGGCCAATAAGGCCGACAAGCGGGTCTTCATCAAGTCGGACGCTCGCGCCCGCTACGGCAACGTGGTGGACGTGGTGGACAACGTCCGCTCGGCGGGAGTCGATGATGTGGGCCTTTTGACCGAACAGAAGAAGACAGGCGCGGCAGCGGCAACACCACCTGCCGCTCCCACGCAGTAACGGGAGTCTCATATGGGAATGCAAATGGGCGGTAACAAAGGCGGGGTCTCGGCTGATATCAATGTTACCCCGATGATTGACATATTGCTGGTGCTGCTCATCATTTTCATGGTGATCACGCCACTGACGCCGAAGGGTCTCGACGCGCTGGTTCCGCAGCCGCCCAAAGACAAGGAAAAGCAGCCGGAGCCGAGCGATCGCACGGTGGTCGTGCAGCTTCTGAAGGGCGGCGGCGACAGGGCGGCGCTCAAGATCAACCAGGACGATGTTACGTGGGACAACCTTGAAGGCCGTCTGAACGACATCTTCAAGACCCGCGCCGAGAAAGTGATGTTCGTCAAGGCTGATCCCGACCTGACGTTTAACGAAGTGGCGCAGGTCATCGACATTTCACATTCGGCGGGCGTCGATAAGGTCGGATTGATCACGGCTAAGATCGAAGCCGGCCAGTAGTGAGTCTTGCAACAGGAACGTGATTCGGGAAGTACTCCTCCTTCAGGGAAGGCGGGGCATCGCAGAGCGGTGTCCCGCCGTGCCATGGAACCCGAAGAAGCGCAACGGAGAGTGACACCAGACATGAACAAGAGTGGACGGGTACTGACGATCCTTGCTGTACTGCTCGCGTTGCTTTCGGCCGTAGGCTGCGACAAATTGAAAGCGCGCGACCAACTCAACAAAGGCGTTCAGTCGTACAAGAACGCACGCTACGAAGAAGCCATCGAACACTTCAAGAACGCGGTGCAACTGGATCCCAGCCTGACCAACGCCCGTCTTTATCTGGCTACCGCGTACGCCCAGCAATACATCCCCGGCGCCGATTCGCCCGAGAATAATCAATATGCGGAGCAGGCCATCCAGGAATTCAAGAATGTCCTCGCCACCAATCCGCCGAAAGAACAGCAGATCCACAGCCTGAAAGGTATCGCTTCGCTGTACTTCAATATGAAGAAAATGGACCTGTCGAAGCAGTACTACCAGAAGGTAGCCGACCTGGACCCCAACGATCCGGAGACGTATTACTCGATCGCCGTGATCGACTGGACGCAGGCCTACCAGCCTCGACTGGAAGCACGCGCCAAACTGGGACTCAAGCCGACCGATGACATAAAGGACAAGAAGACCTGCGCCGACCTGCTGAAGGCCATCAAGGAAGTGAACCAGGGAGTCGTCGAAGACGGCATCGCCAAGCTGCAAAAGTCGATTGAGCTGCGTCCCGACTATGACGACGCCATGGCCTACCTGAACCTGATGTACCGCGAGCGCGCCGACCTGGAATGCGACAATCCAGACGCCCGCAAGGCCGATCTGAAGTCAGCCGATGACTGGGTTGACAAAACCATGGCCACCAAGAAGGCCAAGGCGGAAAAAGCTGGTCCCACGGGAATCGTGACCACCGAAACACCTGCCAAATAGTCGTGGCATCGGCCGGCAGATGAGAGTGCGCCCCTCCTTCGGGAGGGGCGTTTTGTTGCTCGCGGCGGCGTCCGGCACAACGAGGACACGTCACCAAGCACCGTGACGCAACACCTCCCGATGGCCCGCCCATACGCTACAATCGTTGCTTTCCATTGGCGTTGGTTTATGTTCAAGCGAATTCTTGTCGCCAACCGCGGCGAAATCGCGGTACGCATCATCCGCGCCTGCCGCGAGATGGGCATCGAGTCGGTGGCCGTTTTCTCAGACGTAGACCGCAAGGCGCTGCACGTGGGCAAGGCCGACTACGCCTACCACATCGGCCCCGCAACCGCCAGCGAGTCATATCTCAACTTCGACAAGATCCTCGACGTCGCCCGGCGCAGCGGGGCCGAAGCCATCCATCCCGGCTACGGATTTCTGTCTGAGAACGCGCGCTTCGCCACGGCTTGCCGCGACGCGGGTATCAAGTTCGTCGGGCCGACGCCGGAGTCGATGGAGATGATGGGCTCCAAGACCAGCGCGCGCCAGCACATGAAGAAAGCGGGTGTGCCCTTCGTTCCCGGCTCCGAAAAGGGCATGGAGTACGACGCCACGGAGAGGATGGCGGAGCAGATCGGCTATCCGGTAATGCTGAAAGCGGCGGCGGGCGGTGGCGGCAAAGGCATGCGCCTGGTGCACTTGCAGGCCGAACTGCGCTCCGCCTATGATAGCGCCCGCAGCGAGGCGCAGCGCTCGTTTGGCGACAACGAGGTGTACATCGAGAAGGCCATCGTCAATCCCCGTCACGTGGAGATGCAGATTTTTGGCGACGAGGACGGCAACGTAGTGTACCTCGGCGAGCGCGAGTGCTCGGTGCAGCGCCGCCATCAGAAGGTGCTCGAGGAGTCGCCCTCGCCCATCGTCGATGACGACATGCGGCGCCGCATGGGCGAGATCGCCGTGCGCGTTGCCAAGGCCGCCAACTATCAGAATGCAGGCACGGTCGAGTTCCTGGTTGACCAGGACCGCAACTTCTACTTCCTCGAGATGAACACGCGCTTGCAGGTGGAACATCCGGTGACGGAGTTCGTGACTGGCATCGACTTGGTGCATCTGCAGTTTCGCGTGGCGGCGGGCGAGAAACTGCCATTCCGGCAAGAGCACATCCAACTGCGCGGGCACGCTATCGAGTGCCGCGTGTACGCCGAGGATCCCGACAACAAGTTCTTCCCTTCCCCGGGGCAAATCACGCGGCTGATCTCGCCGTCCGGACCAGGAATCCGGCGCGACAGCGGCATATATGAAGGCTGGACCGTCCCCATCGAGTACGATCCCCTGCTGGCCAAGCTGGTCGGCTATGGCGAGACGCGCGACGAGGCTATCAACCGCCTGCTGCGGGCCCTGTATGAGTACTTTGTCGGCGGGATCAAGACCAACATCTCGCTGTTCCGGCGCATTCTTAAGGACCCCGACTTCCGCGCGGGCAAGATCGACACGGGCTTTCTCGAGCGCCTGCTGGCGAATCCAGCGGTGGAGACCGACGAGCGTCGTCCCATCATTGCGGCGCTGGCAGCCGGAATTTTCGCGACCATGGATCCCAAGGCGACTCCCGGCACGAACGGAGCGGCCGCAAGCGGCAATGCGGTCGAGGAGCCGTCGAACTGGCGGCGCGCTGCACGCGAAGAAGGGCCGCGGACAAGATGAAGGCAGCAGACCGAGATTCAATGGAACGCGGCTTCTAAGTTTGCTGAAGAACTCGATTGAGCCAAGAGCCAAGGGCTAGTTGCTAATTGCTAGTTGCTAGTTGCTAATCGCTAATTACTTCTTATGACTTACGACGTAGTCGTTGACGGCAAAACTCATCGCCTAGAGCTGACCCGCGGCGAAAAAACATGGCTGTGCAAGGTCGATGATCAGGAGATCGAGGTCGACGCCGCGCTCACCGCGCGCGACGTGATGTCGGTGCTGGTCAGCGGCAAGGCCTACGAGGTAAAGCGCGAGCGCTCGCTGCAAGGCGAGCTGCACCTGGTGATCGGCAGCGCCCGCTATGCCGTCGATGTGCAGGACCCGCGCTCGCTGCGCACCCGCCGCGCCGCTGGCGGCGCCGAGGCCGGTCCGCAGAAGCTCACCGCTCCCATGCCTGGCAAGATCGTTCGCATCATGGTCGCCGTCGGCGACGAGGTCAAAGTGGGACAGGGCATTATCGTGATGGAAGCCATGAAGATGCAGAACGAGATGAAGTCTCTCAAAGACGGCAAAGTGCAGAAGATCCTGACCTCCGAAGGCTCGACGGTGAACCCGGGGGATACTCTGGCGGTGATTGAGTAGCCCCCAGCCGCCTCCTGCGATTATGATTGGTGCAAGATGGTGCAGGTTGGTGTAAGACGACTCCGCGCGACGGACGATCACACTGAGCTGAGTTGTCCGCAATCAAGAATGAATTGGCACGAATGACTTTTGGAGAGTAAGTGCCCAAAATCCAGTGGTCGGAGTTACCGCCGGAGCTTCGCGACCACTTTTTTGACCGCGCTCGCGAGCGAGAGATCAGTTTCGAAGACATCTACGCGCTGAAACTGTGGCGCGAGACTGAACCGGAAGCGCCCGGCATCCTGTCGAGCAAGAATTGCGGGTAGGCGGTAGGTTCTACTCCGCCTGCCCCAAACCCCCAAACAGCTAACTCCCTTGTTTTGATAGCGAGTCCATTTGTTGCGCTTCTGGCACGTGGAATGCCTCTACTTACATCAGCGGTGGAGGTCGTCAGATGCCCTACCTACGGCTTTACGCTCGAGAATTACCGACTGAGCAGAAGCGTGTCATCGCACAGAAGCTTATCGACATCACACTGCGGACGCTTCAGCTTCGTGCCGACCAGCGATACCAGACATCAATCCAGTTCATCACACAAGCTCAACCACGTGGAATCGACGACGAACTACAAGCGGCAGTTTCGCGCGAGGGTCATTTCACTCTGGAAGTGATCGGACGCAATCTGACAGAAGACAAGAAGAAAGCATTCTCCGGGGAAGCTGCTGCTCTGCTGGCGCAAGTTGCACCGGCGAAACCGAGGAGCCGAATTGCCCGTCTGCTGGGAATCAAAGCAAAGCCGCCCCAACAGATCTGTCTTCAGTTCAACGAGCTCAGCCCGCCTATTAGCGATCCATTCATCGTGGACTCGCGACCGCGCGCAGCGTAATCGACAATCGCACTGCTCCCAGCTGGCATTTCGTCACCGCTACGAGCGCGTGATTCATACTCGGTGAGTTCCCCACTCACTTCCCACTGTCTGCCGCCTGCTTAACAAACGTGAAGGGAGCTGTAAGGGTGAACTCAACCCGGGTATTGGGTTGCAGGTCCACCTTCGCGGCATGAAAGATGGCAATTACGGGGTTCACGCCCGAACCTGGACCACTACCCGTTGCCATGTCCGCACCAGCCCCCGCGCTGGCTGGCCCCGCGGTCTTAACTTTGGCGGCTATCACGCCCTGGTTCTTCTGGTAAGTATCGCTCTCCACTTCCAGCTTTCGTCCGTTCATCACCAGGCCGACCAGTTCGAGTTCCACCTCCGCTTTTCCATGCAGATGACCACCCTTCTTGTCGTCCGCCATTCGCACATGCGCCTCCGTACCGCGCGGGATCACAACGCGGTCGTTGTAGATCAGCGAGGGGTCCACGATGCCCGTCAGCAGGTCGCCGGAGTGAAGCTTGTTGGAGTCCACTCTGTCGGCGATGCGCACCGAGATCACCGTGCCGGCGGGCAGCAAGATTCGCTCGGGTTCGTCAGGCGAGCTCACAGGCTGGGTATGGTCGGATTGTGCAGGCGATGCGCTCTCCTGCGCAGCCAGCGGACTGTGCAATGTACTCAAAGCCAATAGACTGCACCCAGCGAGGACGAAGACAAGAGCCAAACGCCAATGCTTTGCTGCCGGAATGGAACTTACCGGGCGGCAAGTCCCCGCAGGAGTATTTTGCCAAAGAGGAGCCATGGCATCGCCCTTGCGCTCCGGCTGCGGATTGGCAACCACAAAGAGTTCCCGCTGTTCAGCGTTCAGCCCTCGCTGTAGCTGCTCTACGATTTCAAGTACTTCAGCATTCGACATTGTTTCCATGCTCTAACTCCGCTCGGTTTGATGCCGGCGTTCTGACGGACGAGCTTAGGTTTTTGGATCGGCAACACTGTAGGTAAATCGCCGTATACCACTGACAACCAGCAACTCACAACCATGACGTTCAGCCATCACGCTGAACCGTGACCAACTCGCTTGGTGTTTACAACCTTTGGTCGTGCACTACCGGCGGAAGGATGAGGGAGTGCTGTCGTCCAAGTAGATTTGGGAGAAGGGAGGAGGGGGAAGGGTAATGCCACCCACCTATAATGCCCGAATGACGACCAAGAAGGATTGGACGACCAAGCTCATCCACTCAGATGCGCGCGTGCCCGAAGGCTTCCGCTCGCTGGCGACGCCGGTATATCGCGGCTCGACCGCGCTGTTCGACAACGCGGCCGATGTCACCGACGACTGGAACCAGTACGACGTTGGCTACACCTACGGCCTCTACGGCACGCCGACAACCTTGGAATTAGCGTGCAAAATCTGCGAGCTCGAAGGTGGCTTCCGCACCCTGATCACCCCCGGCGGCCAGTGCGCCATCTCCACTATCAACTTCGCGTTCCTGAAATCAGGCGACCACATCCTCGTGCCCGAGAGCGTGTACGGTCCTAACCGCAAGCTCACGCGGTTCGTCCTGCGGCGTTTCGGAGTGGAAACCACTTTCTATCCTCCGACCATCGGTCGCGAGATCGAGACGGTCTTCAAACCCAACACACGCATGGTCTGGTGCGAGAGTCCCGGCTCGATCACCATGGAGGTGCAGGACGTTCCGGCGATCGCCGAAGTTGCGCGCGCTCGCGGAGCGCTCGTCGTCATGGACAACACCTGGGCGGCGGGTGTGCTCTTCGACGCGCTGGCGCATGGCGTGGACATCTCCGTACAGGCGGTGACGAAATACATCGGCGGGCACAGTGACCTGCTGCTGGGCGCGATCACCGTAAAGGACGAAGCTTTATGGAACACGCTCGGCGCGCACCAGCAAGTGTTAGGTTGCGCAGCGTCGCCTGACGATTGCAGCCTGGCGCTACGCGGCATGAAAACCATGGCCGTGCGGCTCAAAGCAATCGAAAGCTCGGCTCTGCATATCGCCGAATGGCTCAGTCAGCGGCCGGAAGTCGAACTGGAGCTGCATCCCGCGCTGCCGTCGTGTCCGGGACACGAATTCTGGAAGCGCGATTTTCTTGGCTCCTCGGGCCTGTTCTCGCTGGTGTTCAAGCCCGGCGTCACGAAACAACAGGTGCTGGATTTCGTGAACGCTTTGGAACTGTTCGAGATTGGCTATAGCTGGGGCGGAGTCGCCAGCCTTGCAGTGGCTTACGATTTCACGGGATTTAAGGGGCGTCCCGATTACGGCCACCGCATCGTGCGCCTGCACATCGGATTGGAAAATCGTGAGGACCTGATCGCGGACCTCGAACAGGCGCTGAAGAAGTTGCACTAGGACTTGCCGTTACATCGCCTTCGATTCTGGTGTAAGGTTCCCGCGCACGAACTATGGAGGTGCACGATGGCAGTGTGGGGATTTTACGCCGACTCGAGGTATGGATGGGCGCAAAACGAGTCAGCTACCTGGACGGATGATTTCGAGTTTGCTCCTGCGAATGTCTATGCAACGGCGATGCTGACCGGGATCCTGGTGAGCAACAATGGCTTTCTGTATTCGGGCATTGCCGAATACCGTACGAAGAACCCAAAGACCGGAAAGCACAAGGTCGTGTCGACTGGACACCTGGACACGACGTTCGGCATCGCTGAAGTGATCATTGAAAACAATGTCGACCGAGTTACGTTCGGGATGGGCATCTGGGACCAGGGCGGAGGAGATTGGCCTTCCCGTGCAGACGCAGTTCACCAGGTCTGGCTATACGACTAAGGAGCGATGACATGCCCGGAATGATTAACGGAAAGCCGGTTGAGCCCAAGATTTTCATGGCAGTCCTGTACGATCCGAACACGGGCCATATCGCGCATTACCATCGCGTACTGCAGTTCGATCTCAAGGCGAAGGTCGGCAAGGCCTACGTGGAAGAGCGCGCGAAGGAAATGGCCACGCGCCATGGCTGGGATATTTCTAAGCTAAAGACTCTCCACGTGGACCATTCGAAGCTGAAGAAGGGTGGCCGTTACGGGGTCGATCACAAATCGCGCGCCCTGGTCGAGTTGCAGCCCCAGCCCGTTCCGCGAAGCGACAGTCCACTGCGGCTATAGCGTTGAGCGGCGCTACTTCAGCGTGCCGGCCTTCTTGAGGATGTCCTCGGCGAAGAAGTTCTCTATCTTGGCTTCGTCGCGGATCACTTCGTAATAAGCGGCCTTCAGCAGTTGCTCGCGGCGGTCGCGAAGCTGTTCGCGAATGGCCTGCTGCACGCGCGGGTCCTGCAACTCGCGCTGGCCGGCGGCTTCCTTGCTGATGAGACGCACCACGCGATAGCCAAAGACCTGATGGCTGTTGGGATCGGCGACAACCAGCACGGTAGTGTACTGGCCTGGCTTTAGCTTGTTGATGGCGTCATAGGCCAGCTTGTCGCCTTTCAGCGACGACTCGGGGATGAAGCCGAGATCGCCGCCGTTCTGCGCGGTTTCCGGCTGCTCCGAGAAGTTCATGGCGACGGAAGCAAAATCCTCGCCACTATCGAGGCGGTTCTCGATCATCTGGATTTTCTTCTTGGCCTCCGCCTCGTTCTGGGCCTTGTTGGCGACGTTCCGCGCCTGCGGGTTGGGCTGCGTGGTGACCAACACCTGCGCCAGATGGTACTGCTGCTCGATCAGGTTGAATTCTGCCTTGTGCTGGTTGTAGTAGGTCGTGATGTCGCTGTCGCTGATGTTGATTTTCGAGGTGACTTCCTTGTTGAGGACCTTCTCGACCGTGATGGAGCGGCGCAAATCGGCCTTGAAGTCGGCGAGCGTAATTCCGCGATCGGCGAGGCGCTTGTCGAACTCCTGCTGGCTGAACGGAGCCTTGATTTCCGCTAGTTTGCTGTTGACCTCGTCGTCGGTGGCGAGCAGGCCCAGCTTTTCGGCCCGCTGCATCAGGATTTCGTTGTCGATCAGCTCTTTGAGGATGTTCAGGCGAAGGGTGTCAGCCTGCTCATCGGTGGGCTTCTGCGGCGCTTGGGCGGTCTGGTTGTTGAAATACTTGTCCACCTCGGTGCGCTGGATCTTGCGGCCGTTGACCGTGGCCATGACGCCTTCGGTGGCTTTGTTCGTATTGCAGCCAGCGCCCGAGAACAGCAGGAACAGCGCCGCTGCCGCGAACCCGGCGATGGCGACACTCCATCCACGCCTGTGGTTAGGTTTCAAACCGTGCTCCTCTGCCTGACAAAACCTTTCTACGTAAAACTATGTTGAACTACCTGCCCTGTAACTCGCGGGGCGAAGATTCGCAGGGAAGACGTCCCCGGCAACAGCGCGCTAATTAGTGGCCTTCGGCTGAGCGGCGGGCTTTGGGACCGGCGGCTGAATACCGGCCGCGAGCAGTTGCTGATTCAAGATCGCTTTGACTTCCTCGGCGTCCACCGCGCCTTCCAGCTTCTGGCCATTGATGAACATGGTGGGTGTCGCGTTCAGACCCAGCGACTCACCCTCGGCCATCGAAGCCTTGAGCACGCCGTCAGGCTGCGACTTGAGGCAAGCCTGCAGGCGGTTCATGTCGACGCCGTTCTTCTTGCCCAGGTCGAGAGCGATACGATCCAACTCGGCCTGCGACTTCTGGACGTCCTGCGCGGCATTGATGGTCTTCTGATTGGCGTGAACGTAGTCGGCGTACTCCCAAAAGGCGGGGCCGTTCTCGGCGGCCAGGCAGTTCGCATCATTGGCGGAGTGCTGCGCCCAGGGGTGCATCGACAGCGGGAAATCCTTATACACGATCTTGATGCGGTCACCGTACTGGGGAAGGATTTCCTCCATCAGGGTAGCGTGCATGCGCGAGCAGAAAGGACACTGCAGGTCGTCATAATTGACCAGTGTCACCTTGGCATTCGGATTGCCGCGAACCGGGCGCCCTTTGACGTCGATCTTGTTCATGCGCTCGGCGTAGATGTCGCGGGTGAGGTCGATCTTGGTGACTCGCGCCAGGGTCTTGCCGTCCTGCGAGAGCAGGAAATCGAGCTTCTGGTCCTTGCCGTGGGCGCTCAGGGTGATGGTTACCTTGTCGTAGGTCGGGAAATCGCTCGGAGTGCGCGGGCTCACCTCGATCTTCACCTCGGCCGGTAGGTCGTACTGGGCCTGCACCTGGCGCTGGATGTTTTTCCGCACCTCGGGAGAGACGCTCTGGCCGGCAGGAGCCGCGCTTTGGGTCGAAGGGGAGGCGGTCTGCGCCGAACATCCGGCGGAAACCAGCAACAACAGGACAGCCAATCGTTTCATCAGCAAATTACAAACCGCCTTAGGAATTGAGCCTGAAACTCTGATTATCTCATGCGAAGCCACCGGCGAGAACGGGGCGGGGCGAGGGGCCCGCAGCCGAGATCGGCAGTGTCGCGGCTCACGAAACCGTGGACTTAAGCAATGTTGCAACCGGAAGTACCGCGTTCATGGAGCCGGAACGAAAACCTTCGAGGTCGAGCGTAACGTAGGAGAATCCGAGCGCCTTGAAAATGCGGGTAAATTCAACCGCCATCTTGGGATCGAGGGCACGGGGTAGTTCGTCCCGCGCGATCTCAATGCGCACAATGTCCCCGTGGTGGCGGACGCGAAACTGGCGGAAACCCATCTGCCGCAAGGCGTCTTCACCCTGTTCGACGGCCTGTAAAGCCTCGGGAGTTACGGGACGGCCGTATTCGATCCGAGAAGACAGACAGGCGGAGGCGGGCTTGTCCCAAACGCGTAGTCCGGCGATGCGCGTCAGTTCGCGAATCTCCTGCTTGGTCAGGCCGGCGTCGAGTAGAGGAGCAGCCACACCGTGCTGGCGCGCCGCCTTTTGACCCGGCCGGTAGTCGCTCTGATCGTCAGCGTTCACGCCATAGGCGATGACGTCGAACCCGCTGCCCGCGAGAAATTCTTCCATCACTGTGAACAGCTCGTCCTTGCAATGGAAGCAGCGGGAAGCGTCGTTCCGGCGGTATTCGGGGCGGTCCATCTCGGCGGTCTGAAGGACCTCCAAGGGGATAGCCTGCTCCTGCGCGAAGGCAACGGCCTCATGCATCTGGGAGCGCGCGAGACTAGGGGAGTCGGCCAAAACCGCCAGCATGTCGTCGCCCAGTTCGCGGTAGGCCGCCCAAGCCAGGAAGGCCGAATCCACACCGCCGGAATACGCGACCAGTACCCGCCCGAGGCTCCGCAGGTGCCGACGGAGCTCCTGTGACTTGGCATCCAGAGCGGCGGTCACCGAATTGTCCGGCGCGCGAGAAGACATCGTCTCATTGTAGACGGCACGGAGGGACGAAAGGTTGCTACCTAATAGATTCTTTGCAGCTTCTTCAGATTACCGAAGGTCCCTACGTTGGTCAGGCTGAAGGCGAAGCGGTAGGCGTTTTCGTTGCGAACCGGGCCCAGCGCCCAGCGCGCATACTCGAAGGTAAGGCCGCAGCAATCCCAGTTGTAGGTGCTTTGGACCGTGGCGCCCTGGACGAAGTCGTTCTTCACGTCAAATGCCAGAGCGGCGGCAGCACTGAAACCGCGGTTGGCGAGATTTCCGTAGATAGCCTGTACTCGAAACTGATTGAAGATGTCAGGCGCGAGGACCTGGTTGCCGGTTGCGGGTATGACTTCGCCGGGAACATGAAGGTAACTCTGACCGCCGAGAACATACCATTTGGGTGAAAGACGCTGCCCGATGAAGATTGTGTTGGCATTTACCTGGTGGAATACGGGGTCGTAGTCCAAGTCCCACTGAAAGTCAGTGGACTTGTCGCGAACCAGGAGACGCGAGATGACGGGTGAGGCGTTACGCGGCTGGGTAAGGAAAGCGATTCCGCTGAAGTCCACGGAGCTGTCGAATACGTTGCGCTGATTGGGTACAAGCGCGCCGCCGAAGGTGGGGTCAAAGAAGTATTTCTGGGCTACGGTCCAGGTGACGATCTCGCGCGCCGGTCCGCCTTGGTCGTCACAGATACTAGTGTCGGTGGCCATCAGGTTCTTGACCTCGGCGGGCGTCGCGTCGGACGGAGGATACTTTGGGTGCTCGAAACACTCTGAATCAGATTTCGTCTTCTTGGCGTAGAGGCGATTGACGACGCCATATTCGACACCGCTTGAGTCAGCCAGGATGTCGCGGTAATCGAAGCGGATGATGTTGGAGAAATTGTTGATACCGGTTTCGTAGCGATACGTGGCATAAGGCTCGACGACGTGCTTCATGACATAGCCGAACAGCTTGCGGTCGAAGATCCTGGCGATCGAAGGAGGACGCATCTCCATCGATGCGAGCAGGACGTTGCGGTTGATGGCCTGCGCGACCGCGACGCCTATCACTCCGGTATTTGAGTTGGTGGGAATAAGGCGCTCGGTGTAGAAGGTTTCCCTGGCGCCGACTTCCGGACGGAAGGTCCATCCGCGCAGGAACGTGGGCAGAGACATCGTGGGGTAGGCATCGAGGCGACCTACAACATTCTGAGTCTGAAAGCCGGGTTCATGACGGGACACACCCTCACCCGCAAGGTTGTAGGTGTACATGAACTTCGAATTGAAGATCGGGTTCTCCACGCCGGCCATCTGAAAGCTCGGAATGTGAGCTATGTCGATCACATCGCCGTTTACCGTGCTCTGATAGTTCTGGTAACGCGACATCAGGAAGCCCAGGTAGTTTCCCGACCACGCCTTGCTCAGGAATCCGGACGAGCGTACCTCCGAGTTGATGGCCTCGGTGAAACTCTGGCCGAAAGCCAGGCGGAAGAGATACGAGCTGAGGTAATCAACGGAAATGACTCCCCGAAAACCCCACGGAAGAATGACGGAGCCGTTCGCCTTGAATTCCTCGCCACCCTGGTCTTGTTTCGAAACCGGATTGCCCTGCTCGTCAATGACGCCGAAGTACTCGGCGTGAAACTGATAGCGCCAGCCAATATTGCGGTAGTTGCCAGTCTGCGCCCAACCACGCGACGAGAAATAGTAGCCGCCAATCTCGGCGTCAGAGTTGCGGTTGATTGCCCAGTAGAACGAATCGCCGAGGATCGTCCCCTTGGTGTTCGACTGGCCAATGGCGGGAATGAGGAATCCGCTCTTGCGGCCGAGGTTGTCGGCCGGATGCTGGACGTAGGGGAAATAAAAGACCGGAATTCCCCTGATGCGCAGCGTGGAGTGGTACATCTTGGCGTCGCCGCCGACCTCAACGGTTGCGGTGGCTGGGTGGAACTCCCACTTTGGCTTGGGAAGCTGGCACGAAGTGATGATGCCCTGGTGCACGCGGTACAGGTCAGGGCCCAGCTTGTCCACGACTTTGCCGGTAAAGAAGAACGGAGTCGACGATGTCAGGAACATCGCCTGATTCTTTACCTTGATGCCGGTCGAGCCGGTGACATCGTAAAACGTCCCTGTGTCGCGGCTGACGTCGTAGGTGGCGTGGGTGCCGACCAGGTGTTCGTTGTAGGTTCCGCCGTCGTAGACAACGTGGCCCGTCGCGTTGATCATGCCGGTGGTCGAGTCGTAGGTGGCCTGGTCGCAATGGATGATATTGGTGCGAAATCGAATCTCGACGTTGCCGCGCACCTTGTAGATGTCCTGGTCTTTTTCCTGCTCGTTGGCGCGGATCAAAACTTCATCGCGGCTCAGGACGACATTTGCCGGCGGACGCGGATTGCCTGAGCCCTGGTCGGCGCCCTGCATCTGTTGCTGTACGACTTCTTCCAGGACCTTACGGCCCTCATCGTCAGCAGGTTCGGCAGGCGCGGAAGCCGCCGGCTTCACAGGCGTAGATTGCTGCGCAGATGGGGTTGGACTTGTCTGCTGCGGGCTGCCCGCTGAGGGACTGTTCGGGGCCGATTGTTCTGCCTGCGGATCGCTCCGCAACTGGCTGGTTAACAGCGTCGGCGCGAGAATTAGATGACAACCCAAGAGGGCCGTGATAATCAATCGAGTGCGGGAGATCATCGAAAGCCGCGCGTTCCTTCGCCGGAGGCGGTTAAATCGGCACAACCTTGCAACTTAGCACGTTGCAGGGAGTGAGGTAAAACGCGAAACGCTCTTGATCGTCTCACGCTGCTCTGGTGTTCTTCTAACCCGGTTGCCACACGCTGGTTGCGTCGTTGCCGTTAAACGAGCGAGCGCATTGCCTCGCCATGCGGACGAGCAAGCGGGAGGCCTCCTTACCTCTATGTTGACTGTGAGCTTCGTTGCAGACCGCGGGTTTGCTCCGGCGGACAAGGAATAGTTGCGCCACGACATGACGGAACCGCAATTTACTGCCATTGAAGCAACCGATCACTCCGCCGAACCGGTCGCGAACCTGTGGCGGAACGAAGTGCAGGAGCGCATCGCCGGCTACAAGAAACGTCGCGGCCGGCGTGTCGAGGGAGCGTTTTCCATGCGCTTCCCTTTCCCCGCCGACGAGCCCGAAGAGGCGGGAGGTGTGGCCGAATTGACGTCTCCATTCGTCGAGCCGCTGAAAGCATTCGCCGAAGAAGTTGATATGCAACAAGCGGTAGTCGAGTGTCTTCAGTTCATCGAGCTACCGACGGCGACTGCGATCGGTACTGCCGAGGAGACAGTCGCCGAAGCGCCGGCGGACAAAGCGACCGAAGACGCCATCGCGGTTCTGGAACTCGTTCCCGAGCCCGAGCCGGAACCGTTCGTCGATACGACACCGCGGCCCAGGCCGAAACGCAAAGTCATCGCATTTCCCAAGCACCTTTCCGTCGCGCCCGAGACCGTCTATCGTCTCGCCGATCCCGTCACTTCAGAAGTGCCGCGCATCCTCGATGTGCCTGAGGAACTCGAGGCAATTCCCACCACTCCGTTTCTCGACGGACTGGAGTTCGATGTGGCGAACGCCGGAGCCGAGTCGCGTGATCGGGAGCACGTTGAGCTTCCATTCAGCGCGGTGAGCGTTGCGCAGCGTGTCTTCGCAGGCGCGATCGATGTCGCTGTGGTGAGCATCGGCGTCGCGGTTTTTGCTGCAGTCGCTTTTCAGACACTGTTCAGACCGGCAGTCACGAAGCCGCTGGTCATGGGAGTGGTGGTTTCAGCGGGCCTGCTGTGGAGCGTCTACCAGTACCTGTTTCTTGTCCACGCGGGAAAGACCATCGGCATGATGGCTGCGAGGACACGCCTCCGCACCTTTAAAGGAAGACCTCCGACCGTGCGCCAACGGCGAAACCGGGTGCTCGGGTTCTATCTCTCAGCGCTTTCGCTCGGCATGGGATTGCTGTGGGTTTTCGTCGATGTCGACCGGCTTTGCTGGCATGATCGTCTCAGCCAGACCTACCTCGCGGGCCGTCAGTGAGAACCCTGCGCTTCCAGTGGTACTGACAACACTGCCGCGACAGTGTAAATTTCAAACTTGTAGATCGTCGAGCTACTTCCCTGATCGCGGTTGCCCCGGGTTCGAGGGAGGGCGGTAGATTCCGGGACGCAACGCCCCTTATGTCCACGCAAGCGCCAAATCTGCAGCGGCCGGTGGTAAAGGTCTTCGTCGCCACCACGGTGATGTTGACGTTCATCTCGTTCTGGCGTGCTGCAGCGATCGTGTTGGCCGACCTGGCTTCGTCCGCTTATTACGTGGGCGGCGATGCGGAAAAAGTGATCGGCAAGAGCGCTCCCTGGTTTGTGCTCGCGGTCATGATCTTCAGCTATGCCGTGCGCGCGCTCTATATCGAGTCGAGCGCGATGTTTGTGCGTGGCGGCGTGTACCGCGTGGTCAAGCAGGCGTTGGGCGGAACGCTGGCAAAACTCTCCGTCTCGGCGCTTCTTTTCGACTACGTCCTGACCGGCCCAATCAGCTCAGTGGCGGCGGGCCAGTACTTCGCGGGCTTTCTCACCGACACGCTCCACCACATTGGGCGTGACGTGCACATTCCCGAGAACGCGTTCAGCGCGGTGTTTGCCGTCATCGTGACGGTTTATTTCTGGTGGAAGAACATCCAGGGCATCCACGAATCGAGCGAGCGCGCCTTGCAGATCATGAAGATCACCACTGTCATGGTGGTGGTGCTGATCGTCTGGTGCCTGATCACCATCGCGAAAAACGGAGCGCAACTTCCGCCGTTGCCTTCGCCCGCCGACATGCACCACGATCACGAATCGCTGGGATGGCTGCTGGGCACCTGGGCACAAAGGATTCCGCTGATCATGCTGCTGGTGGGCTTCGGCCATTCGGTGCTGGCCATGAGCGGCGAAGAATCGCTCGCGCAGGTCAATCGCGAGATCGAGCACCCCAAGCTGAAGAACCTGGAGAAGACCGGGCTGGTGATCTTCCTGTACAGCCTGTTCTTCACTTCACTGGTGTCGTTTTTCGCGGTCATGATCATTCCTGACCATGAGCGCCACAACTACTTCGCCAACCTGATTGGCGGACTGGCAATGAATGTGGTCGGGCCTTACAGCCTGCGGCTGGTCTTCCAGGGCTTTGTCGTGCTGGTAGGCGCGCTGATCCTGTCGGGGGCCGTGAATACGGCAATTGTGGGCGCCAACGGCGTGCTGAGCCGGATGGTGGAAGACGGCGTCCTGACCACCTGGTTCAAGAAGCCGCAGAAGAAATACGGCACCAGCTATCGAGTGATCAACATGATCGCTCTTCTGCAGGTGCTCACCATCATCGCCAGCCGGGGCAACGTCTACCTGCTGGCTTCCCTCTACGCGTTCGGTGTGATCTGGAGCTTTTCGTTCATGTCGCTGGCGGTGCTGGTGTTGCGTTATACGCTGCCGCAACAACGCGAATGGAAAGTTCCCGGCAATTTTTACGTTGGTGGAGTAGAGATTCCGGTCGGGCTGGGTCTCATCGCCATCGTGCTTTTCTCCACCGCGCTGGTGAACCTGTTCACCAAGGAGATGGCGACTATCGCCGGCGTGAGTTTCAGCCTGGTGTTTTTCGTTGTGCTCACCGTGTCTGAACGCGCTACTGCGCAGCAACATGCCTCGGGCGAGTCCGGTCTCGAGCAATTCAACGTCGCCGCCAACACCGAGCTTAGCGCGCAGGCGATGGAAGTCCGCCCGGGAAACATTCTGGTGGCGGTGCGCGATCCAACCAACCTGTTCTACTTACGCGACGTACTGTCGCGCGTCGACACGACTAAGACCGACGTGGTGGTGATGACGGCCCGCATCTATCACCGTGAACACTCCTTCAGCGGCACCATGGAAATGGAGAGCTCGGAGGTCTTCGACAAGTACGAGCAGGAGCTGTTTACCGCCGTGGTTTCGGCGGCGGAGAAGGAAGGGAAACACGTATCGCTGGTGGTGGTACCCACCAACGATATTTTCGAAGGCATCGTCGCCACGGCCCAGCGGCTGAACTCCATCGTGGTAGTTTGCGGTCAGTCGAACAAGTTGACGACAGACGAGCAGGGCAAGCTAACCGGCGACGCCTGGGAGCGGTTGCCCGAGCCGCGGCCGCGGCTCACGCTGGTAGTCGTTGGTCGTGACGGGACGCGCCACGAGTACCAACTGGGACCGCACCGGCCCCGGGTGCGCAAAGAGGACGTCGACTTGTTGCATAGCCTCTGGAAAGAGGCGACCAGCGATCCGAAATTTCGCGAGCTACATCATTACCACGTCCTCAATGTGGCCCTGCAGGAAATGGAGGAACGCATGCACAATGGCGCGCAGCGCGAGCAGGTCATGAAAGACCTGGAAGGCGAGATGTGCCGCCCGTGTGGTCCTACCCTGCCCGACGAAGGCTCGTCGTCGAACTGATGCGGGCGGGGTTCGCCGCCCGCACTGAATGGCCTCCTCCTTCGGCTCTTGCTAACATCAAAGCGTGAGCAAAGATTCCAAGGTACGCGTACGTTTTGCGCCGTCTCCCACCGGGCAGTTGCATGTAGGCAACGCCCGCACCGCACTTTACAACTGGCTGTTCGCCCGCAAGACCAGCGGAACCATGGTCCTGCGCATCGAAGACACAGACGTGGAGCGCAGCGAAGCCCGCTACGAAGACCAGCTATTGGAAGACCTGAAATGGTTTGGCATCGACTGGGACGAGGGCCCCGACGTCGGCGGCCCGCATGCTCCGTATCGCCAGAGCGACCGTCTCGCCCTCTATCGCGAGCACGCCGAGCGGCTGGTGAACGAGGGCAAGGCTTATCTGTGCTTCTGCTCGCAGGAGGAACTGGAGCGGGAGCGCGAGGCCGCGATGGCCGCGCAGCAGTCTCCCATTTACTCGGGCAAGTGCCGCGCGCTTGATCCAGCGGAATCCGAGCGCCGTCGTGCAGGCGGCGAGGCGGCGGCAATACGGCTGGCCATCCCGGAGCGCCCGATCCGCTTTCACGACATTGTGCGCGGCATTGTCGAGTTCTCCAACGAAGCGGTGAGCGATCCCATCATCCTGCGGTCGAGTGGTATTCCGGTTTACAACTACGTGGTGGTGGTCGATGACGCGTTAATGGAGATCACCCACGTCATCCGCGGCGACGATCATCTTTCCAATACGCCGAAACAGGTTGCGCTCTACGAGGCCCTGGGATGGCCGGTGCCGGAGTTTGCGCATCTCTCGACGATCGTTGGCAGCGACGGAGCGCGGCTCTCGAAGCGCCACGGCGCGACCTCGATTGCCAACTTCCGCGAGATGGGAGTGTTGCCTGAGGCGCTGACCAATTACCTTGCCCTGTTGGGTTGGGCGCCGAGGGGCGGCGACCGTGAGGTGTTTACTCCCGAAGACCTAACCAAAGAGTTCACGCTGGAGCGCGTGACACCGTCAGCAGCCATGTTTGATATGGAGAAGCTCTACTGGCTGAATCGGCACTACATCAAGCAGGGCCCGCCGGACCGGATCGAACGGCTGGCCGAGCCGTATTTCATTAGGGCGGGCCTGCTGCCGGAGAATCCGGACGAGCGCACGCGCGCGTGGTTCGGCACGGTGGTGGCGCTGCTGGTGCCGTCGGTGAACAAACTGGACGAGCTAACCGAGCGGGCGAGCTTGATTTTCCGCGTGGATGCAGTGGCCGCGCTCCTCTCCCCCGACAACGCCGAAGTACTCGGCGGTCCGAAGGCCAACGAGGTGCTTGCAGCGTTTGCCGAGTTGGTCGAGAGCGATCCGGCACCCATGACCCCGGAGCGTTTCAAGGCCATCATAAATGAAGTGAAGGCGAAGACCGGCACCAAGGGCAAGGACCTTTTTCATCCCGTACGCATCGTGTTCACAGGCTCACACTCCGGGCCGGAGTTCGACAAGCTGATCCCGATCCTCGAAGAAGGCTCGCAGCTTCCCTTGCCGGTGCACCTGATGAACACGCACGAGCGGCTGGCAGCGTTCAAGACTGCACAGGCGACGCGGTAATTGGATGAGCGGTTATGGTTTCACTTGGCCGGAACCTGGTAGGCGGCAATCGCGTCATTCGAACGCTCGTAGCGAAATGACTTGTTGTCCCAGCGGTAGGCACGGAACACGATTGGCGGCGAATGTCCCTTTTGCTTCCACCAAAATGCCGCCCCAAACGCGCTCGGCGATCGGCGCGGTGGCGAACCATCGTCTCTTGAGCGACACGGTAGAAGGCCACGGCCCGGTGGGACCGCTGGACTCCTTGCGGCTTAAAAACTGGATAGACTTCCGAAGCTTCTTGCCATAGATGCGGAGCTGGGCTTCGTATTGAGAATAGATGCCGGTGCTGCCGACGCTGCTGTGAATAACGAGCTTGTAGTGCTGAGGCGTGCCGTGGGCAGGCTCGCCGGCGGAACGCAGAGAAACAAAGTCAGCCAGAGTGTTCTGGCCGGGATTCATGTCGTACTTACACCAGCAATCCATGGCGGCAACGCGCTCCCACCCTTTCCTTGCTGCAACGCCGCGGGCGCGGCGGGGCCTGCGACGAGCGCACCTCGAAAGCGACGATCGCCTGTTCCGGCGGCCCTTCTCCAAGGGCGGCATACATCAGTCGCGTTCGACCTGGAGTCACGACATGCTGGCGGATGCCTTCACGGGCGAGTCGTGGCCCGACGACCATGCTGCTTCGTGTGCCTGCTGGTCAGAGAGACCGGCAAGCTTGAGGGCATTCAATCGCGTTTCATCGTCGGGGGAGCGCAGGTCCTTGAGTGCAGATTCCGGCGACGGCCAGCGTACACGGTCGTGGTTGACGACCGTATAACCCAGTTCCTCGACAGGTTTGATCGCCTGCGCGAAGGCGCCGGCATAGGCGACCACAAACAGAAGGAGAAACAACTTCGGAGAGAGTCTGGCGAGCCTCATTGACCAACTAGCTCCACCCTAGCGCCAGAAATACTACTCCAAAGCTCGCTGCAGCGCAGCTCTGGCCAGGATGCGCGTCGAGTCCAGCGTCGGCAGTGGTGACGAGATGTCGTCGATCAGCAGCGGAATCTCGGTGCAGCCCAACACCACGGCGTCACAGCCCTGGTGGCTCATCCGGCCGATGACCTGCTGCAAATATGTTCGTGACTCCTCAGTGAAGATGCCGTTGACCAGCTCGTCGAAGATGACCTCGTCGATCCGGGCACGTGCGGCCGCATCGGGCACGGCATACTCGAAGCCCGCGGCCAGCAGCTTCTTTTGATAGACCGTGCCTTCCATGGTGATCTTTGTTCCTGTGATGGCCAGCTTGCGGTAGCCGCGTGACTTGGCCACCGCCGCGACCTCGTCGACGATGTGCAACCATGGCAGCGGTGAGCGCGGTACCACAAACTCTAAGGCGTGATGAATCGTGTTGTCGGGCGAGATGAGGAAGTCGGCGCCCGCCTTGGCCAGCTTGTCGGCAGAAGATAGCATCAGATCGGCGACGCCTTGCCAGTCGTCGCAGTAGACGTGCTCCATGTACTCGCCAAGGCAGTACGTATGCATCGAGATTTCCGGATGCTGGTGGCGTCCCATGAGCGCGGGAGCCTCGTCGCAGATGGTGCGATAGCAGAGTGCGGCGCCTTCAGCGCTGCAGGCGACGATTCCGATGTGCTTGGGCCTTGGTCTTGCCACGCCTTAGACTAAAACAAAAAGTCCCGGGTGGGAACGCGACCCAGTGCAGGCACCGTTAACGCCGCGGAACGAGTACCCCTTGCGTGAGGCCTGAACTCAGGTCGTGGCCCTTTGACAGGAGCCCATGACTGGCACCGTTTTTCGACCACGTAATACTGGTTGACGGAACCCTTTAAACAACCTGTCACAGTACTGGTGCCCGCCGTCGTGCTCGACTGCGGCAGAGTGGGATTCTGGGCTGCTGCGAGAGTCATACCAGCCAACAGGACGACCGCAGACAACGTGGGAATGCGCATGGCGTGCCCCCTCACGATGGTTCGGTTTTGCAGAAGGTGTCGACGGGGCGGCGGAAATCCACCAGCCAGTTTGATGCAAGCTGCCCGGGCGGGTTGCGCGATCAGAAAATGCTTAGAAGTTCTTGTTTCTTCTTCTCGGGCAGGAATGACGCGCGTATGGAATTGCGTGCCAGGCTGCGTAACTCTGAAGCGTTAAAGCCGAGTGAATTCTGGGCGATGCGATATTCACGCACCAGGCTGGTTCGAAACATGTCGGGATCGTCGGTATTGAGAGTTACCAGCACTCCGGCATCGTAGAGCTTGCGCAGAGGATGCTGCTCGATCGAAGGACAACAACCCGTTAACACGTTGCTGGAGATGCAGACTTCGACGGGAATCTGTTGTTCCGCAAGATAAGTGACGAGCGCGGGGTCGTCGTCGGCGTGCAGGCCGTGACCGATGCGGTCGGCTTTTAGCTCGCGCAGCGTTGCCCATATCGACTCCGGCCCAGCCGTTTCACCCGCGTGGACCGTGAGACGCAATCCCTCGCTCGCCGCCCGCGCGTATACATCGCGAAACAACTCCGGTGCGGCGCGCCGCTCGTCGCCGCCCAGGCCGATGCCGACGATGCAGTCGCTGATGTTGCGAAGCGCGATGGTTTCATCGAGCACTCTCTCAGCGGCTTCGGTGCCGAAGTGCCGCACTGCATCGAAGATCCAATACAGCGACATTCCGAAATCGTGTTCCCCACGTTTTCGCCCACGTTCCAGGCCTTCGAACAGCGGCGCGAACTCTCCGCCCCGCCAGTGAATGACCCCGACCGAGACGTACGCCTCCGCGTGCAACACATTCTGCACATGCAGTTTCTGCATCATGCGGTAGGCAACGAGTTCGTAGTCCTCGGCCGTCCGCAACCTCTCCGTGACCGCCTTGAATGCCAGCAGAAATCCCGTGAAATCTTTGTACTCGTAAAGAGCTTGGGCCTCTTCTTCAGTGAACACGCGCCCGCTGTCGGCAATGTTGGTGTAGCGGTTATTGTCCGTAGCGAGCGGAGTAGGGTGGCGGCGGCTCAGCTCCGCGAGCGTTGCCGGATCGACCGTGCCCTCAAGATGCAGGTGCAGCTCGGCCTTGGGCAGCGCGCGGATGAACTCGCTGGGTGCGTCGGCAGACACAGAGTACCTACCGTCGCCGGTCTTCAGGGCAGAACTCGCTGCGATAGCGGCTGTAAAGCAGGTACACGGTAAGCCCGATCCCCAGCCAAACGAAGAAGCGGATCCAGGTGAGGATAGGCAGTCCGGACATCAGCAGCATGCAGAACAGGACGCTGAGCACCGGAGCCGCCAGGCCTCCCGGCGCGCGAAATCCGCGCCGCCGCTCCGGCTGCTTGTACCTCAAGATGATGACGCCCAGCGACACCAGCACAAACGCAAACAGCGTTCCAATGTTCGACAAGTCAGCCAGCGTCCCGATGTCGAGAATGCCGCCGGGAATCCCCACCAGGAATCCCGCGATCCAGGTCGCCGTCGAAGGCGTCCGGAAGCGCGGATGCACGCGCCCGAACAGCTTGGGCAGCAGACCATCGCGGGACATGGCAAACCACACGCGCGCCTGGCCCAGCTGAAAGACCAGCAGCGACGAGATCATGCCCATCATCGCCCCGAACAGCACCACGAGTCGCACCCAGTGCAGGCTATGCGATCCAGTGGTGGCGCCGAGCTGCTTGAGACTGTTCACCACCGGAGCGGCATCGTCGATCAACCGCTGCCAGGGCACGATGCCGGTGAGCACCACGGCGACCGCGATATAGAGCACGGTGCACACGACCAGCGTCGCAATGATCCCGATGGGCAGGTCGCGCTGCGGGTTTCGCGCTTCTTCGGCGGCAGTTGAAACCGAGTCGAAGCCTATGTACGTGAAGAAAATGATCGAGCCGCCCGTGAGTATGCCCGACCAGCCATTCGGCGCAAAGGGATGGTAATTGGACGGATGAATGTAATGCATTCCCGCGAACACGAACGCCAGGATCGCCGCAATCTTCAGGATGACCATAATGTTGTTGGTCTCCGCGGACTCGCGGATGCCGCGCACCAACACCACCGTCAGCAACATTACGATGAGGAACGCAGGAACGTTGAAGCCGAAGTGCCAGCCCTTGTCGTACAGCATGTCGCCATTGAGGTCGGTCATGCCGGAGGGCAGGTACGCGGGCGAAATCCATCGCAACGGTGGATGCCACCCGAACCAGTCGAACATGTCCACCAGGTGCGCGGCGAAACCCACGCTCACTGCCATGTTGCTGACCGCATATTCCAGGATGAGGTCCCAGCCGATGATCCACGCGATCAACTCGCCCATTGTGGCGTAGGTGTACGTGTAGGCGCTGCCGGCGATGGGAATCATTGACGCCAGCTCGGCATAACACAGCGCGGTAAACGCGCATACGATCGCGACCAGCACCAGCGAAAGCGCAAGCGCGGGCCCTGCGCCGGGGCGCCCCAGCGTCGCGGCATGGTGCGCGATGTAGTCAGCCAGCGGCGCGTTGAGGATCGACGACGTGTCGAACTTCTGGCCGGCGATCGCCGTGCCGATGACGGTGAAGATGCCCGATCCGATGACAGCGCCGATGCCCAGCGCGGTCAGCGACCACGGGCCAAGCGTCTTCTTGAGCCGATGTTCCGGGTCCTCCGATTCGGAGATCAGCTTGTCGATCGACTTGCACGCGAAGAGTTGGTTCGCCAGAACAGTGCTCCCGGAGTGGAAATCGGATGCCTCAGGATTCAAACAGAAGACAAGGCACGGGGCAAGTGCGATAAGTTTCCTCGCCTACTGGTTCTTGTACACCACCCCGCCCTTCATCACGAACGTCACCCGCTCCAGCGTCGTGACGTCCTGCAAGGGATCGCCGTCCACCGCGATGATGTCTGCGAAATGGTTGGCCTCAATCACGCCGACGTTGTCCGACCATCCCAGCAAGTCCGCGTCATTGACCGTCGCTGCCTGGATCGACTGCAACGGCGTCAGTCCCAGCTTCACCATGACTGCGAATTCGTGTGCATTGAGTCCGTGAGGATAGACGGCTGCGTCGGTGCCGAACCCAACCTTCACGCCGCTGGCGAAAGCATGCGCAATGTTCTTTCGCGCGGCGGGCATGACTTCCTTGGCCTTGGCCAGCATCTGCGGCGGAACGCCTGTCTTGGGAGCGTTCTCCATGAACCAGTCACTCAGGTACAGGGTCGGAACCAGGTAGGTGCCATGCGCCTTCATGGCGGCGATCCCGGCGTCGTCGATATACGAGCCGTGCTCGATCGAGTCGACCCCTGCTTCCGCGGCCCATAGGATTCCCTGTGCTCCGTGCGCATGGGCTGCGACCTTCCGGCCGAGGCGGTGCGCATCGGCGATAATGGCGCGCAGCTCCTCCTGTGTGTACTGCGAGGCCTGGGGATTGTCGCCGAGTGAGAGCACGCCGCCGGTCGCGCAGACCTTGATGACATCAGCGCCATACTTAATGATCTCGCGCACCTTGTGTTGCACATTTTCCACGCCATCGGCCACGCCGACTTCCGTCGCGTGCCACTCGTAGGGCAGCAGATTGTCGTCGCAGTGTCCGCCGGTGATGCTCAGCGCGGGACCGCTGGCGTCGATGCGCGGCCCGGGAACATCGCCGGCGCTGATCGCGTCGCGCAGCGCGATATCAGCGAACTCGGTCGCACCGACGTTGCGAATCGTAGTGAAGCCCGCCAGCAGCGTGATCCGCGCATTCTTAGCGCCGATCAGCGCCTCGCGCGGCAGCGAGATCGCAAGCCGGTCATAGCCAAACTTCGGATCGAAGGTAATGTGCGTGTGGGCATCGATCAGGCCGGGCAGAACGGTCTTGCCCG